>Ga0256839_1002443_pt1 | contig 20625 bp, 16 predicted proteins | sample 354166metaG_FD_185968 | JGI IMG/M metagenome (GOLD analysis project Ga0256839, IMG submission 185968) | Hydrothermal vent microbial communities from Mid Atlantic Ridge, Atlantic Ocean - 354-166 | ecosystem: Environmental > Aquatic > Marine > Hydrothermal vents | place: Atlantic Ocean: Mid... | reverse complement strand
CACCGCTACCCCGACGCCCCCACCTACCTGGCCTACAGCCTCTACGCCCACCCCAACGCGCGAGTGGTCTTCACGCCGACGCCGGGAACGTGAAACGGAGGAAAGAATGCCGGAGAAGAGACTCCATCTCCCGTCATCCGGGGAACAAGGGGGCGGAGCCCCACGGGCCAGGGCCAACGAGCTGAGCGTTGACGAGCTGCACGCCCGCCTGCTGGGCGCGCTGGTGCGCCTGCGCCGGCGGCTGCGCCGGCGAGATGGGGTGGAGGCGCTGGTGCGGTGGTGGTGGCCGGCGGCGCTGGTGGCCCTGGTGGTCCAGGTGGTGGCCTGGCTCCGGCCGGTCGAGCGGGCGGGGCTCTACAGCGCCGTGGCCCTGGGCGCGGGGCTGGCGAGTTGGGCGGCCTGGGCGCTGGCCCGACCTCTGCCCCTGGGCCGGGTGGCCCTGCAAGCCGACGTGGAGGCAGGCCTGAAGGAGCGCCTGACCACGGCCCTCGAGCTCCTCCACTCCGGCTCACCACCGGCCGGCATGGGGCGCCGGCAGCTCCACGACGCCCTCCGCGCCGCCGAGGCCGCGGCCCGCGACGCGGGAGAGCTCTTTCCCCTGCGGTGGGACAGGCGGTTCGTGGCCCTGTGGGCCGGGCTCCTGTTCCTGACCGTGGCGCTGGCGCTCCTGCCCAACCCGCAGCGGGAGGTGCTGGCCGAGCGGCGCGCCATGCGCGAGCTGGCCCGGCAGGAGGCCCAGCGCATCGAGCGCGTGCGCGCCGAGCTGGCCCAACGGGAGGGGTTGCTGCCGTCCCGGGAGCGGGCCGAGCTCGTGCGGGAGTTGGCCGAGTTGGCCGAACGCCTGCGCCAGAACCCGGGGGACCGGGAGCAGGCCCTGGCCGACATCGAGCGCGCCCGCCGGGCCCTGCAGGAGCGACTCGACCCCCAGGCCGGGAGCCGCGAGGCAGCCCTCGCGCGGCTGGCCGAGCGGCTTGGGCAGATGAGCCGGGACGAGCCGGGGAACGCGGCGCCCCAGGAGGCGGCCGAGGCCCTGCAGGCGTTGGCGGCCCAAGCCGCCACATCGTCGGCCCAGGAGCGGGCCCAAGTGGCCGCGGCCCTGCGCCAGGAGGCGCTCCGGGTGGCCGCCACCGACCCCGAGGTGGCTGCGGCCCTGATGGCCCTGGCCGAGGCCGTGGAGGCCGGTGACGCCGAAGGGGCCCGGGCGGCCGCCCAGGCCGGCGCCGACGCGCTCCGCGCGGCCGAGCGGGAGGTGGCCCTGCAGCGCGACGTGGCCCGCGCGGCTGAGGCCCTGGAGGAGGCCCGCGCCGCCCTGGCCGAGGGCGGCGGCGAGATGGCTGCCGGCCGGCGCGGGGATGCCGGGGGGAGTGGCCGCCGGCCGGCCGGCCAGGGGCGTGCCGGTTCGGGCGGGCAGGCGGGGGCCAACGCCGGTGCCGGCGGGAACCCCGGGGGCGGCGGGGGCACACAGGCCGACAGGCTGCCCCCCTCGACATCCCCCGGGAACACCGGGCCAATGCCCCGCGACGGGTCGGGGCCCGGCGCCCTGGAGGGAGCCTACGAGCCACGGGTCTTCGCGCCCGTGGAGCGCCTCCGGCCGGGGGAGACGGACGTCATCAGGGGCGAGGCGGGCGCCGGGGGCGACGAGCGGGTGCGCGAGGTGGGGGGTGCCGGCGCCGGGCTCGCGGGCGAGGCCCTGGTGCCCCTCAGCCAGGCGTGGCCCCGGTACCGCTCGGCCTCGGCCGAGGCGCTGGAGCGCACGTACATCCCCGCGGGGCTGAAGGCGTATGTGCGCGATTACTTCGCATCCCTGGGAGAGTGAGGCCATGTGGGCACAGGTGAACGTCACCATGTGGGTTGAGGCTTTGCGCTCGGTCCCCCGGGTGGACCGCCCGGCGTGGGAGCGCCTGGACGTGGTCTCCCGCTGGCTCATCGCCAGCCGGGCCGCCGTGCTGGTGATGACTTTGTTCTCGGCGGCCATCGCCGGGGTGCTGGCCTTCCGCGACGGCGCCTTCGACGCCTGGCTCTGGGCCCTCATGACTGTGGGGCTGTTGCTCGCCCACGCCACGAACAACTTGCTCAACGACCTGACCGACCACGTGCGGGGCGTTGACCGGGGCAACTCCTTCCGCGCCCGGTACGGCCCCCAGCCCCTGGAACACGGGCTGCTCACCCTCCGGCAGTTCCTGGTCTACTTGGGGGTGACGGGCAGCGCGGCGCTCGCGGTGGGGCTGCTCCTGGTAGCGTGGCGCGGGTGGCCGGTCGCGTGGTTGTTGGGGGCCGGGGCCTTCTTCGTGCTCTTCTACACGTGGCCCCTCAAGTCCATCGGCCTGGGCGAGGCGGCCGTGCTGGTCGTCTGGGGCCCGCTGATGGTGGGCGGCGGGTACCTGGTGGTGACCGGGCGGTGGAGCTGGGAGGCGGTTTGGGCCAGCTTGCCCTACGCTTTCAGCGTGACGGCCGTGCTCCTGGGCAAACACATCGACAAGTTGGAGGCCGACCGGGAGAAGGGCGTCCGCACGCTGCCGGTGGTGCTGGGCGAGCGGGGCGCCCGCCTGCTCACGGCGCTGCTCATCGTGGCGGCCTACGGGAGTGTGCTCGTCCTGGTGGTGACACGCACCTTCTCCCCGGCGCTCCTGCTCGTCCTCCTGGCCCTGCCGGCGCTGCGGCTCACGCTCCGGGCCCTCTCCCGCCCGCGCCCGGCCGAGCCGCCGGCGGATTACCCGCGCGAGGCGTGGCCCCTTTGGTTCGTGGGGTTTGCCTTCCTGCACAACCGGCGCTTCGGGGCGCTCTACATGGCCGGCCTGCTCCTCGACGCCCTTTGGGTCCGCCTGGGGGGCGGGTAGGCGGCCGGCGTGGGATCAGCGCGGGGCGGGGACGGTGAGCTCGTTGTCCCGAAGGGCCACGGCCGCGGGAACGGCGTCCCGTGGGCCGGCGGCCCCCTCTCCCAACACGCGGCGGTAGACGTGCCACGTGCGGGTGGCAATTTGGGCTTGGGTGTAGTGGCGCAGCACGCGCTCTCGGCCGGCCTCGGCCAGGGCGCGGCGCCGTTCGGGCTCCACCATGAGGGTGTGGAGCGCTGCCCGCAGGGCATGGGGGTCCCCCTCGGGCACGACGAGGCCGGCCTCGCCGATCACGTGGGGGATCTCCCCGCAGTCGGAGCCCACCACGGCAACCCGGCACGCCATGGCCTCGATGAGCACGCGGCCGAACTGTTCGATCCAGTGGGGTCGGGAGAGGGAGGGGAGGACCAGCACGTCCAGGGCGCGGTAGAAGTCGGGCATCTGGGTGGAGGGCAGGGGCGGGGCCAACACGACCCGCCCGCTCAGGCCAAGGGCCTCGACGCGCCGGCGCAGGGCCGGGGCCAGCGGCCCGCTTCCCCGAATGTGGAGCCGCCACGTTCCCCCGAGGCCGGCCACGGCCTCCAGGAGCACGAACAAGCCCTTCTCCTCCACCAGCCGGCCGGCGTACCCGACGGTGAATTCGTCCCCCTGGCGGGCCGCCGGCGCGGGGGCGAAGAGGGCCGGGTCCACGCCGAACTGGGGGATCACGGAGACCGGGCCGGCGTACCCCTTGGCGCGCAGGACGCGGGCGGCGCCCGCGTTGCCGGCGATGGCGTGGGCGGCGTGCGCGTAGACGTAACGCTCCACGCGCCGGAAGGGCAAGGGGTATCGTCGGTGCAAGTTTTGCCAGGTGAAGAAGACGAAGGGGATGCGCCGCCCGGCGGCCAAGCGGGCCGCGTGCCAGGTGGCCACGTTGTAGGGCTCCTCGTCCATGTGGAGCAGGTCGGGCCGGAGGCGGTCGAGGAGCCGGCCGAGGCCGGGGTAGAAGTGAAAGTGGAAGGAGCCGTTGAAGAGGATGGGGAGCCGCCACAGGCGGTAGCCCCGCACGTGGGCGCGCTCGAGGGGCAAGGTGCCCCGCTCGTCCCGCCAGGCGGGGGGCACAGCCACGTGCAGCTCCACGCCGGGAAGGGCGGCCAATTCCTCGGCCTTGCGCTGGTAGGCGCCCACGACGAGGGCCTTGGAGACGTAGAGCACGCGCAAGGTCACGCCTCCTGGGCCAGGGCGCGGCGCAGGTCGGCCAGGTGGAGCTCGGTGTGGCGGATGGCGGTCTCGAAGATGTCACGGGTGGTGAACTCGCCCCAGTTGGACCCGCCGTCGCTCCCCCGGTAGGCCAGTTGCTCCTCGGTGAGGCCGCGCAGCGTTTCGATCATGGCCTCGCGGGCGCGCCGCCACTCGGCGAGCAGCTCCTCTGTCGGCCGGCCGGCGCGCTCGGCCACCCGCTCCTCGTTGAGCGCGTCCCGGTCGTAAGGGCGGAAGTCGTATCCCCCTTTGGCCACCATGATCTGGACCATGGTCAACATGCCCTCCTCCGAGGCGGCCAGGTGGGCCACCACGTCCCTCACGCGCCATTTGGGGTTGCCGGGCACGGGGCGGTCGGCCTGGGCGTCGCTCAGGCCGCCAACGAGGGCGAGCAGAGCATCCCGGTTCGCCTCCAGGCGGCGGATCAGGTCAGACATGGGCTCCTCCCTCCTCCAGGGGCGTCCGGCGGACGGCCGGCAGCCTTGGCAGTTTCGGGGCACAGCACGCCAGCGCCTCCTATTGTACACCAAAGCGCCGCTCCTGCCCAGCAGCTCCCTTCGTCGCGGGGGCCAGAGGGGTGTCTCCACCCGGCCGAACGGGGGCGAGCAGCCGGTTGGGCAGGAGGGCTAGGCTTGCCCTCCGCCGAGCTTCCCCACGCCGTGCGCGGGGCTCCCTCAGGGCGGGGGAAGGCCGACGCCCGAGAGGGGTGCTGGGTCACCCCTCGAGCGCCGGGGCCACCTGGCGCCAGAATTTCTCGCTGAGCACCGTGCTCCGGAACCACTTGACCACGTGTGGGTCGGCCACGCTCAGGCGCCGGCGGTCCACCATCATCCAGGCCAGGGCGCCGGCGAACAGGGCGTGGGGGTCCTCGGTGCCGAGCCAGTCGGCCAAGTAGCCCAGCGCCATGAGCCGCTGCCACCGGCGGGCAGCGTCGGCGAGCAGGGGGGGCGAGCCGGCCGGCCAGGTGCCGTCGCTCAACCGGCGCCCGCCAGGGGCTGCCCCGCTCCCCAACCAGTGGTCGAGCCACTCGCCCACGGGGCGCCAGAATTCCGGCGAGACCTCCACCACGTGGCGGGCGTGGACGAAGATGACCGCCCGGGCACGCATGTCGCGCCACATGACCGTGCCCGGCTCATAGCGGGCCGGCTCGAGGCTGATGACCACGTGTCCCTCCGCCCTGGGAGCCCACGCGGCCAACAGGCTGGCCGGCAGGCGGGACAGGTGCTTCCAGGCCCGCTCGGCCAGCACCCACGGCGCCTTGACGCGCACTTCGTCCATGACGCGGGGGTCCACGCGCAGGTGGTGGGCAAAATGGGCCAGTTCAGCCATCGCTCGCCCTCCCTTCGGTTCATCCCCGTCCGTCTTCGCTCTCCAGGCCGAAGAAGGCCGGCCACCGGTAGGCCACGACGAACTGGTTCACGTTCATGGCCCAGTGGGCAGCCACCACGAACCAGAGGTTGCCCGTGACCAGGAAGAGGAGGCCCAGCACGACGCCCATCGCCGACGCCATGAGCACGCCCCACCTCCCCTGGGCCACGTGAACGCTTCCGAAGAGCAGGGCGCTGAGGAGCACCATGATCCCAGGGGGGAACCACGTGGAGAACCCGCCCACCCACATGGCGCGGAACAGGAGCTCCTCCAGCAGGGCGGCCGGCAGGGCGGCCAGGCACACGGCCACGAGTTGGCCGGCCGAACGCGGGCGCAGGCTCTGAAGCGCGTTTTTGGAGTACCACCCCGGCGAAAGGTCCTTCACAGCCACTTTGGAGACCCCGTTGATCGCCCAGGCACCGGCCACGCCGCTGCCCAGGGCGACGGCGATGTCCGCCCACGCCGGCACGGGGAGCAGGCCAAACTGTTCGGCCGGCAGGCCGCTGATGCCGATGAGGCCGACGCCGGCGCCGATGAGCAGGAGCCGAAAGGCGTTCTCCGCAGGGTGGAGGAGCGGGTTGAAGGGCAGGGCACGCTCGCGCAGCAGGGCGGCTGTGAGGGCCGTCAGGTAGACGATCACGGCGGTCAGCACCACGGTGCCGGCGGCGAATCCCAGGAGCCTCATGGCCTTCCTACCACGTTGGCCGTGTAGCCGTACTGGGCCGGCATCGGGGTGACCGGCGTGACGCCGCTGACCACCAACAGCACGCGCTCCACGTCCGCGCCGAAGCCGGGCACAGTCACCCGACCACGCCGCTCCCTGTTCAGCGCCAGGCGCACCACATCGTACTCTCCTGCCCTGAAGACGACCGCCTGTACAACGTACTCCTGCGGCAGCGAGGGACCTACCCGCACCCACCCCTCGGGATTCCACCCCCCGGCACCGGCCTCGAAGTCCTCCCGGTAGCCCAGCTCGGGGATGGCGATGTCGTCCACCACCATGCCCGGCCGGTTCAGGGCATCGTCGGTCACGTACTCGAAGCGCACGAGGAGGCGGCGCCCCGCAAAGGGGGTCAAGTCGGCCTCGTAGAGCTGCCAGCGGGGCTCGCACGCTTCTTCCCGGCCCACACATCCGCTGGCGCCGGTGTAGCCCGGGCCCAGGGCGTTGCCGTTGGGGTTGTCGTCCGTGGTGCCCTCGGCGTTCAAGGGCACCCACGTGGCGCCGCCGTCGTCGGAGACGAGCACGTAGGCGTAGTCGTAGCCCTCCTCGATGTCATACCAGGCCCAGAAGCGGAGCGTTGCCCGTTCGAGGCCCGTCAGGTCAAAGGCACGGGTGAGGCGGGAGTCCATCTCGTCGCCCCGGTAGCTCCAAAAAGCGTACTGGCCGCTGCGGGGGGCTGTGGGCAACAGGGGAACTTCGGCTTCTCCCTGAAAGGTGATCTCCAGGGTGCCGACCCGGCCGGCCGGCGGCTCGAAGAGGATGACATCGGCGCCGAACTGGTGGACGGTGGCCTCCTCGACTTCCACGGGGTAGGCCCTGTGGACGGCCGCCGGCTCGGCACGGCCCGCCCCTTGGGGGGTGTCGCCCACGGCGTTGGCCACGGCCCAGTCGGCGAAGACCTCCTCGAAGGAGAGGCCGAGCGGGGCCAACGCCGCCCCGATGCCGGCGGCGCCGTTGGCCGGCTGGCGCACGATCCGGCGCACGAGCTCCCGGCCAAAGCGGTCCACCAGGTATTCAAAGAAGGCCAGCGAGGCGCCGTAGGCCACGGCGTTGGGCTCCACCCAGCGGGTTAGGGGCACGTCGGGGGTGTCGAGAAAGGCCCGCAAAAGTTGCCGGCGCCCCGAGGCCACACCGCTCAGGGTGACGGCCAGCTCCGAGAGCCCCTCGTTCACCCACGTGGCCTCGTCGCGGTCCTGGTACCAGTGGACCATGTGCTGGTACTCGTGGGCCAAGATGGCGTCGAAGGCCCGCTCGCCCGGCCAGACGCTCTCCAAGTTGATGTAGAAGAGCTCTTTCTCGTTGGAGAAGGGGATGGCGGCCGCGGGGTATTCGTCGGCGCCGGAGAAGTAGCCACCCACCCCGGGCACGTTGCCCATGAAGACGTGCAGGCGGGGGTCCCCGTCCACGCCGGGGATCCACTCGGTCCCGAAGAGTTCCCTGATGGTGGGGAGAATCCGTTCCTCGAAGGCCGTCGCTGCCCGCCGGAGGTCGTCCACCGGCACATCGTAGGCCGTCTCCACCCACCAATAAGCATGAGGGGTCTTGAGCCTGAGCACGGCGGTGGCCGTTGAGAAGGAGGTCGTCTCTATGTTCCCCACCCAGAAGGTCTCCACATCCCCCTGGGCGTACTCCGGCGAGGGGACCACACGGGGTGCGTCGGGGGGGAGCCGCCCGAAGCGCACGGCCAGGTCGAGGAGGTCACGGGTGGGGGGCTGTACGCCTGTGACGGCGCGTAAGGTGGCCTCGGGCGACGGCGATGTCCGCCTCTCTTGGGCTGCCGGCGGCGTGGGAGGTGCCGTCGGGGTGGGCGCCGGGGTTCTCTCCACGGTCGCCACGGGCGAGGTGTCCGGGCGTGGTGTTTGGGCAGCCGCGCTTCGTGGTGCCGGGAGGCTGTCGGGCCGGCGCGCCCCCCAGGCCACCACGATGCTGCCGGCCACACATGTCAGGCCCACCAGGGCTATGAGCCACGTCCAGAGTCCGCGTCGTTCCATCCCGGCTTCCTCGTACCTCCCTTGCTCGGGTGCCATCGTGTCTCCACGGGCTATCATGATAGCCGGGAGGGAAGAATGTGGGAAATTGCCCTGTCCGGCGCCCCAGTGTGGGGCGATGAGGAGCTACGGCTTGCGCGCCAGGAAGACGTAGCTCTCCAACAGCTCCCAGAGGGCCTTGTGCCGGCGCACCATGGCCCTGTACCACAGGGCGCGGGCGATCATCCACGGATGTGCCAAGTAGCGCCCCGTGCGGCGGAGACGGGTCACAGCGGGCCGGACGGGCTCGCCGGCTGGCGCCAGGGCGGCCACAGGAACGGCCCGCACATCGACGAAGCCGACCTGGCGCAGCAGGCGCACCCACCCGTCGCGGTCCAAAGGGCGGCGCGTGGCCGCCGGCACGCCAAAGGCGCGCTCGGAGCAGGCGTTGACGCGGTCGGCCAGCTCCTGGGAAACGGCGGGCTTCCACACGCGCTCGACGAGGGCCACACGTCCGCCCGACGTGAGCACGCGCACGCCCTCGCCCAACACGGGGACCGGGTCCAGCAGGGCGACGACCGACTCGGCGTAGAGTGCTTGGAACGAGGCGTCCGGGAACGGCCAGGGCCGGCTGGCGTCGGCGCAGACCAGGTGGACGGCGGTGACCTTCTGCCGGCGGCAGCGGGCCGAGGCCAGAGCCAACATGGTCGGCGAGCGCTCCAGGGCCACCACGTGGACCGCGTGCTCCCGCGCCAGCAGACAGGCGGTGGCCCCGGTGCCACACCCGAGCTCCAAGACCCTCGCGCCGGGCTCCGGGGCGAGGTGGGCAAGCACGGCCCGGGTGGCGCTGTAGCCGCCGGGGTGCATGAATTCAACGCCGAGCAGGGCCTCGAACTCCAGAAAGGTGCTCATGGTGAGCTCCTGACAATGGCGCTGTGCGCTCCGCCTCGGCCGCAGAGGTTGCCCACAGGGCGAGGCCCCAGAGCGCCCAAGCGCCGTAGAGTTTCGGGTAGGCCAGCAGAGACCAGATTCCCCCGGCCAGGCGGGGTGAGCGGTAGGGGAGGTCGGCCGCCACGGCCGCGAGGGCGGCAACCAGAATCAGCGTGGCCCACGTGTGCCCGCTTCCTTGGGCCCACGCCATCAGCAGGGCCGCAGGGAGCAGCAGGAGCACGTAGTGGTAGGCGAGGGAGAGCGGGCTCACGACAATGCCGAGAATGACGAAGGCACCAAAGATGAGGTCGGACGTGCCGGCCCGGTGGGCGCGGTAGGCGCTCACCCCGATGAGCAGGCCGGCGCTCAACCAGGTGAGCCAGTCGGCCAGGGCGGGCGCGTCGAAGGGGGCCCCGGGGTTCCAGCGGGCATCCGGCGCCAGCAGGTGGTGGATGAGGCCAAACTGGCTCTGATAGGCAGTGACGGCCAGTTCGGGCCGGTCGGACAGGCGGGTCAGGAGGGAGAGGTAGGCGGGCCAGGCGTCCGCGCCCACCCAGGGCAGCGAGAGCAGCACGGCGCCCAAGGCTGTGGCCGCGCCCCACGCGAGGGCCTGCCAGCGGCGCTGGACGGCCAGCAGCACCCACACCAAGGGCGCCGCCAGCTTGAAGGCCAACATGGTGCCCAGCGCAAGGCCCACCACCGCCTCGCGCCGGCGGCGGTAGCCGTGCCAGGCCAGCACCAGCAGGCCCAACAGCAGGGCGTAGGCTTGCCCTTGGGCCAAGTTGGCACGCAGCGGGTGGTAGAGGAGCACCAGGGCGACGAACGCCGGCGCCCACACACCCCTCAGCGCCGCTTGCCCGAGCAGCCACGCCACGGCAGCGGCGAGGGCAACGAGGTTCACAAGCGACCAGGCCGCCCGGGCACGCCCGTAGTCCAGGCCGGCCAGGGGGAGGACAAACCAGGCGGTGGTGGGCGGGTTGGGCCGGTAGATGTCGCGGATCCCCGGCGTGTAGGTCTCCACGCGGGCGTTGAACCACACGTCATCGTAGAAGTTCCTCACGCCCGCTCCCTCGTCCAGGAGCCGGGCCGCCGTGTAGTAGGCCACGAAGCCGTAGCTCGGGCGCGTGGCCGCGTCCACGGCGAAGGGCACCATGCGCAGGGCCAAGAGGAGCACCCCTCCCCACGCGGCCCAGAGGAGCCGGGATCGGCCGAGGGGGCTCACGCGGCACATGGGCGGCCTTGGGCCGGCGCGCGGCCCCCTTCTCCCCCACACCTCTGCCGGAGCCACGTGCCCTCCCCCTGCCCCTCGCCAGCAGGCTTGCCAACGCGGAACAGCACGTAGCCCCGCCGCTCGCCCAGGCGCACGAGCCCGGGCCCCTCGCGCAGCCGGCGGTAGTTCACACCGGGCGCCAGGTCTCGCCACTGCGCCTCCACGCGGGCCACGTGGAGCAACAAGAACGTGGGCCTGCCGTCGGCCACGAGGGCGGCCAGCTCCTCCGGGGTGAGCGTGAAGAGCTCCCACGTCTCCAGGGCACTGTAGTGGCGGAAGGTGAGGGTCATTTCAAAGGTGATGAGCCGGGCACCGGGCTCGACGTGGGCCTCCACCCAGCGCACCAACTCCAGGTCGGCCTGTTTGCGCGCGATGAACCTGTTGCTCAGGCGCACGCCGCCGACACCCATGAGCACCAGGCCGACGGCCAAGATGGCCATCACCGCGCGGAAGCCGAGCCGTTCTCCCACGACGGCAATCCCCACGGCGGCCACGACGGCCAAGGGGGGCAGGTAGGCCAGGGTGAAGCGGAAGTTCTGCCACGGCGCGCCGGCGTGGAAGGCGTAGACCACCCCGGCCCACCCCAAGATCAGCCAGAGCCGCGCCGGCGTCGGGCGGCGCACGAGGGCCCACACGCCGGGCACGAGGAAGGAAGCCAGCAGCGGGGTGAAGAAGAAGGGGTGGGCCGGCGCCAGGGCGTAGTAGAGCCCGTTGGGGAACCGATAGCGCAGGTGGCCGTCCACGGTGACGAACTCGCGGCGCAGGGCGTTTCCCGGGTGCCACGTGTAGACCTGAAGGTCGCCGGCGAAGGGCGCTAAGCCCGACGAGGAGCCCGTCAGCGCCTGCGCGGCCGGCACGACGAGGGGGCCGAGGAGCAGGCCAACGACCAGGGCCGGCGCGCCGACGTGGAGCAGGGCCTGGCGTCCCCGCTGCCGGCGGAGCACGGCGCTCAGGGCATAAAGCGCACAGGGCACGGCCACCAGGGCGTAGATCCACCGGCAGAGCGTTGCCCCGGCCAGGGCGGACGCGGCCACCACCAGGTCAGCCAGCCGGCCGCGTCGGCCGTAGCGGGCCAGGAAGGTGACGCCCAGCGTGGCCGCGGCCAGGCCCGCCGTGTCCGCCATGACCACAGCGCTCGACTGCCAGAGCTGGCCGGTGAAGGCGGCCACACTGCCCGCGACCGCCGGCACGAGGCCGGGACAAGGCTCCCCGTCGCCCCACACCTCGCGCGCCAGGAGGAGGGTGAAGAGCGGCACCAGGCTCCCCGATGCCAGGCTGACCACTTGGCCAGCCAAGGGCGTCTCCCCCACTATCAGCGAGACGAGGGCAACGAGAAAAGGGTACCCGGGCGGCCAGAAGAAAGGAGGCGGCGGCTCCAGCCGAAGCAGGCTCTGGCGCAGGGGGCCCACCGCGTAGTCGTAGTAGGCGAAGGGGTCCTGGCCGTAGAGGCCGTCGAATCGCCCCGCGAGGGCCAACAGGGCCGTGGGCACGAGCACGGGGAGCCACACCCACCGGGCCGCGCGCAGGTGCCGCCGTGTCCCCGCCGTCTCCGTGTCCGCGAACTCGGCGTTCACCGGCCACCTCCTCCCGGTCGGCCGCCTCATCCGCCGCGTCCGTCCACGCGGGCCGCGGGCCCCAGGTAGAGGGTGCAGACGCACTTGCGGCAGATGGGATCGGCGCGCACGTCGAGGTTCCGGCGGAAGGAGATGGCCTCCTCCGAGTTGAGGATAGCGTCCAGGGGAGCATCACGGACATTGCCCAAGGGGCGGTGGAAGAAGCAGGGGCGCACTGTGCCGTCGGCCTCCACCACGGCCGAGACCCAAGGGGCGTTGCAGATTTGGGGTGGGAACTCGCCGTGGCCGTTGAGGGCCGCGAAGTAGCGCACCAAGCGGCGCAGCTTGTCGGGGGATTCGGCCACAAAGCCGGAGGCGAAGTCCTCGGCGTGGCGGACGATGGTCTCCTCGACGAGCCGGCCGAAGGCTTCCACGTCCTCGGGGCCCAAAGCCACGTCGCTCACCCGCTCGCCGTCCCACGGCGTCGGGCGGTTGAAGGCTGTGGTGGAAACGTCCACGGCCAGGAAGGAGATCTGGTCCAGGCCGATCTCCCGGGCGGCCGCGATGATGTTGGGCAAGTCGAAGTAATTGCGCCGCTGGACGACACAGCGGCCCGTCACCCGGAAGCCCGGTGACGCCGCCTTCAGGGCCGCCACACCCTCGGCAAGGCGCTCGTAGGCGCGGGGCACGTTGCGAATGGCGTTGTGGACTTCACGGCTTCCGTCCAGGGAGACGATCACCTCGTCACACCAGCGCACCACGTCACGGGCGTAGCGTTCCAGGAGCAGGCCGGTGGAGAGCAGCGTGATGCGCGCCCCCAGGGAATCTCGGAGCAAGGCGCACAGGGCCCACAAGTTGCGGTGCATCAGCGCCTCGCCCCCCGAGAGGACCACCCAGCGCACGCCGAGCCGGCGCATGGCCTCGACGTGGGGCTCCAAATCCTCCCGGGAGAGTTCCTGAAGCGAGCGGTTGGCCTTCCAAATATCGCACATGACACAGCGACAGTTGCACCGGCTGTGGGGCATGAGCACCATCACCGGCAGGGCGTAGATGCGATGGGTCAGAAGGGTCAGTTGACGCTTGACCGCGTCCAGGAGCAACCGCATTTAGAACCCACTCGTCTCCGGGCGCTGGTAGGCCAGGAGTTTATGTAAAATCCGCAATTCAACCGGATATCTGTACACGCGCAGGTGATAGCGCCAGGCGCTGACCGTCTTGAGCACCCAGCGCCAGAGGCCGCGCAGCTTCGGGTCGGTCACTGTGGGGTAGTAGGCGTTGATCACGCGCTCGAAGTCGCGCACGTGCCGGCGCAAGGGGTCCTTCAGCCACGGCATGTTGAGGCTACGGCGCTGGGAAAACTCCTGCCACGCCGGGCTGATCCACTCCTCCAGCGTCTGGGGAAAGCGGAATCCGCTTGCCTTGGCCTGCTCGTAGAGCTCGCCGGCCAGGGGCACGGGCGTGTACATGTAGAGGATGATCTCCGTTTCGGGGTTCACCCGCTTGAGGGTGCGGATGAACTCAATGGTCTGGCGCACGTCGGCCTCGGGGTCAGGCGGGTTGCCGAGGACGAAGGACATCTCCGGGACGATGCCGTAGGCCCTCATCTTGGCCGCGAGCTCCAAGGTCTTGGCTGTGGACGCTTTCCCCCCCTTGTTCATGCGCCGCAGAGTTTCGTCGGAGCCCGTCTCGGCGCCCAGGAAGACCATGCGCAGCCCGCTGTCCCGCATGAGAGCCCACGTGCGCTCGGAGTAGTTGAGCAGGGTGTCGATGCGCGCCTCGCCCCACCAGGCGATGTTGAGGTCGAGGATGCGTTCGGCGAACTCGGCCGTGCGGGCCTCGTGGACGAAGAAGTTGTTGTCGTAGAACTCGACAGCGTCGGCCTTCCACGTCTCCACCAGGAAGCGCACCACCCGGGCCACCCGCTCGGCCGACTGGGCCAGCCACCGGCCGTTGACCATGTTGACCACGGCGCAGAAGTTGCAGAAGAAGGGGCAGCCGTAGCTGGAGTGGTGGGGCAGCGTGCGCGCGCCCATGAAGGTGCGGCGGACGTAGCGGGCCACGGGCACGCGGTGGTAGGGGAAGTCGGGGAGCCGGTCCGGGTGAGGGATGGGCGCAAGGGGAGCGGCAACAGGCTCGCCCTGGGGGGAACGATAGGCCACTCCCGGGAGCCCGGCGGGGTCATCGCCGCGGCGCAGGGCGTCCACCAACGCCCGAAAGACCACTTCGCCGTGCCCGCGCACGACGTAGTCCACGTAGTCGGCGCGCAGGCAGACATCGTGGTGTTGGGTGGGAAAATAGCCGCCCCAGACCACGGTCAGGTGTGGGTGCATGGCCTTGAGGTGCCGGCAGTGGGGCACGGCGTGGCGCAGTTGGGGGCCGGGCATCACGGTGACGGCCAGGATGTCGGCGCCGGTTTCGCGCACGGCCCGGTCCACGGCGGCCAGGGGGTCGGGCTCCAAGTTGCCGTCCACAATGACGTAGTCGTGCTCGCCTTCCAGGAGGGCTCCCAGGGCGAGCAAGGACATGGGCAGCACCGGCTTGCGCTGCGCCGAGCTGGGCGGGTTGTAGAGGACGATCATCTCATCCCTCCCCATCCTCCACCTTGTAGGCCCACACCACCTCGTTGCCCAGATTGCGCTCGGCCACCGTCCACAGGGCAAAGCCGTGGTCCTCGAAGGCGCGCAGAAAACCGGACACGTCGCCGTCCGACGAGAGGAGGACCACAGCATGTCCCCCGGGCACCAGGTGTGGTCGCAGGCCGGCGGCAAAGCGCTCCGCCACGTCGTGGGACCACAGGGCCTGTTCCAGGGCGCCGTGGGGCTGCCCCCGGAAGAAGGGCGGGTTGAAGAGCACCACGTCGAAGCGCTCACCCCGCACCGGGGCGAAGAGATCGCCTTCCCGCACCTCTACGCGCTCCTCCACCCGGTTCAAGAGGGCGTTGATGCGCGCGCAGCGCACCGCCTCGGGGTTGATGTCCACGGCCACGACTCGGCGGGCCCAGCGCGCGGCGAAGACAGCGCCCACGCCCGAGCCAGTGCCCATGTCGAGCACCACGGAGCCCGGGGGCACCAGTTCGGCGTTGAGGCTCCGCGCCAGGAACTCGCCGGTGCGAAAGAGCTTGGGGTTGAAAACGTCGGGGAGGACGAGGAAGGGACGGCCGGCCACCTCCTCGAGCACCAGGCGGCCGTGACGGTGACGCTGGAGGAGGCGAAAGCGCCAGCGCAGGAGCAAGCGCCACAGCCTCCGCCGTGCGCCGGCAGCGCGCGAATGATTTTCCCACCTTTCCGGCGGGGCGTACCGGACCGGACGCACGCCCTCACCTCCCCAACATGTTCTCACAGCCCTGTGCGCACCTATCGCCCACCGGCACAGCACGTCCTGCCGGCGAGCTCATGTTATTCTGTGCTCGTCCCCATCTCGAGACCGGCACGTTTCTCCTCCGTGCGGCCCACGATGAGCATGAATTGTGCCGGCTCGCGGCGGCTCACCAGCCGTGTCCTCCACCGCCTCAGCGTCCAGCGCCAGCCGTAGGCGTAGGGGGGGCGGATGACCCTCCACGCGATTCCCAGGTGCTGGCGAAGCTCGTCGAGGCGCTCGAAGGTCAAGAAGTTCTCGCTGGACAGGGCGTTGGAGGGAAAGCCGTACTTGGCCTCGAAGAGAGCTTCACGTTCCCGGACCATTCGTTCGCCGCTGCGGGCGTCGCGGTAGACGGGCGAGTCCATGATCACCAGGCGGCCGCTCTGTCGCAGCACCCGGAGGGCCTCCTGCAAGGTGGTCTCGTAGTGGGTCGCGTAGTGGAACGAGCCGTTGAAGACCACCAGGTCGGCCAGGCCGTCGGCGAAGGGCAAGCGGTCGAACTCGGCCTGCACGGGCGTAAAGGCCGTGTCGTAGTGAACGTGGGCGCCCAAGCCGTCGAACGTGTTGGTGAGCAGGTCCACGGCCGCCACCACGTGTGCTCGGCGGGCCAGCCGGTAGGAGAGCCACCCGTTGCCCGCGCCGAGGTCCAAGACGACCAGTGGTCGCGATCGTCCGAGCTCCAGGGGTTCCACCACGTGTTCGATGAGCGCGAAGAAGCTTTGGGCCCGAATGCGCCAATCCTCCTGGTAGCGGCCCGTGAGATCACGAAAGGGAAGAGCGCGGTAGTAGGCCGGATCGTCGGCCCCCCGTCCCTCGGCACGGCGCACGGTCTCGTACTCCTGGATGAACCGGCGAAAGAAAGCCGCGCGTTCGGGCAGGAGAAAGCGCCAAATGCCGTCCACCTTCTCGTAGACGTGGTCCTCGGCCGGACAGCGCAACTCCCCCGCCCTAGCCGGCTCCAAAGCCGTGCGGCAAGCAGGACAGGCGAAGCGGAGCTGAACCTCTCCCTCCCACTTCACAGATGCCTCCCGCCGTCCGTGCAACGTCGGTGATCGTCCGACGTCAGCCCCATGCGTCGCACAGTGTGCGCGCCCCTCTTCCAGGCCGACGAACGCGCGTTGAAAACCACGCAGGTATTATACGGGACACGGAACGGAGAACCAAACGGGGTGGTTGCAGGAGGGGTGGAAGCTCAAGGTGAATGTGGGGAAGGCGGCGGCTGCCCCAAACGTAGACAACCGGGGGGCACGACCTCGGCCGTGCCCCCGAGCGCGCCCGGAGGGATTCGAACCCCCAACCTACGGATTCGAAGGTTTATACTAGCATTTACTACCATAATCATCGCTGTTTTTCCCCAAATTGGCTACAGGAGAAAATTGTTCATGTCTCTTTTGGAGCTCCCTGATCCGAAAGATACTGTAATACTCCCATGTCACCTGCACCGTGCTATGTCCGAGAAGGTCGGCCAACGTGGCCAAATCACCGCCGTTCAACAGATATTCGCGGGCGAAGGCGTGGCGAAAGCTGTGAGGGTTTACGGGCCCCTTCACCCCCGCCCTCCTCGCCAAGCGGTCCAAAACCTGCCTAATCCCATCGCCGGTGAGCCTATCCTTGCCCTTGGGCCCTAAGGATGTAAACAGCCACGGCCCCTTATTCTCAGGCCTCACCTCTAGCCAAGCCTCCAACGCCTCCCGGGTGACTTCGGAGAAGGGCACGAGCCGAGTCTTATTCCCCTTCTCTGTCACCCGGGCCAGCCTTTGTTCCAAGTCTATGTCATCCACCCGCAAGTACTCAACCCCTCCACGGCGGCATCCCGTATCGGCCAGAAACAGCAGGAGGGCACGGGCACGGCGTTGCCAGAGTTCATCACCCTCACTCGCCTTGAGAAGCTTCAGGAAGTCCTCGCGGCTGATGGCCTTTGGCTCACGCCGTCCAGGCTTAGGCAATTTCACCCTGCGGGCGGGGCTTTCGGCAATGATCTCCTCCTCCACGAGCCAGTTAAACAGGCGTTTCACAGCGCGCAGATGGCTGGCCACGGTGAAGGGCGAGAGGCCCCCGCTCTTGCGCTCACGGGCCGGATGATCCACGTACCGCTCCTTGCGGGAACGCAAGTGTGCCGCATAGCCCCGGACATCATGAACGGTGATTTGATCGACCGGCCGGTCCCCCAGAAAGGCCAGGAAGTCACGAAGCCGCTGCTCATAACTGTCAACGGTCCTCTCGCTCCGGCCGTCTGCTCGTGTGGCCACCAAAAGTGCCTGGATCGCCTCGCTCAACAGCATTGTTCGCCCCGAAAGAGAGTTTGCGATAACATCCCTTTCCGTAAACTCAGCCCTCACACACACCAAAAAACACGCCATTAGATAGAATTGGAAAAACAGCCCTCGTAGCCCTCGACCCCGGGTTTTAGCCCTCGAAATGGCCCTTTTAGCCCTCGATTTCGAGGGCTAGCGAGGGCTAGCGAGGGCTACGAGCTGTTCACCTTTCCGCACACTCAGCCCCCTTTCCCCTCCACGCGGGCCAGGGCCTCCTCGACCAGTTGCTCCACCTGCGCAGAGTCCACGTGCGGGTTCAGCTCCATCAGGAGCACATCGGCCATGCGTTCTTGCACCAGCTCCTCGATCCGCCCGCGCAGGGCGTCCCAGCCCATGGCGTCCATGGCCACCACGTCCGTCGCCGTCGGCGCCTTGCCCTGGGGCTCGCCGAGGAGGTACTTGGCCAGGAAGGCGCGTGCCTTGGCGTCCCCACCCTTGGCGTCCTCCACCGCCCGGGCCACGATCTCCCGCCACGCCTCCGGCGTGCACGCGCTCATGGTCACCCGCAGGTACTCGACCTCGGTCTGCCGCCGCGGGCGGCCTGGCCCCCCCTTGTTGCCCTTGGCGAACCGTCCTCGCTCATCCCTCTTGTCCACCGTCCACCTCCGATTTCTCACGGTCTAAACGGGCTTGCCCACCGCCAAAATATGCCATTAGATAGAATTGGAAAAACAGCCCTCGTAGCCCTCGACCCCGGGTTTTAGCCCTCGAAATGGCCCTTTTAGCCCTCGATTTCGAGGGCTAGCGAGGGCTAGCGAGGGCTACGAGCTGTTGTTCGTCCAGCTCTTCGTAATGATCCAGTGGCGCGTGCGCTCCTTCGGGTGCGTCCAATCGACCACCTGAAAACCAACCCCCCGCAACGCCGGCGCCAGGCGCCGCATCTTGCCCCCCATCCGCGTCGCGTCTTGCGGCCACCCCCGCCGCGGTCGCTCCTCCTCCGGCACGCGGCTGTTGAGCACGTCCAGCAGTTCTGTCGCTGTCCCATCCCACTCGAAGCCCGCAGGCTGCTCGTTCAGCCACGCCAAAAGGGCCCGGCCTACAGGGTCCGCCTCAAGGATGATCAGGTGCGCACTTGCCCGGTTGCCCGCATAGCGTTCCAGGAAGGTGCCGCGTGGCAGCCCAAGCGCGGGCTCGGCCGCGTGCACCCAGAGGGCGAAGTCCGCCATGCGGGGCAGGCGGTCCAAGCGGGTCTCTGGCCAATTGCGGATGGCCGTGGCCACCGCATCCAGCAACGCGCCCAGCAGGCGGGGGCGCTCCCGCTCGAACTCCCGCCAAAAGTCGGCCTCCGTCCGCCTCCTGTCATCCGGGATGGGCGGCAAGGTGAGCGCGATCATCCGGTCCCGCAGGTCGCCGCGCACCGCCAGCTCGTCAATGCCGTTCAAGATGATCGGCCTCCTGGCCTCAAAGAGCGCCTCCTCATCGTCCGTGAAAAGCCGCCGTGTCCCGAACCCCAACCCCGTCGCCAGGCCACACAGCGCGTCGCTAAGCCACTGGGGCAGGCTGGAGAGGTTGTCAAAGGCGATCAGCCACCCGTTTGTGGCCGCAATGGCCAGGTCACGCTCCTCCTTGATCCGCTTCCGCAGCGGGGCCTTCGCCGGGTCGAGCAACGCCTTCAAGACGCGGGAGGCGGTCGATTTCGCCGACCCCTGCTCGCCGTACAGGGCCAGCACGGGATAGGGCGCACAGGGGTGGAGGCAGCCGATGAGGAAGCCCATCACCAGCGGCAGATCATCAGGCTCGACGTTGAGGAAGCGCCCCAAGTCCTGGAGGCTGCCCCCGCGCTCCGGAACGGGCAGCGGCAACATCCCAGAGGGCCGCCAGAACCGCACCGGGGGGGCGGTCACCACCCGCCACCCGTCGGCCGTGATCTCCACCACGCGCCGGTTCGCATCGCACAGGTCCAGGTAAACCGCCTCCAGGTCGCCACCCACCCGCACTTGAAGCGCGTACTCCGGGCCGTCGTGCACCGCAATGCCTTCAAGCGTGGTGATGGCGTCCTCAATCGCAGAAGCGTGGGGGACACCGCCCGCCTCGCCCCACTCCTGCATCGCCAGGCGCGCAAGCCACGACCTGAAGGCCTTCAGGCGCAGGGGGAGGTGATCGACGCCGCCTGTATCGCCCACCTGTATCGTCGCAAACGCCCGCCCGTCCGGCGTGTGCCAGAGCTCCTGGACGCGGCCGGTGGCCAGTTGCACCAGGAGGGTCGCCTGCGACGGGCGCCGCTTCCGCTCACCCTCCCCCGCCTCGGCCTTCCTGGCGCCGGCGCCGTTTGCGGGACAACGGGCGCCATTGCCCCCCGTTGTCCCGCCAACCGCCCGGGCAGGCTCCCGAGGCGGCCGCCGGTACACCTGCTCCAAGGTGGCCAGCGCCTCCCGTTCGGTGTACGGGTGATCCCCGTTGGGAGCCCGCCGGGCGTACTCCCGCATGATGGGCTCGGCTTCGGCCGCGGTCAGGCCATCGTCCCGCAGTTGGAGCGCCAGCCACAGCCCCGTATCGTTCCTCGTCCCGGGCTCCGCCCGGGCCAGCGCTCTCTCCAGCCAGAAGCGCCCGTCGCGCTCCCCCCCTCCCCCCTCCCTTGCGGGCATAGCCCCCGGCCGCCGGACCAGCTTCAGCAGCCAATCGGGCAGTGGGGCCAGGGGGACCTCATGCGGGTTCGCCTCCCAGCGGTAGACGGCGCCCGACGGGTGGACCGACGGTGGCGCCACCACGTAGCCGCCATCCCCCCGCAGGTCCAACCCCGGCGCCTTGCGGGCAAAGTTCCGCACCTCAAAGCCCGGATGGGCGAAATAGAGGTGCCACCCCTTGCCGGTCATCACGGTGGGCGTCCTGGGCACGCCGCGCCGCCGGACCTCCTCCTCGCCCTCTTCCCCGTCCAAGTCCAGGACCACGATCCCCGAAACACCGCCGGTGACAACCCCGACGTTCGCGTTGGGCCAGCACGCCCACCAGCTCTGCACCTCATCGCGCGTCGGCAACCGCTCCTGGTACTCCCGCCAGGTGATCAGGGGCGTTTTGTCCCTAGGCCGCAGGGGGGTTACGCTCCACCCACGGTCCAGGTAGGCCAGGGCCTG
>Ga0256839_1002442_pt1 | contig 20626 bp, 18 predicted proteins | sample 354166metaG_FD_185968 | JGI IMG/M metagenome (GOLD analysis project Ga0256839, IMG submission 185968) | Hydrothermal vent microbial communities from Mid Atlantic Ridge, Atlantic Ocean - 354-166 | ecosystem: Environmental > Aquatic > Marine > Hydrothermal vents | place: Atlantic Ocean: Mid... | reverse complement strand
CGCGCACGCTCCACAATCTGCTGGGCCTTGAGCACATTCACCATCCCCATCAGATCCTGCCGCTGGACCGCCTGCCGCAGCGGCCCCAGATTGGCCAATACGCCGGCCATGGCGGCTTGCCCCTGTGCCGGATCGTCGGCCTTCGGCTGCTCGCGAGGCTCACGATCCTTTGCGCCACCGGGAATAATGATCGGCTGCGAAATCACCATCGGAGAGCACCAGCCGGGGAATGGCAATGGATAGTAGAACACGGGCGGATAATAGACCGGCCAATAATAGGATGAGTACCAACCAAGGCCGCCCCAGAAGCCGCCATAGTACGAGTAGCGGTAGTGATGGTGGCCATACCCATAATGCCGATGCGGCACATGGACCAGGTACTGGCGATACGACGGAATCAACCGCCGGCGGTAGTACCCATAACGATAATGGCCCACATGGCCATAGCCGCCGAAATGTACGTGGATCCCACCCAGACGATGCCCCAAATGATGGCCCACGTGATGCCCGATGTGATGATGATGTCCGCCATGCCCGTGCTGAGCGCTGGCGATTCCCGCGACCGCAAGCCCCCAGATCAATCCGGACGCAGCCAGCCGTAGCCCATTTCGAACCGCCATCTCACCGACTCCTTATCGCGGACGCCGCCATGCCCCCACAGCCGATCGCTTCCCCGGTCTCCATTATCGCATTTCTTCGCGGAAGGGGCAATAGAACGGGCCGTTGCGGCGAAGTTCAGGAAGCCAGTCGCCGCATCTCATCGCGCACGGCGGCGAGCACGGTTTCTCGAGCCGACTCGAGCGGCCCTTCGACCATGGCGCCGGCTGCCGCCTTGTGGCCGCCACCCGAAAAGCGAGCCGCCATGGCGCTGCAATTGAACAGGCCGCGGCTGCGAAAGCTGACCTTCACCTGACTCGACGGCTGCTCGACGAAAATCACCGCCACCTGAGTCCCCTCAATCGCCAATGTCATGTTGACCACATCTTCGGTATCACTGTAGACGGCTCCCGTCCGCTCGAAATCGGCCGACTCCACGTACGTGTGCACCAGCGTGCCGTCGAGTTCCAGCGCCACGCGAGAGAGAATGACCCCGCGCAACCGCACGCGTCCCACAGTATCCCGCTCGTACAGTTGGCCGTAGATCGAAGCCGGGTCGGCTCCCGCGTCGACCATCCGAGCCGCCACGCGGTAGGTGGCACCGCTGACCGATGAGAAGCGAAACCAACCGGTGTCCGTCGCCAAGGCGGCAAAGGCGGGAGACGCAATTTCGGTCGTCAGCGGGACGCCCAGCGCTTCGGCTGCTTCGATCACCAGCCTGCCCGTCGCTTCCGCCGAAGTGTCTTTCAACAAGATGGCGTCGATCTTGTCCTCGCCGACATGGTGATCGACGATCGCCACGATCCCGGAGAAGGTCTGGATGTAGTCGGCCATCTTCCCCAGTTGAACCCAGGCGCTGGTATCCAGGATCATCACCACATCCGGCGGTTCGGGCGCTCCGGCCAGATACTCGTCATGCGTGATGATCTGTTTCTCTCGATCAATGAACTCGAGATTGGGCGGGACCGGATGATCGTTCACGATCACCACCTCTTTCCCCTTGGCCCGCAAGACGGCGGCCATCGCCAGTTCACTCCCCAGCGCATCGCAATCGGGGCGAACGTGGCTGGTGAGCAAAAACCTCTGCTGCTCCTCCACCAGTTTCGCCAGCGGTTCCCAATTAACCGTCATGACCGTCTCCTGCTCCCTTTTCGTTGTGATCGGCCGCCGCCAAGCGTCGAGCAGCAGCCACGTCCTGTTCCAACTGCCGACAAAGCTCCTCGGCCGAAGCGAACGACTGCACACCTCGCAAGCGCCGAATGAATTCTACCTCGATTTCGGCTCCTTCAAGTTCCTCCTCCACGTCGATCAAATGGACCTCGACCTTCCGCTCGTGCTCCCCGAATGTCGGATTGGGGCCGATGTGGATGGCGGCCGGAAACATGTCACCGCCTACCCAGGCTCGGCCGGCATACACTCCCACTGCCGGAACCAGCACGGGAATCGACGTGAGATTCGCCGTGGGAAAACCCAACGAGCGACCGCGGCCGGCACCACGGACCACGCGGCCGCAAATCCGGTAAGGTGCCACCATACGGTCGTTGGCCTTCGCGATTTCGCCGTGAGCAATCCACTCGCGAATGCGGCTGCTCGAGACAATCCCTCCCGCATCCTGGACCGGCGAGCAGATCACCAGTTCCATTTGATGGTCTCGGCACAGCCGCTCCAGCGTTTCCCGGTCTCCGGAACGGTTCTTGCCAAAACGGAAGTTGGGCCCTTCGACGACTCCTCGAGCTTGCAGCTTTTCCACCAGCACCGCACGGAAGAACCGCTCCGGTTCCAGTGCCAGCAAGTCCCGATCGGCTGGACACATCACTACCGAATCGACCCCCAATTCCGCCAGCAAGGCTGCTTTCCGAGCCGGCCACATCAGCGGCGTCGGAGCCCGATCGGCGGCCACGACCGCCAGTGGATGGGGATGAAACGTGAACACGACTGCCGGTCCACCCAAACGCCGGGACGACTCGACCAGCGCCTTCACGATAGCGGCGTGCCCGAGGTGGACGCCGTCGAAATTCCCGATGCTCACGGCCCCTCCGCGAGCCCGCTCATCAATGGCGTCCAGCGACTCGATCAACACACTTGACAGACTCACGCGATTTCCTGCTCTACCGGGACCCTGCCAAACCTGTGCCCGAATTCGCGACGGCGACGGACGGGGAGGCCTGTCCTGCGTTTGCGAGGTGATTGTAGGGGCAATGCCGGTCGGGGCCTATGGGTGGCGACGACAGACTCACGCCGATGGCAACTCGAGCCAGGCCTGGGGCAGACCTTCGACCAGGTCTCGAGCCGTCAGTGAGATCTCGCCGACTCGAGCGGCCTGCAAGTCGCCCGCTCGGCCGTGAACCCATACGCCCAACTGAGCCGCCTCGAAGGGGGCCAGCCCCTGTCCCAACAGCGCGGCGATCACCCCCGTCAGTACGTCGCCGGTTCCCCCCGTGGCCATTCCGGGATTGCCGGTCGTGTTGCCATAAGCCCGCTCACCATCGGTCACCAGCGTTTGGTGGCCCTTGAGAACCAACACGACATCATGCCGCCGCGCAAACTCGATCGCCATTTCTCGATCGCAGTCGGCTCCCCCGAGCAACCTGCGAAACTCGCCGGGGTGCGGCGTGAGCACGCGCGGACCCGCGTGCCGGGAAAGCCGAGCGGGAACGTGCGATAAGGCATTCAATGCGTCGGCATCGACGACCAGAGGAGTCGACCACCGCTGGTAACATTCCCGTACGAACTGCCGCACCGAATCCGACTGCCCCAGGCCCGGCCCGATGGCGGCCACGTCGACGCGCGCGGCCCAATCATCCAACACAGTCCACGCCGAGTCGCTCACTCGGCCCTCACCGTCCTCGGCCAGGGGAACCGTCAAGTAACCCGGCTCCAGGGATGCCACCACCGACCAGCAACTCGCCGGCACCGCCAAGTAGACCAGCCCGGCTCCGCTTCGTAGCGCCCCCATGCCGGCGAGCGCGGCCGCGCCGGTCATGCCGCGAGACCCGGCCACGATGAAGACCCGACCGAAGTCTCCCTTGTGCGCGTCTCTCTTGCGTCGGGGAAGACGAGGTAGCGCCGATTCCCTCATGGCGAAACCTCCGTCGACTGGCTGCGGTCGTGCCGCCGGCTGGCAACCAGACCCGCCACGTATCCGCCTTTGAAGCCCGCGTCAATGTTGACGACGGTCACGTTGGAGGCACAACTGTTGAGCATTCCCAACAGTGCGGCGACCCCTTCGAACGCGGCTCCATAGCCGACCGAAGTCGGTACGGCGACCACCGGGGCGGCCACATGGCCTCCCACCACGCTGGGAAGCGCACCCTCCATCCCGGCCACCACCACCACGGCATCGGCTCGCCGGAGCTGCGGTACCACCGCCAACAGTCGGTGCGGACCGGCGACTCCCACATCCTGGTAGAACTCCACGCCGACTCCCATCCACCGCAGCGTCTCCACGGCTTCTTCGGCGACCGGGCGGTCGGTGGTACCCGCCGTGACCACGGCCACCAAACCGGTTGTCCGCCCCGAACCGGACGGCTCCGACCGCCACGTTCGCGCAATTGCGTTGTGTTTTCCGTGAGGGAACTTCGAGCCCAACCGCCGAGCGGCCTCCGGGGCGACGCGCGTCACCAGCAGAGGGACGCCGCGCTCGTGAAATCGCTCAGCAATCTGCAACAAGGACTCCACCGATTTGCCTTCCCCATAAACGACCTCGGGAAAACCGCAACGGGAAGCCCGATCGGTATCGAGCGAAACCGATGACCAGGATTGCAGCGCTACTTCACGGAAACCCTCGAGAAAATCGGGGCGAGAAACACGGCCGTCCAGCCAGTCTTGAGCCAGTTTTCGCAGAGCAGCATCGTCCATGCCGCCATGGTAGCCGCCGATGGGCCCCCTGTTCAACTCGGCGCATTGTGCGGCGTGGCTTGTCCCGCCCCGTGGAACGAAGACATCGGCGGCTGGGCGGCGGGCCGGGCAAACAGGTACCCTTGCGCGTAGTCCGCGCCATGTTCCTTCATCCACCACCACTCATCCTCGGTCTCGATCCCCTCGACAACGGTAGCCACTTCCAGTTCTCTGGCCATCTCCAGCAACTTGGCCGCCACCAAGCCCTTGTACGGGTCCCGGTGGACATGCCGGATGAGCTGCATATCGAGCTTGATGTAGTCGGGCTGCAGGAACGTCAGCAGGTTCAGCGAATTGTATCCGGCTCCCAGATCGTCCAACGCGACCTTCGCGCCGGCAACCCGGCAGTGGTTCATGATCACCGCCAGAGCCCGAGGATTCTCAGTCTCTTCACTCTCCACCACTTCGAACACGATCCGGCTGGGAGCGATCCCCAACTCTTCGGCATAAGCGAACGTATCCTCGAAGCACTTCTCGGGACGGTTGAACGCCGCCGGGTTGAAGTTGATGAAGATCTCGCCCTTGAGCTGGTGAGCGGCGGTCGACCGGAGTGCCGTCTTTTGCGCCGCCAGATCGAGCGTGTAGAGCATCCCCGTGGCTCGAGCCGCCTGGTAGAGCCGGTCGGGCGGGATGATCTTTCCATCCTCCGTCAGGCCGCGCAACAAGCACTCATACCCCACGATCTCAGCCGGACGCTCGATTTGGACAATCGGTTGAAAGTAGGTCGTCAGCAGACCGGACTGTAGGATCTTCGTGAGCCACTGACTGTCGCCCCAAGCAATCAACTCATTGAGTGACTGAGCCTGCATCAACTGAGCCCGACTCGGCTCGTTGCCGTCCAGCGACATCCAGCATTTGGTAAGCTGTTGTTCGGTCGGACTGAGTGCGATTCCCAGTTGCACGATCAGGTGGTGCAAATCGTTTCCAGTCGTGGGAACCGCCATCACGAACGGATAGGGCTCGCTCGCGCCGATCCCGCACCGCCGCACGACTTCGCGCAACATCCGTTCGGTGCGCTCCAATGGCGTGGTCAAATACAGGGTGATATGCTCCGGAAGCACGCCCCACATTCCTCCCGTCGATGTCGTCACATTTTCGCTCACGGCCCTCTCGCCCCTCGTGTTCGGTGGTTCGGCACCATCGCTGGCGGATCGCGTCCGCCGAAGTATAGGTCACGTCCACCCATCCCCCCCGGACCATCGCCACGACTGGCATGCTGCTCGCCCCCAGTTCCCGTCGGACCGTTCCAATGATGGCGGTCGTGCGGAGGATCCCGGCGGCCGGTTGTCGAGCCGGGGGGGACCCGGCACAATGACGACGCGCGCGGGCGCCCCCGCATGGCCGCTCCGCCATCGCCGCTGGAACCCCATTTCCTCTCGCATTCCCCCCATTCCACAGGACTGCAACCATGACCGCATGTGTGCTCGCCTACTCGGGCGGACTCGATACTTCCGTGATCTTGGGTTGGCTCATCGAGCGAGGCTACGACGTCCACGCCGTCTACGTCGACTTGGGCCAACCGTGTGAAGACCGCGAGGCCATCCTGCAAAAGGCTCGCGACATCGGTGCCGCCTCGGCACGCATCCTCGATGTCCAGAACGAGTTGTGTCGCGATTTCGCGTTCCCCGTCCTTTCCTGGCAGGCCAAGTACGAAACGGTCTATCTGCTGGGAACCTCCATCGCCCGGCCGTTGATTACCAAAGTCTGTCTGGAAGTCGCCCACGAAGTGGGAGCCCGCGCCTACGCTCACGGTGCCACCGGCAAGGGCAACGATCAGTGCCGATTCCAGCTCGCCGCCGACGCACTCGACCCGACCATCGAAGTCATCGCCCCTTGGCGACTCGAGGAATTCCGCAAGCAGTTCCCCGGCCGGACCGAAATGATCGCCTATTGCCAGGAGCGCAACATTCCGGTGAAAGCGACGACGGCCAAGCCGTACAGCTCCGACGAGAACTGCCTCCACATCAGCTACGAAGCGGGCAAACTGGAGGAACTCGACGTCAACGGGCTCGAGCTGGTCGACTTTCAGATGACGGTGGCCCCTCAAGCGGCACCCGACACCGTGGAACCGGTGACCATCGCCTTCGAATCCGGCGTGCCCCGGCAAGTCGACGGCGAGTCCCTCTCGCCGATCGAGATCGTGAAGCGGCTCAACGAGATCGGCGGTCGCAACGGAATCGGCCGGATCGACATGGTGGAAAACCGGTTCGTCGGCATGAAAAGTCGCGGCGTCTATGAGGCGCCGGGAATGACGCTGCTGTACGAGGCGCGCATGCAGATCGAGCAACTGACGCTCAATCGGGATCTGCTGCACCTGCGCGATCGTCTGGCGCCGGAGGTCGCCGAGGCGGTCTACTATGGATTTTGGTATTCTCCCAAACTCGATGCCCTGATGGCGTTCATCCGGCAAGCTCAACAACCGGTAACCGGCGAAGTGACACTCGGCCTTTACAAGGGCAACATGCTGGTGCAACGGCGGAGCAGCCCCTGGAGCCTTTACGACGAGGGAATCGCCACGATGGAGGGGGGCGGCTCGTACAATCAAACCGACGCCGAGGGATTTCTTCGCATTCAGGGTCTTCCCCTGCGCGTGCAGGCCACGCGACAAAAGACCTGGTCGTGACGAGCGTGCCACGAAGTCCTTTTTCGCCCCGGCGATTTCGCCGACAAAACGCAACCGTTACAATGGGACCGATTGCCGGCCGCCGGTGAGCGTGGTGTCCCGGGCGATGGTCCCACACTCGGGCGAGCGCGATTCCACACTCTGTTCTTGCCACCCGCAACGGTCCCTGCCATGCCCAGGATCGACATCCCCGAACTCGAACACGCTCGCAACCACTGGACGCGCCCTCATCTGCTTGATTTGGAATCTCTCTCGCTGGAAGAACTCGTGCTGCTGCTCGATACGGCCGCCGTCTTCAAACGCGTGACGCAAGGGTGCACTCGCCGATTCCCGCTGCTGAAAAATCGCACGTGCGCCAACTTGTTCTTCGAAAACTCGACCCGCACCCGCACCAGCTTCGCTCTGGCGGCCGGGCGTCTGGGAGCCGACACGGTCGACTTCACCGCCGCCGGCAGCAGCCTCTCCAAAGGGGAAACCGTTACCGATACGGCTCGCAACATCGAGGCGATGAACGTCGACGCGATGGTGGTGCGGCACGCCACTCCGGGCACGCCGCAATTGCTGGCCCGCCATGTCGGATGCAGTGTGATCAACGCCGGCGACGGCCCGCACGAACATCCGACTCAGGGACTGCTCGATATCATGACCATCCGCGAACATCGCGGGAATCTGGCCGGTTTGCGAGTCGCGCTGGTCGGCGATATCGCTCATAGCCGCACCGCCCGCTCGAACATCTGGGGCTTGAAAAAACTGGGAGCCCACGTCATCGTCTGCGGCCCTTCCACACTCGTGTCACGGCGTTGGGAAGCCCTGGGCGTCGAGGTCAGCCACAACCTGGATGAGATCCTCCCAAACGTCGACGTGCTCAACCTGCTCCGCATCCAGTTCGAACGTCAGGCCGCCCGCCCGTTTCCGTCCGTGAGGGAATACGCGTTGCTGTATGCGATGAACCGCGAGCGGCTGGCTCGAGCCAAAGACAATATCGTGATCATGGCCCCCGGGCCGATCAACCGGGGCGTCGAGGTGACTCCCGATGTGGCCGACGGCCCCCATTCGGTCATCCTCGACCAGGTCACCAACGGACTCGCCGTCCGCATGGCCGTTCTCTGGCTGACGTTGTCGGCGCGAGAGCGAAGCGAACGACCGTAGACGAACAGGAAACCGATGAGTACACGACTGTTGATTCGCGGTGGCCGAGTCATCGATCCGAGCCAACGGAAGGACCGGATTACCGACCTGCTGGTCGAGGACGGACGGATCGCCGCCTGGGATCCCGGCCGCATCGAATCGGCCCAGGTTTTCAACGCGGAAGGGCTGATCATCGCCCCGGGACTGGTCGAACTCCATGCAGAGCTCCGCGAACCGGGATGGGAAGAGGATGAAACGATCGAGACCGGCCTGCGAGCCGCCGTGCGAGGCGGATTCACGTCGGTCGGCTGCCTCCCCAACACTGAGCCTCCCATCGATACGCCCGCCGGCATGCAGTTCGTCCAAGCCAAAGCCCGGCAAGCCAAGCTGGCCAAAGCCTACGTGATCGCCTGCATCAGCCAGAACCGCGAGGGTCAACAACTTGCGGAGATCGGTGGCCTGGCCGAAACCGGGGCCGTCGCGTTTTCCGACGCCGATCGGCCCGTGCAAAACGCGGCCCTGTTCCGCCGAGCTCTCCAGTACTGCCAGATGTTCGACCGCCCCGTCATCAACTTCCCCGACGTGCAAGAACTCTCCCGACGCGGCGTCATGCACGAAGGACTGGTGTCGACCGTCCTGGGACTCCCCGCCATTCCCTCCGCCGCCGAAGACGTAATGACCGGCCGCGACTTGCGACTGGCCGAAGCGACCGGTGGACGGCTCCACCTGGCCAACATCTCCAGCGGGGGAAGCGTCGAACTGATCCGGCGGTTCAAAGCTCGAGGCATTCCCGTCACTGCCAGCACGTCGATTGTCCATTGCGTCCTCACCGACGAAACGCTGCGCAGCTTCGAAACCCGGTTCAAAATTCACCCGCCCCTGCGTGACTCGACCGACGTGGAAAGCTGCGTTTCCGGACTCATCGATCAGACGATCGACGTCATTTCGTCGGGCCATGCTCCTCGAGCCGCCGAGAAGAAGATGCTCGAACTCGATCGAGCTCCGTTCGGCATGAGCGGTCTGGAAACCTGCCTCTCGCTGGCGGCGACCTATCTGGTCCGCACCGGCCGACTCGAATGGCTCTCACTGCTCGAGCGGCTCTCGACCGCACCGGCTCGCGTTCTGGACATCCCGGCCGGTTCGCTCCAGGAAGGTGCGGCCGCCGACATCGTCGCCATCGATCCGCAGGCCGAGTGGACGGTACAGCCGCAACAGTTCGCTTCCAAATGCAACAGCTCGCCGCTAGACGGAGAACGACTTTACGGACAAGTCGCGGTTACCTGGGTCGACGGCCAACCGGCATTCCGAAGCGATGAAGCTGCTGATCGATGGCTATAACCTGATGTACGCCGCCAATATCACCGGCGCCCCCGGCCAGGGAACCTCCCTGTTCCGCTCACGACTCGCTCTGCTGCGACAACTGGCCGATCGCCTGACGCCCCGTGAGCGAGCCGCCACCACCATCGTGTTCGATGCTCGGCAAGCACCGCCGGGACTCCCCAAACATGGCCGCTTCGAATCGATCGAAGTCCTCTTCGCCGACCGCCGCCAGCAAGCCGACGATTTGCTGATCCAGATCATCGAATCCTCATCGCACGCCCGCGACTTGACGGTCGTCAGCAGCGACCATCGCATCCAGCGAGCGGCTCGGCGCAAAGGAGCGACGGCCGTCGACAGCGACCAGTGGTGGAAAACTCTGCGCCCGGCCTCCCGGTCAGATCCGAGTGACGCAGGAAAACCGCTTCCACCGCTCGATGCGAACGACCTGCACACCTGGCTCGAATCGTTCGATGGAACCATCGAAGAACTCGAACAAGCCCTGAGGCGGGAACAGCCCCGCTCACCTGCGGAAACTCCGTTGGAAAACCCGTTTCCCCCCGGATATGCCGAGGATCTTTTGGAAGACGAAGACGACTGATCGCCGCCCCGGTGGTCCGCCTACATTTCGGCCAGCGGTCCCATCATGCCGAATGCCTGGTCGAACAGCCGATCGATGAGTGTGCGGGTGTCTTCCGCGATGATCAGCCGGTCACCGGGGCGAATGGCGTAGTCTCGTCCGGGATCGACCGAGCGCGTGGCCACGGAAAACGGAATCTCCAACTTCAGCGGCGCGGGTCGACCGGGCACCGGACGCTCGATGGTGATGTTCATCCGGGTAAACTGGGAAAGCACGCCCGTCTTCTTGAGTACGTCTTGCACCGTCAGCGGCTCGGCCAGTGGCAACTGCTTGGTGCGGGACTTCTGCGCCGTCCCTTCGCGAACCTCGACCAGAAAGGTGGGAACCGACGGATCGGGCTGGGGAGCCAATTCGGCAGTGGCCGGTCCACCGAAATGCAACGGCTGGCAGCCGGTCATCGAAACGGCGGTGGCCGCCGAGAAGAACACGAGGCACAAGCGTCGACGCGAAAGCATGATGGGATCTCCTTTGGCCCGTTCCGCCAACGCATCACCGACTGAAGCGGACCGGGCCGGACAACCCCCCTGCTGCCATTCGTCCTCCCTTATCGGCCCCGCACCATCCCGATCTTCAGAAAAATCCGCACAAACGAAAAAAATGTGCAAACTCTCGATCGCCGAGACTGCGGGTTCCCGTGGCAACTGCTGTTGAGATGCCGAGCTTTTCAAGACCGCAGCCGTACCGTCACGCGTGACTGTCTCGGCCGACGCCGATACTCTGCCGCGTTCTCTGAGGCCGATCAAGACTGGTTCGACAGAACCGGAAAACCGAAAAGGCGAATCTTCTGTCACACTGCCGGTGGTTTTCCTGTCTCTGCTAATGATGCCGGACAATTCGACGACTCGATCGCCGGCAGCCACGGCAAGACTATCCGAATCCCTGTTCATTCCCAGGAGGAACCAATCATGGTGACGTGGAACCGCATGACACGCATGGCCGTACTGGCACTGGCCAGTCTCACGCTGGTCGCCCCGTCCGGACTGGCCGACCAGCCGGACTCGACGACCACGCATCCCCATTTTCGTATCAAAGTGACGGGACAGGGCCGGCCGATCATCCTCATTCCCGGACTCACCTGCAACGGCTCGGTCTGGAAAGCAACCGTCGATCAGCTCAAAGACCGCTATCAGGTCCACGTCCTGTCACTGGCCGGATTCGGCGGCACGCCGGCCGTCGACGGCCCGCTGCTCCCGTCGGTCCGCTCCGAACTGGCCCGGTACATTCGGCAACAGAAGCTGGAAAAACCTGCCATCGTCGGTCATAGCCTGGGCGGCATGTTGGCACTCTGGCTGGCCGGTGAACACCCCGCGCTGGTCGGCAGTGTGATCGCCGTCGACGGCGTTCCCTTCCTCCCGGCGCTGCAGCAACCGGATGCCACGGTCGAGTCGACTCGCGAATCGGCTCAGCGGCTGGCCGGATTCTTCGCCACCCTGGATGCCGACACGTTCGCCAAACAAAATGAAATGACGCTGCCGATGATGGTCCGCGACGCCAAGACGGCGACTCGACTCGCTGAAATGGCGTCCAAATCCGACGCCAAGACCGTCGGTCAGGCCTTCGCCGAACTGATGACGAATGACCTGCGAAAGAAAGTCAGGGCGATCCAAGCACCGGTCCTCGTCATCGCTCCGGCCGAACCGGCCTTGCCCGGCCCGTCCGCCGATGTCGTCCAACAGCGGTATCGCGACCAATTCCAAGGAATCCGCCACTGCCGACTCGAGTTCTGGCCCAACGTCCGCCATTTCGTCATGTTCGATGCCCCTCAGAGATTCCACACCGTGGTCTCGCAGTTCCTCAGTGATCCGGCAAGCTACGTCGCCGAAGGCACGCAGGCGGGAGGAAGCGACAATGAGTAGCACCACCGATCCCCTCCACCTGGAAAACGACATCCTGGCCGCCACGGACGGTTCGCACGAGGCCTTCGCTCGGATCGTACGGGCAACCCAGAACATGGTCACGGGAATCGCTCTGGCTATCGTCGGCGACCGAGCCGCCAGCCATGACATCGCCCAAGAAACCTACTGGACCGTCTGGAACAAGTTGTCGACGTTGGCCAACCCGGCCAGCTTCCTTCCCTGGCTCCGTACCATCACTCGCAATCGAGCCCGCAACTGGCTCGACAGCACCAATCGGCGCCAGCGACACTTCCGCCAAACGGAGGAACTCGGGTTGGTGGCGGACACCGCCCCTTCTCCAGTCGAACAAATGGAGAACGACGAACAGCGGGCGAGACTCACGCGGCTACTGTCGGAACTGCCGGCGGAGACTCGAGAAATCCTGATCTTGTACTACCGCGAAGGCCAATCGACTCGGCAAGTCGCCGCGCTGCTCGACCTGTCGGAAGACGCCGTTCGCCAACGCCTCTCGCGAGCCCGCAAAAAACTGCGGCACCTGTGGGAAACCGAAGTGGGGCGCTGGGAGCGAGAGTCGCGGCCTCATGCCGGGTTCGCGCTGGCGGTCATGGGAGGTCTGGCGAGCAGCACGCCGGCGGTCGGACAGGCCGTCGCCGCCAAGACTCTGGCAAAAACGGCAGCCGCCACCCCACTATGGAAGACGGCACTGCTGTTCGTCTATTCGACCGTCATTCCCGCTCTGGTCAGCGTGGCCGCGGTGGTGCTGGGAATGCGGATGGAGTTGCGACGGGCTGTAACGGAGACGGAAAGACACCAGTTGCGACGAATCCGCACGTGGGCCATCGCTCTGGTCTGCCTGGCGGCTGGGATGATCAGCGGCGGAGCCGCTCTGCAAATCGTGGCTCTTCCGATCGCCGCGTATACCCTGCTGATCGCCGGGTTGGCCACTCTCTATCTGGTGTGGCTGCCTCGAGTCATCGCCGAGCGTCTTCGGCAGGAAGTGGCCGACGATCCGACTCGAGCCGCCCTGCATCGCCGCGAACATCGCTGGCGCTGGATCGGCCTGCTGGCCGGCGCCGTCGGCGGTGGACTCGGCCTGCTATTGGGACTGGGTCTGATCGGCTGAGGAAATTTGGAATCCGAAATCTCAAATCTCAAATCTCAAATCTCAAATCTGAAATTTGAAATCTGAGGTGTGAAGGCATGGCACGCCGCTCCGCTTTGCCAATAGCTTCTTAGAGGCTGTCACAAAACTCCAGGCCGCAAGCAACATATCCGAGCTTCGGCAGCGGTGCGGCGGGTTTTGTTACAGGCTCTTAGAAGCTGTCACAAAACTCCAGGCCGCAAGCAACACATCCGAGCTTCGGAGGTGGTACGGCAGGTTTTGTTACAGGCTCTAAGATTCCAGAGCAAGGCGTTCAGCGGTAGTCGCTAGGTGGGTTGTTTGACGTAGGCGGTCGATTCGCGCGACTTCGGCCCCGCCCCACGAACATGGCCGGTCATGTGCCCTGAGAACTCGGTGAGCACTCTCTTCTTCCGAGTTCACCGGCCGGAAACCTGGAACCGCCGCCGCAGCGAATAGAACATCGTGGCCGTGATCACGGAAAGCGCCACGCAGACGAACAGCACGTATCCCCAAAACACCTGCCAGTCGCCCGAACGGCTGGCATTGGCCAGTCGAGAAAAGCGTCCTTGAGCCAGATCGGGATCGAGAAACTGCGTTTGAAACGGCATGCCGAATACGGCGGCGAACGGGCTGGTTACGCTGGCTACTTCACTCACCGCCTCCCAAGCAGCACCGTGGAACACGGTACGAGTCAGCGTGCGCAGCGCAAGGGGTGCCAGGAACAGCACGATGATCACGAGATAAGAGATCATCAGACTGACCGATGTACGGCGACACAGCGTCGAACAAAACATGGCCGTCGTCGCCGTAAACGCGCATGTCAAGTAGACCACCACCACCGATGAAATCAACACCCAAACATTCGTGGCGTTCCAGTACTGCTGCTCGAGCACGCCGGCCAGGGCGACCGGCAACAGCACGAACGACGTCAACACCGTGGAGATACGCAGTCCCACCAACAACTTGCCCAGCAGGATTTCGCGAGGCGACAACGTGGTCGTCAGCAACAATTCCATCGTCTGCCGCTCGCGCTCGCTGGTGATGGCCCCCGCACAAAACACCGGTCCCACCAGCATGTTGAACAGCAACACATACGACACGTACCAGGGAAACCAGGCCGGCACGATGAACAGGCAGACGGCCATCAACGGCAACGCCAAAAACATGCTGACCTGGATCACCAGCCGCAGCATCAACGTTCCCTGACTGAAGATCTCGCTGCGGATCTCCTTGTCGTAGACGGGATTGGCGTTGTCGGCCATCAGCGTTTCGCGTTTGGGGGGAGCGAACAATCGATCGGGAAACTGGTCGCGCTGGATCACCAACCCCACCGCTTCCCGGTTCTCCTGCTCCAAGTCGACCACTTCCTTCCCTTCGCTACCGACGTCGGGCGGTCGCAGCAACCGGCGAGCCGTCATCGCCAACAGCATCACCGTGATCACGATCGCCGCCGCGGGGAAGAACGTCAGCGAAACGACCAAGCGGACCATGCCGTTGGAGGCTCCCATCTGCCAGAACAGCACGGCCAGCAGCGCAAGCGGCAAGATGACCAGGTACGAAACCACCAACGACGCAGCGGTCCGCTTGAACAAACTGCTGCAGGTCAAGCTGATGGCACCGAACACCATCACCGATCCGAGCAAGGAAACGTAAGCAGCCAACACTTCGTAAGGGTGCACGCCTCCCAGCGGCAAGCAGAGCATGGCGATCGGCAGCGACGCGACAATCAGAGCGGCCAGGTGGGTCAGGCTGGCCAGGAGTTTGCCCAACACGATGGCCGTCGGCCGCAAGGGACTGGCCAACAGCATCTCATACGTCTTCCGCTCTTTCTCACCCGTGATCGTACCGGCTGCGAAACTGGGCGTCATCATCCCTGCCAACAAGTACTGCCCGATGAAGAACAGATCAACCAGTTGCCGGGCCTCCTGAGGCGCCTGCGTGAGATCGAGTCGTTCCTGGGTCGGCCAGGCAGCCAGCACCACGAGTCCCAAAAGCGTCACATACAGGAACAGGAGCACGAAAGCGCGCCCCATTCGCAAGTTGACCAGCAGTTCCCGTTGCAAAACGGGGTTCTCGATCAAATACATTCCCGATTACCCGGCCCGATTCCCCAAGTGGTCCCGACCGCCCGAGTCACACGACACCCCCGGGCACGATCAAATCGCCCGGTCTCCAGTTCTCCCACTGGTTCGGATCCCGCAGGACTCTGCGATACAGTGTATCACGTTCGACCGGTTCGCAATCGGCCTCCCGAATCAACCGCTGAATCTGCTCGACCGTCAACTGCTGCGGCGTAGTGGCTCCGGCGTCGTGGTAGATCAACTCGTGTCGAACCGTCCCATCGAAGTCGTCGGCACCGTAGGCCAAAGCGGCCTGAGCCGTCCCGATCCCCAACATCACCCAATAGGCCTTGATGTGCGGGATATTGTCCAGCAGCAACCGGCTGACCGCGATGACTCGCAAATCCTCGATGGCGTTCGGCTTCTTCAAATGAGCCAGCCCCGTGTTTTCCGGATGGAACGCCAATGGCACGAACGTCTGGAATCCGCCCGTCTCATCTTGCAGCTCTCGCAACCGCAACAAGTGGTCGACTCGGTGAAACGCGTTTTCGATATGCCCGTACAACATCGTGCAATTGGTGCGCAGCCCCTGACGGTGCGCCGTGCGATGAACCTCGAGCCACTTTCCCGCGTCCGCCTTGTGCTCGCAAATCCGCCCCCGCACCTCCGGATGAAAAATCTCGGCGCCTCCTCCCGGCAGGCTTCCCAATCCCGCGTCGATCAGTTCGCGCAGGATCTCCTCCACCGAACGCTTCGTGAGAAACTCGAACCAGTTGATCTCCACCGCCGTCCAGCCCTTGATGTGCAACGTCGGTTGAGCGTCGTGAATCAAGCCGATCAGATCCCGGTACCACTCGAACGGCTTCTGATGGTGCAAGCCGCCGACGATGTGAATCTCGGTGCAGCCGTGATCGACGGCCTCCTGGGCTCGAGCCAGAATCTGCTCGTCCGACATCACGTAACCCCGTTCGTCGCGCAGGTCGGCTCGAAACGCGCAGAAGATGCAGCGGTAGACGCAGACATTCGTCGGGTTCAGATGCGTGTTGATGTTGTAAAAAGCCGTGCGCCCGTTCTTGCGTCGTCGCACCAGGTCGGCGAGCACCCCCACTTCATGCAGCGGTACGTCATCGCGGAAAAGAAACAACCCGTCCTCGCGATCCAGACGCTCTCCCGACTCGACTTTCCGCCGAATCCGCTCGAGTCCCGCACCGATTTCCGACTGCAATGCCACCATATCCGCGTCGATTCCTCACACGTGAGATTACACCACCAGATCGATCCATACCGCCAGCAGGAGCCCCATGCTGACCAGCGCGTTCACCTGAAAAAAAGCGATGTTGACTCGAGCCAGATCGTCGGGCCGGACAATCGCGTGTTCATAGATCAGCAATACCGCCACCATAGCAACCGCGCTGTAGTAAATCCAGCCAAGCGGAAGAGGCGTGCCGCCGGCGCGAGCTGCCTCCGGCAAGCCGGCCAGTACCAACACCATCAGAAAATGGCAGGCCGCGGCAATCCGCAAAGCTCCGGCGACTCCCCACCGAGCCGGCACGCTGAACAACCCGGCCTTGCGGTCGAACTCCGCATCCTGGCAGGCATAGATGATGTCGAAACCCGACACCCACAGCATCACCGCCAGCCCGACCCACACCGCCGGCATCAGATCTGCCGGATGGGCACTCACGACTTCTCCTCGCAATGCCACCCACGCTCCCAGCGGAGCCAACATCAGCGCGCCACCAAGCCACCAATGGGCCAAGGAGGTGAACCGCTTGGCGTAACTGTAACCGAACAGGTACGCGAGGAACGGAGTCGCCAGCCGCAGCGGCCAGGGATTGGGGAGAAACAACAGGGTCCCCGCCACAAAGGCGATTGACATCAACAGAGTAAAACCGGCAACACTGGCCACCGACAGCCTCCCCGCAGGCAGGTGTCTCCCCGCCGTGCGAGGATTCTCGGCGTCGATCCGCCGATCCGCCAACCGGTTGAAGGCCATGGCCGCGCTGCGCCCCGCCACCATGCAAACCAGAATCCCCGCCAATTGCCGCCAGGAGAATCCGACCGGCTGCCCGCCGGGAAGTGGAGTCGCCCATGCCAACGATGCCGCCAGCAAAGCGAACGGAAGAGCGAATACGGTATGGCTGAACCGGATCATCTCCAGCAACTGGCGCAGATGATCGAGCGGTCGGGCCAACGCGCGACTCATGAATTCTCCCTCCCCGTCGCCGACAGTTCGTCCTCGCCGACTCCCCATGCCGGCACCAGATCGCACTCGAGTCCCAATTGCAGGAGGATCCGAGCCACCACGAAGTCGAGCAAGTCTCCCAGTCGGCTGACGTTGTGGTACCATCCTGGAGCCGCCGGAAGGATCACGCCGCCCGCCAAGGTCACGTGCCGCATGTTGTCGATGGCCGCCAGCGAAAGAGGCGTCTCGCGAGTCATCAAGATCAACTTCCGCCGTTCCTTCAAATGGACTTCCGCCGCGCGGCGGATCACGTTTCCGGCCCCGCCGTGAGCCACTGCGCTGAGTGTGTCTCCCGAACAGGGGCAAATCACCATGCCACCGGTCACGAAGGAACCGCTGACCATGGGGGCTCCAAAATCGTGCAGGTCATAGTAGCGTAGACGACTCAAGTCGGCCGCTTCGTTCAAACGCAGTGTCCGTGGATCCCAGGTGGCTCCCAGAGGCAACGACCACCCCAATTCCTGCCTCCACACTTCGGCTCCCGCCTGGCTGATCGCCAAGTGGACCTCCCGGCCGGACAGCAACAGCACCTCCAGCAGCCGGCGGGCGTACGGAGCGCCGCTGGCGCCCGTGATTCCCACCACGATCGGACGGCTCGTCATGACGAGTCTCCTTTCTTGATTCCCACGTAAAGCGTGGCCACCCCGAACGTCAACGGATAAAACCGCACGTCTTCCAGACCGGCTTGCTCCATTCGCGCCGCCAATGCCGCCCCGCTGGGAAACTCTCCGACACTTTCGGGAAGGTAGGAGTAGGCATCCTGGTCGTTCCGAGCCAGCCACTGGCCGACTCGAGGCAGCACATGGCGAAAATACCACGAGTAGATCTGCCGAAACGGCGTGCGCGTCGGCCACGAGAATTCCAAGACGGCGACGCTGCCTCCCACCTGACACACTCGCGTCATTTCCCGCAGGCCCCGGTCGGTATCCGACACGTTGCGCAGTCCGAACGCCACACTGACCAGTTGGAAGGTATCGTCGGGAAAAGGCAGCGCCTGGGTGTCGGCTTCGGCGAAAAACAGGGGAGCCGTCGGTTTCGAACGGGCACGTCGCCGCAGAGCCACCTGCAGCATCTCATGGCAGAAGTCGGTCCCCACCACTTCGACCTCGCCGGCAGCCCGGCGGCGATAGGCGAACGCCAGATCGCCCGTCCCCGTGCAGACGTCCAGCACAGGAGCATCGCCTCGTGGAGGAACACGACGGACCGTCCGCCACCGCCAGTAGCGGTCGACTTGCAGGCTGAGCAGATGATTCATGCGGTCGTAACGCTCGGCGATCTGCCCGAACATCCGCCGCACTCGCGCCGCCGACTTGTCGACCATCGATCTCCTTCCCGTTCCCTCGTGCGCCCGTTCACTCACTCGCCACCGGCCCCTTCCCGGTGTGGAGTTTAAGCCGTCCACCCCGGACCGGCTACGCCCGTTCCCGGAACACGACCGCTCCCCTACTCTGTTCCGCATGAACACCCCCGTGATTCACACCTATTTCCTGCCGAGCCTGCTACCGGATGAGCCGTTGGGAGAGACGGCGGTGGTGATCGACGTGCTGCGAGCCACTACCACGGCCGCGGCCGCGCTTCACCACGGAGCGGCCGGCATCGTACCGGTGGAGACGATCGAGGAGGCTCGCGCACTCGCCAAGACGCTGTCTCCCCCGCCGCTATTGGGCGGCGAACGGGGAGGACTTCCCATCGAAGGATTCGACCTGGGCAACTCGCCCGCCGCCTACGATGAACGCGTCCGAGGCCGCTGGATCGTCTTCACCACCACCAACGGTACTCGAGCCATCCATGCCTGTCGGACGGCACGGCAAGTCGTGCTGGCCGCCTTCGCCAATTTGTCGGCAATCACCGACTGGCTCGCAGCACGCCGCCAAGTCGCCCTCGTCTGCTCGGGAACCGATGGCCAAATCACGCTGGAAGATGTCCTCTGCGCTGGAGCCCTCCTCGACCTTTGGAGCGACGGGGATCCGTCGAGTTGGCAGCTCGACGATGCCTCGCGGCTGGCTCACGATGCCTGGCAAGCTCATGCTCGCCATTGGACCGGTCAGACCTGGCTGGTCGACCAACTCCGGCTCAGTCGCGGTGGACGCAACTTGACCGGACTGGGACAGACCGCCGACATCGAACTGGCCGCCCAGATCGACCAGTACCCGGTCATTCCTCGTTGGCACTGGCCGGAGAACCGAATTGTGCTGGACGTCTGACGGTCGAACACCATACCACGCCGATCCACGCATGGCTACACTCGCGGTTCCCGCCCAATTACAATACCGGCTTGCCGAAAGGCACGAGCTATCTCCAGCCCCCGTGCCGATTCCCGAACAGCCGTTGTTTCGAGCTTCAGCCATTTGATCATGCACATTCTCGATTACATCGTCCTGGTGCTCTATTTCTTCACGCTGATCGGCGTCGGCTTCTATGCGGCGCGACGCGTCAAGAAGCAAGAAGACTATTTCATGGGCGGCCGTTCGTTCGGCAAACTGATCCAGACCTTCGCCGCTTTCGGAGCCGGCACCGGATCGGCCGACCCGGTCAACACGGCGCGCACCACCTTCACCAGCGGTCTCAGCGGCATGTGGAGCGTGATGACCTGGCTGTTCGTCACACCGTTCTATTGGATCACCGGTGTGTGGTACCGCCGCATGAGGCACCTGACGTTGGGCGACTGGTTCGTCGAGCGGTACCAGTCGCGAGCTCTCGGCGCCGCCTACACGGTCTTCGGACTGATGTTTTTCATCGTCTACGGCTCGATGATGTTCACGGCCATCGGCAAAGTGGCCGCCCCGCTGATCGGCGTGGACGAGGTGTCGCTGGGCGGTCGCCTGGTACCGCTGGAGTATGTGCTGGTGCCGATCATCGGCGTGGTCGTGCTGGTCTACGGGATGGCGGGCGGTCTGCGAGCCGCCTACTTGACCGACGTGATTCAGGGAATGTGCATCATCGCCCTGTCGGTACTGCTGATCCCGTTCGGGCTCAAGGCACTGGTCGACACCGATCCCCATGCCGATGCCTGGTGGGAAGGCTTTCGCATCATGCATGAGCGACTGTCGGAAGACATGTTCACGCTGGTGGGGAGTACCATCGCCAGCGATTTTCCGCTCCACCGCATCGTGGCCGTGGTGATCATGCTGCTGATCGGC
>Ga0256839_1002441_pt1 | contig 20630 bp, 20 predicted proteins | sample 354166metaG_FD_185968 | JGI IMG/M metagenome (GOLD analysis project Ga0256839, IMG submission 185968) | Hydrothermal vent microbial communities from Mid Atlantic Ridge, Atlantic Ocean - 354-166 | ecosystem: Environmental > Aquatic > Marine > Hydrothermal vents | place: Atlantic Ocean: Mid... | reverse complement strand
GGCAGGAATTATTCTCAGTTTAAGATCGCTTGTTCAATCCGGCGATCGATGGGAACAATTCTGGAATAAAATTAATCAATATGGAGCGCAATGTTATACATGAAACATCATATTGAGGCTTCACCCTATTTTTTGTCATGTACAAAGCTGTTTTTATTATGGTTTGAAGTGGCCAAATGTTTTCATATTAATATCGTTTTGACGGGCATACGCCGCTTTCGTTAGTCCACCGGTCTGCCAGACTTTAACATGCACTTGTTTTTCATGATGTTCCATTACTGGGTTCTCCAAATTCAAAATTTCAGGAGAATAGCTATTTATACTGATGCTGGGTAGAAAGTGGCGTTGGTCACTTACCTTAATTTATTTGAATCGATTCTACAGAAATTCATTTTTTCTGGGCTTTTTCAACTTAAAAGCTACACTTAAGACTAATATCATGACCCAATATACCTTTCACATTTGAGAATGCCTCGTTTAGAGTATGCCCGTTTTTTGAAAAAATTGGCAGAGCAGACTAGTGGAAGGTTTTGCAGCAACGTCATTCACTAAATAATGGTGTGCTATAAATGGGGTCTTCTTGAACGTGAAAGGTCTATATCTGCTGAAAAAATATTGAAATGATTGATGTGCAACAATTTCCCTTCGCTTTAGAACCTAAATCTGTAGATCAATGGCTGATAACCACAAGTCTTACAGATACGATTGTATCAGCAAGTGAATTTCACAAAATAATCAAAAATTTGAACCGTGCAAAAATTGACTCCAATTTACTGTATCAGATCATTCAGAAATTGACGCCCTCTACAGAAAAATTAACCAATGATTTACAGCAAAATATTTTAGAAAATTCTGCTCCGTTTGACGAAAAAATAGTAAAACTAAAACGCTTGAGCCGTCATTTAATGAAGGAGCTTATTTCTGCTTATTTTTCGATTGCCAACCATAAAAGTATTCACAATGAATTACGCAAAGACATTGTTCATCAAGCGTTAGAGTTGATTGGTCAACATTTATTACTTAGCGCCAAAATGAATGAAAGACCTTCCAGCAACATCTGGAAGATGAGTAGTCAGCTCTATCAAATTGCACATACACCCTTGTTTGACTCAGCAATTGCTGACACTGTTAAACGAAACATATTATTCTATCTGTGCAACCCGTACCAACTAATAACTTCAGATATTGATAGCCTGTACTCTGAAATATCAAAAAATTCTCAGCTCATCCATTTACAGGAAACATACTCTGAAACTACAAACCAATGCTATTTTGTTTGGGAGTATGTTAACAATATTGCACCCAACATCGCCCAACAAAATAAAACATATTCGAGAGCAATTTATTTAAACACCGAACAACTGGCCAATTTATTTCAAACCGGAAAATTCGATACCCGTTTTGAGGCTGTTCAACAAATTATTCTCAAATTGACTGGATATCAAAAAACCATTCATTCCGACATTCCCTCAGAACCAGTCATTCGCTCTTTATATTTTGGGTTCGATCAAATTGAAAAAGCCTTACAACAAAATTTACGAATTAGTAAATTGCAAAACCTCGGTCATGATTATCTTGTCAGCAACACCTTAATGGATGCAAAACTGGAGCCATTAGCACATGAGCAACCCTTTGTTATCAATAGCAATAGTAATATTTGGCAACAAAATTCAAACAGTCCGCAAAAAAACAACACTGTCAAAATACAAAACACTCAGTTTGCCAATTTTATTGTTGCAGTTTCACATCCACAAGATTATTCCAATGAGAGCATTGTCATTATTGACAGCGAAGATAATCAGCCACAATTAGGAATTATAAGAAGAATTCTTTATATTCCTCAAAGTAACACTCAGCGACTACTGATAGAAAAAGTCCCGGGTAATATCCGCTTTTCCAAGCTGAACGAATCAACAAGAGCTATTCTGGTTCAAGATTCAAACCACTTTGATGAATTAATTTTTCCAGCAGAAGCTCATCTCGCTGGATCAACACTATCATTTGAAAGCAAACAAGTAACATTTGAAAAGCTAATTGAGATGACTGCTTTTTTTATACGTTTTCAGGTCAGAATTCATTAGCAATACCATGTGGAACATGCGCGGCGGTCACATGCTGGCCAGCAGAAATGCAATGACCTTTTTGATCATCAAAGAAAATATCAGCACCGAAAGCATTAAGAAATTCGCCCTTGGCCATCCCCCCCAAAAACAACGCTTCATCAATTCTGATATCCCAGTCTCTGAGCGTCCTAACGACTCTTTCGTGCGCCGGTGCTGCCCTGGCCGTAACCAAGGCAGTCCTAATAGGAGAACTTTCTTCTCCAAAGGTTTTTTGAATATAATGTAAAGCCTGTAGAAAATCTTTAAAAGGACCTCCTGTTAAAGGAATTTTTGCAGAATTTCTTTCATTATCTGTAAAGGCATCCAAACCTTTTTGTTGAAAAATCCGTTCTGACTCGTCAGAAAATAAAACAGCATCACCGTCAAAAGCTATCCGTAATTGATCGGGATATTGACTTGCTGTGCAACTCGATAATATAGTAGCAGCTGCATATCCGGCATCCAACGCTTTGACGACATCATCGGTGTTAGCTGATAAGAATAAATGCGCACCAAATGCAGGTATATAACCATATGGCGACATTCCACTAGTAAAAGCCGCTCTAGAAATATTAAGTCCATGATGAGCAATCGAATTAAAAATTCTTAGGCCAGTATCCGCACTATTTTGTGATAACAAGATAATCTCAACAAAAGGGTCATCTTCAGGAGACTCATTGTTGATAGCTAAGAATTTCTTGACTAGCGAAAACCCAAGGCCAGGCTCCAAAACCTCATCTTCATGCTCTATTTGATACTGGCAAAACGCTTCTTTTCCTTCCGCTTCAAAGATTCGGTGAGATTCATCCAGATCAAACAAGGCTCTGGATGAAACTGCTACAACCAATTTTTGCTGATTAGTCATAATGATGAATTCTCATCGTTCACTCTCCTGAGTTTAAAAAATCAAACTGCCGGGGCCAGTCGCTAAAATTAAAAACCTGACCATTTTTTCGTACTTCGGCAATTTTATCCAGATCAATTTCCGAATAAACCCATTGCGGCTTATTCAATTCTCCAAGTTTCAAAATACCATTATCAGGAAAACCTTTGTCAATTGGCGTATATACTGCCGCAGAGCCAATATTAATATCTACAGCCTGGTTCCATAAGGCATCTCCAACAGTTGGGGATTGTATAACGTAGCATTGATTTTCAAGCGCTCTTGCCTGACAACCAATACGAACGCGATAATAGCCCGCTAAGGTATCAGTACAACTTGGCACTATAATTAAATTGGCTCCAGCTTCAACTTGTTTACGGGCAAATAATGGAAATTCGCAATCATAGCAAATATTTATACCCATCATACCAAAGTCAGTATTAAAGACTTTCAGTTGGTCTCCCGACTTAATTTGCCAATCTTCATTTTCAAATCTTGTCATCTGGAGTTTTGGCTGATAATCAAACTGGCCATCTGGCATGAATAAATAGGCATGATTATGATATTGCCCTGATTGGTCTTGTACAGGAAATGTACCTGCCTGAATATAACATCCAAACTTTACTGCCAACCTCTGAAATAATTGAAGATAATCACCAAGAAGTGACTGCATGGCTTCCAGCTGTTTATTCAAGGCGCTGTAAACATCTTTTGAGAAAAGAGAAGTGATTTCCATTGAGCAATATTCAGGAAATAACAAAATTTTTCCGTCTTTTTCAGAAGCTTCTTTTACCCATGCAGTCACCTTTTCTTGATAGTCTTTCCAATGTGTATGAAAACTTATATTGTATTGCGCAACAGCTACTTTAACTTTCATGCTTGAGCCAAAAAGTCATTGGTTTTGGACTTTCCTCTGTTTCATCAATATCTTTCCAGGTATAAGAGGTGGTTAATTCAGGATGCTTGAAATAACTGCGTTTGTTCCAAAATTCATCAAGTGGAACATAATTTTTTGGTCTTCGGGGATGATCGGCAGGTCTTTCAACACAACAAAAACAAATATGTTCAAACCCTCCAAGTTTTTCAGCATGCGCTTCTCGTTCCTGAAAAAAGCGAACACCAATTCCCAAACCACGATAAGCTTTATTCAAAACTGACTCACCGCAGTAAAAAATCTTATCAGGATCATAATTATGTTCGATAAATGGTTTTTTTACCTCAGGTGTTTCATATTTCATCGGAATAGCAGTGGAAGCGCCCACAACCTTGTCTTTATCAAGCGCCAAAACAATAACACTTTCAGGACATTCAATGTAGGTTGCTAAATATTTTTCCTCATAATCATAATCACCATCATAAAGATAGGGAAAATCACGAAAAACTTCGATCCTGAGGCGAGCAAGTTTTGGGATGTATTTTTCCAGCCCTTTGCCACTCCATCTTTTAATTTTGATATCTTTAGGCATTATTGTTTACATCCTGAATTCAAAAAAAATCAGGGCACATAATAATTAAAAAAATTGGACAAAACCAGCCAGATAGTGGGTTATTTCGAACAGACCTGGGCCATCAATTTCTCTAACGCTCCATTGACTACTGTCCTGGCATTTTTGTTAACGACTGATACCATATCAAGCCCAGCCCCTAAAAACTCATATTCACCAAAACCTAGAACCATGCCAGTTTGCAAATCAATAATGGATAGGTCGAGATCAACATGAATTGTTTTCATTTGGGTAGCCACCACTTTAATTGGTGTCTCCCTGACATTGACAAAAGCTCTCACTAAATATTCGACATTAAATCGTTCTAAAAATTTTTGTGTAACATGAAAATTTTTCAGTAATTTGTTAAAATTTTGAGGTATTTTGTCCTCGTCAAGCTCAAGAAAATTAAGATCATAGCGTTTAAATGCTGCACTAACCAGACCATTAAATTTAAATACAATAAATCGGCGATTTGAAGATTTCTCATTTTCTGAAAATTCAGAAAGAATGTATAGAACGGCTTTTTTACCTGCCAAACATTGTTTACTTCTGGACGTAAAATGTCTTTGATCAATAACGTATGAATTTTGACTCACTTCTGCCAAGGGTTTTAATGTGACTTTCAATTGACTCCATTTATCCGGAATTAATTTTATTTTTTTGCGATCCGGCTGAAAACCAGCTGCTTGAATATCCACAACTGTTTCATTTGCGGCCAAATGACTTAAATTTAAAACTCCTGAATCATCCAAATATCCTCTTGGAACTTGATTGACCCTGACTTGAGCGTTTGGAACATTGGCAATAATCTGCAAATGGCCGGTTGGCAAATCAGGCGGTGCAATATAGTTTTTTTGACTGTTGAAGTTTTCTCCGGACGAAAACATAAACTCCCCTATTAATGAAGAAGATTCCCAGGGAATCTGTCGTCCGGAGGTATCTCGTATGACACCATTTCTAACTCTTTTAAAGGTTTGTTCAATGGTAAGACCTGGCTGTTTTAATGCTGTTAAAAGATGATGTGTATAGAGTCCATTACGTCCATCACCATCTGCTGCAACAGAACCAGGGGCCGTGGCATAGGCAATAAATGATCCCACTGGACCTTCCATCCTTGCCAATCCCTGTTCCAGGTTTCTAAAACTTCGAGCAAACGGATTATTGCGACATGCATCAAGAATCACAATATTTACCCCATTCCCTGCAGTTTCCATTTTTCTTAAAATTGAGCCCGCATCGATACTTTCATCCTGAACTTCATCAGCGGATTGCACATCGGCTGAAATGGGTATCAGATAATTTCTTCCTTTAATCTGCACCCCGTGTCCAGCATAATAAAACAAACCAATATCCGTTTTTTTTAGCCGTTCACCAAAATCCCTAATTGCTTCCCGCATTGTCTTTCTATCAAGATCAAGACGAACTTCGACATCAAACCCCAATAATTTTAAAATTGCTGCCATATCCTGGGCATCATTTACAGGGTTGGCCAAGGGAGAATATTGATAAGAACTGTTTCCAATTACTAAAGCCACTCGCTTTTGAACAGCCCCGACATTACTCTCTTGCAGAAAAAACAATAAGAACAGCAAACAATATCTTTTGAGTGATTTTTTTGTCATTTTTTTGAATTTCCGATCACTAATAAATATTATTTTGATACACAAAAAGTTATTTTAAACTTTTATTCAATATTCATCTGAAAATAGAAAATCAAGACAAAAACAGCCACTCTATTCAACAATAATTACCATTGAATGTATTGTAATTCATTAAAACTGAATTCCTCAGGCTGATCATTGTTCCATTCGATATGATCGGGAAGTGCCAAATCGTCCATATCTTCGTAATTAATATCGTCATCATAATTCATTTTAATCGCCTTTTTGTTGATTAACTTCTGAATTATTTTGACCCAATATAGTTGAATTCTCAGTGATTAATTGCCTTGGAAAAAGTGAAAAAATACCAGAAAAAAACAGAAAGGAAGAAGGTATAAAAAAACCGCTTTCAATTGAAAGCGGTATAATTTAGGAGGATATAACGTGGCTGTTTTCATTCACGTTAGGGTTATCTTCCTCCTAATAGAATTTATATTCTGTTAGAAATTCACAAAAAAAATGTGACTTATTAACAAAGTGGAACTGTTGATTGAATAACTGACTAATGGTCGGGGCGAGAGGATTTGAACCTCCGACCCCTACAACCCCATTGTAGTGCGCTACCAAGCTGCGCTACGCCCCGACTGATCAGTTGTTTTTTAATTTCCCTAATGAACTTAGGAAGGCAACGTTGGTTATTATTTCAAAGAAATAATAACATGTATAGCTATTTCAAAATTTCCAATAAATCTTCCAGTTCACCCACCATTTGATGAATCATTTGTTTAGTTCGGGTCGAATCTTCCTTGACATCATCGCTAGCTAAATGGGCCCTAGCCCCACCAATAGTATAGCCTTTTTCATAAAGCAAAGATCGAATCTGCCTTATAAGTAAAACATCATGCCGCTGATAATAGCGTCTGTTTCCCCGCCTTTTAACAGGCTTTAATTCAGGAAATTCCTGTTCCCAATAACGTAATACATGGGGTTTAATTTCGCATAGTTCACTCACTTCACCAATGGTGAAATATCTTTTCGCCGGAATAGCCGGCAATTCATTATTATTACTCGGTTCCAGCATATGCTTCCACCCGCGCTTTTAATTTTTGACCTGATCTGAAAGTAACCACTCGCCGAGCTGTAATAGGAATCTCTTCGCCCGTTTTTGGGTTTCTCCCAGGCCGGCTGTTTTTGTCTCTTAGTTCAAATTTACCAAACCCAGATATTTTTACTTGCTCTCCAGATTCCAATGAATTTTTAATTTCTTCAAAAAAAAGTTCCACCATTTCTTTTGCTTCACGCTTATTTAATCCTAATTCGTCAAACAATCGCTCTGCAAAATCTGCTTTTGTTAAAGCCATGATATCAGTCCCTCAACCTTGCACTTAATTGATTTTTTAATTTAGCTAATACTTCGGTAACTATAGCATCAATTTTTGTATCTGTTAATGTTTGTTTATTATCTTGAAGAAACAGCGCCAAGGCAATACTTTTGAAACCATTTTCAACCCCTTGCCCCCTGTAAATATCAAAAATAACAATATCTTGAATTACTTCAATCGCACAATTATCAATACATTTTTTAATTGCTCCTGCAGTTATTTTTTCTTCCACAATTAATGCCAAATCGCGACGAACTGACGGAAATTTAGACAACTCCTCGAAATGAGGGATTTTTTTCTTTGTCAACAAATCCTGATCTAATTCAAATAAAAAAACATTTTGTTCGAAACCCAGTTGTTTTTCTAATGTCGGATGTAACATGCCTAGCCAACCCAATAACCTTTTATCTTCTGTTAGAATTTTTGCTGCTTGCCCAGGATGAAGAGCCGGATGTTGAGCTGCGTTAAAAAAAACCTGATACCCTGTAAGAGCGATAATGGCTTCTACATTCGCTTTAATATCAAAAAAATCAACTGCTCGATTTTCTTCCCCCCATTGCTCATTAAATATATTTCCTAAGACTAAACCTGCTATTGATTTGGATTGAACTGTTTCACCATTCTTTTGAAAAAACTTCAACCCATTTTCAAACAATCTAACCCGGTTCTGCTGCCTGTTGGTGTTATGTGATGCTGCTTTAATTAAACCACACCATAAGCTGGTTCTCATCACCGACATATCAGCCGAAATCGGATTTTTTAAAAAAATTGGCTGGTCATCAGGAGCAATTAACTGCTGTATCTTCTCATCAACAAAACTATAAGTAATTGCTTCCTGATAGCCTTTTGCAACCAATATGTCTTTAATTTTATTGATAGGAAGAACTGCTTCAGGCGCTTCTCCAAGCTCAGCTCGCATCAATAACTGATGGTCAGGTAAATTGTTATAACCGTAAATTCGACCTATTTCTTCAATCAAATCGGCTTCAATCGCAATATCAAAACGAAAACCAGGTGGGGTTATCTCCCAACCATCTGGATTTGTGCAAACATCCATTCCCAGTCGTTGTAAAATGTCCGTAACTTCCTCATTCGGCAAAGTAATCCCTAAAATACCTTCAATACGGTTTTTCCTGAGCACGACTGGTAAACGCTTAGGCAAAGTGGCTTCCGTCACGACTTCAGTAATCGGTCCTGCGTCTCCGCCCGTTATATCAACAATCAGCCTGGTTGCACGCTCAATAGCACGATGCTGCATAGTTGAGTCAACGCCTCTTTCAAATCGATGTGACGAATCAGTATGCAATCCAAATTGACGGGCCTTACCCGCTATACTCTCAGGAGCAAAATATGCACACTCCAAAAATACATTCTGAGTAGCATCACTTACAGCTGTTATACTTCCCCCCATCACTCCCGCCAAAGCCAGAGGTTGATGCTCATCGGCAATCACTAGCACATCTTCATCTAGATCAATAATCTGGTCATTTAATAAGGGTAATTTCTCATTTAGTTTACCCATGCGAACTGTAACAGTTCCATGTAATTTGTCTGCGTCAAAGGCATGCAAAGGTTGTCCCATTTCCAAAAGCACATAATTTGTCACATCAACCAGCGGCCCGAGACTTCTTAAGCCCGAACGCCGTAATTTTTCTTGCATCCAAACCGGAGTTGCTGCATTGACATTAACGTTTTTAATTAATCGTCCCAAGTAACGCGGACATGCAGTTGTGTTTTCTACGGCTACAGACTGAGTTTCGTCAAGCGTAACAGGAACCGAATCAATTTTGGTTCTTGACCATTCCATTCGATTCAAAACTGCAACTTCACGAGCAATGCCTTCCACACTTAAGCAATCAGCACGATTCGGTGTTAAATCAACTTCTATAATCGAATCATTTAATGCCAAATATTCTCGAATATTTTTCCCCACGGGAGCATTTGGAGACAATTCCATTAATCCATCTGCATCTTCAGCAAGTCCCAACTCCTTTTCAGAACAAAGCATTCCAAAAGATAATTCACCACGTAATTTGGATTTTTTTATCTTGAAATCACCAGGTAACACTGCCCCTATCAAAGCAGTTGGTACTTTCAATCCAGGTCGAACGTTACTTGCACCACAAACAATTTGTAATGGTTCACTTTTACCAACTTCAACCATACAAATATTGAGTTTATCAGCATTTGGATGTTGTTCCACCGACAATACTTCTCCAATAACTACACCGCTGAAATCAGCAGCTGCAGGCAAAACTGATGCAACTTCCAAACCCGCCATCGTTAGCTGCTCAACAAGTTGACCAGTTGAAACAGGTGGATTGACCAACTCTCTAAGCCAAGCTTCACTTATTTGCATATCTGAAACCCTCCCTAGTTAAACTGCTCAAGAAATTTAAGATCATTTTCGAAAAATAATCGTAAATCATTAATTCCATAGCGTAGCATTGCCAGACGTTCAACCCCCATACCGAATGCAAAGCCAGTGTATTCATCACTATCGATATTAACTGCATTGAATACTTCAGGATGAATCATGCCACAGCCCATTACTTCCAGCCAACCAGTCTGACTACAAACACGGCAGCCTTTACTACCGCACATCACACACTCAATATCGACTTCGGCTGAAGGTTCAGTAAATGGAAAATAAGAAGGCCTGAAGCGGACCTGAATATCTTTCTCAAAAAATGCGCGCAGAAATTCGTATACCACACCTTTCAAATCGACGAAACTCACATTCTCATCAACCAAAAACCCTTCAACCTGATGAAACATGGGGGTATGGGTAATATCCGAATCACAGCGATAAACTCTGCCTGGAGCAATCACTTTTAACGGTGGCTTTTGGTTTTCCATGACACGGATTTGCACTGGTGAAGTATGCGTTCTTAAAACCGTATGCGCATCAAAATAGAAAGTATCATGCATTGCTCTTGCAGGATGATGTTCGGGAATATTCAAGGCTTCAAAATTATGGTAATCATCTTCGATTTCAGGACCTTCCACCACCTTGAAACCAACACCAGCAAAAATTTCTTCAATTCTCCGTAAGGTAATGGTAATAGGGTGCAAACCACCTATCGATTGTCCACGGCCCGGCAAAGTAACATCAATCGCCTCATTTTCCAATCTTTCAGCCAAAGCCTGATTTTCAAATGCTATTTTACTGGCTTCCAATTTGGCCTGGAATTCATTTCGAGCGGCATTGATTAACTGACCGACTTCGCGGCGTTTATCCGGATCAAGTTTTCCTAACTCTTTCATTTTCAGACTAAAAGCCCCTTTTTTTCCAAGGTACGCAACTCTAACCTGATTAAGCTGGTTTAAATCAGCTACTTTTTCAAGATCCTGCAAGGATTGTGTGAGAATTTCTTCGATAGTCACTGACAACTCAGTTCTCTTTATAATTTGTTACGGGAAAGGATAAAATCTTTATTGATGATAAAAAAATACCCAATTATTAAGGGTATAAATATCTGACTAGTACAACGGCAATATATCCAGCTGCACTTGTCAGATTTCATCGACATAAAATTTGAACAACCATGATAGAGCATCATGATTGGCTGGTTTTATGGTTGACTATGATTAGCTTTCGCTATTTTTGCTAATTCTGCAAATGCTTCACTGTCACGAACAGCAAGATCTGCTAATACTTTACGATCAATTGCAACATTTGCTTTGGTCAAGCCATTGATAAATCGGCTATAGGAAATCCCACATTGTCTTGCTGCCGCGTTAATACGGACAATCCACAAAGACCGAAACTGACGTTTTCTTTGTTTGCGATCACGATACGCATATTGACCAGCTTTAATAACAGCTTGTTTGGCTACTCTATAAACTCGACTGCGAGCGCCATAATAGCCTTTCGCTTGTTTTAAAATCTTTTTGTGTCTTGCTCTGGCAGTGACACCACGTTTTACTCTTGGCATTATCTTCTCCTAAACCTTAACTATAGGGTAACATCCGTGCAACCATAGGCACATCAGAGGGATGAAGAGTTGCAGCTTTACGCAAGTGTCTCTTTCTTTTGGTACTTTTTTTGGTCAAAATATGACGCAAATGAGATTGTTTACACTTAAAACCGCCACCGCCAGTACGCTTAAAACGCTTGGCCGCGCCACGATTAGTCTTAATTTTTGGCATTTGTTTTTCTCCACTTAAGATTAAAATTAAACATCCTTGAGATAAAAACCCAGCAAGGCAAAATGCGTGGCCCTGAAGAATTTTACTTGTATTACACTACAAGATTCAGCAACCTCTCCATTGGTTACTTTAAAAAATAAAAGAAAAAAAATTTAATGTTTTTTCTTGATTGGAGCAAGAACCATCACCATCTGGCGTCCTTCCATCTTAGGAAATTGCTCAACCATTGCGATATCCTGAAGATCCTTTTCAACACGCTTTAATAAAGCCATGCCTATTTCCCGATGGGCCATTTCTCGGCCTCTAAAACGAAGCGTTACTTTTGTCTTGTTCCCCTCATTGAGGAACTTTACAAGATTCCGCATTTTGACCTGATAATCACCTTCATCAGTACCTGGCCTAAATTTTATTTCCTTAATTTGAACCTGCTTTTGTTTCTTTTTTGCGGCCTGTAATTTCTTACTTTGTTCAAACTGGTATTTACCGTAATTCATTATCCGGCAAACCGGAGGATCAGCATTAGGGGAAATTTCCACTAAATCCAAATCAGCTTCATAAGCAAGCTGTTTTGCTTCATCTAAAGGCATGATACCCAACTGTTCCCCATCAACACCTGTTACCCTCACCCTTCTTGCGGTTATTTCATCATTCAGGCGCGTTTCATTTTTTTTAGCAGCGATACTACAATCCTCCAATAATATTTATTTTCTAGTTTCAATCACATTCGTTAAATGTTGTATAAACTCGTTACTTGAGAGACCACCAAGATCCTCTCCTTTTTGTGTGCGAACTGCAACCGTTTGATTATCCATCTCTTTATCTCCTATGATTAAAAGGAATGGTATACGCTGTATTGAGTGTTCGCGAATCTTGAAGCCAATCTTTTCGTTTCTTAAATCTATTTTAACTCTAAAACCCTGTTTTTCAAACTTTTCCTTTAGCTGCTTGGCATATTGCTCATGGCGATCAGCAATATTCATAATTACAACTTGAACAGGGGACAACCAAACCGGCATGGTTCCGGCATACTGCTCAATCAAGATCCCGATAAATCGCTCCAGCGATCCTAGAATTGCTCGATGCAACATGACGGGAGTTTGTTTTGAACCATCTTCAGCAATATAAGTTGCACCTAACCGCCCGGGCATTGAAAAATCCACTTGAATCGTGCCGCACTGCCACACTCGGTCAAGACAGTCTTTCAATGAAAATTCAATTTTTGGCCCATAAAATGCTCCTTCACCCGGCTGCAATTCCCAATCTAACTCCTTACTATTTAGAGCCAATTCCAAAGCTTGCTCGGCTTTATCCCAAACCGCATCGTCACCAACTCGATTTTCTGGACGGGTAGATAATTTGATTAATATCTCAGTAAAGCCAAAATCCTTATATACATCAAACAGCAGATCAATAAATGCTGATACTTCTTCCTGAATTTGTTCTTCAGTACAAAAAATATGAGCATCGTCCTGGACAAAATTTCGAACTCGCATCAAGCCATGCAAAGTGCCCGAAGGCTCATTACGGTGACAAGAACCAAATTCCGCCATCCGAATTGGCAAATCACGATAGCTTTTAATGCCTTGATTATAAATTTGAACGTGACAAGGGCAGTTCATTGGTTTGATAGCATAATCCCTATGCTCTGAATGAGTGGTAAAAATCATATCGCCAAATTTATCCCAATGGCCTGATTTTTCCCACAAAGAGCGATCAACGATCTGTGGCGTTCTAACCTCCCCATAACCGTGAGCAAGTAACTTCTCCCGAATATACTGTTCAACTTGCTGATAAATTATCCATCCCTTTTCATGCCAGAACACCATACCTGGCGCTTCTTCCTGACTATGAAATAAATCCAGACTCTTTGCCAATTTACGATGATCCCGCTTTTCCGCCTCTTCCAATCGGTACAAATAGGCCTTCAAGGCTTTTTTATCAGCCCAAGCCGTACCATAAATACGTTGCAGCATTTCATTGTTGGAATCACCACGCCAATAAGCGCCAGCAATTTTCATTAATTTGAAAGCCTTTAGTTTCCCCGTACTTGGAACGTGCGGGCCACGGCATAAATCGGTAAATTCTCCCTGTGAATATAAGGAAAGTTCTTCATTTGCGGGAATTGACTCAATGATCTCCGCTTTATAGAGTTCATTCTGATCACGAAAAAACTCAACGGCCTGGTCTCGCGTCATAACTGAGCGCTTGACTGTAAGATTTTCAGCAACTAATTCGGCCATTCTCTTTTCAATCGCTTCTAGATCTTCTGGGGTAAACGACCGGGAAAAAGCGAAATCATAATAAAAGCCATTTTCAATAACAGGGCCTATTGTTACCTGAGCTTCAGGAAATAACTGTTTGACCGCCTGGGCCAGTAGATGCGCGGTAGAATGCCTGATAACCTCAAGCCCTTCTGCATCTTTAGCAGTAATGATTTGCAAATCGGCATCCTGGTCGATAACAAAACTTGCATCAACAAGCTGACCATTGACTTTGCCTGCGAGAGTCGCCTTTGCTAAACCAGAACCGATTGAAGAGGCAACATCCATAACAGATACCGCTTGATCAAACTCACGTTTTGAACCATCAGGCAAAGTAATAACAGGCATATTTTATCTTAACTACAAGGGCACAAACAAAAAAAGCATCGCTCTGCGATGCTTTATTAATCTGGTAGGCGCGAGTAGATTCGAACTACCGACCCCCACCATGTCAAGGTGGTGCTCTAACCAACTGAGCTACGCGCCTGATAAATCATTTCGATCAATTCAGCTGCTTATTATAGCAGTGCATTGCCATCGTTGCAATTTACATTTTTTACCTTGATTTCTTAAAAGACCATAAAACCATTCAATTCATACTAAGAAACGTGCACGGAATAAGCCAGGTAACTGGCGCTGTATTTTTATTGGTATTTAAGGCGTAGAAATAGGCACATAGCCTTTATCAACGTAAGAGACAGATAAAAAACAAGCAGATGGTTCAAGTTATTTCATGCGCGCTCCTAACTCAAACAACCATTATTTCAGCCTGTAAAACTTTTATTTCATCTCGAATTCTAGCAGCCTCCTCAAATTCAAGGTTTTTTGCATGCTGATACATTTGATCTTCCAAAATTTTAACTTTCTTGGCAATTTCCTTTGGTGTCAACGGTTTGTAATTTGCATGTGGTTCAGCAATTTTATTGCCCAAAGCAACTGCATTCATATCCGCACCTGGAATAACAATTTCCAGGATATCCTTAACTGATTTATAAATGGTTGTCGGTTCAACCTGGTTTTTTTCATTAAAAACTTTTTGTTTTTCTCTACGCCTCTCGGTCTCTTCAATAGCCTGAGCCATTGAACGAGTAATTTGATCACCATATAGAATTGCTTTGCCATGTACATTTCTGGCCGCCCGACCTATTGTTTGCACAAGGGAAACTACAGACCGAAGAAAACCTTCTTTATCAGCATCCAAGATGGCGACTAATGATACCTCAGGTATGTCCAGACCTTCTCTTAACAAATTGATACCGACTAAAACATCAAATTTCCCCAAGCGTAAATCCCGAATGATTTCTACACGTTCAACAGTATCAATGTCGGAATGCAAATAACGAACACGAATATCATGATCAGAAAGATATTCCGTTAAATCCTCAGACATTCTTTTGGTCAACGTGGTAACCAGAACTCTTTCGCCAACTTTAGTTCGCTTATTGATTTCAGATAATAAATCATCCACCTGAGTCGTTGCAGGTCTAACCTCTACCTCAGGATCGAGGAGACCTGTTGGCCTAACCACCTGCTCTACAAAAACCCCTGAATGTTCTTTTTCATAAGGCCCGGGCGTTGCAGAGACATAAATTCTCTGGCGAGCGCGCTGTTCAAATTCTTCAAATGTTAGCGGTCTATTATCCAATGCTGAAGGCAACCTGAAACCATATTCAACTAAAGTTTCCTTGCGAGATCGATCCCCTTTATACATCGCCCCGATTTGCGGCACTGTGACATGACTTTCATCAATAATGACCATGGCGTTATCCGGCAGATAATCAAACATTGTCGGCGGAGATTCCCCTTTTGCCCTGCCTGACAAATAACGGGAATAATTTTCAATTCCAGAGCAATACCCTACTTCCAGAATCATTTCTATATCAAACAAAGTTCTTTGCTCCAGTCGCTGCGCTTCTACTAGTTTGTTATCCGAACGCAACTGGTCCAACCGTTCTTTTAACTCTAATTTTATATTTTCGACTGCCTGCAATAGTGTGTCTCGCGGCGTAACATAATGACTTTTGGGATAAACGGTATAACGAACGATGCGGTGTAAAATTTCTCCAGTCAGTGGATCAAAAAGAGATAACCGCTCGACTTCATCATCAAACAATTCTATTCTTAATGCTTCCTGTTCAGATTCTGCAGGAAAAATATCAATCACCTCACCTCTTACCCGATAGGTTCCGCGTCGCAATTCAACATCATTTCGGGTATATTGCATATCTGCCAAACGCCGCACAATACTGCGCTGATCGATTAAATCACCTCGAACCAGATGCAGCACCATTTTAAAATAAGATTCTGGCTCTCCTAAGCCATAAATTGCCGAAACTGTCGCCACAACAATAGTATCGCCTCGCTCTATCAGAGCCTTGGTTGCTGATAGGCGCATTTGCTCAATATGTTCGTTTAATGAAGCATCCTTGTCGATAAAGGTATCAGAAGCAGGAACGTAGGCTTCAGGTTGGTAATAATCGTAATAAGAAACAAAATACTCGACACTGTTTTCAGGAAAAAAATCCTTCATTTCCCCATATAACTGGGCTGCTAAGGTTTTATTCGGCGCCAAAATCATGGCGGGTCGCTGCACTGTCTCAATTACATTAGCAATAGTAAAAGTTTTACCCGAGCCTGTAACACCAAGCAGCGTTTGATGTACTTCGCCATCATTCAGACCTTCTACCAATTGATTTATTGCCGCAGGCTGATCACCTGCCGGTTTAAATCGACTATGAATTTTAAAAGATTTGTGAGATGCCATAGGCAAGATAGAAAAACAAATGGAGCGAACAGTAACTAAAGTTTCAATTGCTTACTGCAATCTTGGGAAAAAATGAAGGCTAACAACTCCTGGAAATTTTTCTGGAGTTGTTAAGAACTGTTCAAGATCTTGCAAAGGCGGTCAAAAAGTGCAGCCTCGTGAATATTTAAAACCGCTTTTAACAGCGTAAATCCCATTCAGCAAGGTCTTAAACAGCTTCAAAGGGAGATGAAAAATCAAGCCAACGGTATTCTAATTTTTTGGCCAACAAATATTAAATCGGGATCCTGAATAACTTCACGATTTGCTTCAAAAATTCGCTCATATGCCATTGGATCGCCGTAATATTTCTTCGCTAATTTTGATAAAGTATCACCACTTTGAATAACATAATATTCAACCTGAACTTCTTCTACAACAGGAATATTGGTATTATTTACTACCTCTTTAACGCCTTCAACATTCCCTGCCATCAAAATTGCTTTCTCTACCGCCTCTGCGTCCTTGGCTTCACCTGAGACAGTGACAACGCCATCCTGGTAGTCTACAGATAAGCCTTCAATTCCCGGATTGTTAGCCTCAAGGTGATCGGTAATCTTAGATGCCGCTTCATCCTCGTTGCCAAACAAATTTCTACCAATATTACTTGCAAAATCAAATAATCCCATTTTTTAAATCCTTATGTTAGTTTACGATGCAACTCTATTTTACTGATAATACAATCAATTTTTCAATAATTTTTGAAGCCCCTATGTTTCTTCTCCCGATCATTAATTGACCTCCATAAAAAAGGCGATCCGAAGACCGCCTTTTCAAAATAACCATAAGTATATTTAAGCTTCTAAAACAACAGCTTGCTTTAATTTTTTCATGGCATTTTTTTCTAACTGTCTGATTCTTTCAGCCGAAACATTGTAACGTTCTGCCAGTTCATGCAAAGTTGACTTTTCATCACTCAACCATCTGCTATTCAGAATATCCTGACTACGGTCGTCTAATTCAGATATCGCTTGAGACAACAATCCTTCTTCATGTTGTTTCCAGTCAGTATATTCTAACAATGCAGCCGGATCAGCATCACTTTGCTGTAAATAACCAGCAGGCGCTGAATAACCTTCTTCTGAATTTTCGTCTGAAGTAAAATCAAAGGCAGCATCATGACTGCCTAATCTTTTTTCCATTTCATAGACTGTTTTAATATCAACATCCAGGTTTTCAGCCATTGCTTCAACTTCACCTTTTGTTAACCAGCTTAATTGCTTTTTAGATTTTCTTAGATTAAAAAACAATTTACGCTGGGCTTTGGTGGTCGCCACTTTGACAATCCGCCAGTTTTTAATCACAAACTCATGAATTTCAGCTTTAATCCAATGCACGGCAAAAGAAACCAAACGAACCCCCATGTTAGGGTCAAACGCTTAACAGCTTTCATAAGTCCTACCGTTCCTTCTTGGATAATATCAGGTAATGGTAGGCCATAACCACTATATCCACGAGCAACATGAACAACAAAGCGAAGATTCGCCATTACTAGTTGTCTAGCTGCCTCAAGATCGTTTTCCTCACGAAACCGTCTAGCTAATTCCCGTTCTTCTTCGGCGGTTAATTTAGGTATTTGATTAACAACACCTAAATAAGTATCAAATGAACCCGCCGATAATTTTATTGGCAATGCAATTGTATCAGTCATGTCCCTCTCCATATTTGTAAAAATGATTCTTAATTTTTAGCACTCTGGTGATGAGAGTGCTAATGTTTTTGGAAGTTCCCAAAAAACTTAAGCTTCTTACAATTTAAGACTTACCACAATCGTACCGTAAAAAAGTTTCCTGGATAAAAAAATTGATATTTATCAGCAAGAAGCAAAAGAACAATCCAAAATGGCTAAATATGAATCTCTTCCTTCCTTTGACAGAAAAAAAAGATCCATTATGTCAATATACACTGTAAATTACTGACCTTCAAATCTTGGGGCATGCATGACCAACAAAAACATATGAACATGTTCAAGTTGTTTTATCTTACTCAATGATCCAAATTTCGACTCTGACAAGGCCGAAACAAATTCATTTCTGCGTTATAAACTTCAGTATTGATTTTCATAAGACCCAATATTGAATGAAATAAATTATCATGACTAAATCGATCTGTTCTTTCATTTATTAAACAATTTTGATCAATTTCTAAATTGTCTAGCAGACTTTCCGAAAGCCAAAGCACAAAAGGAACATGAATTTGTTCATCAGGCGCTAAAAAATATGGCAGTCCATGCAAATACATATTATTCTCGCCCAATGATTCGCCATGATCAGAGATATAAATCATCCCGGTATTGAATTTTTTAGAATTTTTTTTCAAAAATTCAATCACTCGACCCAAGAAATAATCTGTATAAAGAATGGTATTGTCATAGGCGTTAACAACACTCTCCAGACTACATTCGTTAACTTGGCTACTTTGGCAAATTGGCGTAAATTGCTGAAATTGTTTTGGTGCGCGCAGATAATAAGAGGGTCCATGACTTCCCTTTTGATGTAACACAATCAAGGTATCTTTCTCAATTGCATCAACATAGCCTTGAAGCCCTTTTAGCAAAATTTCATCGTAACACTCAGACTCATTACATAAATCTGGGTCTTTTAAAAAAGCCATATTTTCATAAGAAATCCTGTCACAAACGCCCTTACACCCTGAATTATTATTCCGCCATAGAACATTAACGCCGGCATGCTTCAAAACATCCAGTAATCCTTCGGTCTGTTTTGCCTGGGTATCGTTATAATTCTCGCGTGTCAAAAATGAAAACATGCATGGAACTGATGTTGCAGTTGCCGTTCCACAAGAATAAAAGTTATTAAAATAAATAATATCTTCCTGACTTAAAATCGGATTTGTAAGTCTCGAATATCCATTAAGTGAGAAATTCTTTGCTCTTGCTGTCTCCCCTACGACTAATATAGTCAATGTCTTTTTTTGCCGATTTTTATAATAAGGTTCAATTGCAGCATCCAGACCAATTGCCTTCATTTTAGTTGAACCGCTTCGAATTACCCGATTTACATTATTAATCGTTGACTTAACATAATTTACCGGATTAATAAGATGTCGAATATGCCTGTTACTTCTATACAAGGGCGCATAATCGCCATAATAAAAAGCCAGTGTTGCGGCCATTAAAATAAATAAAAGCAATATATTAAATAAATTTCCCTGTAATTGTTTTACAAAGGGTTTGTAAGCAATCGGAATCACCAAAATAAAAATTGAAGGTAAAACACCCAACAGGAAAAAATAAAAAATAAATTTTGGTGTAATTAATTCGAACGTTTCTGCGAAATCAGTCTCCAGTGCATTATGAATCATGTTGGTATCCAGCATGACACCATATGCATCCATAAAATAGGCTGCAATTGATGCAGTCAGTAAAATTAAAACAGCAGTGATTTTAAAAATATATTTGAACCGGACCAGAACAAAAAAAGCCGTATAAACCAAAAGAAAAAAGAAAAAAAAAGGCAAATAATATTTGATGGTTACAATCGAAACACCGCCTTTAATTTCAAATAATTCCCTCCATAATGCGGAGTTATCAAATACAGCCAGGAACAAGGCAATGAAAAAAGGATAAAAGAAGGATAAAACTTTTATTTTTTTGTTTGAAATTTTCAATATCGTCAAAATTCAGTTGAGTTACTCAAGAGAGACAGCATTGTGTTGTAATCGTTCAGACCCAATCTGACAATTACAGGTTTACGTCATGAAAAGGATTATGCCATATTCAATCTTGTCGCCAAAATATGATTACAATGGCAACAGCTAAAATTGGTCCGCGATTAGCGTTCTGTTATTAACACCTGAATCCGTTGATGTATCAACACTTTTCCGGACACACAATTACCTAGATTTGTAACGATTTTCATATTCCACTGGCGACAAATAACCATTCGCCGAATGGATTCGCTCGCGGTTATAAAAAACTTCGATGTATTCAAATATTT
>Ga0256839_1002440_pt1 | contig 20634 bp, 16 predicted proteins | sample 354166metaG_FD_185968 | JGI IMG/M metagenome (GOLD analysis project Ga0256839, IMG submission 185968) | Hydrothermal vent microbial communities from Mid Atlantic Ridge, Atlantic Ocean - 354-166 | ecosystem: Environmental > Aquatic > Marine > Hydrothermal vents | place: Atlantic Ocean: Mid... | reverse complement strand
GGCCAATGGCTTCACCATGACGGCCTGCGTTCCAGTCTTGCTTGATGGGGTCAACAACGGCATCCACCAGCTTGCCAGGGTCATCAACAATGGCGCCCACAACCTCTGCGCCCGCCTGTATTCGCTCCACGCCACGCTCGCTATCCGGCATCCATCCAGGCCTTTGAGTATCCTGACCAGATATTTTCTCAGCAGTCCATTCGGCTACGTCAATAGCAGGTTCGATTGGGCTTAAATCATAGGCGGTCTTTGCGATGCTGCTGCCAAGAGAAGCCAGTCCTGCTCCTGTCTCATAGGTCACTTCACCGATTCCTGTGAAAAACCCACCGACTTGTTCGGCGGCTTCACCCAGGAAAGAACCGGTTTCTGCGTTAGCCGAGGGATTATTCGCAATCTGTTCTGCAATGACTGAGGAATTATTGGCAAGCTTGACAACTTCATTGCTAGCTGCAAGTGAAGAGGGTAGGGACTGCTTGGCTTTAGCAAAACTATTTTGATCAGTTAGTGTGGTTGTCTTTGGTTTTAATGCAATAGCACTTGTTGCTGCTTTTGTAGAGCTTGTTGATTCAATTCCTGATGACATAGTAGTTACTTCTTAAATTAGTTGATAACTCTGCCTTGTTTCCAAGTTGGGTAGACTTTATCAAGCAAAAAATTAAAGGTATATACGACTTATGGCCTAAGACTAAAGTCGTATATTAGTTATTTTTATGCTCTTGTTGTTGCTTTAAGTGTTCATAATGTCTGTTAAAGTTACCCTAAAGATGAAATATACTGTCTTTATAGGTGCTATTTCTTCCTGTTTCTATGAGTTTTTTTAAATAGATATTACTAATGTTTAATATTCAGTCGCGGAACTGCCTCTATTAACTTTTGAGTATACGGGTTTTGCGGATTACCACAAACATCCTCTGTTAGTCCTTGTTCCACTACTTTACCACTTTTCAGCACTATGGTTTCATCGCATAAATATTCAACTACTGAGATATTATGGGTGATAAATAATAGGGTGAGGTCGCGTTGATCGCGTATTTCTAATAATAACTGTAGGACCTCGGCCTGTACCGATACATCCAGCGCACTGGTGATTTCATCACAGACGATAAACTCAGGGTTTAAGGCTAGGGCGCGTGCTAAGCCGATGCGTTGGCGTTGCCCGCCAGAAAATTCGTGTGGGTAGCGCCACATAAAGTCGCGTTTAAGTTGCACCGCTTCTAAGACTTCGCCAGCAAGCTCAATGCGCTCTTCATCGCTACTGCCTATGCCGTGAACTTTCATCGGTTCGGTTAATGTTTTGGCGACTAATAAACGCGGGTTTAATGAAGATTGCGGATCTTGGAAGGCGATTTGCATTTTTTGTCGCCATGGTTTTAGTTGCTTTGTTGATAAGCCAACCAACTCATGCCCATGAATACTCACACTGCCAGCGGTGGGTTTTTGGAGTTGCAAAATGGCTCGTCCAAGGGTGGTTTTACCGCTGCCAGATTCACCGACTAGCGCAACAATTTTACCTTTATTAATATCAATGGTGACATCGTCCACCGCGCGAACATGATCTACAACCCGCTGTAATACGCCTTTGCGAATGGGGAAAAATACGTCTAAGTTTTTAACTTTTACTAGGGCTTCGTTGCGTATTTCTTGTGATGCTTTTTGCGATGTGTTATTTCGTCTGGGTAAATTTTCAGGAACTGCTGCCAATAGTTTTTGGCTGTATTCGTGTTGTGGGTTGCGTAGCACATCCTTAGCATCACCGACTTCAACGAGCTTTCCTTGCTTCATTACGCCCACTTTATCGGCTATTTGTGCCACTACCCCAAAGTCATGAGTAATAAATAAAACGCTCATGCCTTTGCGTTGTTGCAGTGCTCGAATAAGTTTTAGTACTTCGGCCTGTACGGTTACATCAAGTGCTGTAGTCGGCTCATCGGCAATTAATAAATCAGGCTCGCAGGCAAGCGCCATCGCAATCATAATACGTTGGCGTTGCCCACCAGACATTTCATGCGGGTAGTTATTAAAGCGTGTTTCGGCATCCTTAATTTGTACTTCTTGCATGGATTTAAGCGCGCTCTGTTTGGCTATCTCCTCGCTCATGCCGTGATTATGCAATAATAAGGCTTCCATGATTTGCTCACCCACACTGTACACAGGATTCAATGAGGTCATCGGCTCTTGAAAAATCATCGCAATACGCGAACCACGAATATCACATAAATCATCTTCTTCAAGCATCAGCATATCAACCTGCCGATAGGTCGGAATACTAACTTGCCCAACATCCTCTTGCTTGCGCCAATCAAAGTGAATTTCACCACTGGGGTGAGAGCTAATCCGTGCGGGTAATAACTGAATAACCGATAAAGCGAGAATCGACTTACCACTGCCAGACTCACCCACCAAACAAAAAGTTTCACCCTTATTAATGCTAAAGCTCACACCATCGACCGCTTTAACAACCCGCTTACCCGCTTGTAGATGGGTGTGCAAATTATTAATTTGTAAAAGTTGATGCTCAGGCTGTTCGCTAGGGGTGAGTTTGTAGCTTTTTATATCTGTTGGATTAGATTGTTTATTCATCAATCATCACCCTTGGCAGACTTAGGGTCTAGCGCATCACGCAAAGCCTCGCCAATTAGGTTATAAGCAAACACCGTCATGAAGATGGCTCCACCAGGGAACACTGCCATCCACCAATTAAAAGTGGATGCGCGAATGGATTGGTTGAGCATTTGCCCCCATGAGGGAGCATCGACAGGACCGAGACCAAGAAAACTTAAGGTCGCCTCTGCCAAAATAGCGGAGGCAACACCAAAGCTGACGCTGACTAAAAGCGGTGCAACGCCATTGGGTAGCATGTGGCGAAATAGGATTGAGTGTAGTGGTAAGCCACTAGCGATGGCGGCTTGCACATAGTCTTGTTTGCGTAGTTTTAAAAATTCAGCACGTGCATAACGGGCGTAGCCAGACCAACTGGTCAGCCCGATAATTACCATAATTAAATAAATATTTCTGCCAAAAAAAGCGACAAAGGTGAGCAATAAAAACAGCGTAGGGACGGACTCAAAAATCTCAACCAAACGCATTCCAAGCATATCCACAATGCCAGAAAAGTAACCCATCAGCCCGCCAAGAATGACTCCTATGACCAAGGCAATACCGGTGGCAATAAAACCTATAGATAAGGCAACGCGGGAGGCGTGAATCATACGGCTAAATACATCGGCGCCGTTTTCTTCCGTTCCCATAAAATGATAAAACTGGCTTTCTGCAAGGGGTTCCCGCAACGGTGCTTCGCTAACATCGCGCATATAATCGCGTGCGGAAAAGGGAATCGGTGCGTTGATGCTCCAGTCGTATTTATCTTGTACTTGCTGACTACGAAAGTCATCATAAATAATTAATTGCGGCGGTTTTACGAAAGTGTTGGCGAGTATCGTGGCGATACTCGTTAGGATTAAAAAAGAACTCATGGCGCGCGAAAAAGTATGACTTAATGGGCTTAACCAAATTATTAGAACAATGATGAATACGGATAAAAAGATCACATCCTCAATCGTAAAATAACGCAAAAAAGGTGCACTGACAGCGCCATTCTCACTAACAAGCAAGGGTACGGTGTTGGCCAAAAAAGGCGCGAAAACAGCCATGATAACTAAAACGCCGACCCAGAATAAACCAATCTTCGCGCCCGCGCCTGAGAAGGTGCGCCTTAAAACCCGCGTCATAAAGCCAGATGACTGGGCTACATCGTTGGGCATGTTTGTCGTCACGTTATTCATACGATACCCGCGGATCAACCAAGGTATACAGGAAGTCAGTAATCAAATAGCCAATCAATGTTAGCAAGCCACTGATTAAAGTGATCGACAGCATTAGCTCCTTATCGCGCCCGTTGACGGCTTCAATGGCGAGCTTGCCCATGCCGTCAATACTGAAAATAGATTCAACAATCACCGAGCCTGCTAGCAAGCTGGGGAGAATTCCTGCAGATGCAGTAATTAAGGGTATTAAGCTATTTCTAAACACATGGCGGCTCATCACATCTTCTTCGCTGACACCTTTAGCGCGGGCAGTGCGGGCGTAGTCGGTTTCTAGATTTTCTAAAACAGAGGTACGAATCAACTTGGCAAGAAACGCAAAACTGCCGTATGACAAGGTGATAATCGGTAGCACCAAATGCCACATGCGGTCAAATAAATAGCCACGCTCGGGCGTGTCGGGTATCCACATAAACGCCAGCAGTAAACCAATGCTCGCTCCTGTTAAGCCTAATCCACCAATCCGTAGTGCAGGGAAGTCTACCCACGCCATTATGCCTAAGGTCAGTGCGCCTAACAGGGGCAGTAGAATCCAGTTGACGGCGAGTGTTTCTGGGTGTGAGTTTGCCATCCAGCCACCTAAAGCGGCACCTGCAATAACAAAAATGGCGGTGCGTAGATTGCGTTGTTTCCATTGACTCAGTAAGACAGCAACAAAAGCACCAGCGAGCATGGCGATGAATATTTTAGCGATGGAAAGGTATGAAAAGCCATTCGGTAGATAGGTCATATCATGCGCAGCGCGGTCGCTTAAACCTGCAGTGGGAAACCATTGCCAATGCTGGGTATTGGCAAAAAAGCCGATTAATAACACGCCAATTAACATCGTCGGCACAGACCACATGCCCAGCATAATCACATTTGAACCGACATCAAAACTACCGCCACGATCAGATGCAGCCTTAATACCGACAATAATAGCGATGATATAAATCAGCGGAATGGTGATGACATTTAACAATAAGGTGATCGGCAAACGCTCTTCAATCAATGCAGAAACAGGTCGCCCGTAATTGAAACTTTCGCCTAAATCAGAGCCTTTGGTAAAAGAAAAACCTTTGATGTTGTAGTCATCATCCATGGTAAAACCAATGGGCGATACATTATTTAACCAACGCAAATATTGCACCGGTGCAGGGTCATCCAAACCGTAGCGCTTATTGTAATAATCCAGTAGTGCTTTTTTCTCGGCGGGCTTTAAATCTTGCCCTTGGGTTAAGCCTTGTGCGCTAATCCCACCTGGCGCGGCGGCCATCACGGCGAATACAATAATGGTGATTCCTATGAGTGTAGGAAACATCAAAAGTATACGGCGAATGAGGTAATTAATCATAGTGTTCGCGCTTAATTACTGTGTTTTTGCAATGCTTTCGGGATGTAGTTTTCTAAGCTTCCAGTATTTAAACCGAGCTTGGTCATGCGTTGATTTTTGACTCTTTTATTAGCAAAACCTAGCTCCATTCTGCGGGTCAAAAAAGTGTAGGGCTGGTCTTCAATTAAGATTTTTTCAGCTTGCTGCCACAGTTTCATGCGTTTTTCTTTATCGACCATGCTGCGCGCTTGCTCAATAACTTTATCCAGCTCAGGGTTTTTGTAAGAAGTTCGATTATCGCCTTCTTTAATCTGATCACTGTGGAAAATTTGGTACAGATCACTCTCAATAGTACCGCCCCAGCCGAGCGTAATCGCTTCAAAGTTTTTCTTATCCAAGGCTTCAAGCATTACCGGCCATTCTGAAGGAATAGGGATTAGTTTGATGCCAGCACGTGCATACATATCTTTAAGTAACAGCACCATACGTTTGGTCGTTTCATTAGTACCAAAGTAAATTAGCTTAAACTCAAATGGTTTGCCATTTTCATCTTCAATGACACCGTCACCATCGCGGTCTTCAAAACCTGCTTCTTTGAGCAGTGCTTTGCCTTTGGCAATGTCTTGTTTTTCGGGTTTCACATCGGGGTTGTGTTGTGGGCTGCCTTCACCAAACGGGCTAACGGCTGGTTTACGATACCCTAAGAAAACGGTATCAATAATTTTCTGTTTGTCGATTAACCACGTCATTGCTTGGCGCACGCGTTTATCTGCAAAGCGGGTATCTTTGCCCTCAAGTTTTTGATTCCAACCGATATAGCCGTAGCCGCTGGTGGGCGAGGTATAATTAAAGCGGTCGCTGATTTTATTGAGTTGCTTATCATCTTTGAGTTTATCAAAGTCAATCGGTTGCGCATCGCTGTATAAATCAATATCGCTATTTCTAAAGGTGGTCAGGCGGGCGCTGTCATTTTGAATAATACGCCATGCAACACGGTCAAAGCTCGGTTGTACTGCGCCCCAGTAGCGGTTATTGCGGATTAATTCTAGGCTGTCTTGATCAGGCTTCCAATTTTTTGGGTCGGCCAAACGATACGGCCCCGTACCGATTAATAAGCCTTTTGATTGGTTAAATTCTTCGGTTTTTTCAAGGTAAGGCTTATAAAAATGCTCTGCCAAAATATCCATGCCACCGGCAAAATCTAAGGCTTTAAAGTAAGGTTCTTTGTATTTGAAAACCACCTCGTACTTGCCATTCGCAACCACGCTATCTATTTGCTTGTAATAAGCGCGTAAGCTGGGAGCTTTGATTTTTTCATTCATTATGAAATTAAAGGTAAATACCACGTCGGATGAATCGAACGGCTCGCCATCAGAAAACAGTACATTGTCACGCAGCTGAAAGGTAATGGTTAAGCCGTCTTCACTAATCTGCCAACTTTTTGCCAACTTGCCCTCGTATTGCAGGGTGTCAGAGTTGAGCGACAATAAAGATTCCATCACATAAGACTGAATCTCAGAGGCGTAGGCGGAGGTTGAAACCAGTGGGGTAAGCGTTTTGATGGTGGTTGAAAGGGATGAAACAAACCAGCCGCCGAGTGCATAGTCTTCCATTTTAGTGGCTTCATAAGCCTTTTGAAATACTGGAGGGACATTGCTTTTAGCGGTAGAGGCTTTCGATGTGTTTGTTGGTGTACCTGAGTTGTTGGTTGTTTGGGCAACCAACTGGGCGCTATCAATTTTTTGCTTGATAACACTTAGCGAGCCACGCAAAGCACTCACATCTTTGGATTGTTCTGCTAGCATACTTTCGACACTGGTAAGTTTTTGCCATTGCCGATCAACTTGATTCATCGAAAGAATCAGTAAAACCAGTAATAAAATAATCAGCCCAAATAAGATAAAGTCTTTGGTGGTAAATGTTTTTTTCATAATGTTTTATTTTTTATGGTTGCCCTGTTGTTTTTTATTTTACCATGAAGCGCATGAATCTATGAAGTTATCAAAGCAAAAGTTGTTATGTTTACTTCATGAGCTTTATGACTTTCATGGTTCAATTTGTTTTTCTGCTTCTTCTACTTTTAATGCTAGCTCAGGGTATAATTTATCAATATCTTGCACTTCACCCAAGCTTGGCATTTCATCCAACGATTTTAAATTAAAGTAATCCAAAAACTGACGGGTAGTGCCTAGCAGAGCAGGGCGGCCGGGCACATCTTTGTGACCTACCACGCGAATCCATTCACGCTCTTGCAAGGTTTTTATAATATAAGAACTCACCGCCACGCCACGCACATCTTCAATTTCGGCACGAGTAATCGGTTGTTTATAAACCACCAAGGCCAAGGTTTCGAGTAGCGCACGCGAGTACTTGCTAGGCTTCTCATCCCAATGTTGAGTAACCCATTGTTTGTAGTCTTCACGGGTTTGAAAGCGAAAGCCACTGGCGGTTTCAATAAGTTCAAAGCCGTTATTGCTATAGCCATCGACTAATTCAGCGAGCGCAATTTTAATGTCATCACGATTGACCAGATCTTCTGTTTGAAAGAAACCAAGTAACTTTTCAACGCTTAAAGGTTTATCAGCGCTGATTAGAATAGCTTCGAGAATGGGTTGTAGTTTTTCTTTTTTCATGTGCGCCGATTCTAACATGAAGCAGAAAAAGTAGGAATTATCGTTTTGTCTAGGGTGAAGGCTCGGGATTGCGAAGTTTAAATCATAAAATAAAAAGGATTCACCACGAAGCGTACGAAGTTCACGAAGAAAAGGACTAAAAAGTAAAGCTTACTGGAGGTCGTATAGCAAATACAGATTTGTCGTTGCTGAGAATCAATATTTTAACTTTATTTTTTCTTCGTGTTTCTTCGTGCCTTCGTGGTGAACTGGCTTATAAGTTTTTCTAAATCGCCCGCATAGCAAATAAAAAACCGGTCAACGTAAGCCACATAAATAGGTGAACAATGAGTGCGAGTTTGTAATGTGTAATCAATTTATTGGGGTGAATGCTGCTGAGTATGAAGGGTCGCCCATCTGTGGGGCTAGAAACAACATGACTGGCGGGTTGTTGGTAGGTTTCTTCTAAATGGTTATCAACCATTCTGTCGGCGGCGTTTCTTACGGTTGCCATTTCGGTGTCATCAATGACGCCATCATTATCTTTATCAAAATAATTTAAAAACTTTGCAGAATCACGCTTCCACTCGGTGATTTTTGAGCTGACTAGCGCTTTTCGTTCGTGTTCATTTCTTTGCTTGTTAAGCGTTTCAAACTGCCCGAGCACGTAGATTGTTTCTGCGGGGTAAATTGCATGAAAGCGGTAGGGGGCGTAATGCTGTAGCGGGGTGATTACTTCGGCATCTCGCGGGTCTATGGTACAAATGCCCTTGCCATCATTGAGTAAAAAACCGGCAGAACTGGTATAAAGATATTTATTGTACCAAACCATCGGTGGCAGCTCTTTATGTGGGCCTCTGACGACCTCGCCATCGTATAGCGAAACCTTGCCTTTTAAAACGGCATAACCCTGTGCGGCTGAATTTAGTCGGGTACTCGGTGTGTCTTCTATTAAGCGAATGCGTCGGTAAAGTACAAAAGCCCATAGCAAACTCATTAGCGATAAGGCCGTTATATAAGTGGCTCTATTGATGATACTGGTATCGTTGAACAGGAAAATTGCAGGAAATAAACCGAGATAGAAAAGTGAGCTGATTGAGCGTATCAGCAAGCCTTTTAAATGTGTGAAAAGGCTAGAACTGGGACTAAAGAAGGAGAATAAATACTGGTGAAGTCCAATCGTCCACGCAAGAATGAGCGCTAAATAAGTGCCAGCTTTTAACAACGCACCTTCAATAGAGATTTGCCCTTTAAAGACATGAACGATGAGCACCACGACCGAGACGTACCACATAAACCAAATCAGTGGTTTTATGATGCCGGAAGGACGGAGTGGCATAGACATGAGTCGTGTCAACTAGGATTGAAAGCTTGCGCCTACATCAATATCTTGTAGCTCTTCAACTTTAAACTCTAATAAATCAAACTCCTTAAAATCAAAAATATTAGCTACGATATTGTCCGGAAATTGCTGAATGCGCGTGTTACTGAGTGCTGCGGTGTCGTTATAAAATTCACGTCGATCAGAGATGCTCTCTTCTAAGGTTGTAATGCGTGACTGTAAACGCAAAAAAGCATCACTACCACGTAGCTCTGGGTAGTCTTCTGCCACAGCAAATAAGCCGTTTAAGCTCGCGGTTAAGTTGGTTTCTGCTGAGCCAATTTGTGGAATGTTTTTCGCCTTCATCGCCGACTCAACCATATTTCGCGCTTTGATGACTCTTTCTAGGGTTTCCTGCTCAAACTTCATGTGCTGCTTACAGGTATCAATTAGTTTGGGTAATTCACTGTTACGTTGTTTGAGTAACACATCAATATTACTCCACGATTTTTTGGTGTTGTTTTTAAGCGTAACCAACTGATTAAAAATCGCGATGCCCCAAACGATAGGCGTTGCGATAAATCCTAGAAAAACGATTAGACTGATGTTCATGGGAGTTCCTGTTATTTTTATTAATTATCTGTGATTTTACCAGTATCAAAACCAGAGCGTTTATTTTTGGATAAGCGGTTAGAATGTACTACCTCGATATCAAACCATAAGCAATCCACAGCATAACAAGCCCAATAATCAGATTAAGTGTTTTCCATGCAGAGGGTTTTGCAAATAAAGGTGCTAAGAAACGCGCGCCGTAGCCTAAACCGAAAAACCAGATAAATGAAGCGCTAACAGCTCCAAAGGTGAACAGTATTTTATCGTCTGCGGAATAGGGAGCAGCGATACTGCCGATGAGAAGCACGGTATCTAAGTACACATGCGGGTTTAAAAAAGTCAGCGCTAATACGGTAGTGATAACCGTTTTGGTGTTTTGGCTGGTATTAGCGGTGGCGGTTTTTAAGGTTTCTCCGCTAAAAGCAGAACGAAAACTGATTATAGCAAATAGGCTTAAATAAGCCGCGCCGAACCATGAAATCCATTTCAGCCATTCAGGGTTTTGTTTGATGATCACGCCAACACCACTTGTGCCTAAGGTTATTAATAAAGCGTCAGAAACAGCACAGATTAGGCAGATCAAAAATACATGACTTTTTAATAGGCCTTGTTTTAGCACATAAGCATTTTGTGACCCGATGGCAATAATAAGACTGCCACCAAGGAGTAAGCCGGTGAAGAAAATATTCACTTCTGATTACCGTTTAAGGTGTTTTAAAAAGTGTCCTTCGAGTAGTTTGAAGGCAAACACAATAGTAAAAGTGAGGGCGAGATAAAACAATCCTACACTAATAAATGATTCAAACGGTGCGTAGTAACGAGAGTTAATTATTTTAGCCGCACCAAATAAATCAACTAGTGTAATCACACCTGCAAGTACCGTTGCGTGCAGCATAAAGATGACTTCATTGCCGTACATAGGGATAGACCGGCGTAGCGCGCTGGGTAAAATCACATGACGGTATTGATCCCAGCGGTTCATTCCGCAAGCTTCGGCTGCTTCTAGTTCTCCTTTGGGTGTTTGTAAAATGGCACCTCTGAATATTTCCGCAGTATAGGCAGCAGTATTCAGTGAAAAAGCAATAATTGCGCACCAATACGCTTCTTTAAAAATAAGCCATAAGCTACTTTCACGAAGCCACTCAAATTGCGCTAAGCCGTAATAAATAATAAAGATCTGAATCAGTAGTGGCGTACCACGAAAAATATAGATAAATATTTTAACCGGTGTTCTCAACCAAGTATTTTTTGAAGCGGCCATAATGGCTAAGGGGATTGACAAGAAAAAACCGACTGTTAACGAAATTGCTAATAGCTGTAAGGTTAAGCCGAGGCCTTTGAAGAGTAGGGGTAGATTGTCGATTATGATTGAAAAGTCCATTAATCCACCTTAAGGAATCTCTGAATAACCTAGCTGAATTCTGGCAACGCCAAGTTTTCAAATTCGAGGCATTGATTTATAGCATAGTTATTCTATGGTTTAAATCAATAACGAAGAAGTTGGAAACTTGGCTAAGCCCCGTAGGGCGAGTTTACAAGGCACCAACTCCGTTGTTGTTATTTTTTGCGAAGGGAGCAACCATTCTCAAAAAATACGCCTAGGACTTGGTGCCTTGTAAACTCGCAGAATCCAACTAGGTTGTTCAGAGCTTCCTTAACTTAATGCTTTTTCATGTTTGGTGTAACGACGCTCTAACCATTGCATAGCAAGGTCGCTGACAGCAGTAATGATTAAAAAAAGTGCACCGACTAAAACATAAAAAGTGAAAGGTTGACGTAATGTATCGCCGGCAACTTTGGCGTTAAACACCATGTCCTCCAGCCCAATGACTGAAACGAGTGCGGTGGTTTTGACTAGCACCAACCAGTTATTAAAGAACCCCGGTAGCGCATGGCGAATCATAGCGGGAAAAGTAATATGCAAAAATACCTGTAGGCCAGTCATGCCATAGGCATGCCCCGCCTCAATTTGACCTTTAGAAACAGCCATAATTGCACCGCGAAAAGTCTCCCCCATATAGGCACCAAAAATAAAGCCAATGGTGATAATGCCAGCAATGAAAGGATCGATATCAATATAGCTCCAGCCAAACTTTTCACCGAGGTTATTTACTAATATTTGCCCGCCAAAGAAAATTAGCATCATTAAAACAAGGTCAGGAATGCCACGAATCACGGTGGTATATAAGGTAGCGATAAACTTAGAAATTGGACCACCGTATAAACGAGCAGATGCCGTCAACATGCCAAGAATAACGGCAAAAAATAGGGAGAGAAGGGCAACCTCGATGGTTAGAATCATGCCCTTAAGGATTAGTGGCAGATAGCCACCGAAGTAATCATTCATTTAGAAAGCTCCGCCCTGAGTTGGGCGAAGTGATATATTTATTCAAATATTTCGAAGTCAAAGTACTTTTTTCTGATGGTATCATAGGCACCATCGGCACGAATTGCTTTAATCGCAGCGTTAAATTTTTCGGTCAATGCCGTATCTTCTTTGCGTAAAGCAATGCCGATGCCCTCACCAAAATATTTAGGGTCGGTATAGCTATCACCGATGAATTCGTAGTCCTTTCCTTTCTCTGATTTTGTGAATTCTAATAGTACAAATGCATCAGCAAAAACCAAGTCCACGCGCCCAGCGTTTAAGTCGAGGTAGGCTTCTTCCTGAGTGCCATACCGTTTAATATCTACGCCTTCACCAAACTCGCCGGTAATAAACTTATCCGATACTGTACCTCGCTGAACGGCTACACTTTTACCTTTTAGGCCTTCTTTTGAAACTTTAATGTCAGAACCTTTTTTAGTGATGAAACGAGCCGGTGATTTGTAGTAATGGTTTGAGAATGCCACTTTTTCTTTGCGTTCATCAGTCATCGACATGGAGGCGATGATTGCATCGTATTTCTTCGCCAAAAGAGCCGGAATAATGCCATCCCAATCTTGCTTAACAAGCTCACATTTCACCTTCATGCTGTCACATAAGGCATGAGCAATATCAATATCGAAACCTTCAAGCTTGCCATCTTTAGTGGTTTGACTGAACGGAGGGTAGGCGCCTTCTACGCCGATGCGAACAACTTCAGTGGTTTTTGCAGCCGGTTGTGCTTCAGCTTCCGCCTTTTTTTCTTTTGCGGGTTCTTTGTTTCCACAGCCTACAATTAATAGTGTTGTAAAGCTGGCTATTACTAATGATTTTAGTGTGTTGCTTAGCATCATGTCTTCTCCTTGGTTGTATTGCTTAGTGTATTGTTTGTTTAGTACTCTTTAGAAATAAACTGTTTAAATTGTTGTGACTTGGGTTTTGTAAAAACGTCTTGTGGCGACCCATCTTCAACGATAATGCCTTCGTCAAAAAAGATTACACGGTTGGATACATCTCGAGCAAATGCCATTTCGTGGGTGACGACTAGCATGGTGCGGCCTTGTTCTGCTAAATTACGAATAACATTTAGCACCTCTTCAACGAGTTCAGGGTCAAGCGCAGAAGTTGGCTCATCAAACAACAAAATATCCGGTTCCATTGCTAACGCTCTAGCAATCGCGACACGTTGCATTTGCCCGCCTGATAACTGCCCTGGATAATAGTATAGTCTATCGGTCATATTTACTTGGGATAAATACTTCTCAGCACGTTGGTTTGCTTCTGACTTTGATAATTTAAGTGCTGTTTTTAACGCAACGGTAACATTATCCAACACGGTCATGTGCGACCATAAATTAAACTGTTGGAACACCATCGCCATTCGTGTGCGTAAGCGACGAACTTGTGCTTTATCGCTAATTACTGAGTTACCTTTGCGGTTGTCGTTGACGGTGATGGTTTCACCGCTCAAGCTAATCGTTCCGCTGGTTGGTGTTTCCAAAAAGTTGATGCAGCGAAGAAATGTACTTTTGCCAGAGCCACTGCGCCCTAAAATAGAAATAACATCCCCTTTTTTAGCATGTAGTGAAACACCTTTGATAACCTCTAGTGCACCAAAGTTTTTATGTAGGTTTTTTATCTGTAACAATTACCGTGCCTGTTTTAGGGTATTGCGTAGATTGTAGACTATTTGAGTAATGACGGATCAAAATTTATAGGATAATTATTTTTTACTGAACGTTGAATAATTATTCAAATCAACCCTCTTTCTTTGTTAAAGGTGTTTGATCGTTGTCGTCCTTACTTGTTGAAAGTTTTTCACTGTTGACGGGACTTATTTTGCTTAATGCAGCTTTAACTTTTTTGTAATACGCCGACTGTTCAGTGGCAGACTCAGCTTGAATTGATGTTTTGTCAGTTTCTTGGGGTGCATTATTGAATGTTAAAAAGCTTTGGTTGATTTCACTTAATGCCGAGGATATTTGTAACTCTTGATTGTTAAGCCTTTCTTCTAGCTTTTTTGTTTTTTTCTTTTTCGGCTAACAACTGCTGTTTAAGAGTATTTAACTGTGAGTCATTTAGGCCTTGTTCTTTGAGCCCCACTCCTTCGATGTCCATAGGTATAACATTATCAATATTCACTACTAATTCGTTTATCATCGAAGGATTATTAGCTTGGGCAGGTGTGGGAGTTTGATTAATATTACCTGTGTTTCTTACGATAATATTTAGCACAAATAAAACAAAGAGTGCGAGAAATATCCAAAAAGCGTATTGCTTAGCGTATCGCTTAAAGTAGAGGTAACCAATATATAGTTTTCGTCTGAGTGAGCTTTCATCTTCACGGTTAATTTTTTTAGGTAGTGTATTTGTCATAATCATATTATCTAACTTTAGTATTAATATCAGCAGTTTATTGGTTTTTTATTCAAACACGATGGTTCCAGCCCTAGTATGTTAAAAATTACTGATAAAAGGTCTTGGAATGTGCAAAAAACTCCTGAGTATGGATTTTCCACAGTCTTATTTTTTTACATGGCGTGATTGTGAACTTGTTTTTATTATTCAGAGCTTACTAATATTAAGTTTCCATCTAGGTTACGACTATTATTATCAGGGTAATATTATAATAATAAGCCCTAGATGAAACTTCCTGCAGTAGTACCTACCAGTCTCTTCATAACTTTTGTTGCTAGCTCTCTATCCATTGTGATAGTGGCAAAGGCTTTTGGTGATGATTTTATCAATAAAAGATCATCGGTTTTAAATATCATTACAACTGATAAGTTTGAATTGTCACTAACTGAAAAAGAAAGCCTCTGGTTAAATCAGCAGCCTGTAATTAAGTTAGGTATTGATCGCGCTTTTCCACCGTTCGGATCAATCACTGAAGACCGAACCTATGTTGGCTTTTCAGCCGATATTATGCGAATTATTGAGCATCGTTTAGGCTTTAAGTTCGATATTCAAAAAGATACTCCATGGAACAAAACAATGGAGATGGCTAAAGCAGGGGAGATTGATATGATTTCCGCCTTGGTTAGCTCTAAAAAAAGGAAGGTGTTCTTAGACTTCTCCGACCCCTATATTAAAAACCCTACAATTATTATTAGTGATGCTGAAAAAAATGGATATATTGGATCATTAAAAAACTTAAAGGGAAAAACCGTAGCTATCGAACGTGGTTCTTATAGTGCTAACGTTTTAAGTCAGGAATATCCACAGATAAAGTTAATTCTTGTACAAAATACCAGTCAAGCATTGAGCCTAGTGGAAATTGGTGAGGCTGAAGCTTATGTCGGTAATGGTGTAACCGCAAGTTACTTGATAAGGAGCTTGGGGTATCACAACTTATCATACTCAGGGCAAACGGAATATAGTAGCAGTCATAGTATTGGTTTTACAAAAAGGAATGAAATATTAGCAAGTACTGTTAAAAAGGCGCTTGCATCTATATCAAAGCATGATATAGATATAATTGCTAATTATTGGTTTGGGGTTAGTAACAATTCACTGATCCATAAGAGTGCAGCAATTAAAATTGGGATGATGCTTCTTTCTCTATTACTTTTGTTGTCAGTATGGGCATTGACTCTTCGTAATACAAAAAATGCTTTAAAGCTAAGTCAAGAAGAGATGAAAAAACAATCTGAAGTTGATTCATTGACGGGTTTGGGTAACCGCAGGAATTTTTATAGCTATCTAAACAAAATTATTGATAGTACGGAAGGTCGCAAATTTACTTTAATTTTCATTGACTTGGATTTATTCAAAGAAGTGAATGATACACTTGGTCATAGGGTGGGGGATCTTTTACTTGTTGATGTAGCAAAACGATTAATAAGGTGTATCCCGCATGATTCAGGTTGTGTGGCACGAATTGGTGGTGATGAATTCATGGTTATACTACCTGATGTTAAAGATAAGTTTGCTATAGAGGAGATTATCCAAAAAATTAAAGCTGAATTAAATAATACCTTTATTATTCAGGAAAATGTTATGACTGTTACTGCAAGTATCGGCATAACACGTTACCCTAGTGACGCTAATGACGCTAATGACGCAGAGCAACTTGTAATCAACAGTGATCAAGCTATGTATGCGTCTAAAAAGAAAGGTCGTAATTGCCACTCTTATTTCAATAAAGAGATGTATGAAGAGATCCAATATAAAAATCAATTAACGCTTGACCTGAGACAAGCAGTAACCAAAAAGCAATTTATTTTACACTATCAACCTATTGTTGACTTGAAAGACAATTCTATTAAAAAAGCAGAGGCGCTAATACGTTGGAACCATCCAAATCGTGGCTTAGTTTCACCTTTAGAGTTTATCCCGTTGGCTGAAGAAATTGGGATAATTAATGAGGTAGGCAACTGGGTCTTTGAAGAAGCGATAGAATTTACGACGAAGATACAAAGAGAATCTAGTCAGAGCTTTCAAATGACAATAAACACATCACCTGTCCAATATGGAAAGAATGGTATGGATGTGCCCTCTTGGTTTGAATATTTAGGGCGTTTTGGTTTAAGCGGCGAAAATATTATTGTTGAAATTACTGAGGGTGTTTTAATGGAAACGCGGGAATCAGTCGTTGACCGTCTATTCCAGTTAAGAGATTTAAAAGTAGGTGTGGCGATAGATGATTTTGGTACAGGATACTCTTCACTTTCTTATTTGAAAAAATTTGATATTGATTATTTAAAAATTGATCAATCCTTTGTTAAGAACTTAACTAAAGGGTCTGATGATGATATTTTGATACAAGCTATTGTCGTTATGGCTCATCAGTTAGGTGTAAAAGTTGTTGCCGAAGGTGTCGAAACGGAACTTCAAAAAGAACTTTTGGTTGCATCGGGTTGTGATTTTGCGCAGGGCTACTTCTTTTCAAAACCCTTAGATGATTCTGCATTTTTAGCTTTTCATAAAAATTGGAATGAAAACAACTCGCTAACAACGCTTTAAAAAGTGATGTTTTATAAGAAACCTTGATCAGGGTTTCCATAAGGAGAACCTGATTAAGTCGATTAGAATTTAGCGCAGAAAAATCTGTCGCTATTTTTCATGAAGTGAGTCGTAATAGTCACTCTATTGCGCCGATCTTCGTGGAAAATATCGGCAGATTTGGCAAGCTAAATATAATTGGACTTGATCAGGGTCTCCATAAGTCAATCACCAAGCGGTCAGTGTCGTAGAAACTCCCAGAATAATCAACAAGCCGAAAGCTGCTCTGCGCATATTAATATCGCTGAGTGCTGGCGGGTATTTTTTGCCTAACCAAGTAAATAAAAATACGATGGGCAAGCTAAATAGCGCAAACAGTAAAATCTCTTTTGTAATATTCCCCTGTATACTAATGGTGGTAATACGCATCAGCGAGCCGATCATAAATATCATCAACAGCGTGTTACGAATTTCTTTAATAGTGAGTTGTTGTTTGTACAAATAAAATATTAATGGCGGTGCGCTGGTGCTAAATAAGCCGCCCATAAGCCCAGAGGCTGTGCCAGCTAAAAATGAAAAGTAGGGCGATGGCTTTTTGGGATTGGGGTGAGGTTTTAGGATTAATAACACGCCGCCTAGCATAATGACTATGCCCAAAATCAGTTGGAGTAACTGTGTTGAGGCTTTATCTAGATAATAAAGTAAAAAAATCCCTGCTAGCACCGCTGGCACGAAGCCAGTCATTATTGTGCGAACTACTTGCCAATGAATGTGATCATGATTTTTGTAAACGGCTAACGTCACATTAGTTAAGCCTGTTAAGCTAATGACAGCAGCAATAAATGATATTGGCATTAGTTGTAATGAGGCAGTAATCCCCATAATAATCAATCCCATAGCAAAACCTGTGACGGTTTGAACGTAGGCACCGATAGCGATTGCAAACAAAAAAATTATAAGGGTAGATTCGTTCATGAGTTTGTTTGAATGATAAGAGTTTCTGCAGAAGGTTATTAGCCAGCGGATAATATGTCATTTAACATCATGACCATAGCGATAGTTTCTTTATAGCGCTAAAATCCATGCTGAGGTAAGCCCGCAAAATAAAACACGAGTACAAAAACGATGACGAGAAAAATTGAATTATTAGCCCCCGGCGGTGATATTGAGGCGATTAAAGCGGCAGTGATTGCAGGTGCTAATGCGGTTTACTGTGGGCTGGATAAATTCAATGCGCGTAACCGTGCTTCTAATCTTTCGTTTGATGAGTTAACGGGTGTTATTCGCCTTGCGCACAAGTACAACTGTGAGGTATTTTTAACCATCAACGTGGTGATCTTAGAACAAGAGCTTCCAACCTTAATCAAGCTACTCAACAAACTGGTTAATACAGGGCTTGATGGCATTATTGTGCAAGATCTTGGGGTGTTTAACCTGGTGAAAAAGTTTTTTCCAGCGCTTGATATTCATGCATCAACCCAGCTCACCACGCATAACGAAGGGCAGATTAAGTTCTTGGCAAAAATTGGCGCATCGCGGCTTAACTTATCGCGTGAACTTAATATTGATGAGATCAAATCATTATCGGCACTAGCGCATGAGTATGATGTGCTTACCGAAGTCTTTGTGCATGGCGCTTTGTGTATCGCGTTCTCGGGGCAGTGTTATTCTAGCTCTGTGAGCGTGGGTAACTCGGGTAATCGTGGCAGTTGCAGTCAAGCTTGCCGTGATGAGTATGAAATCACCCCTGCGGGTAATCGCTTTCCGCTGAACTTAAAGGATAACTCAGCTTATTTTGATTTGCCGCAGCTCGTTGATGCGCAGGTTGATTCATTAAAAATTGAAGGGCGCATAAAAAATGCCCACTATGTTTATACCGTGACCGATACGTGGCGAAAGTCAATTGACCGCTTTGTTGAGTCGGGCAAGTTAATCACAGATGATTCAAACCTGCACCGCGTATTTAACCGTGACTTCACCAATTCATTTTTGCAAGGTAACCTGACTAAGGGTATGTTCATCGACAATCCGCGTGATCACAGTATTGAACATGCGGTAGAAAGCAGTAATGCCAAAACAGTGATTCAAATCCAAGAAGTAAAAGATGATTTATTTGAAAAAAAAGATCAACTTGGTGAAGAGCTAAACAACAAAATAAAATACCTCAGTGTCGCCAAACAGCCGTTACAGATAAGTGTTTCTGGTCAGCTAAATAAGCCTTTAAACTTAACTTTAGCCGTGGGTGATAAAGCGGATATCCGCATTCATACTCTATGCAGTGAGTCTTACTTACGGGCGACAAAAGAGTTGCCAATCAGCCAAGCCGTAATCGAAAAACGTTTTAAAAACCTTGCTAGCAATGATTATCGTATTGTGGGCTTTGACTGCAGCGAGCTTGGGGGTGATTTGAGCATCCCCTTTAAAGAGCTAACTGCCCTAAAAAACCAAGCCGCTTACTTGTTAAATAACGAGGTTGAGTTACAAGCGGCTATAGACGTGCCAGCGTTGAAACATCACCCTAAAAAGGACTCTAAGCATTCCTTATCAATACTTATTGCTGATGAAAAAGACGTTACTTTATGTGATTTAACGGATGCCGATGTTTACTTCAAATTGCCTGAGAGTTGGAAGAAAGATTGCAATAAACATATTGATATTTTTAAACGCCACCCGCAACTTATTCCGTGGTTTCCTGCGGTACTCATCGGTAAAGATTATGATGAGTCAGTACGCTTATTAGACGCAATTCGACCCGTGCGTATCGTTAGTAACAATACCGGTGTAGCCTTTGCCGCTGTTGAAAGAGGTATCGAATGGGTCGCCGGCCCGTTCTTAAACACCACCAACTCTTACGCCTTGTTAACCCTGCAAGAAGAATTAAACTGCGCAGGAGCGTTTATTTCTAACGAGATCAACCGCATACAAATCAAAAAAATTGCCCGCCCTGGGAACTTTAAATTATTGTACAGCATCTATCATCCGATCTTAATGATGACCTCTCGGCAGTGCTTTTTTCAGCAAACGGTTGGCTGTAATAAACCGAGTATCGAAGATGGCTGTATGCTGAAATGCAAAAAAGAAACCACCATAACCAATGTGAAAGGCGTAAAGTTTGCGGTCGATAAACAACGCGGCGGCTACCCTAGCATCTACAACCATGAGCAGTTTTTAAACGCTGAAATTGTCCGTGATTTAGGCGATTTATTTGACGAGTTCTTTATTGATCTTACCAATATTGGCGCAGGCTCTAAGCAAGAGCACGATAAAGCTGATTTGATCAAACAATTTGAGAGGTTGTTAAGCGCCAATGGTAACGAAGCAATGCAGCAAGTAGCCGATCAGCTTAGCCGCACTGTTACCTTGTCGACCAATGCACAATATAGTCAAGGCTTGTAGTTATAGTTATAGTAGGGTATTGATCAGTTTGCACTGTAAATAGCAGGGACTTTCGTACGTCATCTATGTCGTGAAAAAGTCTTTATTCGTTGAGTTTATTGGAGGTGTTTATCTAAACTTAACCCCAGTATTAAAAATAGGTAGATTGTTTTCTTCTAATGCCGAGCCTCTATAAAAATCCAAAGCATTAACCACATGCCGTACATTCCACTCGCGTAAAAACCGGTTAAACGAGGCTGCGCTATTAAACA
>Ga0256839_1002439_pt1 | contig 20663 bp, 18 predicted proteins | sample 354166metaG_FD_185968 | JGI IMG/M metagenome (GOLD analysis project Ga0256839, IMG submission 185968) | Hydrothermal vent microbial communities from Mid Atlantic Ridge, Atlantic Ocean - 354-166 | ecosystem: Environmental > Aquatic > Marine > Hydrothermal vents | place: Atlantic Ocean: Mid... | reverse complement strand
GGGGCTCGGTGCGCGACGCGCTCCTGGGACGTCATCACGGCGATCTGGACTTCACGACCGACGCCCGACCGGACGAGGTCAAGGAGATCGTCGCCGACTGGGCCGACTCGGTGTTCTCGGTGGGAGAGACCTTCGGAACGGTGGGCGTCGTCAAGGGGGGGCGCGTCTACGAGATCACGACCTTCCGGAGCGAGGTGTACCGGGAGGACAGCCGCAAGCCGCGGGTGGAGTTCTCCGATTCGGTCGAGGAGGACCTCTCGCGACGCGACTTCACGGTGAACGCCATCGCCATTCGCCTCCCCGACGTGGAGATCGTCGACCCCCACGGGGGGCTGGCCGACCTGGCGCGGCAGGTCCTCCGAACCCCCCTCGATCCGAAGATCGCCTTCTCGGACGATCCGCTGCGGATGCTCCGCCTCTACCGGTTCGTGGCGACCCTCGGGTTCGAGGCCGACCCGGCCGCCGAACGGGCCGTGGAGGAGATGGCCGGGAGGCTGGAGATCGTCTCCGCCGAACGCATCCGCGACGAGTTCTCGAAACTGATCGTCGCCGAGACGCCGGGACCGGCCCTGTGGGGGCTGGTGCGGTCCGGCCTGGCCGAGATGTTCGTTCCCGAGCTCCCGGCGTTGGCGATGGAGCAGGATCCCCATCAACGCCACAAGGACGTGCTGGCCCACACGATCGCCGTCACGGAGAAGGCGTCGCCACGGCTGCGGCTCCGGCTCGCCGCCCTCTTCCACGACGTCGGGAAGCCCGCCACTCGGCAGTTCGGGCCCCACGGGGTCACGTTCCACCACCACGAGGTCGTGGGTGCCCGGATGACCCGCACCCGCCTCCGCGCGCTCCGCTACCCGAAGGAGATCGTCGAGGACGTCGCCCGGTTGGTCTTCCTCCATCTGCGGCCCCACACCCTGAAGATGGGGTGGACCGACTCGGCGGTGCGGCGATACGTTCGGGACGCCGGCCACCTCCTCGAGGATCTCAACGAGTTGGTGCGATGCGACGTCACGACGCGGAGCGAGAAGCGCGCTCGGGCCATCCAGCGGCGGATCGACGAGTTGGAGCGGCGGATCGAGGAGCTCATGGAGAAGGAGGAGATCGCCCGGCTCCGGCCACCCATCAACGGCCACGACGTCATCTCCTACCTGGGGATCCAGCCCGGCCCGGCGGTGGGGGAGATCATGAGGATGCTGCTGGAGCGGCGGATCGACGACGGTCCGTACTCTCCGCGTGAGGCCTACGAGATGGTTCGTCGCTGGGCGCTGGACCACGGGATGGGAGATCCCGGACCTCCGCCCGTCGGCGAGGAGTCGTGAGGCGACTGGCCCCGGGGATCCTGGCGGTGGGTCTCCTGGTGGCGGCCTGCCAGGGGACCGAGCCGCGCGCCGGGAATGAGGCGCCGGTCGCCGCCCCGGGCACGGTCACCACCTCGACGATCCCACGGGAGGTCACCACCCGCGCCCTCGACCCGAGGCCCGGCGCGGCCGGGATCGGGGATCCCCTCTATCCGGGGCTCGGGAACGGCGGGTACGACGTGGTGGAGTATCGGATCGATCTCGACGTGGAGCCCGAGATGGGCACGGTTCGGGCCCGGACCGAGGTGGAGGCGGTGGCGTTGCACGACCTGTCGTCGTTCAACCTCGACCTGGTGGGGATGGAGGTTCGCCGGGTGGAGGTCGAGGTCGACGGTGTGCGGTCCCCGGCGGCCTGGCGTCGGGCCGGGAGAGAGCTGGTGGTGGAACCCGACGAGGCGATCGCCGCGGGCTCGACCTTCGTCGCCGACGTCACCTACGAGGGGATCCCGGCACCGGTGCCGGAGCGCGCGGTCCCCTTTGCCCCCGGCTGGCGGAAGGTGGGGGACACCATCTACGTGTTCGACCAGCCCGACGGTGCCGCCGGCTGGTTCCCGGCGAACGACCATCCCCGAGACCGGGCGGCGGTGAGGTTGACGGTCACCGTCCCCGACGACGTCGTGGTGGTCTCGGCGGGGGAACGGACCCGCCGGAAGGTGGGGGCGGGGCGGGTCGAGTACCGCTGGGTCGTCGAGGAACCCCTCGCCCCCTATCTCCTCCCCCTGGGGATCGGGCCGTTCGAGGAGCGCTCGGAGCCCCCGGCCGGGTCGATCCCGGTGACCACCTGGTTCGATCCCGACATCCTGGAGGGTCTGCTGGATCCCTTCCGGCGGCAGGGTGAGATCGTCCAGTTCTTCGCCGAGCGGTTCGGCCCCTACCCCTTCGACCGGGTTGGAGCCCTCGTCGTCGAGGACGACGGTCTGCGGGCCGCCCTGGAGACCCAGGAGGTGTCGACCTACACGAGCGGGTCGCTGGCATGGGGCGAGGCGGTCGTCGCCCACGAACTGGCCCATCAATGGTTCGGGGATCACGTGACGGTGGCACGGTGGGACGACATCTGGCTCAACGAGGGGTTCGCCACGTTCTCCCAATGGCTGTGGCTGGAACACGACGTGGGTCGGGACGCCTACGACCGGCAGGTCGACCGGGCGTATCGGGTCATGAGCGGGCTCGACCGGGCTGAGTCGGCCGGGGTCTCGGCGGGGGAGGCGGCCCGTCAGGCCCGGCGAGCCTTCCCTCCCCCCGACCATCCCCGGGCGGATCAGCTCTTCACGCCGTCGGTGTACCAGCGGGGAGGACTCACCCTGGTGGCGCTGCGGGATCTGGTCGGCGACGAGGCGGTCTTCGACGTGCTGGGGGAGTGGGTGCGACGGTTCGGAGGGGGTTCGGCCACCACCGAGGACTTCATCGCCCTCGTCGAAGAGCGGCTCGGGACCGAGGCGGCCGAACTGGTCAGGGCCTTCGTCGACGATCCGCAGATCCCGCCGATGCCGTCCCGGGGGCTGGCCCCGCCGGGGTGACCGGGAGCCGGAACCGGACTCTTATTCGCATATGCGTATACTGCACGGCATGTCCGCCAGCGTCGCCGTCCTCGGAGCATCGGGATACGCGGGAGGGGAGCTCGTCCGCCTCCTCGACGGGCATCCCGCGTTCGAGCTCGTCTACCTCGGGGCACACCGGCGGGCCGGACAGCCCCTCGGATCGGTCCACCCCCATCTCCCCGACGGGGAGCGACTCCTCGGGACCGGGGAGCTCGACGATATCCCCGAGACCGACGTCGTCTTCCTCGCCCTTCCCCATGGAGCCTCGGCGGAGGTCGGCCACGACCTCGCCGAGCGGGGCAGCGTGGTCGTCGACCTCGGCTCCGACTTCCGACTCGACACGGCGAGTCGGTACCGGTTCGCCTACGGGGCGGATCATCCCCTCCCCGACGAGCTCCCCCGGTGGGTCTACGGGCTTCCGGAGCTCGTCGACGTCACCGGTCACGACCGGGTGGCGGTCCCCGGCTGTTACCCGACCGCGGTGCTGTTGGCGCTCGTCCCGATCCTGCGCCTCGGTCTCGCCGCGGGCGGGCCCGTCGTCGCCGACTGCCTCTCGGGGGTGTCGGGCGCGGGGAGGAAGCTCTCCGAGGACCTGCTGTTCGGAGAGGTGGCGGAAGGGGTCAGGGCCTACGGAGTCGGCACGCACCGCCATCGACCCGAGATCGAGATGGGCATCGCCCTCGCCGCCTCCCAGGAACGATCCGTCACCTTCACCCCGCATCTGGTGCCGATCCAGCGAGGGCTGGAGGCGACGGTGACCGTCCCCGCCGCGCCCGGTGTGGACACCGCCGCCGTACGGGACGCCCTCGCCGAGGCATACGACGGCTCCCCGTTCGTCGAGGTGATCGACCGACCCCCACAGACCCGATGGGTGGTGGGGTCGAACCGGGCGCTGGTGACGGCGTTCGTCGACGAGCACACCGGCCAGATCATCACCCTGGGGGCGATCGACAACCTGCTGAAGGGCGCGGCCGGCCAGGCCGTCCAGTGCGCCAATATCGTCATGGGCCTTCCCGAGGAGACCGGACTCCCCCTGGCAGGATGGATGCCATGATGGAGGATCGATCATGAGCGTCACCGCCGCCAAGGGATTCCGAGCCGGGGGGATCGCGGCAGGCCTCAAACCCGATGGGGCCCTCGACCTCGCGCTCGTGATGGCCGACCGGGCGGTGCCCGCCGCCGCCGTCTTCACCCGGAACGGCGCTCCGGCCGCGCCCGTCCAGGTGAGCCGTCGCCACCTGGCCGAGGCCCTCGGTGTGCGGGCGGTCGTCCTCAACTCGGGATGCGCGAACGCCGGGACCGGTGAGCCCGGGATGACGGCCGCCGTGGAGACCGCCCGCGCCGTCGCCACCGAGATCGGCTGCCTGCCCGAGGAGGTGCTCGTCTGCTCCACCGGGCCGATCGGCGATGTCGTCGAGGTGGGGCTGATCACCGGGGCGCTCCCCGACCTCGTCGGCCAGACGCTGGCGTCGGCGGCCCACGGGACGGCGGCGGCGACCGCCATCCTCACCACCGACACCGTCCCCAAGGAGGCGACCTACCGGGGCGCCGGTTTCGTGGTCGGCGGGATGGCGAAGGGAGCGGGGATGATCCGTCCCGACATGGCCACCATGCTGGCGGTGCTCACCACCGACGCCGCAGCCGACCGTGAGACGCTCCAGTCGATCCTCGGGCGGGCGGTGGCGGTGACGTTCAACTGCCTCGACGTCGACGGATGCGAATCCACCAACGACACCGTGATCCTGCTCGCCTCCGGTGAAGCCGGAGGCGTCGACGCCGAAGCCCTGGAGGACGGGGTGGAGGCGGTGTGTCGGGAGCTCGCCAGGGCGATCGCCGCCGATGCCGAGGGGGCGACCAAGGTGGTGACCCTCCGCATCAGGGGCGCGGTCGACGACGACGCCGCTCGGCGCCTGGGTCGCGCCGTCGCCGACTCCGCCCTGGTCCGTGCCTCCTTCTACGGGGCCGACCCGAACTGGGGAAGGATCCTCGCCGCCCTCGGAGCGGCGAGGATCCCCTTCGATCCCGGAAAGGTGACCGTCAGCTACCAGGGCACGGTCGTCGCCCGGGACGGCATGAGCGTGCCGGGCGTGGACCACGACGAGGTCGCCGCCGAGCTCCGCGGGGACTTCACGGTGGAGGTGGTCGTCGGTGACGGGCTCGGGGAGGCGGAGATCCTCACCACCGACCTCACCCCCGAATACGTGACGTTCAACGGCGAGCGGTCATGACGACGGGTCATGTGCGCCCCGACCCGGCGAAGGGCCGCATCGCCCAGTCGATGGGCAAGGCCCACATCCTCATGGAGGCCCTGCCCTACATCCGGCAGTTCCGAGGAAGGGTGGTCGTCATCAAGTACGGCGGTTCGGCGATGGAAGATCCCGCCCTGCGGGAATCCTTCGCCGGGGACGTGACGATGCTGGCGATGGTCGGCATCCATCCGGTGGTGGTCCACGGGGGAGGGCCCCAGATCAGCGCCGCCATGGCGCGGGAGGGGATCGAGGCCACCTGGGTGGAGGGGTTGAGGGTGACCGACGAGGCCGCGATCGGCGTCGTGCAGCGAGTGCTGGTCGGCGAGGTGAACGTCGACATCGTCCGCCTCCTGGCGGGACACGGCGCCACACCGATCGGAGTGTCGGGGCTCGACGCCGGGCTGTTCGTCGCCCGGCAGAAAGACCCGCGTCTGGGCTTCGTGGGGGAGATCGAGACGGTGAACTCGGACCTCATCAGAAGGCTCATCGCCGAGGGTCTCATCCCCGTCGTGGCGCCCATCGCCCGAGGGGCCGACGGCGCCGTCTACAACTGCAATGCCGACAGCGCCGCCGCGGCCCTGGCGGCGGCGCTCGGGGCCCAGAAACTGGTGTACCTCACCGACGTCGAAGGCGTGTACCGCGACCTGGGAGACCCCGAGAGTCTCATCAGCCGCATGTCGTTGGCGGAGCTGGAGGACCTGCTGGGGACGATGCAGGGTGGGATGCTGCCGAAGCTGGCGTCGGTGGCGGCGGCGATGACGAACGGTGTCCGCCAGGCCCACATCCTCGACGGGCGGATCCAGCACGCGCTGCTGCTGGAGATCTTCACCCCCGAGGGGGTGGGGACGATGATCACCCACACCGGGGAGGCGCCATGAACGACGTCTCCGCCCGGGAGGCGAGGTTCGTCATGCAGACCTACGGGCGGTTCGACGTCACCTTCGTGCGCGGCGAGGGATCCTGGCTGGAGGACTCCGACGGCGCCCGCTACCTGGACTGTCTCGGAGGACTGGCGGTGACGGCGGTCGGTCACGCCAACCCGAGGGTGGCGGCGGCGGCATGCGAGCAGCTCACCACCCTGGTGCACGTCTCCAACCTCTACGCCACGGTGCCGATGGTGGACCTGGCGGAGCGGTTGGTCGAGCTCTCCGGCCTCGACCGGGTCTTCTTCTGCAACGACGGAGCCACCGCCAACGAGGCCGCCATCAAACTCGCCCGGCGATGGAGCCAGGCCCACAAGGGCCCCGACGCCTACCAGATCGTGTCGCTCGACGCCTCCTTCCACGGGCGGACCCTCGCCACCCTGGCCGCCACCGGCCAGCCCGAGAAGCAGGCCACCTTCCAACCGCTGCCGCCCGGGTTCCGTCAGGTCCCGGCGGGAGACCTCGAGGCGGTGGCCGAGGCGGTGGGCCCGGAGACGGCGGCGGTCCTCGTCGAGACCATCCAGGGAGAAGGCGGAGTCGTGTCCCTCGACGCCGGGTACCTCCAGGGCCTCCGGCGGCTCTGCGACGAACGAGGAGTCCTGCTGATCGTCGACGACGTCCAGGCGGGGATCGGTCGGACCGGAGACTGGTTCTCCTGGCAGTCGCTCGGGTTCGCACCCGACATCGCCACCGTCGCCAAGGCCCTCGCCAACGGCCTGCCCATCGGGGCATGTCTCGCCACCGACGAGGTGGCGGCGGCGTTCCGGCGGGGGGACCACGCCACCACCTTCGGAGGCGGCCCGGTGGTGTGTCGGGCGGCGCTGGCGGTGCTCGACGAGATCGAGGAGCGGGACCTCCTCGGCAACTGCCGTGATCGGTCCGACCAGCTTCGGGCAGGCCTGGAGACCCTGGGCGGGGTGATGTCGGTGCGCGGACGGGGTCTGCTCCTGGCGGCGGTCCTGGAGCGACCGAACGCCGCCGCCGTCGTCGAGGCCGCGCTCGCCGAGCATCGGCTCGTGGTGAACGCGGTCCGGCCCGACGCGGTCCGGTTCGCTCCGCCGCTCAGCATCAGCGCCGACGAGGTCGACGAGGCGGTCCGCCGCTTCGCGGCCGCCCTCGGTGACCGCTGATCCGGTTCAGCGGGCGGGAGGGAGGTCGAGGACCGTGAGCGAACCGGGGGCGGGGAAGGGGTCGGGAAGCCCGAAGGTGCGCAGCAGGAGACGGATCACCCCGCCGTGGGTGACGACGAGGTGGTCGCCGGACTCCCGTTCCTCGACCCAGGAGAGCACCCGGGCTCGGAACTGGTCGTAGCTCTCCCCGCCGGGAGCGACGAAACCTTCGAACCGAGCCAGCGCCTCTTGGATCTCCGGGTCGAGATCGGACCACCTCCTCCCCTCGAGGTCCCCGAGGTCGATCTCGCGGAGACGAACGTCGCGGAGGGGACGTCCCCAGGCGAGGCGGGCCGTCTCCACGGCACGGGCCAGATCCGAGCTCCACACCTCCGTGAAGGCGGTCCCCTGGAGCCGGGCGGCGAGCCGCGCCGCCTGCCGGCGCCCCGTCTCGTTGAGGGGCAGGTCGGTGCGGCTCTGGAATCGTCGCTGGGCGTTCCATTCGGTCTCGCCGTGGCGGACCAGCCAGAGCCTCACCATCGGGCCGACCCGACGATCGTGCCGAGGAAGGCCAACTCGGCGGTCACCTGGACGGCGCCGAGGACGTCCCCGGTGATCCCGCCCACCGCCCGGCGGGCCCACCCCACGATCGCGGCGCCGGCAACGACGGCCGCCCCCAGCGCGGCCAGGCCGGTACCGCCGAGGGCGGCACCGGCGGCGACGCCGACGATCCCCGTGACGACGAGACGCCGAAGGGTGGCGGCGGCGGCGTGACGCGCCCCGAGCCCCTCGGCGGCGACCGGGGCGGTGCCCATGCCCACGACCGTCACGGCTCGGCTCACGGCGCCGCCTGCGGCGGCGGCGAGGACGACGACGGGGTTGGCGGCGAGGGCGGCGAGGAGTGACGTGTGAAGCGCCAGGGCGAGGAAGAGGGCGGCGGCGCCGTAGGTGCCGAGGCGGGGATCCCCCATGATCTCGAGACGTCGATCCCGATCCCACCCTCCGACGAACCCGTCGAAGACGTCCGCCAACCCGTCGAGGTGGAGGGCCCCGGTGACCGCAGTGGAGACGGCGACGGCGAGGATGCCCGCCACCAGGTCGGGGAGGATCCTCGCCGCCCCGTAGGCGGTGAGCCCGGAGAGGGCGCCGATGCCCGCCCCGACCACCGGGTACCACGGCACCGAGGAGGCACGTGCGGCATCGTCGGGAGCGCCCACCGGGAGCCGGGTCAGCAACCCGACGGCATACCGAAGACCCTTCATCGCAGCTCCAGGGTCCGGCCGGCGACGACCAGCAGGGTCCGATCGGCCCGGGCCGCGAACTCGATGTTCACGCGGCCCAGCAGGTCGCGGTACCGGCGAGCCAGATCGTTGACGGGCACGATCCCGGAGCCGACCTCGTTGGAGACCACGGCCGCCGAACCGGACCGGTCGGCGAGGAGGCCCGCCACCTCGCGGGCCCGACGGAGGACGGCGACGTCGTCGAGCTCTGCGGCGACGAGGTTCGAGACCCAGAGGGTGAGGCAGTCGAGGACGACGAAGGTGTCGGCGGCGACTTCGGCGATCGCCGCCGCCACATCGGTCGGCTCCTCGATCGTCCTCCACGACGCCGGGCGGGCGTGACGGTGCAGGGCGATCCGGGCGGCCATCTCGGCGTCCTCGGGGACGGCGGTGGCGACGACGACCACCGGCGCGCCGCTCTCGGTCGCCATCCGCTCCGCCAACGCCGACTTCCCGCTCCGGGCACCACCCACCAGGAGGCTGTAGGTCACGGCCACGTCTCCATCGGCGCATTATCGCCGTCGGCACCCATCGGAGGAGCGGGTACGTTTGAGGACCATGGAAAACCGATCGGTCGTCCCCGACGACCAGGAGGAGCCGAACCCGCAGGGGACACGACGAGTCCTGCCGTGGGCGGTGCTGGTCGCCGCCGTCGTCGCCGCCGCCGTGCTGTTCGGGACGGGCCCGGGTGACGCTCCGCCGGAGACCCCACCCCCGCCGGATCCGCTGCCGACGTTCACCACCACGACCGTCGTCGACGACGAATGGATCCCCTCTTGGCTTCCGGGGACGGGAGATCTGGTGGCGGCGGCCGAGACCGCCGACGGTGCGGTCGCCGTGCAGCGGTCGTCCTTCGACGAGACGGTGATCTGGCGGGAGCGTGACGGCGTCTGGGTGCGGGAGATCACCCTCTCCGGGGTCGCCGTGGACGTCGCCGGTTCGGACCTCGGAGTGGCGGCGGTGGGGATCATGCCCGGAACCGGCCCCGGTGCGGCCGAGCTCGCAGGGCGACCGACGGCGTGGTGGTCGCGGGAGGGGACGTGGCGACCCGTCGCCCTCCCCGGCTCCGAAGTCGGGATGGCCGCCGCCGTGACCGCCACCACCGGCGGATTCGTGGCAGTCGGATGGGCCGGGTCGGTCGCCCTCGACGGGTACGAGGCGGATCTGCTCCGTCCCCGGGGTGCGACCTCGGCGGTGGCGTGGACGTCGCCCGACGGGGCCGAGTGGATCCCGGCGGAGGTCGAGGGCGCAGCCCCGGGGGCGATGCTGGCGGTGACCGATGCGGGGGCGCGGCTCCTGGCGGGCGGGAGGATGGGCGGTCGGGCCCGGCTGTGGGAGTCCACCGACGGTGGGAGGACCTGGTCCCTCGTGGAGGGCACCGACACGACGTGGCCTGCGGCTTCCTCCTTCGTCTCGGTGGCGGCCCTCCCCGGCGTCACGATGGCGGTGGCGGCCCGGGTCGGTGACCAGCCGCAGTCGGCGATGTGGCGGGAGGGGGAGCGAGGTTGGGTTCCGGTGGATCCCCAGGGGATCGTCGACACCCTGGTGGCACGACTCGACGTCGTCGACGGTCGTCTCTTCGCCTTCGCCACCACCGGGTTCGAGCGGTTGGGCAGGGTGTGGATCTCCGACGACGGTGATCGATGGTCCGCCCCGTCCATGGGTCCTCCCTGCCCCGGTGGGTGCGGTCCCTTCGTGCCGGGCGCGGCGGCCCGGTACCGGGCCGCCGCCTCGACGGGTTCGGAGGTCGTGATCGTCGGTGGCGCGGCGGGCCAGCCGGTGCTGTGGGCACCGGTCTCCCCGGTTCATCTCGCCTATCCACTGGGCACCGACTGGAGACGGCTCGAACTGGACCTCCGACCCGGGGAGCGGATCGTCGGGATGTCGGGAGACGTGGCGGTCGTCACGGGTGAGCGGGGGACCGTCACCCTGGTCGACGGCGAGCGGCGGCCGACGACCTGGGGGGCGGCGGAGGCGGATCCCTGGTACACGCGCCGGATCGACGGGACCTGGTGGGCCGCCGGCTGGATGCCCGGAGGGGGTGTGGGGGTGTGGGCCGGAGAGGATGCCGTCTCATGGAGGCTGGTGGCGGCCTCGACGGAGGCGGACCGGCCCCCGGCGATCCTCCCCGGGGACGACGAGGTGTGGGTGGTGGGGGTCGGATTCGAGGTCGTCGGCCCCGAGACGCCGGTCCGGATCTTCGAGACCGGGCCGGAGGTGCAGACGGCCACCGTCCTCGCCGGGGAGCTCGTCACCGCCGGATTCGACCTCGCCGGTACTCCGCAACTTCGGATCGGCGACGATCCCGTCGAGCTGGCAGAGGGGACGGTGCCGATCTTCCTCGACGTCCTGAAGGGCCGTCTCGTCGTCGGGGCGCTCACCGGGGAGACGACGCGGATCTTGCTGCTGGACGCCGAAGGCTCCGTCGTCGCCGAAGCCGACCCGCCACTCCTGCCCTGGCAGCTCGGAAGGGTGGGGGAGCTGGCGGTCGGGCCGGGGGAAGGAAGGATCTGGGTCTCGGACGACGGCCGGGAATGGACCTCGCTCCCGGTGGACGTCGAGTCGGGGGTCACCGGTCCCTGGATCCGGATCGTCCCCACCGACGGGGACCTCGTGATCCAGGGCTTCGACCGGGGGCTGCCGACCGTGTGGCGCTGGACGGGTCCGCTCCCTGCCACATCGGCGCCGTGAGGTCCGTCGGGCGGTGTTGGGGGAGCCCGAGGACGGGTGGACGCCGCTAGCGTCTCCGCTCAGGAGGGATCGACGATGTCAGACGACGCACGGCGCTACCAGCACAACTTCACCGAGGAGATCAACAGCGCGTTTCTGTATCGGGTCGCCGCCGAGCTGGAAGCGGACGAGACGATCAAGGGGGTCTACCTGCGGCTGGCGGAGACGGAGGAACGCCACGCCTCCCTGTGGGAGGAGAGACTTCGAGAGATCGGAGCCCCCGTACCGTCGAAGGAGCCGGAGCTTCGGTCACGGATCCTCGCCTGGCTGGCCCGGCGGATGGGGCCCGGCGTCCTCGCCCAGGTGATGGCGAGCGCCGAGATGAGCGGGCGGACCATGTACGACGACCAGCCCGAGGCGGCGGGGACGTCGCTCCCCGCCGACGAGCGGGCTCACGCCGTCATCCTCGACGCGCTGCGCAAGGAGGCACGCAACGGGGTGCGGGGCGGGGTTCTCGCCCGCCTGGAGGGACGGCATCGGGCGGTGGGAGGCAACGCCCTCCGGGCGGCGGTGCTCGGTGCCAACGACGGCCTGGTCTCGAACACGTCGCTGGTGATGGGGGTGGCCGGTGCCGCCTTCAGCACCACCGCCGTGCTCCTGTCGGGGCTGGCGGGCCTGCTGGCCGGGGCGATCTCGATGGCGCTCGGGGAGTGGCTCTCGGTGCAGAGCTCCCGGGAGCTCCATCAGGCCCAGATCGAGACCGAACGCGAGGAGATCCTGATGATGCCGGAGGAGGAGGCCGAAGAGCTCGCCCTCATCTATCAGGCGAAGGGGATGGATCCCGACGAGGCCAAGCGGGCGGCCCAGGACGTCATGCGCGACCCCGACGCCTTCTTGGACACGAAGGTGCGGGAAGAGCTGGGCATCGATCCCGAGGAGCTCGGCGGGTCGGCGTGGGAGGCGGCGATCGCCTCCTTCCTCCTCTTCTCGCTGGGAGCGGTCATCCCGGTGATCCCCTTCTTCTTCCTGGAGGGGGCGTCGGCGGTGTTCACCAGCCTCGGCCTGGCAGCGGTGGGGCTGTTCCTCCTCGGCGCGACCACCGCCCTGGTGACGGGGACGGGGATGGTACGGACGGGGCTGCGCTCCCTGGTCCTCGGGCTCGTCGCCGCCGGGGTGACCTACTCCATCGGCGCCGCGCTCGGGGTGGCGATCACCTGATTCCCGCGCACGGCATATACGCATATGCGTATAATGACGGGCATGGCCAACACCGCATCCCGTCGGCGGCTGCTGCGGCGGCTCCTCCAGGAGTACGTCGTGCGGAGCCAGGCCGAGATCGTCGAGCTGCTCGCCGAGCGGGGCCATGGCGTCACCCAGGCCACCGTCTCCCGCGACCTGGCGGCCATCGGCGCCAGCAAGGACGGCTCCAACAGGTACGTCCTCGGGCGCTCCGATGAGGTCGATGCCGCGCTCGAGGAGCTGGCGCACGTCCTCGACGAGTACGCCGAGTCGATCGTCGGCAGCGGGCAGCTCGTCGTCGTCCGTACCCCCCCCGGTGCCGCCCAGGTGGTCGCCGGTGCCATCGACCGGGCGCGGGTGGCCGACGTGCTGGGGACGGTCGCCGGCGACGACACCGTCCTCGTCATCACCAGCGAACACCACGACGCGGCGGAGCTCGCCGCTCGTCTCGAACGAATCGGAGAGAACATATGAAGCGAGTCGTCCTCGCCTACTCGGGCGGCCTCGACACCTCGGTCATCCTCGCCTGGCTGCGGGAAGAACACGGGGCCGAGGTCATCACCTACACCGCCGACGTCGGTCAGGGAGACGAGGTCGCCGAGGCCAGGGAGAAGGCGTTGGCCACCGGGGCCGTCGACGCGGTCGTGGAGGACCTGCGGGAAGAGTTCGTCACCGACGCCGTCTTTCCGGCGCTCCGAGCCAACGCCGTCTATGAGGGGTACTACCTGCTCGGCACCTCCCTCGCCCGGCCGATCATCACCCGGGGGATGATGCGCACCGTCGCCGCCACCGGGGCCGACGCCATCGCCCACGGCGCGACGGGGAAGGGCAACGATCAGGTTCGTTTCGAGCTCGCGGCGTACGCCCTCGACCCGGACATCGAGGTGATCGCCCCCTGGCGGGAATGGAAGCTGAAGGGCCGCGCCGACCTCGTCGCCTACGCCGAGAGTCGGGGGATCCCGGTGCCGGTGACGCCCGAGAAGCCCTACTCGATGGACGCCAACCTCCTCCACATCTCCTACGAGGGCGGCGTGCTCGAAGACCCGTGGGAGGGGCCACCCAAGGGGATGTTCCGGATGACCGTCGACCCCGAGGACGCCCCCGACGAACCCGAGGTGATCACCATCGGTTTCGAGCGGGGCAACCCGGTGGCGGTCGACGGGCGGGAGATGGGCCCGGTGGAGCTGCTGACACACCTCAACGAGATCGGAGGCCGTCACGGCATCGGCCGGGTCGACATCGTCGAGAACCGGTTCGTCGGCATGAAGAGCCGCGGCGTGTACGAGACGCCGGGGGGGACGATCCTGCACCATGCCCATCGGGCCGTCGAATCCATCACCCTCGACCGTGAAGTCGCCCATCTCCGGGACGAGCTGATCCCTCGCTACGCCGAGATGGTCTACAACGGATTCTGGTTCGCGCCCGAACGGGAGGCGCTGCAGGCCTTCATGGACGAGGTCCAGACCCGGGTGAACGGGGAGGCCCGGCTGAAGCTCTACAAGGGCACGGTCGTGGTGGAGGGACGACGCTCGGCTCATCACGACCTCTACGACCAGGCGACGGTGACCTTCGAGGAGGACGACGTCTACGACCAGGCGGACGCCGCAGGGTTCATCCGTCTCAACGCCCTACGGTTGCGACGCCTCGCCGAGGAGCGGCTCGGGGCCGGAGAGTGACGACGCTCTGGGGCGGACGGTTCGAAGAACCTCCCGACCGGCTCCTCTGGGAGTACACGGTCTCGGCGACCGATCGGCGACTCCTCGTCGACGACGTCGTCGGGTCCGTGGCGCATGTGAAGATGCTGGGACGGGTCGGGTTGCTGTCGCCCGAGGAGACCGACACGCTGCTGCGCGGCCTCGACGTGATCCTCACCGAAGCCCGGGAGGGCACCTTCGAGTTCGTCGACGGCGACGAAGACGTCCACAGCGCGGTGGAGCGGCGTCTCATCGAGCTGGTGGGAGACGTCGGGAAGAAGCTGCACACGGGCCGTTCCCGTAACGATCAGATCGCCCTGGACGAGCGGCTGTACCTGCGGCGGGCGGCCGCCACCCAGGCGGACCGGCTGGGCCGCTTCGGGCTGTTGTTGGTCGCTCTCGCCGAGGCGAACGCCGACCTGGTGGTCCCCGTCTACACCCACCTCCAGCAGGCGCAGCCGATCCCCCTCGCCCACCATCTGCTGGCCTACGCCTGGATGGTCTCCCGGGACCGCCAACGGTTCCAGCAGGTGGGGGAGCGGCTCGCCGTCTCGCCCCTCGGCGCCGGTGCCGCCGGAGGGTCGAGCCTTCCCCTCGATCCGATCTTCACCGCTCGGGAGCTCGGCTTCGACGTGGTGTTCGCCAACTCCATCGACGCCGTGGGCTCTCGGGATCTCGTCACCGAGTACGTCTGGTGCTGTGCCCAGGCCATGGTCCACCTCTCGCGTCTCTCCGAGGAGCTGATCCTGTGGACGTCGAGCGAGTTCGGGTGGGTCACCTTCGGCGACCGTTACACGACGGGATCCTCGGCGCTGCCGCAGAAGAAGAACCCCGACATCGCCGAGCTGGCCCGGGGCCGGGCCGCCGGGGCGATCGGGGACCTCACCGCCCTCCTCGCCCTCCAAAAGGGCCTTCCCCTCGCCTACAACCGCGACCTGCAGGAGGACAAGGAGCACCTGTTCCGGGCCGACGACACCCTGGCGGCGACCCTCGAAGCCCTCGGCGGGATGCTCTCCACCGCCGAGTTCCATCCGCCGCCGCCGTCACCGTGGACGACGGCCCTCGACCTCGCCGAGGCCCTGGTACGGCGGGGGGTTCCCTTCCGGGAGGCCCACGCCGCGGTCGGTCGTCTCGTGGCGAGGCTCGTCGCCGAGGGGCGGGAGCTCACCGAGGCCACCGCCGACGACTTGGCTGCGGCCGACGACCGGTTCGAGCCCGCCGATCTCGACCTGGTGGACACCCGACGCTCGGTCGAACGGCGGGTGACGTCGGGTGGGGGATCCTTCGAGAGCGTCTCCGAGCAGATCGCCGCGCTCCGTCACGTCCTCACCCGCGATTGAACAACCCCGCCTCCTCGGCTCGGGTTCGGACGAAGGGCGGGAGGGAACACGCCCTGCGGGCCTCGGTGTCGATGTGGACGGAGACGAACTCGCTGGTGGCGGCCTCGGTCCCCGATTCGATCTCATGGAGATGCTGGACGAAGTGGAGGGTCTTGTCTCCGATCTCGGTCACTTCGGAGGTGATGACGACCAGCGCCCCGGCTCCGAGCTCGGAGCGATACCTGATCCGCTGCTCCACCACCGCCATCCCCCGGGCGTGATCTCGCATCCAGGTCGGGGTGATGCCGACGGCTGCGTACAGGTGCCACGACGCCGCCTCGAACATGGCCTGGTAGGACCTGATGTTGAGGTGACCCATGTGGTCCAGCTCCCATTGGTGGACGACGCCGCGGTAGGTCTCGATCATCGCGACGTCACGATAAACGCCGGCGGTGGACCCCGTTGGGCGAGGGGCGTTCGGGTCGTCAGGAGACGATCGGCTCCAGGCGGGCGGTGTGGACGTCGTAGATGGAGCCGATCACGCGGTCGACCGTGCACAGGAGGGGCGACGACCGCAGGGTCTCGACGCTTCGAACCACCTCGGCGCTGAGGTCGTCGAACCCCATCATGGGCCACGGGGGCACGGCCCCGGTCCGTTCCATCGCCCTGGTGCGGAACTCGGATTCGTCGAACCGGTGCATCCCGCAGTCGGTGTGCATGATGACGTGGATCCTGAGGGTGCCGAAGCTGACGGCGGAGACGGCGAGGGAGCGGAGCACGTCGTCGGTGATCACGCCGCCGGCGTTCCTGATCACGTGGAGATCGCCGACCGTCGCCCCGAGGATCTGGAGCGGGTCGATCCTGGCGTCCATGCAGGTGACGACGGCGAGCCGCAGGCGCGGCGTCGCCTCGGGGCTCCCTTTGAGCTCCCGCCGTGCCGCCCGGATGAGCTCCGAACTCGACGTCATGGCCGTCAGGCTAGGCGGAGACCCCGGCGAAGGAGGAACGGACCTGCCGACCATCGGGCTCGGTCAGATCTCGGTGATCGGCGTAGCATCGGTCCATGCCACGTCGCACCCGCTCAGCCAAGAAGCGTTTCGTCCCGGTCCTCGGTCACCGGATGGCCTACGTGGAGGTGGGCCGCGGCGACCCGATCGTGTTCCTCCACGGCAACCCGACGTCGTCCTATCTGTGGCGGAACGTCCTCCCCCATCTCGAAGGGCTGGGCCGGTGCATCGCCCCCGACCTGATCGGCATGGGCGACTCGGAGAAGCTGTACCCGTCGGGCCCGGCGACGTATCGCTTCGTCGAGCATCGCACCTATCTGGAGGCGCTGCTGGCAGAACTCGACGTCACGGAGAACGTCGTCTTCGTCGGGCACGACTGGGGCGGCGCCCTCGCCTTCGACTGGGCCAACCGCCACCGTGACGCCACCAAGGGGATCGCCTACATGGAGACGATCGTGAAGCCGGTCTCCTGGGACGACTGGCCGGAGGCGGCCCGGGGGATCTTCCAGGCGATGCGGTCGGAGGCCGGTGAGGAGATCTGTCTGGTGAAGAACGTGTTCGTCGAGCGGATCCTCCCCGCCTCGGTGCTCGACCCCCTGCCCGACGAGGTCATGGCCGAGTATCGCCGCCCCTTCGCCGAACCGGGGGAGAGTCGCCGCCCCACGCTCACCTGGCCCCGGGAGATCCCCGTCGACGGGGAACCGGCCGACGTGGCCGAGATCGTCGAGGACTACGCCCGGTGGCTCGAGACCTCGGACGTCCCCAAGCTGTTCGTGAACGCCGAGCCGGGCAGCATCCTGGTCGGGCCGCAGCGTGAGTTCTGCCGGAGCTGGCCGAACCAGGAGGAGGTGACCGTCCGAGGCCTCCACTTCATCCAGGAGGACTCACCGGACGAGATCGGTGAGGCGATCGCGGCCTGGTACCGGAGGCTCTGAGCCGTCGGAGGCGTTCGGGCGGATCGCCACCTACCCTGGAAGGGTGATCCTGGTGGCGCTCCCGGCCGTGCTCGTGGCGGTGGCGACCGTCGCCGCGTTCGGGGGCCGATGGGTGTGGTGGCTCGATCTGGTCGCCAATTTCCGACCGCAGCTCGGCGTCGCCGCCCTCGTCGGCGGCGTCACGCTGGTGGTGGCGAGGTGGCGACGGTTGGGGGCGATCGTGCTGGCGGCAGCGGCCGTGAACGCGGCCCTCGTCCTTCCCCTGTTCCTCCCGCCACCCGACGGCACGGACGAGGGGGTGCCGGTGCGGGTCGTGACCTTCAACCTGTTCGCCGCCAACGACCGCTACGAGGAGGTGATCGGCTACCTCCGGGGCGTGGATGCCGACGTCGTCTTCCTCCACGAGGCATCGGCACCGTGGGAGGAGGCGCTCGAGGCCTCCGACCTCCCCTACGAGGTGTACCGGAGCCGGAGCGATGGACTGATCTTCGGCACCGTCGTCCTCACCCGACCCGACGCCAAGGTCACCAGCTTCGGGTTCGCCTCCTCGGAACCACGGGCGGTGGAGGTGGAGTTGGCGCTCCCCGAAGGGGGGACGTTCCGTCTTCTCGGGGTCCACACCCTGGCTCCCACCACCGAACGACGGGCGGCGCTCCGAGACGCCCAGCTTCGATTCGCCGGCGAGTGGGCGGCGTCTCGGACGCCGCCGCTCGTCGTCGCCGGAGACCTCAACGCCGGGCCCTGGTCGTGGGCGTTCGCCCGTCTGCAGAAGGAGGGGGACCTGGAGGACTCGGCCCGGGGGTTCGGTCTCCAACCGACGTTCCCGGCGACGGCGAATCCGGCGTTGCGGGTCCCGATCGACCATCTCCTCTACTCGGACGGGGTGCGGGTCGTCTCCCGTCGGCTCGGCCCTCCGCTCGGATCGGACCACTTCCCCCTGGTGGTGGACCTCTCGGTGTCGCCCTGAGGCACCGACGGTGCGGCGGCCGGAACCTGTCAGACTGAGGGCGAACGCAACCGGGAGACCAGGACATGCCCGACCGATTCCGCGACCATCGTCGAGCCCTGGCCGACGAGATCGGCGACGACGCCCTCGCCATCGTCCCGGCCGCCTCCGAGACTCCCCGGAACGCCGACGTCCACCATCCCTTTCGCCAGGACTCGAACTTCTACTACCTGACCGGTCTGGAAGAACCCGACGCCGTCGCCGTGATCGCGCCCGGGCATCCCGACGGTGAGTTCCTCCTGTTCGTCCATCCGAAGGACCGCGAGGCCGAGATCTGGAACGGCGTTCGGGTGGGTCCGGAGGGTGCCAAGACCCGGTTCCAGGCCGACGACGCCTTCGAGCTGGACCGACTCGACCAGGTGTTGACCCGCCTCATGGTCGGTCGGGAAGTCCTCTACTACCGCCTCGGGGACGCTCGACACGACGCCCGGGTGCTGAAGCTGCTCGACACGGCTCGGCGGCATCACGCCCGCTTCGGTCGGCCGGTCCCCGACGTCGTCCGCGACGTCGACGCCGTCCTGGCCGAGCTCCGTCTGCGAAAGAGCCCACCCGAGCTGGAGAGCCTCCGGGCGGCGGCGGAGCTGAGCGCCGAAGGGCACCGGGAGGCGATGCGGTTCACCCGACCCGGCTTGTACGAGTATCAGGTGCAGGCGGCCATGGAGTACCTGTGGCGGGAAGGCGGGTCACCGCGGAACGGGTACCCGGCGATCGTCGCCGCCGGTGCCAACGCCGTCATCCTCCACTACACGGACAACGACGCCCAGATCGAAGAGGACGACCTGCTCCTCATCGACGCCGCCGCCGAGGTCGACCACTACACCGCCGACATCACCCGCACCTTCCCGGCCTCGGGTACGTTCACCGCGCCGCAGCTCGCCCTCTACGAGGTGGTGTTGGCGGCGCAGCGTGCCGCCATCGCCGAGATCCGTCCCGGGTCGACCTTCGAGAAGGCGAACGCCGCCGCCGTCCGGGTCCTCACCGAAGGTCTCGTGGAGCTGGGCCTGCTGCCCCGGGGCGTGGAGGACTCGCTGCAGATGCATCACTACCGGGAGTTCTTCATGCACGGGATCGGGCACTGGTTGGGGCTCGACGTCCATGACGTCGGTTCCTATCGGGTGGGGGGGACGTGGCGTCCGCTGGAACCGGGCATGGTGCTCACCATCGAGCCCGGCCTCTACGTCGATCCCGGTCGCCCGGAGGTGACGTTCGCACTCCGGGCGTACGACCTCGACGCCGTCACGGAGCGACGAATTCTCGATCCGGACGCTCGACGGCGAGAACGGGAGGAGTGGGAGGAAGCGGAGAAGATCACCCATCTGATCCCCCCCGACTTTCTCGGGATCGGTGTCAGGATCGAAGACGACCTCGTCGTCACCGAAGACGGACACGAGATCCTGAGCGGTCTCGTCCCCGTCGACCCCCCCGCCGTCGAGGCCCTCTGCCGAGAGGCGTCCTGGCTGACCCGATCCTGAACGGTCAGGAGTCCGGCGTCGTCGTGGCCAGGATCGCCAGGCCGAGGAGGATCAGGCCGACGCCGAGCCACGAGACGCCTCCGGGACGCTCCCCGAGGAGGAGGAAGCCGAGGAGGGTCGCCGTCGCCGGCTCCGCCAACGAGAGGGTGGCGGTGGTCGACAGGGGGGTGGTGGCCAGCCCCGCTCCGAACAGGAGGTAGGAGGCGGTCACGGTGGCGATTCCCAGCCAGCCCACCATCGCCAGACCGGGGACGGTGCCGACCCACGACAGGTCGGTGTTCCACAGAGCGGGGAGAAGGACGATCGCTCCGAGACCGAACCCCGCCGCCATCGCCGCGACGGCTCCGACCCGTTCGATCATCCGTTTGGCGCCGAAGGCATAGATGGCGTAGGCCGCACCCGCACCGAGCGCGGCGAGGATCCCCACCGGATCGACCCCCTCCGGGGCACCGACCACCGCGGCGGTCCCGACGATCGCCAGCGCGGTGGCCGTGTACCAGCGAGGTTCCAGGCGTTCGTGTCCGACGAACCGAGCCAGGAGACCGGCCAGGATCGGAGCCGATCCGATCGCCACGACGGTCCCCACCGCCACCCCGGCCCGCTCGACTCCCGCGAAGAAGGCAGGCTGGTAGGCGGCGATCCCGACGGCGGTGACGGCGAGCATGCCGAGGGGGACGTCGCGGAGTCGGCGTAACGACCCGGTGACGGCGGCGACGGTCACCAGGCCGGTGGCGCCGACGACCAGCCGGAGCGCGCCGGTGGTGAGCGGTGTGGCCGCCACGGGTCCGAGGGCCTGGGCCGACCCGGTCGTCCCCCAGAGGACGGCGGCGCCGAGGACGAGGCGGCGACCGTTCACGGGCCCGTGTT
>Ga0256839_1002438_pt1 | contig 20665 bp, 19 predicted proteins | sample 354166metaG_FD_185968 | JGI IMG/M metagenome (GOLD analysis project Ga0256839, IMG submission 185968) | Hydrothermal vent microbial communities from Mid Atlantic Ridge, Atlantic Ocean - 354-166 | ecosystem: Environmental > Aquatic > Marine > Hydrothermal vents | place: Atlantic Ocean: Mid... | reverse complement strand
GCCTGCCACATGCACGAGAGTCAAGCGTGAAGTATTTTGCAATAGACTGAATAAAAAGTGCTTTTATGAGAATTTGCTCGAACCAGAAATGATGTCCTGCTGGCGCCGGGCCGTCCCAAGCCAGCAGGACGCCTTGTTTTTCCTCAAGAAAAGTATTTCCAGCCTGCAAGGCAGGCTGGAAAACTTTTCTTCACGTTCGACACGAGAGCGGCAGAATTGTGGAGCAAGGGGCATGCGTGCCGCCTCGCCCGTCCTGCTTCAGTTCAGGCCGGCTGCCGGATTTGCGGCCGTATGGAGATGGAAATGCGCGATGCCGGAGCATCACCGGCACATTGCCGCAGGGCTGCGTCATGCAGGCCACCGTTGTCGTTGGCGCGATTGGCCACGATGCGCCGCACCTGCTGTTCACCTGCCGCGTGCAGGTCCGGTTTGTTGCTGGCGGCATCCTGCACGCCATCATTGGCCAGGTGATTCAGCGCGCGGCTCATGGGTACGGCAATGTCCAGCCCCAGCAGCCAGGTTTCACCGTTTTCGCCCAGCAGCGGCAGCCGCATCCAGAACACGACGACAGCGCGCTCCTCGTCCTTCAGGTGGCCGCATTCGGGCTGCGGCTGTTGCATGAGGCGCTCATGCAGGCGCCGCCAGTAGGCATCATGGATGTTCCAGTGTTCATGCGCCAGTGTCAGGCCGGTGATCTCGCGGCCATGGATGTCCCACAGGCTGCTGCCGGCAAGGCGCACGAACATGCCCTGTGGCTGCGGTCGCGGCTCGATGATCAGCAGATGCGGCAGCAACAGACGGATGTCAGGCAGGCGAATGGCGCGCCAGGATGGCCAGTCATCTGCCGTCTCGCACAGGCTGTGCCAGTACCGGAACAGCATCTGCTGCTGCGGCAGTGCCAGTTGGCGTGCAAGGCCTTGCGCCTGCACGGAAGAAGAAGATGCCCCCTGCATGGTCATTGGTGTTGCCCCCGATCATTCCGTTTCCCTCTAGGCGTGCGCTGCCGGGCTGCGCCACTTCTGCAATGTGCCTGCCCCATGTTGCGGTCCCCATGAGGCAGGCGGCATCGGCAGCGTCCGGTGCGAATCATAGTGCGGGCGAATCGGTTGCTGCAAGAGGAGGCGGAAAAGACGCGCAGTCTTGGGCGTTTCACGCCGTGCGTATCAACGATCTGGCAAGGGGTATATCATATATTTCTAGTTCGTTTATTGTGTGTTCTATATATTTTGGGGAGAGTGGTATGAAAATATTGCATTTTATAATTGCAGAAGCAGCATGTCATGAGCCGTACACATGATGATGACAGACCGCTGCGCGGCTGTTCCCTGTTTCGGCAGCCATTTCGCTACCACTTCCTGCGTCCGGGCATCGGCCAGTTTCTGCCGCGACAGCCGGCTGGCTGAAGAGCGGAAGGGATCACTTGATGCAGGTCAAGTCTCGGGCGGCCTGGTAATGCCATGAGGAATTGCTTGATGAGGGGATGTGATCGTCTCCCCTGTTGGGACAGTTGAATGAGAATGACGAGCGAAAGTGATGAGCGGAAAGCGTATCCTCGGTGTGTTGTGCGTGGTGTCGATGGTTGGCATGTCAGCAGGGGCAGTGCCGCAGCCGGGCGTGGCCCAGGGGCTGGACCTGTCGCAACTTGGCAATATCGTGCAGCAGGCCACCAATGAATTGGCGGTGCAGATCAACCTGGCTGGCCGGCAGCGCATGCTCACCCAGAAGATGAGCAAGGAGGCATTGCTGCTGGCCCTGAAGGTGCAGCCCGAGGAGAATGCGACACGGCTGCGCCGCACCATGAAGATGTTCGACCGCACCCTGAAGGGCCTGATGAAGGGTGATGACGAACTGAAGCTGGTGCCGGCGAACGATCCGGCCATCCTGCAGCGGCTGCGCAACGTGCAGGTGTTGTGGGACGGGTTCTGGCCGCTGCTGGAGGAACTGCTGGCCGGGGACGTGAGCACCGCGATGCTGGTGGGCATTGCCGAGAGCAATCCGGCACTGCTGGCGGAAATGAATGACGTGGTGAAGATGTTCGAGCGCGCTGCTGGCGCCGATACGGCCGAAGCCGCGGTGGTCATCAACCTGGCTGGCCGGCAGCGCATGCTGACGCAGAAGATGCTGAAGGAATTTCTGCTGGTGCGGCTGGCCATCGAAACGCATGAAAACCGGCAGCGGGCGCTGAAGACCATGCAGTTGTTCGGAGACACGTTGCAGGCCCTGGTGAAGGGAGATGCGAAGCAGGGCATTCCCGCCCCGCCGAACGAGCAGTTGCAGCAGCAGTTGCAGAAGGTGCAGGAGCTGTGGAGCCGCTATTCGGCCATGTTGCGCAAGGGGTTGCAGGACGCGGATGTGGACCTGGCGGCGCTGGATGCCCTGAGCCTGCAGACGTTGCAGGAAATGAACCGGGCGGTGAAGATGTATGAGGAGGCGTGGTGAGTTCGACAGGTGCATGCCGCGAAAGGGCCGGAAACGGCTGACGCTGTTTCCGGCCCCTTCGGATGTTTCGATTCGCGGTTGTTGAGGAGAACGACGCCGTTGCCTTATCCGGTGGCGTTGTCGATATCCGCCAGCACCTGCGCCTTCACGATGCGCCCCGGATTGGGCACCGGCTCGCCCTTCGGCAGCGCGTCGATCACCTCCATGCCTTCGACGACCTCGCCCCACACGGTGTATTGTCCGTCGAGGAACGGGCAGTCGGCAGTGCAGATGAAGAACTGCGAATTGGCCGAGTCGGGGTCCATGGCCCGCGCCATGCTGGCAACGCCGCGCCTGTGCGGGGCATCGGTGAATTCGGCCTTGAGGTTGGGCTTGTCCGAGCCACCCATGCCGGTGCCGGTGGGGTCGCCACCCTGCGCCATGAAGCCCTCGATGACGCGATGAAACGGCGTGCCGTCATAAAACCCCTCGCGCACCAGCTCCTTGATGCGCGCCACGTGCTCCGGCGCCAGGTCTGGCCGCAGGCGAATGACCACCTTGCCCGACGTTGCCGGATCGGTGGTATCGATGTCGAACACGATGGTGTTTTCCGGGTCGAGATTCTGCTGCTCGCTCAAGATCCTGCTCCTGTTTGTTGAATCACTGTCCCATCACTTGTCCACGTCCGCCGCCACGCGCATGCGCACGATCTTGTCGGGGTTGGCGGGTGGCTCGCCCGGCGCGATCCTGTCCACGCACTCCATGCCTTTCACCACCACGCCCCACACGGTGTACTTGCCGTCCAGGAAGCGCCCATCGGCGAACATGATGAAGAACTGCGAGTTGGCCGAGTTGGGGTCTGCCGCCCGCGCCATGCCCACCGTGCCGCGCTTGAACGGCACGCGCGAGAACTCCGCCGGCAGGTCGGGATACTTCGAGCCGCCCATGCCGGTGCCCGTCGGGTCGCCCGTCTGCGCCATGAAGCCGGGGATGACGCGGTGGAAGATGATGCCGTCATAGAACTTCTCGCGCGCCAGTTTCTTGATGCGCGCCACGTGTTTCGGCGCCACTTTCGGCAGCATCTTGATGACCACACGGCAGTTGTCCTTCAGGTCGAGGTAGATGGTATTTTGCGGGTCGAGGCCCAACTGCTTCGCCTCGCCGGCGGCCTGCGCGCCGGAAGCCATGGATGCCGCCAGCAACGCCCCCGCAACCAGTGGCAAGAGTTTCCTTGTCGTTTTCATTTCCTTCATTCCCCTGAGATCAATTGATTGGCCAGCTCAGGCATCGTTTTCGCCGCTCTTTTGGGCGAAAGCGCGGCGCAGGGCGGCGGCTGCCTCCATTGGCACGAAGCGCCCCACGTCGCCGCCCATCTCGGCAATCTGGCGGATGAGGGTGGAGGAGATCATCCGCGCCGATGCGCTGGCGGCCAGGAAGATGGTCTCTATTTCCGCATCCAGCGTGGCGTTGGTCTGTGCCATGCGCACTTCCGCATCGAAGTCCGAGCCATCACGCAGACCCCGCACGATGACATTGGCCCCGGCCCGCCGCGCCGCCTCCACCGTCAGGCAGGAATATTTCGCCAGCCGGATGTCGCAGCCCGAAATGGTGTCGCGAATGGGCCGCAGCGCTGCCTCCAGCACCTGCAGGCGCTCTTCCAGCGACAGCAGCCCCGGCTTGGCATGGTGTTGCCCCACGGCCACCACCAGCACATCGAACAGCCGCGCGGCGCGGGTGATGATGTCAAGGTGGCCGTAGGTTACCGGGTCGAACGAGCCGGGGTAGAAGCCGACGCGCTGCTCAGCCATTGCCATTTTCCTCCGGCTTCACATCCGGCGCGCTGCCTTCGACGGAATCTTCGGTGCCACTGGCAGCGTCTTCACCATCCGGCCCGCTCTCCTCGTCCTCTTCCGGCTCGGAGATGCGCTCCGCCGCCATCACCCGCTCGTCCTCCGCCGTGCGGAACACGATGACGCCCTGCGTGGCGCGCCCGGCGATGCGGATGTCCTGCACGCTGGTGCGGATGAGCTTGCCCCGGTCCGTTACCAGCATGATCTGATCGCCATCCTCGACGGGGAAGGCGGCCACCACACGGCCCACCTTGTCGTTCACCGCCATTGCCGTGATGCCCTTGCCGCCGCGCGCGGTGATGCGGAACTCGTGGCTTGAGCTGCGCTTGCCGTAGCCACGTTCGGACAGGGTGAGGATGAACTGCTCCGCCGCCTCGATCTCGGTAAAGCGCTCCGCCGAAAGCTCTGCCTGTTCGCCTCGCTTCATGCGGAAATAGGCATCGCGCTCTTCCGGCGTCAGCTCGAAGTGCTTCAGCACCGACATGGAGATGACCTCATCCCCCTCGGCCAGGCGGATGCCGCGCACGCCGGTGGAGCTGCGCCCGGCAAACACCCGCACCTCCGGCACGGGGAAGCGAATGGCCTGTCCGGCGGCGGTGGTCAGCAGGATGTCGTCTTCCTCGGTGCAGATGGCGACATCGAGGATGGCATCGCCTTCATCCAGCTTCATGGCGATCTTGCCGTTGCGCTTGATGCCGGTGAAGTCGGACAGGCGGTTGCGCCGCACGTTGCCGGACTTGGTGGCGAACATCACGTCCAGCTCGCCCCACTGCTCCTCGTCTTCGGGCAGCGGCAGCACGCTGGTTACCGTCTCGCCCTGTTCCAGCGGCAGCAGGTTGATGAGCGCATTGCCGCGCGCATTGGGCGCGGCCTGCGGCAGCCGCCACACTTTAAGCTGATAGGCCATGCCGCGCGAGGTGAAGAACACCAGCGGCGTGTGGGTATTGGCCACGAACAGGCGGGTAACGAAGTCCTCCTCCCGCGTCTTCATGCCCGAGCGCCCCTTGCCGCCGCGGCGCTGGGCGCGGTAGGTGGCCAGCGGCACGCGCTTGATGTAGCCCTTGTGCGTAACCGTAACCACCATGTCCTCACGCGCGATGAGGTCCTCGTCTTCCACCTCGCCGTAATGCTCGGCAATCTCGGTGCGGCGTTCGTCGGCATGCGCCTCGCGCACCTCGTCCAGCTCCTGCACGATGATGTCCATCACCCGCTGGCGCGAGCGCAGGATGTCGAGATAATCGGCGATCTCCGCCGCCAGCTTCTCAAGCTGTCCGCCGATTTCCTCGCGCCCCAGGGCGGTGAGCCGGTGCAGCCGCAGCTCCAGGATGGCGCGGGCCTGCACCTCCGTCAGCCGGCAGGTGGTCTCCGAGGTGAAGATCACGCGCGGATCGTCGATGAGCCGGATGTAGCCCAGCATGTCCTCCACCGGCCAGTCGCGCGCCAGCAGCTTCTGCCGCGCCTCTTCCGGGTTGGCGGCACCGCGGATGATGCGGATGACCTCGTCGATGTTGGCCACGGCAATGGCAAGGCCCACCAGCACGTGCGCCCGCTCCCGCGCCTTGTGCAGCAGGTAGCGGGTGCGCCGGGTGATGACCTCCTCGCGGAAGCGCACGAACTCTTCCAGCAGCTGCTTCAGGTTCAGCGTTTCCGGCCTGCCGCCCACCAGCGCCACGTTGTTGACGCCGAAGGTGGTCTGCAGCGGCGTGTAGCGGTAGAGCTGGTTCAGCACCACGTCCGGCACCGCATCGCGCTTCAGCTCCACCACCACGCGCATGCCGTGCCGATCCGACTCGTCGCGGATGTCGGCAATGCCCTCGATGCGCTTCTCCTTCACCAGCTCGGCGATCTTCTCCACCATCGCCGCCTTGTTCACCTGATACGGAATCTCGGTGATGACGATGGCGTTGCGATCCTTGCGGATTTCCTCCACTGTCGCCCGCCCGCGCATGACGATGGAGCCGCGGCCCGTGCGGTAGGCATCGACGATGCCCTTGCGCCCGAGGATGATGCCGCCGGTGGGAAAGTCCGGCCCCGGGATGTGCTGCATCAGCTCGTCGATGGAGATTTCCGGGTTGGCGATCAGTGCCTTCGTCGCATCGATGACCTCGCCCAGGTTGTGCGGCGCCATGTTGGTGGCCATGCCCACGGCAATGCCGCCGGCACCGTTCACCAGCAGGTTGGGAAAGCGCGCCGGCAGCACCACCGGTTCGCTCTCCGAGCCGTCGTAGTTGGGCTGGAAGTCCACCGTGTCCTTGTCGATGTCCTCCAGCATGAAGCGGGCAACCGGCGCAAGGCGCGTTTCCGTGTAGCGCATGGCCGCCGGCGGGTCGCCGTCCACCGAGCCGAAGTTGCCTTGCCCGTCCAGCAGCGGCAGGCGCATGGAGAAGTCCTGCGCCAGCCGCACCAGCGCGTCATACACCGCCTGGTCGCCATGCGGGTGATATTTACCGATGACATCACCCACCACGCGGGCCGACTTGCGGTAGGGCCGGTTCCACAGGTAGCCGTTCTCGTGCATGGAGTAGAGGATGCGCCGATGCACCGGCTTCAGCCCGTCGCGCACGTCCGGCAGCGCGCGCGCGACGATCACGCTCATGGCGTAATCGAGGTATGAGCGCTTCATCTCCTCCTCGATGGCGATGGGCCGGATTTCGCCATCGGAGGAGGGCATGTCGTGTTCCTGATCGGTCAAGGATATCGTCCCCGGTTGCAGGGAGGCGCTGGCAACCGGCTGGCCGCTGGCACCCCCTTTGCTGAGCTGTCTGAAAGGTGGGCGGAATCGCCCCCGCTTGCTGGCCGGCAGCCTAGCAGAAGCGCAGCATCAGGGCAATTCCCGCCCCGGACCGCAAGAAGACGGAAAAACAACAGTTTTTCAGGCTTCTTCCGGATCGTGCGGATGCCACCTGGAGCGCCGCTGGCGGCGCTCGCGCTCACGCCGGCGAATCTCCTGAAAGGCCGAGGCCAGCAGGCCTGAAGGCACCGCCACCAGCCCCAGCCCCAGCAGCACGATGATCATGGTGAAGATGCGCCCGCCGGTGGTTACGGGATAGACATCGCCATAACCCACGGTGGTGAGCGTAATGATGGCCCACCACAGGGCATCGAACACGGTGGCAAACTTCTCCGGCTGCACCTCGTGCTCGAATTCCCAGATGCCCAGCGCCGAAAGGTATATGAACAGCGCCACCACGCCGGCGAAGGCAATGACGTCATCCACCACCAGCTTCCACGCCAGCCGCAGGTGCTTCAGCGAGCGCGCATAGCGCCCCAGCTTGAACAGGCGCAACAGGCGCAGCAGCACCAGGCCGCGAATCTCCCGCATGTCGGCACCGAGCAGCCAGAACGGCGCGATGACGGCAAGATCGACGAGGCCGTAAAAGGAAAAGGCGTAACGCAAGGGGTGCGCCGTGCTCCACAGGCGGGCGGCATATTCCAGCGTGAAGACGATCATCACGAACCATTCGAAGCCGCCCAGCGCAGTGTGCGCCCAGTCGGGCAAGCCGGGAAGGGTTTCCACCGCAATGGCAATGAGCGAGAGGATGATCAGCGCCTGGATGAACAAGGCGAAGCGATGCCCGGCCTTCGTGTTCTGATGTTCCAGCAGCGCGCGCAATCTCAGCCGCAGCGAGTGCCTGCGGCGCTTGCCCGGCGTGTCGTCATCAGGGCGGCTGGCGGCACCACGGATGGTCTCCGGCGTCATGGCCGCGGCTCCTCGTCGGCAGATGTTGAGGTGCCGCCCGCGGGCCGGGCGATGACACCGCCGGAAACGGGCTGTGGCACGCCGGTGGTGGTGGGCCAGCTCAGCGGCAGGCCGCGCACCGCACGCATGGCCAGCCACGCCCAGCATTCGGCCTCCATGAAGTCGCCATTCAGCTCCAGCGCTTCTGCCGGGACAACGGCGGCGTCCGTTTCTTCCGCCAGCAGGCGCATCAGCGTGCGGTTGTGCCGCCCGCCGCCGCAGATGACCCACAGGGCAGGGGGGCGCGGCAGCCATTCCACCGCGTGAATGATGGTGCGTGCAGTGAAGCGGCACAGCGTGGCCAGCGCGTCTTCCGGCAAAAGATGGGCCAGCGCCTCTTCGGCTGCCGCGGCGAAGGTCTGCCGGTCGAAGGAGCGCGGTGGCGGCGTTTGCAGGGCAGGGTGTGCCAGCAGCTGGTGCAGGGCGTCCTCGTCCACCATGCCGCGGGCCGCCAGCGCGCCGTCCGCGTCGTGCGGCTGGCCGAAGTGGCGCTGCACCAGGTCATCCATCAGCGCGTTGCCGGGGCCGGTGTCGAAGGCGTGCGGCAGGTCATCCTCGTGTTCGCCGATCCAGGTGATGTTGGCCACGCCCCCGATATTGACGAAGATGACCGGGCGCATCTCCTGCGGCAGGCGGCGCGCCAGCACCATGTGCCACGCCGGGGCCAGCGGCGCGCCCTGTCCGCCGTGCGCCACGTCGTTGGCGCGCATGTCCCACACCACGGGAATGCCGAACCGATCGGCCAGCGCCTGCCCGTCGCCCAGCTGCACCGTCAGGCCGCGTTCTGGTGCGTGCAGCACCGTCTGGCCGTGAAAGCCGATGAGGTCGATGTCGAAATCCGTCTGCGCCATGATGCGCTCGATGAAGGCGGCATGGGCCTGCGTGATGGCTTCTTCCGCCTCCTGCATGGCGGGGGTGCGTTCCTCGCGGCTGCTGATGTCCCGCGCCTCCTCGATGGCGCGGCGCAGCAGTGCACGCATGGCGTCGTCATACGCTTCGTGGTAATGCAGCAGCACCTCTGCCTGCCGCTCGCCATCACCGCGCAGGATGGCGGCATCGATGCCATCCATGCTGGTGCCGCTCATCAGCCCCAGCGCGGTCAGAACCCGTGCTTCCCCCTGTTCCTTTGCCAAGTCGCCTTCCCCGTGTTATGGCCGCCAGCAACATGTGTCATCACAGTTTGCACCATTCGCGGAAAAAAAGACAGCCATGCCCTACAAGTCGGACTTCCTGCGCATTCTCGACGAACGCGGCTTCATCCACCAGGTTTCCGAGCCGGAGTTGCTGGACGAGAAGCTGGCCTCCGGCGCGCCGGTGAGCGCCTACATCGGCTTCGATGCCACCGCGCCGTCGCTGCATGCCGGCTCGCTGCTGCCCATCATGATGCTGCACTGGCTGCAGCAGACCGGGCACCGGCCCATCGTGCTGATGGGTGGCGGCACCACCAAGGTCGGTGATCCGTCCGGCAAGGATGAATCGCGCAAGCTGCTCCCGGAAGAGGAAATCGACAGGAATATAGAAGGTATCAGGAAAATCTTCGACCGTTTCCTGAAGTTCGGCGAGGGGCCGTCCGATGCCATCATGCTGAACAACGCCGAGTGGCTGGATGAACTGCAATACATCCCCTTCCTGCGCGACTACGGGCGGCACTTCACCATCAACCGCATGCTCACCTTCGAGTCGGTGAAGCGCCGGCTGGAGCGCGAGCAGCCGCTCACCTTCCTCGAGTTCAACTACATGATCCTGCAGGCCTACGACTTCCTGGAGCTGTATCGGCGCGAGCATTGCATCCTGCAGATGGGCGGCTCGGATCAGTGGGGCAACATCGTCAACGGCATCGAGCTGATCCGCCGGGTGGAGGGCGGGCAGGCCTTTGCGCTTACCGCACCGCTGCTCACCACCGCATCGGGCGCGAAGATGGGCAAGACGGCAGCCGGCGCGGTGTGGCTGGATGCGGCGCTGCTATCCCCTTACGAATACTGGCAATACTGGCGCAACGTGGAGGATGCCGACGTTGGCCGATTCTTGCGGCTGTTCACCACCCTGCCGCTGGAGGAGATCACGCGGCTGGAGAGCTTGCAGGGCGCGGAGATCAACGAGGCCAAGAAGGTGCTGGCCACCGAGGCCACGGCCATGGTGCATGGCCGCGCCGCGGCGGAAGAGGCGGCGGAGACGGCACGCAGGACCTTCGAGGAAGGGCGGCTGGGCGAGGCGCTGCCCACGGTGGAGGTGCCGCGCACGGAGCTTGAGCAGGGCCTGGGCCTGCTGCGCGCCATGGTGCTGGCGGGGCTGGCGAAGTCCAACGGCGAGGCCCGCCGGGCGGTGAAGGGCGGTGCCGTGCGGGTGAACGACGAGAAGATATCTGACGAGCGCATGACGCTGGGCACGGAGCACCTGAACGATGACGGCGTCATCAAGCTCTCCTTCGGCAGGAAGCGCCATGTGCTGCTCAGGCCCGTGTGAGCTGGAGGGCCGTCATCGGTCATTCGGCAATGCGCCGAAGGCCCTCGGGCACTTGGAAACTTCCGGCAGCTTCCCCATCTCGATACCCGGGTGATTGCTGGCAAGGCGGCACCGGGGCATGCTCCACGCATGGCAGGAGGGGGAGTGCATCATGAGCAGGAAGATGCCACGCGATTTTCCGCACCATGTTGGCCACGGGCTGGAGATTCTCGACGTTGCCGGCATGCGCCGCGCCGATGCACTGACCATCGAGCGCGGCACCGCCGGTATTGCGCTGATGGAAAAGGCCGGCGAGGCGGTGGCCGATGCCGCCGCACGCCTGCTGCAACCATCGCAGCGGGTGCTGGTGCTGTGCGGGCCGGGAAACAACGGCGGTGATGGCTGGGTGGCGGCGCGGTTGCTCCGGCAGCGCGGCTGGCCGGTAACGCTGGCATCAATGGTGGATGCCACGGCACTGAAAGGAGATGCGGCACAGGCGGCGCAGCGGCACGAGGGCAGGGTGGTTTCCCTTGCCCACCTGCTGGAGCGCGGCGACGAGGCGCTGGAGGGCTTCGACCTTGTCATCGATGCCCTGTTCGGCGCCGGGCTGGACCGGCCGCTGGGCGGCGAGGCCGCTGCCATCGCGGCGCTGGTGAACACCGCGCGGCGGCATGGGCGGCTGCGGGTGCTGGCGGTGGATGTGCCCTCCGGCCTGCATGGAGACACCGGCCGCCCGCCGCAGGGCGGCCTGGCCATCGCCGCCGATGCCACCATCACCTTCTTCCGCCGCAAGCCGGCGCACCTGCTGCTGCCGGGGCGCGACCTGTGCGGAAAGGTGGAGGTGGCCGACATCGGCATTCCCGCCACGGTGCTTGAGGAAATCGCTCCGGCGGCGTGGGAGAATGCACCGGCGCTGTGGCGCGATGCCCTGCCGTGTCCCGATGCCGCCAGCCACAAGTATGCCCGCGGCTCGCTGGTGGTGCTTTCCGGCGATGCATTGCATGGCGGCGCGGCACGGTTGGCGGCGATGGCGGCGCTGCGGACCGGGGCCGGGGTGGTGTCGCTGGCCGGCAGCCGCGAGGCGCTGCTGATGCAGGCAGCGCACCTGACGGAAGTGATGCTGGATGAGGCGGATGATGCCCCGGCATTGCTGGAGGTGCTGAAGCGCAAGCGCGCCGATGCCGTCATCATCGGCCCGGCAGCGGGAGTGAACGAGCGCACGCGCGAGATGACGCTGGCGGTGCTGCAGCGTATCCGCCGCCTGCCGGTGGTGCTGGATGCCGACGTGTTCAGCGTCTTTGCCGATGCGCCGGAGCTGCTGTTCGAGGCCATTGCCGGCCGTCGCGGGGCGGTGGTGATGACGCCGCATGAAGGCGAGTTCGCGCGCCTGTTCCCCGACCTTGCATTTGACCGCGACAGCCTCAAGAGCAAGCTGCAGCGCGCGAAGGAGGCGGCGCAACGCGCCGGTTGCCACCTGCTGCTGAAGGGAGCGGATACCATCGTTGCCGCGCCGGATGGCGAAACGGCCCTCATCGAGGCTGGCGGCCCGCCGTGGCTGGCCACTGCCGGCTCTGGCGACGTGCTGGCCGGCATCATCGGCGCGCTGCTGGCACAGGGCATGGATGCCCTGCAGGCCACCGCTGCAGCGGCATGGCTGCATGCCCGCGCGGCGCAACGCATCGGCCCGGCGCTGATTGCCTCCGATCTGCCCCCCGCAGCCGCTGCACTGTTGCATGAGGTCGCTGCCTCGGCCGGCCAGCAGGGCTGATGCCACCGGACATTGACAGCAGATGGTGGGCAGATGGTGGTGAGATGAGCAGGGGAGGGGAGTCCCTTGCACCCTGCCAGCGCCGTAAAGGCTGTCTCAGGCCTTCTGACTCCACAGCAGCACGCCGCAGGCTGCATTCTGCACCGAGCCGGTGATGAGCATGCCCCATGCCAGCGCCAGCATGGCGGCGGCCACCAGCGCATCCACCCTGTCCAGCACGCCACCATGCCCGGGCAGGATGGTGCCGGAATCCTTCACGCCGAAGCGGCGCTTCAGCGCGCTTTCGAACAGGTCGCCCATCTGTCCCGCGCCGCCCAGCACCGCCCCCAGCAGGGCCAGCGGAACAGCCGGCCAGCCGGCCGCAAGGCCGAACAGCCACGCGCCCAGCGCGCCACCGCCAATGGCCCCCAGCAGGCCGCTGATGGTCTTGTTGGGCGAGATGCGCGGTGCCAGCTTCGGCCCGCCCAGCGCACGGCCGGTGAAATAGGCCAGCGTGTCGGCGCTCCAGATGATGGCGAACAGCAGCAGGATGGCATGCAGGCCGCAATGCTCCGGCTGCCCCAGCCGCAGGGCAACGAGGGCGAAGGCGCTGCCGGCAAGGTAGAGCGGCCCCAGCACGTGATGCAGCGTGAACCCCCGCCATGTCTGCGCCCGCAACACGATGGAGGCAAGCCATGCCAGCATCACCACCAGCAGCAGCGCCAGCACCATGATGCCACCGCTGCCCGTGCCGAGAAAAGACGCCGCCAGCAGTGCGCTCACCCCGGCCACCGCGTGCAGGATGAACTGTCCGACATCGCCATCGTGCGCAATGTCCACCCATTCCCGTGCCATCAGCAGCGCCGCCACCAGCACCAGCAGCGCAAACCATGCGCCGCCCAGCCACGTCAGCCCCAGCACCACGATGGCGGCAATGGCCGCCGTGCGCACCCGTGTGCGCAGCTCCGGCGAAGGAGAGCTGCCGCGTTTCGGCAAGCCGCCACCTCCCGGCGGAGTTTCACCGCTCGTGCTGCCCTGTTGCTGTTTCGTGAGGCTGTCCGACATGACGTGTGGTCTCTCCGGCAGGAATTCGGGCCAGGTGCGGTTCAGGTGCGGTTCAGGCACTGCCGGAGGAGCTGGCAGCACCCTGCAGGGGCTTGTCTTCACATGGCTTGATGCCGCCGAAGCGGCGCTCGCGCCCGGCATATTCCTGCAATGCCTGCTGGAAGGTCAGCTCGTTGAAATCGGGCCAGTATTGCGGCAGAAACACCAGCTCGGCATAGGCGCTCTGCCACAGCAGGAAGTTGGACAGGCGCTGCTCGCCACCGGTGCGGATGAGCAGGTCAGGCTCCGGCAGGTCTGGCGCGTGCAGGTGCCGGGCAATGGCCTGCGGGGTGATGTCTTCTGGCGCAAGCCGCCCCTCGGCCACTTCCTGCGCCAGCGCCCGCGCTGCTGCCGCCACCTCCTGCCGGCCGCCATAGTTGAAGGCCACCACCAGCGTCAGGCCGTCGTTTTCCGCCGTCAGCGCCTCGCACTGCTCCAGCAGGCCGATGATTTCCTCCGGCAGCCCGTCGCGCTCGCCGATGATGCGAATGCGCACGTTGTTGCGGTGCAGCTCCGCCACGTCGCTGCGCACGAAGTGGCGCAACAGCGAAAACAGGTAGTCCACCTCCGAGCGCGGGCGCGACCAGTTCTCGGCGGAGAAGGAATAGATCGTCAGCACCTCGAGGCCGAAGTGCCGCGCCGCCTTCACCGCCCGGCGCAATGCCTGCATGCCGGCACGGTGCCCCAGCGAGCGCGGCAGCCCCCGCGCCCTGGCCCAGCGCCCGTTGCCGTCCATGATGATGCCGACATGCCGCGGCAGCGGGGCAATGGCCGCTGGCGGCAGCAGTTCCTGCTTTTCCGGTGCCGACGGCATGGAGATGCTCCGTTAGCGTTGGGAAGCCGCGGTTGAAAATGCCAGCATCATCAGGCAGCACGCCAGAAAGTGCCTACACTTGCATGATTTCCTGGTCTTTCTTCTCCAGCAGCTCGTCTATTTCCTTGATGAACTGATCCGTCAGCTTCTGCACCTCGTCGGCCAGGCGGCGGGCCTCGTCCTCGCTGATCTCGTTGTCCTTCTCCATGCGCTTGAGCGCATCCATGCCATCACGCCGCACGTTGCGCACGGCCACGCGGGCCTGCTCGGCATACTGGTGTGCCACGCGGGAGAGCTCCTTGCGGCGCTCGGCGGAAAGCTCCGGAATGGGCACGCGGATGACATTGCCCTGCGGCTGCGGGTTCAGCCCCAGGCCGGATTCGCGAATGGCCTTCTCCACGGCGGAGACCAGCGAGGCATCCCATACCTGCACCGACAGCAGCCGCGGCTCCGGCACGGTAACCGCCGCCACCTGGTTCAGCGGCATCTTGCCGCCGTAGGCATTCACCTGCACCGGCTCCAGCAGCGAGGTGGAAGCCCGCCCGGTGCGCAGCCCGGCGAACTCCTCCTTCAGCACCTTCACCGCGCCTTCCATGCGGCGCTTCAGGTCCTTCATGTCCAGTTCGTCATTGTCAGACATGGCTTCCTTCCCTCAATTCTTGCTCCTCACTGCCCGCATCATGCCGCATCATCGGCCAGAGCAGCCCGGTGCGGGCCGGTTGGCGACCTTCAGGGTGTAACCGTGGTGAACGTGCCCTTGCCGCGCAGGACCTTCGCCAGCGCCCCCTGCTCGCGAATGGAGAATACCACCAGCGGAATGCCGTTGTCGCGCGCCAGCGCCACCGCCGCGGCATCCATCACCCGCAGGTTGCGGGCCAGGATGTCGTCATAGCTTATGGTGTCGAAGCGCTGTGCCTGCGGGTTTGTCCTGGGGTCGTCATCATAGATGCCATCCACGCTGGTGCCCTTGAACATGGCCTCGCATTTCGTCTCCGCCGCCTTCAGCGCCGCGCCGGTGTCGGTGGTGAAGAAGGGGTTGCCGGTGCCGCCGGCAAACAGCACCACGCGCCCGGCATCCAGGTGCTTCCACGCGCGCTGGCGGCTGAACGGCTCGCACACCGTGGGCATGGGCACCGCAGACATCACCCGCGCTTCCACTCCCTGCTGCTTCAGGGCGTTTTCCATGGCCAGCGCGTTCATCACCGTTGCCAGCATTCCCATGTAGTCGGCGCTGGTGCGCTCCATGCCCTTTGCGGCATCGGAAACACCGCGGAAGATGTTGCCACCGCCGATCACCAGGCCGATCTGCACGCCGCTGCGCCATGCTTCGGCGATTTCCGAGGCGACGCGGGCCACCATGCCCATGTCCAGCCCGAAGGGCTTTTCGCCCATCAGCGCCTCGCCGGAAATCTTCAGCAGCACACGCTTGTATCGAGGACTTTCAGCGTCCATGAGATGAGGCCTCCCCGCATGAGGCAAATCAGGCACTGCGGCGTGCTTTAGCACATTGCGCCGCCCGGCGCCATGCACATGCGCCACGCAAGTGCTGGTGCACACCCCGCTTGCACCACGCAGATGGCATCAACGTTGCCGAAAGCCACGGGCACCGATGCCGCAGCGCCACAACCGCGTCATTCCCGTTGCCCGCTGCCATCCGCCACGCCACCGTTGTCCAGCCTCTTGGCACCAGCGGCATCGTCGCCATTCTCCAGGTGCATCTCCAGCGGCGGTTCCTCCTCCGGCTCGGCTGGGGTGAACGGATCGTCCGGGTCTTCCTCGTCCAGCAGCGACTGCGCATCGCCCCCGCCGGGGATGCGGAAGTCCGGCGGGATGTCGGCATCCAGCAACCCCGCGCCCTTCAGCTCGCGCAGGCCTGGCAGGTCCTTGATGCTGTCAAGCCCGAAATGGGCGAGAAAGGCATCGGTAACACCATAGGTAACCGGCCTGCCGGGCTGCTGGCGGCGTCCGCGCACTTTCACCCAGCCGGTTTCCATCAGCACGTCCAGCGTTCCCCTGGAAATGGCAACACCCCTGATGTCCTCGATCTCGGCGCGGGTTACCGGCTGATGGTAGGCAATGATGGCCAGCGTCTCCAGCGCCGCGCGCGAGAGCTTCTTCGGCTTTTCCGCCTCGCGCCGCAGCAGCCAGCGCAGGTCTTCCGCCGTGCGCAGCTGCCACTTGCCGGCCACGCGCACCAGGTTGACGCCGCGTTCGGCATATTCCGCCTGCAGCCCGGCCAGCAGCGCCGGCACGTCGGCGCTGGCCGGCAATGCCTCGGCCAACTGCTGCTCGGAGAGCGGCTCCGGCGCGGCAAACAGCAGCGCCTCCACGATGCGCCGCTGCTGCGCCGCATCGGGCAGGCCGTTGCCTGCTTCGCGTTGCCCGGCATTGTTTCCGCGGCTCTCGCCATCGCCCATCCGCTGCCGGGCGGCCCCGCCCTTCACCACGCGCAGTGGCGGGATGTTGCGGCTGCCCTCATGCGTGCTCATGTTTCTCTGCTCCCGGCTTCACGTGTTCCGGCCGTCAACCACGGCGCAGGCCCAGCCACTGTCTTGCCCGCAGGTGCCTGGCTTGCAGCCTTGCCCTTGTCTCGCCTGCGCTTTGTCCATGCCCCGGGTGCCGGAGCCTTGTCCACTGTTGACCTGTGCGTCAGGCGCAGTCAGGCGCGGCGGCGCGCATACAGCGGCGCGAAGGATGCCTCCTGCCGCAGTTCCAGCCGCCCCTCGCGCGCCAGCTCCAGCGATGCCGCAAAGCCCGATGCCAGTGCCGAGCGCCGCATGCCGTCATCGGGCAGGCTGTTGGCCAGGATCTCGTCCAGCGGTGCCCATTCGACGAGATCGCCAATGGTCTGCTCCAGCGCCTCGCGCACCTCGTGAATGGTCCACACCGGCTGTGGGTCGATGTGATAGCGGCGCTTTGCCACCTTGCGCCGCACGATGCCGGCATAGGCTTTCAGCAGGTCGGTCAGGTCATGGTCATAGGTGGGCGAATCCTGCACCAGCACCGGTTCCGGTGCGCCACGGGCAAACACGTCCACCCCCAGCCGCGGGCGCTGCAGCAGCGCTTTTCCGGCCTCGCGCATGGCCTGCAGCCGTGCCAGCCGGAAGGCCAGGCGTTGCGCCATTTCTTCCGCATCCGGTGCTTCTTCCTCTTCCTCCGGCGGGGCAGGCAGCAGCAGGCGGGACTTCAGCCACGCCAGCCACGCCGCCATCACCAGCCACGCGGCGGCCAGCTCCAGGTGCAGGCGTTTGGCGGCCTCGATGACGGCAATGTATTGCTCGGCCAGTTCCAGCACGGAGATCTCGGTGAGATCCACCTTCTGCTTGCGCGCCAGTTCCAGCAGCAGGTCCAGCGGCCCTTCATAGGCCTTCAGCCGCAGCAGCAGCGCCTGCTCGGCCTGCTGCGCATCGGGCAAGGCAGGAGAATGCCCGGCAGCGGCCGTTGCGCCACCGGCTGCAGCATCGGCCACGGTGCCGGCCACAGCGGCCGGTTGCTGCGCCGCGGCACCCGCCGGCTGCCGGTTCTTCCCGGTGGCCTCGTCGTCTGGCCAGGCCGGCATGTCATCTGTTGCCGGTTTTTGCCCCATGCATGTATCCCGTCATGCCACGGACCATGATCAGAGGGGCATCACCCCGCCTGATTCGCTCAACAGGGATTGTGCGGTGCCGAGCGTGCCCATGCAAGCAGCGCATGCCGCTGTGGAAAGGGGCAGGGGAAATCGCGGGGAGGGGGGAGGAAACGTCAGCTGCGGGCGGCAGCCTTCAGCCTGCCATCAATCCTGCTGGTGGCGCAGCCAGTTCTCCAGCCAGTGGATGTCATACGCCCCATCCTGTATGTCCGGTTCCTTCAGCAGCTTTTCGAACAGGCCGATGGTCGTCTTCACCCCGTCTATGACGTATTCGTCCAGCGCCCGGCGCAGGCGCATCAGGCACTCGTTGCGGTTCTTGCCATAGACAATGAGCTTGCCGATGAGGCTGTCGTAATGCGGCGGGATGACATATTCGCCATACACGTGCGAATCCACCCGCACGCCCAGCCCGCCCGGCACGTGCAGGTGCGTAACCTTGCCCGGCGAGGGAATGAAGGTGGCCGGGTCCTCGGCATTGATGCGCACCTCGATGGCATGGCCGCTCAGCTCCACGTCCTGCTGGCGCACGCTCAGCGGCGCGCCGGAGGCCACGCGAATCTGCTCCTGCACCAGGTCCAGCCCGGTGATCTGCTCGGTTACCGGGTGCTCCACCTGCAGGCGGGTGTTCATCTCTATGAAATGGAACTCGCCATTCTCGTAGAGGAACTCCACCGTGCCGGCCCCGGCATAGCCCAGCTTCGCCGCCGCCTGTGCCACCGTTTCGCCGATCTGTTGCCGCTGTTCGTCGTTGAGCGCAGGGGAGAGCGCCTCTTCCCACACCTTCTGGTGCCGTCGCTGCAGCGAGCAGTCGCGCTCTCCCAGGTGCACGGCGTTGCCCTTGCCGTCTCCGAACACCTGCACCTCGATATGGCGCGGCTTCTCAAGGTATTTCTCGATGTAGACCTCATCGTTGCCGAAGGCGGCGGCGGCTTCCGAGCGGGCGGTGAGGAAGGCTTCTTCCAGCTCCGTGGCATCGCGCGCCACCTTCATGCCGCGCCCGCCGCCACCGGCAGAGGCCTTGACGAGCACCGGATAGCCGATGTCCGAGGCCACGCGGCGCGCTTCTTCCAGCGTATCCACCGCGCCGTCGGACCCCGGCACCACGGGAATGCCCAGCTCTGCCGCCGTCTGCTTGGCCGTTACCTTGTCGCCCATCAGCCGGATATGCTCCGGCGAGGGGCCGATGAAGGTGATGCCATGCTCCGCCAGGATCTCGGCAAAGCGGGCGTTTTCGGAAAGGAAACCGTAGCCGGGGTGCACCGCTTCCGCCCCGGTGATCTCGCACGCGGCGATGATGGCCGGGATGTTGAGATAGCTTTCCGCCGCCGGTGGCGGGCCTATGCACACGCTTTCGTCCGCCAGCCGCACGTGCATGGCGGCCTCATCAGCGGTGGAATGCACCGCCACGGTGGAGATGCCCAGCTCCTTGCAGGCGCGCAGCACGCGCAGGGCGATCTCGCCACGGTTGGCTATCAGGATCTTCTCGAACATGCTCGTTTCCAGCAGCAGGGTCTTCCCGTTTGTCCGGCCCCTTTCCGGTTTGCCGGCATTGCATCAGCACGGGCTGCAGGGAAGGGAAGGCGCAGCCATCGCATGCTTCCGTGCCGGGTGGATCACTCGATGATCAGCAGCGGCTCGTCGAACTCCACCGGCTGGCCATCTTCCACCAGGATGGCCTTCACCACGCCGGAGCGCGGGGCGGGGATCTGGTTCATGGTCTTCATCGCCTCGATGATGAGCAGGGTCTGTCCCTCCTTCACCTCCTGCCCCACTTCCACGAACGGTTCCGCCCCCGGGGCCGGAGCGCGATAGGCCGTGCCCACCATCGGCGCGCGCACCACGCCGGGGTGGCTGGCGGGGTCGGCGGCAGGTGCTTCTTCCGCCTTTGTTTCCGGTGCGGGGGTGGCGGCAGGCGGCGCGCCAGCACCAGCGGCAACCGGTGCGGCAGGCACCTGTGCCAGCACCTGCTGCGGCGGATGCTCGCGCGCCAGCCTCAGGTGCATGTCATCAAGATCCAGCTCGATTTCCGTCAGCTCGGTATCGCGCAGCAGCTCGGCCAGCTGGCGAATGGTATCCATGTCGATACCGGTGGAGGTCTTCTTCTTGTCCGACATGCCGTGAGGCCCGCTTGTTGGTGATTGTGTCCCGTATCTGCTCTTCTCAGGCATCCATGTGTTCGATCAGCCGCCATGCCAGCGCCTGCAGCGCCAGCTCGTATCCATCCGCTCCCAGCCCGGCGATGATGCCATCGGCCAGCGGGGCGATGAGCGAGCGGTGACGGAACGATTCGCGTGCATGGATGTTGGACAGGTGCACCTCGATGATCAATCCGTCGAATGCGCGCAGGGCGTCATGAATGGCGATGGAAGTGTGGGTATAGGCGGCGGCGTTGATGATGATGCCGCCACTGCCGGCCTCGATGGCATCGTGAATGTCGGCCACCAGCGCGCCTTCCTCGTTGCGCTGGCGAAAGTCCACCCGCAGGCCAAGCCGCGCGGCGGCCGCATGGCAGCGGCGCTCGATGTCGGCAAGCGTGGTGCGGCCGTAGGTATCCGGCTCCCGCCGCCCCAGCAGGTTCAGGTTGGGCCCGTTGAGGATGTGCACCAGCTCGCTCATGTCTGCCTGCTCATGCCCCCATGCTCACATGTCCGCCCCGCACCGGGGCAGGAAACGACGGGAATCGGCACATTGCGTTCCCGTATTGAGGTGTTGCCCGAAAAGTGCCGGCATTGCAAGCACAGGGCAAGCACAGGCGCAAGGACGGGAGCAGGTCTGAAGGGCCGCAACAGAATGAAGACCGGCCAGTTCCGGCGGGAGCAGAAAGAAGGCGGAAAGGAGCTTTCCTTTCCGCCAGGAATGACGTGCAATCGGCAATGCCGGCTCAGTAGTTGCCGTAGCCGCCGGATTTGCCGTAGCCGCCGGA
>Ga0256839_1002437_pt1 | contig 20672 bp, 19 predicted proteins | sample 354166metaG_FD_185968 | JGI IMG/M metagenome (GOLD analysis project Ga0256839, IMG submission 185968) | Hydrothermal vent microbial communities from Mid Atlantic Ridge, Atlantic Ocean - 354-166 | ecosystem: Environmental > Aquatic > Marine > Hydrothermal vents | place: Atlantic Ocean: Mid... | reverse complement strand
CATCTTTTACCACTGGTGGCGGCGACACCCCGCTCCTGGCATCACTGACCCTCCCATTGACGACCTTTTCAACGAATCCGGTGGCTTGTTGGCGGGAATCAGGTGAAAAAATGGGGAGACGCCAGTGTATCGCACTTGCTTGACAACCCGCCAAAGCAACGGGTAACTTACATGGATTGTCTCAACGAACCCTGGCAGCGGAAAGCCCTGGAAGAACCAGATGTCAACGAAAGCACACACCCCTATTCCTGAAAGCCTCAGTCATGTCACCGATCGGGATCTCGAGGATTGCGATGTCGTCTCCACCTCCATTGAATGTGGAACCGTGGAAGATATCCGCATCGAGGTTCCCGACGACGTCTTCCGGGCTGCCGAGCAAAAGGTTCTGGGCGTCCGCTCTCCCAGTATTCAGGAAAAGATCGAGCAGGGCATTCCGAAACTGCCCGCCCGCACCATCGACCTCGATGAGAGCGGCAATGAAACCACCCTGACCATCGTCAGCGACGATGCCAGACCCGCCACCCTGTCATTCAGTTTCCCCAAAAGCTGTCCCATTCACCGTGGGCTCGGCGGCGGGGCGTTCAACACCACCGTGGACAGCGCCATCATCAACCTGGCCATTTGCAGGGCCTTGGGGCTGCCGGAACAAACACTTCCCAAGGCGCACCTGTATCTGACCCTGGACCGGGAACAGGCCGAACAGGTTCGCAGACAGGCCGAGCCTTTTCCCAACCTGGACATCATCTGGGTGGATGGCAAACCGCGGCGTTCGGTCTTCATCAAAAACGAAGACACCGGGGCGGAAATCTACTTCAGCACTCCCTATGGAGAAATCAACACCAGCCACCAGATTCCCTCCATGCGGACCCCGCGGTTTCTGCTGCTCCACAACCAGCCGGACGACAAGATCTTTTGGGACGTGGCGGTTCGGGTACGCAACGACCTGGTGGAACACTCGGTGGTCTGGAGCGTGGGCTCCAATCAGATCCGCGACGGCATCGACCGTTACGCCTCGCCGATCGGCGTATGCGAAACCATGACCCTGAATCTGGGGGAAGCCCTCGCCTGGATCCGAAAATCCAACTCCCCCTACATCCGCAACGACGACGTGCTGCTGGAGCACCTGGAGGAATACCATGGGGGGGAAAAGAAGCCTTCGGGGCGCGCCACCAGCTTCGTCCGTATCTTCGGTATCTTCAAGTCGGAACTGAGCCAGGAAAAAAGCCTGGTCCTGCCCGAAGACCCGGAAAAACGCCGTATCGTCGCCCAGCGCTGCGCCGACATCCTGCACCGCTTCGGTGTCCGCGAAAGCGTGTTCATCACCGACGGCGGCAACCCCACCATCGCCAGCTTCAAATACATCGACAAGAAAGACAATATCCGCAAGAAGGTCCAGTATTACATCCCGATCATCGACCAGGAAACCGGCGACAGGATCGACCGGATCATCCAGGAGTCGGGCTGCGACATCAGCCACAAGGACGCCACCGGATGCGGCGATTCCTACACCGCCACCGTGCTGGCGCTGAAACAGATCACCGGCAACCGGGTTTATCCCACCACCATCGCCATCATGGCCAACCACATCGCCCGGCTGGTCTACGCACTGCCGTATTCCAACCTGATGGAAATCGAGGAATACTGCCCGGGGATCACCGAAAAGATCGTCCGCATGGCGCTGGAAAACCTGGACGAAATCAACTCCGGCTGCCGGCGGCACAACCAGCTGGCGCTTCTGATCTCCAGAGCCCGCTCGCTCATTTTCCAGGCGTTGCGCTGATCTCGCGCCATATCCGCGACAAGCGGCCGAACCGGGAATCGACATCGCGGGCCAGGGCCAATTGGTCTTGGGCCCGGCGCAGGTTTTCCTCCGGGTCGTCGACGCGGAAATAACGGTTTCCCGACAAAAAGTCGGTCAAAAACCGCAGCCCCAACTCGAATGGCAGCAGCCAGACGGCATGAGGGACGAGGTCGATTTCCACCGCGGTCAGAAACCGGCGGGCGGCCTCGTGCCAACCCGAGAGCAGCGCCGCGGCCAGCTCCATGTCCAGCCGTCCGCCCTTTCCGCAGGCGGCGCGCACACAGTCGCCGATGTCGTAGAGCACGCTCCCCGGCTTGAGGGTGTCCAGATCCACCCAGGCCAGCGGCCGCCGCCGCGAAACATCGAAGATGACATTGTCGAGCTTGGGATCCCCGTGCACGATTCGCCGGGGCAAATCCGCCCTTTCCAGCACTTCCGCCCGGCCTCGGTGTGCCTCTATCCGCGAAACGGCCGCGCTCAGCTCCGCGCAGGCAAGGCCGCGCCAATCGGAAAGCGCCCGGTCGAATTCGCTGAGATAGGCGCTGGTGACATGAAAACCGGGCAGGGTATCGTGAAAGCCGGCCGGGTCCAGATCCGCCAAGAGGGCATGCAGACGCCCCAGGCTCCACCCGAGCGAACGGGCGGTTTCCCGGCTGTCCACCCCCTTCAGGGTGATTCCCTCGATATATTCCAGCATTCGCCAGAACCCGCCCCGCTCTTCCAACCAATCCGCCCCACCACGGGTGGGGATCGGCTTGGGGAGACGAATGTCCCGTTCCTTCCCGTCCTCCAAATGCGCGATCACCCGCCGCAAATTGGCCATGTTCCACGCCGGGCGGGGAAATACCGCGCCATTGATCCTTTGCAACACGCCCTTGTCCCGATCCGTGGCGACCAGCCAGGTATCGTTGATGAGCCCGTCACCCAGGGGCGTGATCTTCCGCACTTTTCCGGCAAGGGCAAACCCGGAGGCCAGTGAGAAAAGGGTTTCAGAACCGGTCATTCCGTCAACCATGAAAAACACCGCACAGACGCGGAGAACACAGAGAAAATCGTTTTGCAACACCGCCGCGCCCGCTGCGTCTGGGCGGTGAAAAAGCTTCCATCCACGATCGTGTTTCCTTCAAATACCGGGGCGGCGGCCGGTGCCGCTCATTTCTCCGCCAGCTGGAAACGCCGCCGGTTGCGTTCCTTCGCCAGCTCGCCCTTTTTCAACAGCACATAGAGCGCGCCCACGCCCCCATGATGCTTCTGGGCGCTGTGAAAGGCCAGGACTTCGGGCAGCAACGGCAGCCACCGCAACAGGCAGCTTTTCAGCAATCCCTGCCGCTCCGCCATGGCACCGCCCCGCCCGCCCTTGCCGTGGACGATCAAAGCGCAGCGCACCGACTCCCGAAGACACTCGTGAACGAAATGGTATACCTCGCGGCGGGCCTGGGCGACGGTCTGATGATGCAGGTCCAGCAGGGCCTCGAGCGGATATTCCCCCCGCTTCAGCTTGCGGAAGACCCCCGTCTGCACGCCGGGCCGGCGGTATTCCAGGATGGCATCGGGGGGAAGCGGTTCGAGGAAGGTGGTGGGCAGAAAATTCACGTCGTCGAGCATTCTCTCGGCCGCCTCGCGGCGATAGGACTGCCCTGGCGTCACCCCCCGCTTCCGGCTCACAGGCACCTTGTCGGTGGACAAGGGACGGATACCCGACATCGCCTCCTCGAACAACTTCTCCTCTTCGCTCATCTGCCCTTCTCCGGATGAAATCCCGCTTCACAATTCAGCTCTGTCACCGCACATCTCCGCCCACAGGATCTTCCCGGCGCCTTTCGCCGGGAGGCAAAGCAGTCGCCGACTTCAACCAGCCATAGATCCTTTTGCCCAGAAGGGTTTCGCGTCCCCGGTAATCATGCCCGGCGCCGGAGATGCGCCATTGACGGAACGCCGGCAGTTTCTTCAGCAACCGATGACGTTCGGCGGTCGCGGCCAACACCTCCGGCCGGTCCCGTTCCCCGTGGATGTCCAACACCGGTATCCGCAAACCACCCAGCCAGGCGGTCATTTCCCCGCGCCCGAACCAGGGGCTCATCAACACCAGCGCCCCGATGGACTTGCCGCCGCCGCGCACATAGGCCAGCGCCACCAGAGCACCGAAACCATGACCGACCAGGACGGGATTTTCGATTCCCCTGCTCTGCAGATACGCCACCGCAGCCTCCGTCCGCCGACGGGCCTCGGGCAACAGGGAAAGATATTCGGCCTCCCCGGCTTCGGCTTCGAGCACCGGCAGTTGCAAGCTCAGAACGCTCCAGCCATGGGCGGGCAATACTGTCCGCAAGCCCTCCAGGGCGGCTGAATCGGCCCTGGCGCCCGCCTCGGGCAACACGATGGCGCAACCGGCGGGTTGAGCGGAACGGACCTCGTCCCAGATGGCGGTAAAAGAACGCCCCCCGCTTTGCAGCGCGATCAAGCGCCCCGGCTGCAAGGAGTCCTGCAAACCGGAAACGAGCGCCGCTTCCTCGACGAAATTGGGGGCGGCCCACACCCACAGCGCAAGCACCCACAACAGCAACAACCGGATCATCTCAAGGCACCAGCACCGCCGCCCCCTGGAATCTGCCACGGCGAAGATCGTCCAGCGCCTGATTGGCCGCTTCCAGGGGATAGACATGAACGTCGGTATGAATCGGCGTTTCCGCCGCGATGGCCAGGAACGCCTCACCATCCTGGCGGGTCAGGTTGGCCACCGAGCAAACGCTGCGCTCGCCCCACAGGATCTCGTAGGGAAAAGCGGGAATGTCGCTCATGTGGATCCCGGCACAGATCACCCGCCCCCCCTTGCGCACCGATCTCAAAGCCTGCGGCACCAGGGCCCCGACAGGGGCATAGAGGATGGCGGCATCCAGTTCCTCCGGCGGCGGGACGTCGCTGTCACCCGCCCAGACGGCGCCCAGACGGCGCGCAAACGCCTGGGCCCCGGTATCCCCCGGACGGGTGAAGGCATAGACCTTCCTGCCCTGCCCGATGGCCACCTGGGCGATGATGTGGGCCGCCGCGCCGAATCCGTAGAGCCCCAGATTCCCGCCCTCTCCGGCCAGGGAATAGGAACGGTATCCGATCAGTCCGGCGCACAGCAGGGGGGCTGCGTGAACGTCGTCATAATTGTCCGGCAAAGGAAAGCAGTAACGGGCATCGGCCACCGTATATTCCGCATACCCTCCATCCAGGGTGTAGCCGGTGAACCCGGGATGATCGCAAAGATTCTCCCGATTCATGCGGCAGAAGCGGCAGCGTCCGCAAGTACGCCCCAGCCACGGCACTCCGACCCGCTGGCCGGCCCGGAAGGCTTCGACGCCTTTTCCCGAAGCCACCACCTCGCCCACCACCTCGTGACCGGGAATCACCGGCAGCTTTGGCCGGGGAAGTTCCCCGTCCACCAGATGGAGATCCGTCCGGCACACGCCACAGGCCTTGACGCGGAGCAGAATCTGACCCGGTCCCGGCTCAGGAACCGGCCTTCGCTGCGGTTTCAGGGGCTCACCCGGACGCTCCAGCACCATCGCGCGCATATTGTGGGCCATCATCCCCTCCTGTAAGATACTTGCAACAACTAATGATACAACGATCCCAGGCCACAGTTCCCCACCATGCACGAACCCACGCCCCAAGCGCTGCTGGCGACGCGCCAGGAAGGAGACGCGCTGATCGTTCGCCTCGGTGGAGACTGGCTCATCGGCGCCCCCGGCGCACCGGAGGCAGGTGAGGTGGCGCTGGCGCTCGAACAGAGCGCGGCCCGCCGACTGAGCATCGAAGACGGCGGCATCCGTCGATGGGACAGCGCTTTGCTGCTCTTCCTCTATCAGCTGCAGGATGACTGCCATCGGCGCGGGGTGGAGTTCGACTGCTCCGCATTGCCGTCGGGTGTTCAAAGACTTCTCAGACTGGCCACCGCCGTCGCCCCCTCGGCACAACCGCATGCCACCGCAGAGCCCGGCATCCTGGCGCAGGTCGGGATGAGCGTTCTGGATCTGTGCGGCGAGGCTTACGCCTTCATCCACTTCATCGGCGACACCACCCTGTCGGCGCTTCGTTTCCTCAAGGGAAAGGCCCGCTACCGGCCGCGGGATCTGTGGCTGTTGATCCAGCAATGCGGTCCCGACGCCCTGCCCATCGTGACCCTGATCTCGCTTCTGGTGGGGTTGATCCTCGCCTACGTGGGCGCCCTCCAGCTCGCCATGTTCGGCGCCCAGATCTACGTTGCCGATCTGGTGGCGATCGGCACGGTGCGCGAGATGGGGGCCATGATGACCGCCATCATCATGGCCGGACGCACCGGTTCCGCCTATGCCGCCCAACTGGGCACCATGCAGGTCAACGAGGAAATCGACGCGCTGAAAACCCTGGGGCTCTCACCGATGGAGTTTCTGGTCATCCCCCGGATGGCGGCGCTGATCCTGATGGTCCCCCTGCTCACCCTGTATGCCGATCTGGTGGGAATCGTCGGCGGCGGCGTGGCTTCGGTGGCCCTGTTCGATTTGACGGTGCTGGAATATGTCCACGAGACCCAGCAGGCTTTAGACATGCACGACATCTTCGTCGGCGTGTTCAAGGCGGCGGTGTTCGGCGTCCTCATCGCCACCGCCGGCTGTTTGCGCGGCATGCAGTGCAAAAGAAGCGCCCAGGCGGTGGGAGAGGCCGCCACCTCGGCGGTGGTCACCGCCATCGTCGCCATCGTCATCAGCGACGCCCTGCTCACCGTCCTGTTCACCAAACTGGGAATCTGACCAATGGCCCGGCCCCACATCGTCGTCCGCAATCTGACCATGGCCTATGGAGAAAGGATCATCCAGAAAGACCTCGATTTCACCATCGAGCGGGGCGACATCTTCATCATCATGGGCGGCAGCGGTTGCGGCAAGAGCACCCTGCTGCGCCATCTGATCGGCCTGATTCGTCCGGCCCGGGGCCAGATTCTGTATGGCGACACCGATTTCTGGGCGGCCGAACCGCGGGCGCGGATGGAGATCCTGCGCCAGATCGGGGTGCTCTACCAGAGCGGCGCCCTCTGGAGCTCCATGACCCTGGCCGAAAACGTCGGCCTGCCCCTGGGGGAATACACCGATCTGAAGGGAGACGAAATCGCCGCCCTGGCTTCCCTGAAACTGGCCCTGGTGGGGCTGCGGGGATTCGAGGACTATTATCCTTTCGAAATCAGCGGCGGGATGCAGAAACGCGCCGGGCTGGCCCGCGCCATCGCCATGGACCCCGAGATTCTGTTCTTCGACGAACCCTCGGCGGGGCTCGATCCCATCAGCGCCAAACGCCTCGACGACCTGATCGTCGAGCTGCGCGACAGCCTGGGCGCGACGGTGGTCATCGTCACCCATGAGCTTCCCAGCATCATGGCCATCGGCACCAACTCCGTCTTTCTCGATGCCGAAAGCAAGACCATGATCGCCCACGGCCCGCCGAAAAAGCTCCTTGAATCCCCCCCCGATCCCAAGGTAAAAGAATTCCTGACCCGAGGAGGCACCCTATGAGCAAACAGGCCAATCCCGCCTTGATCGGCGCTTTCGTCATCGGCGCGGTGACTTTGTTGATTCTGGGGCTGATGTTCTTCGGAGGCCAGGAATTCCTGGCCTCGAAAAAACGTTACATCCTCTACTTCGCGGAGTCGGTCAACGGGCTCAACATCGGCTCTCCGGTCAAGATCAGAGGGGTGCCGGTGGGAAAGGTGGTGGAGATTCGCGTCCAGTACGACTCCAAAACCAACACCTTGCTGACGCCGGTGATCGTGGAGGTGAATCCTGACATCATCCACATTTCCACCGATGCCGAAGGCCGCTGGCGGAAAGGCGATATCCAGCAGGCCATCAAGAAAGGACTCCGGGCCAGGCTCGATCTTCAGAGCCTTGTCACCGGCCAGCTGTTTGTGGCCGTGGACTTTCACCCTGACACCCCCGTGAACCTGGTTCGGCTCGACCGGGAATACGAGGAAATCCCCGTCATTCCCTCCAGCCAGACGGAGATCAGAAACACGATCGAGGAACTGGTGAGGCAGGTACGCGAACTGCCGCTGAAAGAGATTTTCACCAAGCTCAACGCCACCCTCTCCCACATCGACGAGGTGGTGAGTCAACCGGAATTGAAACGAGGGGTCCAGCGGATAGACAAGGTGCTGGCCAATCTGGAAACCCTGACCGCCAACCTGGACCAGGAACTGGATGAAGTCACCACCCAACTCGACCAGACCTTGACCGTTTCCCGGCAATTGCTCGGGCGCATGGACGATACGCTTCCACCATTGGTGGAGCAAAGCCGGCAGACCATGATGCGCGCCGAAAAGACGCTCAAAGGCATCGAAGAGACGTTGGGGCCCGATACGGATCTGGCCTATGAGGCACAGAAAGCGCTGGAGGAAGTCCAGCGGGCCGCCAGGGATCTCCGCATCCTGATGGAAATGGTCCAGACAAGACCTGAAATGCTGCTACGAGGAAAGCGATGAAACAGCCCTCTCTCTTTGCCCTCCTCCTGACGTGCCTGCTCGCCGGTTGCGCGCTCACCCAAGAAAGCCCGCCAACCCATTTTTACATTCTTCCCGCCCCTGAAGCGGCGAATTTCCCCACCCGCTCCTTGAAACAAGTCATCGGCGTCCGGCCGATCGTGCTGCCGTCTTATCTGGACCGTCCCCAGATCGTGACGATGACGAAAGGGGGAGAAGTCAGGCTCGCCGATTTCCATCATTGGGCCGAACCCCCCTCGGCAGGCATCGAGCGCGTTCTGACCGCCGGCCTGACGGCCCGCCTGCCAAATAGCCGCATCGCCCCCTCACCGGTCCATCACCTGCACCCGGACCGGTTGCTTCAGATCAAAGTCCACGAATTCCAGGCCGGGGAATCGGAATGCCGCCTGTTGGCGGAGTGGCGGCTCAGCCGCAACAACCGGACCCTGGCCTGGCGGCGGGAGGATATCCGCCTGCCCTTGCCGTCTTCCGGCTATGACGACATCGTCCAGACCATGGGCCGGGCGATCGACGTTCTGGCCGCACGGATCGTGGAGAAGCTTCCCGCGGACTGAGCCCCCGTCATTTCGCCACATCCTGACGAAGCACCAGTTCCAGCGGTCTGGCGGTGTCGATGTGAATGTCACGCTGAGGGAAGGGGATGACGATGCCGGCCCGCTCGAACTTCTCGTTGATCGCCTTGTGGATCTCGGTGGTGGTGCTCAAGCGTATGTCCACACTGCCCAGATAGGCGCGCAACAACAAGGTCAAGGCATTGTCCCCGAACGCCTCGAACGTCACCAGGGGGGCGGGCTCCCGCAATACCTTGGGGTTTTCCTCCGCCGCCTCTTCCATCAGCGCCATGGCCTTTTCCACATCGCTGCCGTAGGCGATCCCCACGGTGATGACCAGGCGGGTAATGGTGTCGGACAAGGTCCAGTTGATCAGTTGGCCGGTGATGAAGCTTTTGTTGGGAATCACCAGTTCCTGGCGGTCCCAGTTGACGATCGTGGTGGCGCGGATACGGATCCTGGCCACCGTTCCGGTCACGCCCTCCACGGTCACCACGTCACCCACCCGGATGGGCTGTTCGAACAGCAGGATCACCCCGCTGACGAAGTTGGCCACCACTTCCTGCAAGCCGAAGCCAAGCCCCACCGAGAGGGCCGCCACCAGCCATTGAATGCTCGACCACCTCAGCCCCAGGGCCTTGAAAGTCAAAACGATGCCGATCATGGCGACCAGATACTGGGTCAGCGTACTGATGGCGTAACGGGAAGGCCGGCTCAAAGGCAGATACTGCAGGATCGTCAGTTCCAGCAAGGCGGGTAATCTGCGCGCCGCCAGCAAAGTCAGCCCGCCCACCAGCAGGCCGGTCAGGACATCCCCCAGGGTCATGGGCACTTCCCGGACGATGCCATCCTCCATTTTCGTGGTCGTCAAAGGCAATTGAATATCGCCAAAAACATTGAAGGCGGGGATGAGATCCTGCCAGATGAGCCAGATGCCGAAAAACAACGTGAACAGAAAACCCGTTTGCACCAATTGACGTACCTGGTCGCTCAATTGGCTGTAATCGAGCTCGTCCACTTCGGGAATGGCGGGAAGCTCCTCCGGCGATGTCCCTTCCTCCGCGGCCGCTTCCCGATGCCTGCGCACGATCTCCTCGAAACGCATCCGTCTCTGGACCACCGACAGCCACCTCAACAGCAGATCCCGGACCAGCAACAGGGCCAGAACGAGGATGATGGTATGGAGCAGGTATTGGGTGAGCAGCAACGCCATGTAAAAATAACCCAGCAGCGTCTCCGTGATCAGCCCCAGCGGAATCATCATCACCAGGGGAAACCAAAGGGAATGAAACCTCACCCAGGGCAGCCCATGCGGGCGATTCTCCAACGAACCCATGACAGAGCCCCCACGCCTCCATATCCTGTAGATGGCGATCAACAAAACCACCATCAAGACATTGAAGGCCAGCCTTCCCATGGCAAGCAGGCCGGCTTTCTCCATGTGTTCGGCGCTGATCTGGATCAGGAAGGTCAGCGGCACCGCCAGTGGCCGCAGCCACCCTGCCTGCACATGGATGGCGGCCCGCACCGGCTCACTCCAGCCAAAATGCAGCCGCGCCAATCCCTCCTTGCGGGTCAGCTGCAACAACCACGACAGGAGCCATTCGATTTGCGCCGCCATGATGAGCCCGCGCCCGATCACCATGGCGTTTTCATGCAATCCTTTCTGGCTCGCCAACAGCCATCCGGCCCCGAACAAAAACAACGCCACGGGAGAGGCCAAAAGCACGGTCGACAGTAACGTCAGCACCGTTCCGGCGAACGAATCGGTCCGTACCCGCCGTGTCGCTTCGGCCGCCGCCTGCATCCAACGCCGACATTGGCGGCGAAGGGCCAACAAAACGATCAGGCCGGTGATCCAGACGGCGACCGGGAAAGGCCGGCCTTTCAGAACCTGGAAACCGCCTTCGGTCACCTCGCCCCAAAGCTCTGGCGATGACAGCCAACGCAGACCGTCCAGCAGCAATTGAGGTGTCTTGACCGCGATGGGACTGATGGTGGGAATCCAGATCAATTCCTTTTTCAGATAGGCGCGATATTCGGTCGCCAGATCCTGCAGGCGGCGCAGGGTCGCCGCCAATTCCGACAGTTTGCTGATGTAGCTGGTATAGGTCTGCAACAGGGATTGCCGGGTCGCGCGCAAATCCTCCCAGAGAAACCGCAGTTGATGACGCAGGCTTTCCCGCTCCTTCTCGTCGACCGCCTCCAGATACGGCCGGCTCCAGGATTCGAAGTCACTTTTTTCCCGCAACCATTCCTCTACGTACAGCTGGCGAATCTCCGCCTCGTTCAGTCGCTCCTCGATACGGCTGATCCGGGCATGCAGCGCCTGGATCGAGGGTAGGTCGGCCAGCCGTCCGAGCAACAAGGTGGCGACCGCTTCCTTGTTCCCCACCACCTCGACGATATGGCGGACATGGTGAAAATCGTTTTTCAGCTCATTGAAACGGCGCCTGGCCACCGACAGGTCGCGGTCGGCTTCTATGGAAAAACCGAGCACTCTTTCATGTTCGGCAACCAGTTCGGAGACCTTTTCCTGTAACGGCCACGGCACCGAAGGCAGAAAGGCCTTTTGCGCCTTTCCCGGCTTCTCCTTCCGCGCCTCCTTCTCCTGCCGCATCTGGATCAGCTCCTGAAGCCGCTCGATCTGGGAATGGAGCGATTTCAGCGCTTCCGCAAGCCGGTCCCTGCGCTTCTGCACCGCCACCATCAATGGCTCGATGTTGTTCTGGCGAAAGATCAGGAATGCAAGCTTCTCCTGGAGCATTTGCGCCCGCGCGTTCAGCCGCAATCGCTGCACCGGCCCCAGCAGCGGATCCGCCGTTTCGACGGTCTCGAGAGACCTGTGGACTTCGTCCAGTTTCTTCCGCGTTTCGGCAATCTGCCCGCCCCCCTCCTTGGCCGCGGCCATCAACTCGATCAACGCTCTTTCCTGCTGGTCGAACAATTCGCGCAGGGATTGCAGGCGGGTTTTGCGCAGCGCCAGTTCCTTTTCCAGCCTTTCCCTGTCCCATTTCCGCAATTTCAAGGGGGACAGGTGCGGCAGGCGCTTCCCAAGGGGGTGTTCTTTTTGCTTCAGCAGGCTTTCCAGGCGCGCCTTCTGCTTGCGCCACCGCTCCGCTTCCACCAACCGTGCCCGCGCCTCTTCCAGCATGGACAGCGCCTGCTTGCGTTTCTCCTCGTCGGCGATCTGGGCGTTCTCGATCCGCTGACGCTCGGATTCGATTCGTTCCAGCGTCAGGGAAGGGACCGGGGATTCCGCTGCGGCATTCAGCGATAACGTTCCAAGAAAAAGAAAGAGAAGCGCGAAACGTAAAACCATCCGTTACAACTTGCAGCGGGGATTCCGGCCCCGGGCCCGGGCCGCTTCATACAACGACAAGGCCTCGGGCATGTGCGCCTGCAGTTCCTGGATCCTGCTGGCGTGGGAAGGGTGGGTGGACAACCATTCGGGCGGGCTGGCGCCGCCCGCGCTTTGCATGTTGTACCACAGCTTCACCGCTTCGCGCGGATCGAATCCCGCCTTGGCCATCAGATCCAGGCCGATGATGTCCGCCTCGGACTCCTGAATCCTGCTGAATGGCATCAACACGCCATATTGCGCCCCCAGCCCCAAGGCCGCCATGGCCAGTTGCCCGGTTGCGGAATTGGGAAGCGCGACCGCCTGAACGACGGACAGAACCTGTTTCGTCGCCATTTCCTGGGAAACCCGCTCATTGCTGTGACGGGCCAACACGTGCCCGATCTCATGACCGATGACCGCGGCCAATTGATGCTGACTCCTCGCCACCTTCAACAAACCGGTATAGACGCCGATCTTGCCCCCCGGCAGCGCGAAGGCGTTGGCCTGTTCGGAACGGAACACCACCACCTCCCACTTGCCCCCCAGATCCCGGGTCAACTCGGAAACCACGCACTGCACGTAGGCATTGATGGCGGGGTCGTTTTCGACCTGCTCCTTTTGCTTGATTTGCTCGAAAGCCTGCAAGCCCATCTGCGCCAGCTGATCTTCCGGCATCATCAGCAATTGCGAGCGCCCGGTGGGCGAACTGGCACAGCCGAACAAAAACAAAATCACCAACAAAGTGAGAAATTTACCTGTCATTGCCTTCTCCATGATAATGAGACCACCGAACATTGCCGTGGGATTTAAGATGGCATAAAGTATGCCGAAAGTATCACACAAAATCGCAGATTGTCATGATTGAAAAAGTCACGGCGGAACCTGAGCGCCGCACCCGGACCCACCAGATGGTCGGGGAACTCCTCCAGGAGCGCAATCAAATGTGGAGCCTTTACTGGGAGCTGGCCGAACTCAAGCCCTTCGACAAACACACAGGCCCCATGGAACAAATCCTGGGGGATTTCTGCCGCGTCATGATCGACTACATCTCCCTCGGGCATTTCGGGATCTACCGACGCATCATCGATGGCACCGAGCGGCGGAAAAAGGTGTTGGCCGCCGCGGAAAAACTGTATCCGCAAATCGCCGCCGCCACCGAAGTGGCACTCAAATTCAACGACAAATTCGAGCAATCCCGACTCAATGACCGGGAGGTTCTGACCCGGGAGCTGTCAAAACTGGGAGAAGCCCTGGCCACCCGGATCGAACTGGAAGATCAACTGATCGCTTCCATGTCGAAATAATGAAATTCTGCAGCCATTGCGGAGCTTCCCTGGTCGTCAAGATACCACCGGGGGAAGACCGGGAACGTCACGTCTGCGACCAGTGTGGCACCATCCATTATCAGAACCCCAAAATCATCGCCGGCTGCATTCCGGAGTGGGAAGACAGGATACTGCTGTGCCGCCGCGCCATCGAACCGCGCTTGGGCCTTTGGACCCTGCCGGCGGGCTTCATGGAACTGGGAGAAACCCTGGAACAGGCGGCCACCCGCGAAACCCTGGAGGAAGCCTGCGCCGAGGTGGATGAACTCCAACTTTACACCGTCCTCAGCCTGCCTCACGTCGATCAGGTCCACGTGTTTTTCCGCTCCAGGCTGATCCGGCCCGACTTCGCCCCCGGCGTTGAAAGCCTGGAAACCGCCCTGTTCCACGAGTCCGAGATCCCCTGGGAGGAACTGGCCTTCTCCACCGTCCGCAAAACCCTGCGGGATTTTTTCCAGGACCGCAGGCAAGGCAGCTTCACCGTGCGGGTGACTCACCTCCCCCCTGCGACCGGTGCGGCAAAAATCCGTTCCACCGACACCTCCCGATCCGGTGCCGGCCGAAACGTGGCGAAAACCTGATTTTTCATCCCCGGCGAACATCCCGGCGGGGGAACATACCATTCCCCGCCCCCCCTTGCCAATCCCTTCCTCAAACCGCATTATAGGGGTATCACAACCACCCAGGGAGAAAACCGATGAAACATCGAACCACAACGTTGATCCTTTCCGCTCTCGGCACGATCTCGATGGCCGCCCACGGCGCCGACAAGGGTATCGACAATTGCCTCGCGTCGATCCAGAAACGGAAAGCCGGCGAAGTGGTCAAAGTGGAGAAGATCCACGGCGAGGGCAAGACCCTCTATGAGGCCGAAATCCGCGACGCCAACGGCATGGAGTGGGAATTCATGTGTGACGCCGAAACCGGCGAGATTCTGGAAGTGGAAAGCGAGGTCCGGTCTCCGGACAGCCTGAGCTTCCGCCAGGGACGCAAGCTCACCGTCGAAGACGCCGCGGCAGTGGCCCTGAAACGTTATCCCGGCGTCATTCAGGAAGTGGAATATGAAATCGAGGATGACGGCAAGCCCACCTACGAATTCGACATCGTTTCCAAGGATGGCAAGGAAATGAAGGTGGAGGTCGACGCCGCCAGCGGCAAGATCATCGAGGTCTGGAGCGAGGAATGGGAGATCGGCATGGAATCTGAAGAACACCGTTAAACATTCACTCTCTCACTGCCGGGGACGCGTTCCGGGCAAGCGCCCGGGGCGCGTTCATCTTCACCCTTGCCCCTTCAACCCTTCCGGCCCTTTTCCGATCCATCGGCCCATGGCCTGCACCGCCACCTCGTCTGGTTGAGGAATTCCGGCGGAAAATCGAATCCCCCTTTTCCGATTCAACCGCTTCTCTCCCGGGTTCCAACCGAAGGAGGCGGATATCTCACCCTCCGGAGCTTACCGCTATGGGTGCGGGAAACCTCGGCCACCTGACGAATATGCTGCGGCACCTTGTAGGGAGACAACCGCCTGCGGCAAAAGTCCTGCAATGACGCCATCTCCAGAACCGTATCCCCGGCAGCGACCACTTCGGCGCAGACGATTTCCCCCATCACAGGGTGATCTTTGCCATAAACCCTGGCGACCGCGACATCAGGGTGGGCATTCAGAACGCCCTCGACCTCTTCAGGAAAGACCTTGTTGCCCGCCACGTTGATCACATGCTTCTCGCGGCCACAGACGACGATGCGGCCATCGGCCGCATGACGCGCCAGATCACCGGTCAGGAACCAGCCATCGGTCAAAACGGCTTCCGCCGGTTGCCAAGGGTTGAGGTAGGCATCGAACATCCCCGGCCCGCGGACGGCCAGCCGCCCGACCCCTCCACCCGCCAGCGGTGAAAATTCCTCATCGAACAGCGCGACTTCGAAGCCGGCGATGGGACGACCGACGGTCTCGGGGGCGGCCCGGGTTGACAGATGATCGACGAGCGGCAGACCCGCTTCGATCACGCCATACGCCTGGACCACGGGAATCCCGTGACGCTGCGTGAACGCCCGGGCGACGGCCGGCGGAATCGCCGCGGAAGTCGAAATGACGTATTTCAAGGTGGCGATCTCCCCGGGCGCGGCCGCCGTCAAAAGGCGGATATGCATGGGCGCGGCGTACAACATTGTCGCCCGGTGGCGGTTGGCGGCCTCGACCAGATGATGGGCCAGCAGATCCCGGGCCAACACGATCGCGGCGCCGCTACGCAGATAGACCAAAATGCTCACGAGAAAATGATAGGCCATCGGGAGCACCCAGAGCACGGCGTCCTCCGGTGTCAGGCCCAGGGCCTGACGAGTCACCTCGACCCGCTCCAGAATCCGCCGATGGGACAGCACCACGCCTTTGCTCTGTCCGGTGGTGCCCGAGGTGTAACGGACGAAGGCGGCATCTTCCAGCCCGGTCACCGCCATTTCCTGAGAAATGCCGGTCCAACGCAGCCGCAAGGTTTGCCCGCAACAGCGCAGAGCACGGCCGCCCTCCTCCAGCGGCAAGTTGCCACTGCCATCGTCGAGCACCGCGTGCATCCTGGTGTCGGCCAGAATTTGCCCCGCTTCCTCCGCCTTCAGCTGATGGGACAAGGGAAACACCACCGCCCCGCAGTCCATCCCGGCGATCATGGCGGCGACGAAATGACGGCTGTTGCGCCCCGAGATGCCCAACCCCATGCCCGGCCGCAATCCGGCCCGCAGCAGATCCCGCTTCAATACGTGGGACTGGTGATACAGATCAGCGTAGCCGATGGCCCCGCGGGCGTCGATGATCGCCGGCCGCCGGGGCCAGCTTTCGGCGGCGGCCGCCAGAATGTGCCCGGCCGAAGTCATCACGGCGGCAGCACCTGTTGCCTGCGGACGACCTCGATACCATCGCGCCAGTCACCTTGCGCCACCTGCGCGGCGGCCAGTCTCCCCGCCGCGTAACCGGTTCCAAGACAGGTACCGATGACCCGCGCCGAAGCCATCGCCATTTCGGTGGCCGAGAAACCGCGCCCGGCAAAAAACAGGTTGTCGAAATCGCGGGAAACCAGGGCCGGGGCCGGAATCAGATAATGGTCGTCCAATGGAAAATAGCGCATCTCCGGTTTTCGCCCCTCCCCCCAATATTCCACCGGCCAGGCACCGATCGCCACCCCCTCGTCCGGTTTGGCGCATTCCAGCACCGCCGCCTCATCCAGCACCGTCAATCCCCGGGGGCGGGGACCGGAGCGCATCCCCACGCGGGGCGCCATGGCGACGATCCGTAAAGTGGCCAGAGCCGGATCACAGTCACGCAGCGCCTGGACGATCTCGTGACTCCGGGCACGGGCGGTCAAGCCGGCCCGGGCCGGATCGGCCGCGCCCGGCAAACCCAGTTTGAACAGAGCAGAACCGTGCATCACGGATCCTGGAACGATTGACAGACGCTCGCAGTCACGATCCAACCCGTTTCGTTCGATCCCCCGCTGTAACGCCCGGATCAAGGTCAGCGCCAGCGCGGATTCCGGCAGATCCGGCACCCCGGCGACCCGAAACACGAAGGCGTCGGCCTGCCGCGATGACACCGGCAGGCAAAGTGACCCGGCCAGACGGGACACTCTCGCCTCCCCCGTACAATCGATCACCGCCGCAGGTTCGATCGTCCCGTCCACGACGGGCGCGTGGACCGTCAACCGCACGATGCTGCGGTTCTCACACTCCATGCCGGCGACCAGGCTCTGCAGCCGCAAGTGGACATCGTGGCGCTGCAAGCTTCGCACCGCTTCCCGATGAAAGGTGTTCACCTCGTAAGGAAGGAAATATAGGCCTTCCATTCCCCGCACCGGCTTCGTCCCGGAGGCCCTTTCCAGTTGCGCCGCGAACCTCCGCGCGAAGCCCCGCACTGCATACCGGGCCTCCCCGAGGCTGCGATAATAGAGACCACACAAGGTTCCCACCATGGCGCTGCTCGCCAGACCGCCGACGAACCCTTCCCGCTCGATCAAAACCACCCGAAGGCCGGCCGACGCCGCCGCCACCGCCGCCGCGATCCCGGCCGCCCCCGCCCCGACGACGGCGACATCACAGCGCATCGCCCACCTCGCCGAGAAGATTCCGGCGCAATGCCGCCAACAGGCATTCGCTTTCATGGACGTCCACGACCCCGCCCATGGAAGCCAACGTCACCTGCAAAGCGCCCCGGAAACGGCCGAAAACGAAGGTCAGGCCCGGCGGATGGATATTGGGGGGATAATGAACCGCCTCGAGCACCTCATGGCCGAACAGACTTTTACACCCGCCCAGGATCTCGCCGGTATCGGAAAGGAAACAACTGCCCATCTCCCCCTGGGTGGGCGACCGCAGCAAGGCCCGGTACAGGGGGCCGGGCAGGTAACGCAGCAGCCCCATCATCACCAGGTAGCGATCCGTCATCCCCGAACGGATGAACGCCCGCGTCTGCGCCACCACCTCCGCGGTACAACGGGCCAGGTCACCCAGGGCCCCGGCCGGGATCCGGTAAAACAGGAAGCTGACCTGGTTGCCGATGATGGGACCGGCCGCTCCCCGGCGGCGGCGGTCCTGGGGAACCGGCACCAGAACGTCCTCCAAGGTGTCGCCGCGGCGCCGTTTGAGGGTGGCGAGCGCACAGGCGGCGGCCGCCAGATAGAAAGCGCTGGTGAGGAAAGCGGCGCCGTGGGCCCGGGCCCGCCCTTCGATCATCCGAGTCTCCCGGGACGAGAAACGCATGACCTGGTAACGCAACGCCCCGGCGGGTCGCTCCTTTCGATGCAGCACCAACAGGGGTGGCTTGGCGGTCTCGTAAAGGTCGGTCTTCATTTCCCGCGCGATCTCGCCCCGTTGCCGCCAGGACAAGGGGGACGGGCACGGCGGTTGGCGCAGGAAGGGGGACCGGGCCTGTCCGGTCCCCAGATGTCGAATCAGGAACTCCCCCCCGTGGGCATCCATCAAGGCGTGATGCCAGGTGAAGATCAAGCGGGAACATTCTTTTCCCTGATGCAGCAGATCGATTTTCAGGGGGGATTCGCGCCGGACATCCAGCTCCGTTGCCAATAAGGAGGGGGGAACGCCTTCGTCCGTCTCGGACAGCCGGACCCGGAGTGCGGGCAGACCGGCCCGGCCATCTTCCCGCCAGCGGCCACGCCTAAGCAGCCCTCCGGAAAGGCGCAAGCGGGTCAACCACCGATAAGCGGGATCGGCCTCGATACGCCGGCGTAATGTTTCGAGGGCAAGATGGCCCCGCAAGGTGACCACGAAGGTGCATACATTGGCCCGGCCTGGGCCCTGTCCCATGGTGTGGTCCAGTTGCAGCAGAAAGTGGTCGACCTCGTTGAGATCGACAACCGCCGGGAAGCATCCCCCCGTTTCAGCCATCGGCCGCTGGAAGGCGGGCCGCGCAATAGCGGCTGAGCGCCGCGACACTGGCAAGATTCTCGGGAGTCAGCGCTTCCGGCGGCAGGACCAACCCATAACGGCGCTCGACGAACAGGATCAATTCCATCAGGGCGAACGAATCGACGCCGATGTCGCTCAAATCCGTATCCGGGGTGACGGGAACACCCGGCGCCAAAATCCGCTCGCGCAGGAAGCCACAAAGCTGCGCGGCAATGTCCTCGGCTTGAATTTCCATTGCTGCCATGGAAAGTTTCCGTTCCTCAATCGATACGATAGCCAGCAGGATCCCTGTCATACAACCCGAAACGCTGGTCCACCAGAATCCGTAGCAGTCCCAGATTGAACCGGCGGGTCGTCGCCGCGCCAATCACGATGGCCGCGATGTGCCGGCTGACCCAGGAAAGCAGCCATCGCCCGGCAAGATTGCCGGCGAGGGCCTGGCCGCGCTCGATGCTGGTCATCAGACGGCCATCGTAATAATAGCCGACGATTTCGAACCAGGCTTGCAAATGCTCCCTGACCCGCTGCTCATAATCAGCCAGGGGACGGCCGCCTTCTATGGTTTCCGCCAGTTGACAGGCCCCTTTCATCGCCACCAGCAGCCCACTGGAAAACACCGGATCGACGAAACCTGCCGAATCTCCCAGCATCGCCCAGTTTTCCCCCACCATACGGGAAGAGAGGGATTGGTAATTGTCGAAACGCAGCACCGGTGTCAGCCGCCGGGCCTTCGGCGCCAGCCGCCGCAGTACCGAATCCTCGCGCAGGAGACGATCGTATTGGGCCTCTGGAGAACCGCCGTGTCCGGCGGCATGGTCCCCGGGCACCACCAATCCCAGAGACACCCGGCCGGGGAGGGGAATACGCCAGCACCAGCCCCTGTCGATGCGGTCGTTGTGGACATATCCGGGGTCCACCAACCCGGTTTCGTCGACGTGGGCGAACAGCGCGATGTCGCGCCTTGGCCCCGGCTGCTGCGGAATCCCCAGCAGGCGGCCGAGCAAATTGGCCCTTCCCGCCGCATCGACGATCAGATCCGGCTCACCACCGCCCCAACACTGCGCCGCGGCCTGTAACGACGCCCGATCGAGCCGGACCCGGTCCGTTCCCTCGATCCGTTCCAGGCATACCCGGCGTTCGATCCAACAGGCCCCGGCCCTGCGGGCGTTCGCCAGCAAGATGGCATTGAAGTCCTTACGCGGCACGTTGTAGGCATAAGTGGGCGTTCCCTTGGGATTGTCCCGGAAGCGGAACTCGAAAACCTTGTCGGCATCGTAGGTGAAGCAGGCCCCGGGCTTCAGGATGCTGACGGCGGCGACCGCCTCCTCCACCCCCAGCTCCTGCAATATTGGGACGATCATCGGCACCAACGATTCCCCGACCAGGATCGGCGCCTGTTCGGGCACGGAAAACATGGCGACCCGGTGCCCCCGGCGGCACAGCAGGGTCGCCAGCGTGCTGGCGGCCGGGCCGCCCCCGATCACGGCAACGTTGAGTTCTTGATTCATGATATCTGGCATAAACCGGCGGCCCGCGCTTTCGGCGGACACGTTGAGGCAGAAGCATACCCTAAACGGTCGCCTTCCGTCACCCAACCTCAAATGCGAATTAAGCGCGTGCGATGTGGTTTTTCAAGGTATCCCAACCGACCAGGAGGATGAAGGCGGCACAGAGGCGGCCAAAGATGTGGGCGAGCAAACCTCGCGTTGACCTGACCTTGCTGGCG
>Ga0256839_1002436_pt1 | contig 20676 bp, 16 predicted proteins | sample 354166metaG_FD_185968 | JGI IMG/M metagenome (GOLD analysis project Ga0256839, IMG submission 185968) | Hydrothermal vent microbial communities from Mid Atlantic Ridge, Atlantic Ocean - 354-166 | ecosystem: Environmental > Aquatic > Marine > Hydrothermal vents | place: Atlantic Ocean: Mid... | reverse complement strand
AAAATCAGTTAAGTTCATTGCCTGATGATATTAATTATAACGGTTACCATTTTCTAAGGCTTTGGAAATGTTTTATTCACTTGTTATTATTATTGTATGCGTAAGAAGGGTATGCTCTATACTTAATTAATAAAAATTACTTTGCAAAAATAATGTAAAGAGTGTTTTAAGGCAACATAAAAAAAATGATTAGAATTTTTAAACATTATATTCCTAAGTCTTTGTTTATGTTGGGGGTGGGCGAGAGCTTTATATTACTGGCCGCTATTTGGGCGGGCTTGAATGTTCGATATATGCAGGCGAATATTACGGTACCGGATTTCTCTCAGAATATTACAGAAATTCTGTCATTTGTGGTTGTGTCTTATATTGTGTTGCTGGCTACTGGATTCTATCGATTGGAAACCTGCCGCGACCTTAGGGTAACGGCCATACGCTTGATTACAAGTCTGGCATTAACTTTTGTTATTCTTTCATTCATCCTCTATATGTTTCCCAATATTGATTTATGGCGGAGTGTGATCATATATGCCTTGATTTTTTCTTTCGTTGGCCTGTTAATCAGTCGATATTTTTTCCTGCATATTGTTGATTTAAACAGACTGAAAAAAAGAGTGCTTGTGCTGGGTGCCGGGGATCGGGCCGAAAGGGTACAGGCCAGCGGCGTCACGGGCTCCAATGATGTGAGATTTACCAATTTTCTTCGCATGAGTAAAACGGAAAACACGGTTGAAATCGCGCAGGACTATGATCCAACTATTCCTTTAAAAAATTATATGCTGGAGCTGGGCGTGCAGGAAATTGTGGTCGCCATTGATGAAAGACGCGGCGCATTGCCCGTTGATGCCTTGCTTGAATGTAAAATGATGGGGTGCCGTATCATTGAGGCAACATCATTCATAGAACGCCAGTCAGGTACGGTGAGCCTGAAGAATATAAACCCGAGTTGGTTGATATTCTCTGATGGTTTTGGCAATTCAGGTAATATTGATCATATTTTAAAGCGCGGATTTGATGTGATGGCCAGCGGGCTGCTTTTGATATTGACGCTGCCCATATTGATTGTTACGGCTATTTTGGTAAAAATCACAAGCAAAGGCCCGATATTTTATCGTCAGGAACGGGTGGGCTTAAACGGGGTGCCATTTGATGTATTGAAATTTCGCAGCATGACCGTTGATGCGGAGGCGGATGGGGTGCCAAAGTGGGCGGCCAAGAATGATGCGCGTGTGACGGGACTTGGGCGGTTTATCAGGTCATCAAGAATTGATGAAATACCGCAAATTTTTAATGTGCTGAGCGGCGCTATGAGTTTTGTCGGGCCACGGCCAGAACGACCTTTTTTTGTTGAACAGCTTGAGAAAAAGATAAATTTATATGGCGAACGCCATCGGGTGAAGCCCGGGATTACGGGCTGGGCCCAAGTGAATTATCCCTACGGTGCCTCGGAAGAGGATACAAAACGTAAATTAGAGTATGATCTATATTATATAAAAAACTACTCATTGTTTCTTGATTTTCTCATACTTATTCAGACAGTGCGGGTTGTGCTGTGGCCCGATGGAGTGAGATAAGCCGTCATGGAAAAGGAATTTGGTGATATTGGCTTCATAACCTTTGTTTTCTCGGGTCTGTCTTATATGGCTCTGGCGTTTTATCTTTTGCTCAACAAAGAATATCGCCGGGAAAATATTTGGCTGGGCGCGGCGGTGATCATCAGCGCAATATGGTCTTTTGCGTTTGCCATTTCTTTTTTATGGCAGGGGACAATTATATATTTCCTTCCTTTTCTGGAAACGTTGCGCGGTGTGGCCTGGGTCGTGTTCTTTTCTATTTTATTATCTCGAATATGGACAATGCAAGGCAACAAAGACCTTGGGAAGAAACTCTTAATATATTTAGTTTGTTTTCAGGCCATAGTTGTGTTTTTAAGTTTGCTGGAAGTCGGCTTTATCCTTGGTTATACGGATTTTCGTGTGCCTCTTACCTATCAAATTTATAGTAATTTGATCGTTTGCATTGTTATTTTTTTACTGATTGAGAACCTGCATCGTAATTCGGCAATCGAAGGACGCTGGGGCATTAAATTATTATTATTAGGGGTGGCAGCGCTCTATATATATGATTTCCTTTTATTCGCGGACATTCTTTTATTCAAAGCGATTGGCGAAACTTTATATAATGCGCGGGGTTTGGTGAATTTTATCATCGTGCCCATACTTGCTCTTTCTGTTTCAAGGAACCCTACCTGGAAATTGAATGTAAAATTATCCCGGAAAGTTGCCTTTCATACGGTTACGCTAATTGGGACAGGGGCTTATCTGATTGGCATGTCAACGGCGGGATATTTTATTCAGGCCTATAGCGGGAAATGGGGCAATATTATCCTTGCCACCTTCATTATCGCTGCCCTTTTAGGTTTCGTCCTTTTGATGACGTCGGGAAAAACCAGAGCGTTGATCCAGGTGCTGGTCACAAAACATTTCTTTCAATATAGATATGATTACCGGGAAGAATGGTTAAAACTTATCAATATAATTTCTGCGACAGAAGAACATTATGACCTGCGGGAGCGCGTGATAAAAACGCTTGCGGATGTGATGGACAGCCCGGGCGGCGCTCTTTGGCTATGTGATCGGCCTGATGTGTATCAACTGGTTTCCCAGTGGAATTTTCATCATACGGTGGAACAGGAAATAGCCTCTGACAATAAATTTATAAATTTTCTTGGACAACAGGAGTGGGTAGTTGACCTCAATAATGACATAAATGACGGCAAAATCCAGAAACATGATATGGAGGTCCCTGCCTGGTTGCGAGATAACAAGCAGTTCTGGCTTGTTTTACCCTTAATTCACTTAGGCAAGCTAGTTGGATTTGTCGTTCTGTTACAGCCACGGGTGAAAAATACTTTAAATTGGGAGAGCACAGATCTTTTGAAAACGATTGGCCGGCAGTTGGCCAGTTATCTGGCGGAACAAATTTCGGAAATGGCGTTAGCAGAAGCGCGGGAATTTGAATCCTTTAATCGAAAATTTGCTTTTGTTGTTCATGATATTAAAAATTTAACGAGCCAATTATCACTCTTGATTAAAAATGCCGAGAAACATGCTGATAATCCGGAGTTTCAGAAAGATATGGTATTGACGGTTCAGGATTCTGTCGCAAAAATGAACAATTTATTATCCCGGATTACGGTCGTTCAGGAACCCGCGTATGAAAAGCGGGATGAAAGCCTGAATATCAGCCGAATAATGACAAAAATAACAGAAAAATATAAGAAACAGGGCCTGAATATCACCTTCACGGGGCAAGAACATGCCGTGGATATTTATGCGGATGAAGAAAGTATAGAAACAATTTTTATGCATCTTATCGAAAATGCGCGGGAAGCCTGTGAAGAAAATAAAGCTAAAATAGCTATAGAGCTTTCTCGGGAAGGTAATTTTGCTATTATCAAAGTCATCGACAATGGTCATGGAATGGAACAGGATTTCATCAAAAATGAATTATTCAGACCTTTTCGATCAACGAAGAAGAATGGATATGGCATTGGTGCCTATGAAAGCCGGGAGATGATTAAACGCCTTGGCGGAAAGCTGGATGTGAAAAGTAATAAAGGCATGGGAACAACCATGAAAGTGTATCTTCGGCTGGCTAATGCTGGTCAAATGCATAAGATCTAGGGGATATGAGTATGACGGAAAAGAAAAGAAATTTACTTGTTGTGGAAGATGATCCCGGCCTTCAGAGGCAATATAAGTGGAACTTCGAAGGATATGAAACAACAATTGTTGGTGAGCGAGAGGCTGCCTTTAAGGCGATCGAGGCGCATAAACCTGCTGTGGTAACGTTAGACCTTGGCTTGCCGCCTGATCCTGACGGCACATCGGAAGGATTTGCAACGCTGGAGGGTATTTTGACGCGTGCGCCAAATACGAAAATCATTGTGGCCAGTGGTCACGGCAGCCATGAAAGTGCTTTGAAGGCGATTGCCATGGGGGCCTATGATTTTTACCAAAAGCCCGTAGACCCGGATCAACTTGGTTTAATTGTTGAAAGAGCCTACCGGCTTTATGATCTGGAAGAAGAAAACAGGATATTATCGGCTGATAACCAATCCTCCAGATTCAAAGGATTGATCACCGGCTGTCCAGCCATGTATAAAGTTTGTGATATGGTGGAACGGGTGGCGCCGGCAAATGTGTCTGTTTTACTTCTTGGCGCGAGTGGTACCGGCAAGGAGCTATTGGCAAGGGCAGTTCATAATTTAAGTGATCGCAAGGATGAAAAATTTGTTGCCATCAATTGCGCCGCCATTCCGGAAAATCTTCTTGAAAGTGAGCTGTTCGGATATGAAAAAGGCGCTTTTACAGGGGCGGCCAAGCAGACGATTGGTAAAATAGAGCTGGCGGAAGGCGGAACATTATTTCTTGATGAAATCGGTGATCTGCAGTTTTCATTGCAGGTTAAACTTCTTCGGTTTTTGCAGGAACGTGTGATTGAACGCATTGGGGGGCGCAATGAAATTCCCGTTGATGTCCGGATTGTTTGCGCGACACATCAGAATCTTGAGAGTGATATTGCCGAAGGCCGCTTCCGAGAAGATCTTTTCTATCGCCTTAGTGAAATCAGCATAAATATCCCGACACTTTCTGAGCGCCGGGGGGACAGTATTCTTTTGGCCAAGGCATTTTTAAATAAATTTAACAGTGAAATGGATAAACAAATCTCTGGTTTTACGCAAGAGGCCTTAACAGCTATTTCTTCTTATAACTGGCCGGGTAATGTTCGTGAATTAGAGAATAGAATCAAAAGATCTGTTATTATGTGTAATGGAAGAAAAATTAACGCGGATGATCTGGAGCTTTCCATCAATGAGGATCAGATAGAAAATCTTAATTTGAAGCTTGTTCGGGAAAAATCTGATATAAAGGCCATTCAAAAGGCTATGGAACAATCAAACGGCAATGTGACGCAGGCGGCAAAAATATTAGGCATAAGCCGGCCAACCTTTTATGGCCTTGTTAAGCAATATGACATGACCATTTAGATAAATTTGAAATTCAAACCCAAGTAATATCAAGTAATATGATGTTAATACTGACCCAAGGGGACTAAAGATGAAATATTATACAATATTAGCAATGGCCTTTCTCATGGTAACGCCGTCGGCATTTGCGGTGGTGGGGAATGACAAAAGCGCCGCATATGTTCGTGATGCAGAAGAATATATTAAAAAGGGGGATGTGAAAGAGGCCATTATTCAGTTGAAAAATGCTGTTGCATCGGATCCAAAGAACCCTGAAACCAGACTCGCTCTGGGGGATTTATATTTAAAAGTGGAAAATGCGCCTTCAGCAGAAAAGGAATATTTGCGTGCTATTAATTTGGGCGCTGAAAAAACTGCCGTAAATATACGTTTGAGCAAAGCCTATTTGCTTCAGAGGCGGTATCAATCGGTACTGGATACCCTTAAGATTGAAGAGGTTCTGGAAAGTGATAAAGGTGATGCAAGCCTTATAATCGGAAATGCTCACCAAGGATTGAACGACCTTGAAAAAGCGCTTTATTACTATGAAAAGGGTGAGGCTGAAAATGGCAAGAATGATAAACTTGCTATTGCCATCGCACAAATCTATTACTTTCAGAGGGATCTGGAAAAGGCGGAAAAGAGAGTAGATGAAGCACTTGCGCTTAATCCAAAGAATACGAAAGGCCTTATTTTAAAAGGTGAATTGGTAAATATGAAATTTGGTCCTGAGCAGTCACTATCCTTCTTTGAGCAGGCCGTAAAATATGAACCAAGGAATTTATCTGCTCTGTTTAAGCTTGCGGCTGTATTATTTGATTTGCAGCGTACGGATGAATCCCTGGAAAAACTGGATATTATATATTCGATTGCGCCCAAATTGCCCTTGGCGAATTATTTGTCGGCGGTTATTTATGTTCGAAAAAATGATCTGGATAAGGCAGAAGAATTTCTGGAGGCATCCGGAGCGGCTTTTGATAATTTTCCAGGCGCATTGATCCTGCGCGGTGTTATAAATTATTCACGAAAAAATTACGCTCAAGCTATTTATCATCTAAATAAAATGGTAAGTTTACAACCAGAGAATATTGTCGCCCGCCGCATATTAGGCGCGGCCCTTTTACGGCAGAATGACGCGGAAGAGGCGATCAAGGCTTTGATGCCAATTGTGGATGCCGGAAATGCAGATTCTGTCATATTAGCGCTTTTGGGAAGTGCCAATATGCAGCTTGGCAAATTTGACGAAGGTACCGCCTTTTTTGAGCAGGCCGTTGAAAGCAAGCCCGGTGAAAGCAAATTAAAGACTCAATTGGCGTTAAGTAAACTTGCCTCAGGCGATTCAAGAGCCGCGCTGTCAAATTTACAGGAAGTCCTTGATAAAGACCCAAATTCAAAGCAGGCCGCAGCCTTTATGGCGCTTATTTCTCTGCGCGAGAAAAATTTTGAAGCGGCCATTTCAAGTGCGGATAAATTGATTGCACAATCAGTGGATAACCCGGTTGGTTATAATATCAAGGGATCGGCTTTTGCGGGAATGAAAAAGCCGCAAGAAGCCCGTGAGCAGTTTAAAAAAGCCCTGGAAGTCGCACCGGAATATCATTCGGCCTCCATGAGTTTGGCAAAGCTGGAATTGCAAGAAGGTCATGAAGAAAAAGCCCTTGAAATTTATCAGAATATTCTAAAATCAGACAGTAATCATGCCGGTGCCCTCATGGCGGTGGCACGTCATTACAAAAATAAGAAAAATTTTATTGAGGCGGAAAAATATTATCAACGCGTTATGAGTCTGCCGGCGAAAAACATTCGTAACAGTATTGAATTTTCAGAATTTTTCATTTTACAGAAAAAAATTGAACAGGCCAAAACTGTTGCGCAACAAATAATACGTGACTTCCCGGACCATGCCGCGGGTTATGAGGCCAAGGGTAATATAGATGTGATGTTGCGGGATCTGGATTCTGCTGTTCAAAATTTTGAACGTATGGCGACCATTCTGGGAAATAATGCTGGGGCATATCAGTTGCTGGGACGTGCGCAATTGAGAAATAAAAACCCCAATGCCGCCCGTAAATCCTTTATAAAGTCAATGTCATTAGCGGCCAATAAAATCCCAATATTGATTGACCTTGTCGGGCTGGAATCTGCTAAAGAAAATTTTGATCAGGCCCATACATATATTAATCAGATTAAAAACCTGGATGATAAAAGCCCGATAGCTTATGTGTTGGAAGGCCGGTTGCTGGCCGCAGAGGGCAAACATGCGGATTCACTGATAAGTTATAACAAGGCTTCTGATATGGGGGCGACGGGTAGTCGTTTCACCGTTGATATCTCACGCGCCTATATTATGAATGATCAGAAGGATAAGGCAGAAGAGCTGATGGCTTCCTGGTTAAGTCAGAATAAAGCCGACATCGGGGTACGCCATATTCTGGCCGGACATTATCTTAACGGAAATAAATATGCCCAGGCCATTTCGGAATATGAAATAATTCTTGAACAGGATACGGATAACCCTGTCGCATTGAATAATGTGGCTTGGCTCTATAGTCAGGTTGGTCAGAATGACAAGGCGTTAATGACGGCAGAAAAATCTTATAATCTTTTTCCTGAAGAAGCCTCTTTCATTGATACCTATGCATGGATATTGGTGCAACAAGGTCAAAATGAAAAAGGCTTGGCGTTACTTCAGAAAGCCGTATCCAAGGCACCAAATATGGAGGAAATCAGGTATCATCTGGCCGTTGCCCTGAAAAATGCCGGACGAAATGCCGTGGCAAAGAAAGAGCTTGAAACAGTGGTTTCAAGCGGTGCAGATTTCCCCGGGATGGAAGATGCGCGCAAATTATTAAATGAGCTGTCTCAATAGAAAATTATATGTAACAGAATTTCTTTTCGTTAAAGGAATTGAGTTTAGGTTTAACATTACGTGAGTATTTTACTTGGAAATTCTATTTCTTAGCCATCGTTTCCCTTATCCGCCTACGCGGGGGGATAAGATCAGATCTTTTAACATGGTCAAACATCTTCATGAGGCCGGCCATAAAGTCACCGTAGCTTCCTTGGCCAGGTCATCTGAGGAGGCTGAGACCTGCGCGGGCATAAAGGATTTTTGTGATGATTTTGTGTTATGTACAGTGGATAATCGTGTGCAGGCCGCACGTATGGGGCTGCGCCTGTTGACTTCTGAACCATCCTCTATGGGGTTCTTTTATTCATCGAAATTACAAAAAGAAGTTCAGCGGCTGTTAGCAGAGAAGAATTTTGATCTGATCGTGGTGTTTAGTTCAACGGCGGCGCAATATGTATCCCATGTGACCCATATCCCGAAATTACTGGATTTTTGCGATATGGACAGCCAGAAATGGCTCGCCTATGCCAAATTCAAAAAATGGCCGATCAGTATGGGCTATCATTTGGAGGGAACAAAGCTCGAGCGAGAAGAGCGCGCGCTTTGCGGTCAATTTGACATATGTACTTGTGCCACAGACTTTGAAGTCGATACGCTCGCGGGGTATAATACAGGGGTGGCAAGTGGCTTTTTTCCCAATGGGGTGGATTTCGATTTCTTCACGCCGGGAGAGGGGGATTACGATCGCCGCAGTATCAGCTTTGTGGGCCGAATGGATTACTACCCCAATGAAGAATGTGTTTTATCCTTCTGCAAGACGGTCTTTCCGGCGTTGCAGGAAAAATATCCTGACGTGACCTTTACGGTTATTGGCGCTGCGCCGCCGGCGAATATTATGGCCCTGAATGATCAGCCGGGCGTGACAGTAACGGGCACGGTGGATGATATTCGCACTTATGTCCGTAAATCGGCGGTTATGGTGACGCCGCTTGAAATCGCGCGGGGAACACAAAATAAAATACTCGAAGGCATGGCCATGGGTGTACCGGTCATCAGCAGCCGCACGGCGGCACGCGGCGTTGATGCCGTCACAGGGGAGCATATCCTCTCTGCGACATCACCGGATGAGTATGTGGCGCATATTTCAAAGATATTTGATGATGAGACCGAACGCGACCGGCTGGCAAAGGCCGGACGAGAGAGAGTGATGACACATCATAACTGGCCCCGTGCCATGGCATTATTTGTAAAAGCCATGGACCAATGCATGGAAATTTTCCAAAAGAAAAACCGTTAAAATAATGAAGAGTTCAGCCGATGCGCATATTGCATGTATTTGATCATTCCATCCCGCTGCATAGTGGTTATACATTCCGCAGTCGTCAGATCATCAAGGAACAAAGAGCGCTGGGTTATGAAACGCTTCATGTGACCAGTAACAAACATCTGGCCCCCAAAGGCGCAGAAGAAACCGTTGACGGCCTGAAGTTCTTTCGGACAACAGAATATAACAAGCTGTTAAACAAGCTGCCGGTGGTCAATCAATATGAAGTGGTCCGAAGTCTCAAAAAACGTCTTCGGCAGATATTGAAGGTGGAAAAGATAGATGCCATTCAGGCCCATTCCCCCATGTTGAACGGTATGGCAGCCGTGGCTGTGGGCAAGGAATTTAATATTCCTGTCCTATATGAAATACGGGCCTTTTGGGAAGATGCCTCGGTTAGCCATGGAACCTGCAAGGAAGGTGATCTGCGTTACCGTATGTCCAAAAATATGGAAACGAAGGTCGCAGAGCAGGCCGATGCGGTAACCGTGATTTGTGATGGCCTGAAACAGGATTTGATCACACGGGGAATCCCGGCGGAAAAAATAACCTTAATACCAAATGCGGTTGATATAAATGATTTCGCAGGGTCATCTGAACCCGATTTGGAACTTCAGGAAAGGCTTGGTTTGAAAGGGGCATTAACCCTTGGCTTTATCGGGTCATTTTATGATTATGAGGGGCTGGAACTTTTATTGGCGAGTGTGCCGGTAATTTCAAAGAAAATTCCCAATATAAAATTGCTTCTTGTTGGCGGTGGGCCGGAAGAAGATAACCTGAAAGAATTGACCAGACAAATTGGCATTGAGAATTATGTGATGTTTACGGGCCGCGTTCCCCATGACAAAGTGCAGGATTATTACAATCAGGTGGATATATTTGTCTATCCCCGAAAAAAAATGCGCCTTACAGACCTTGTGACCCCTTTAAAACCGCTCGAAGCCATGGCCCAACATAAATTGGTCGCCGCCGCCAATATTGGCGGACATAATGAGTTGATTGAGGATGGTAAAACCGGCGTTTTATTTAAACCGGATGATTCTCTTGATCTGGCCCGAACCATAATTGACCTGTTGAACAGGCAGGATGATTGGCCGGCAATAATTGGGCAGGGCCGAAAATATGTGGAAGATGTCCGCAATTGGAAAAACAGCATAGCCAATTACCAGGCCGTCTTTAATAAAATTGTGCCTAAGAAATAAGAGGCCCTGAATTATTGACTTAATCCCCAAATGTCCGCATAGGCATCGAACATATCCTGCTGGTCAAAATTTTCTTTTACATGGGTCTTGTTAATTTGAGCGAGCTTTTTTCTTATGGCCATATTTGTGGCTAATTCCCCCATGGCGCGGCTGAAGGCGTCGTCATCCCCCGCCGGAACGATGAAGGGTTTATTCTTTTCATGAAGCATAAATTTCACATCCCCAACATCCAGCCCAACGATAGCAAGGCCGGCCGCCATAGCTTGATTTAAAGAATTCGGCATCTGTTCCGTATCCGATGAAATCGCGTAAATATCCAGCCATCCAAGGGCGCGTGCAGGGTCGTCAATATGGCCGGCCAGATAAATACTGTCCGCCAGATCATAATCAGAAATCATATTTTCGAGTTTTTCTCGCTCATTGCCTTCCCCCATAATGACCAGCTTGAAATTTAGGTCAGGCTTTTTTTTTCGGCAAGATTCTAACATATTTCGAAAGGCCGTAATCAGGCGAGGGAGGTTTTTCTCCGGTCTGAGCGGCGTCATGGTACCAATGATGACGCTATGCTCCCGATTATTCTCTATGGCGGAGAAATTGGGGATAATACCTTTCTGTGGCTCAGACGCATATTTCTCGCAATCAACACCATTTGGAATATAGCGAATTTTGTGATCTGGAATTTTCCAGTCAGTCTTGCCAATAGCCATCAAGCTTTTCGAGGGGACGACAATGGCCTCGATATTCCTTAGCGCAAGCCGCCGGAACCAATTTCGTCTTGGCATGGTATGTCTGGATTCTTCGGGGCCAAAACCGCTTTCCAAATGAATATGACGGCATACGGGTTTGATACTATTGGCCAAAGCCCATTCCGTAGAGCCCCAGTTATAGGTCAGCAGAAGATCAGGCTTTATGTGTTTTAATATTTTTCGATATTGGCCAATGCGCTGTAGAATATTGCCTTTATTGGCCTCACCAATTTCCGGAATGACATAATTTACTTGTTCGTTCAGGCGTGTTTCACAGGCATAATTTTTGTCAGTAGACAGCAACGTATGCCGTGCCCTGGGGCCAAAATAATTCATTAAATAAGAAATTCGTATGGGCACACCGCCATGGGAAAAAGAGGGTATCACATGAAAAATATGCGGAATATAAGCTGTTTGAGAGGGCTGTACAGATGACGTCATTTTTTTCTTTATATTTTTACAGTTTAAGAAGGTGATATATTAGCTTTATTTTGCTAAAATAGGTTAAATTTACTTTTTTTTCAAAGAATTGTGACATAAAAACATTTCATTAGATCAAAAAGACAAAAAACAAAGAGGGTGATGATGTGTCAAGAAATGCTTTATTTATAATTTTAGGTCTTATTGCGGCAATATTGGCGTATTTTTTTCATCCGTTAATGGTCACATTGGTGGAACTGGTTATTACGGATAAAATGCCGAACGGTTTTGTGCGTTTACTGGAAAACAGCGACCTTGTAGCCTTCGCCGGCTTTATCAGTATGTTCGGATTTATTTTCTTTGCGCTGTATCTGGTCTTTCCAGTTTCTTATGTGTGGTATCATTTGGTTTCCGCAGGGAATATTATCGACACCCTGCCCACGATAGACAATCCCGTAAGACGCACGGATAAAAAAACATTTTTCTCTAAATTAAAAGGACTTGGTTTTATAGAGCGGCTTGCCATGTCATACGGTCCTTATCTTATTCAGGCTCCAGAAGAAGAAGTCACCGCCCAGGCCTTGAAAAACACCCGTTTTATTCAGAAGATAAAAAACAATACAGAAAAACTTAAAATTTCACCGGTCAGGGCAACGGCCCCGGCAGAAATGATTTTTAACATCCAAAGCCTTGTGACGGATAATCTGTTTTTAGATTTTTTTATAATTCTTGCACGGCTAATAGTGGGTATCGGATTTATATGTCTTGGGATATCCTTGATTTCCTTCTCTATGCCGCAAGGGGCCGCAGATGCTGCTGTATTATCGGTATTGCAGCCTGGTCTGGTCGCCTTGTTATATTGTTTGGTTACTGCAGTTATAATCATTGGAATGGGAGGTTTGGCTGATGTGATTTTATCCCGGAATGCCCATGCATTGGCCAGAAAGATAAATGGTTTATTTTATCAGGGTGAATGGCCGCAGAATATGGACGACCAGGAAAATTCTGCGCTATTAAAACAATTGGAGTCCAGCCTTAAGGACAGCCTTGATAAACCGATGAGAGAAATATCGAAAGCGGTCAGGGCATTATCAAATGAGCAGGAAAAGAAACTTGATAATATCCTGTCAAAAACACTGGAAAATTTTTCGGACAATATGATCAAAAAGCTGGGTGTGGATTTAGGGGCGTTAAATAAGGCCCTTACGGATTCGTCACATGCGGCGGGGGCTATGAAAAAACATTTCAATGAAACCAACACGGCCTTTTCTCAACAGATGGATAAACAGGCAAAGGCCATTGCCAAACATCTTGCAGATATGCAGAAAATACTAAAGAATAGTGAAAAGACGACGCAAACTGGTGCGGAAAAGGTCATTTCAGCCATTGCTTCAGAAGTGGGTAATAGCTATTCACAATTAAGTGAGTTTATAGAATCCAGCCTTGCGAGGATTGATGCCAAACAAACGGCAATTGAAACGGCGGTCAATGACAAGGACAGTATTCTGAAAGATTTGCATAATACGGCAAAAGATTTGGGCACAATCTCAAATGCTTCCAGCCGGCTTTTGGAAAAATTTAATTCATTGGCCAAAGAGATGGACGGTATTTTGACGACCATACAGACGACGGGTGTGCGTAAAAAGAATGTGAATTCAGAGACACGGGATAAACTGAAGCTGGCCATGCTGGAATTACAAAAGGCCAATAGGGACAAGATTAGTGAACTGCCCGACATGTGAACTGAAGTTAAAAGCCGCCTGAGCTCTATAGAAACCGCGCAATAACATCTCGGTAGTTTCTGCTGACGGGGAGCTTTGCGCCGCTCTGCAATGTTATTTGATATTTGCCGCCGCTCACAGGTTCAAGGGATGCGACCTGTGCTATATTGATGATGGTTGAACGATGAACCCTTTGAAATATTTCAGGATCCAGTCTTTTGGCCATATTTTTCATGGTTTCCCGCAGGATATGTGTTTCGCCTTCAGCATGCAGGCACATATAGTCCCCGGCGGCCTCGATCCATTCGATTTTGGCGATATCAACTCGGGTAATTTGTCCACGGTCTTTTATATGAAGGTAAGCTTCATATTGATGGTCAGATGCGGTCGTCTGCGCGTTCATGATTTCCGATAATTCAAAAGTTGGCGGCTTATCCATGGAACGGATAAGGTTGATCAGCTTTGCGTTTTGTTCAATGGTAATTCGTTCTTGAATGGCGGTACGTACTTTTTTAATGGCTTCTTGCAGGCGATCTTCATCAATTGGTTTTAACAGATAGTCCAAAGCATGGGTTTCAAAAGCTTTTATGGCATATTGATCAAAGGCAGTGGCAAAAATAATTAGAGGCATTTGTTCTTTGGCCAGTGCCTTTACAACCGCAAAACCATCAAAGCCGGGCATTTGAATATCCAGAAAAACCAGATCGGGGCGTTCCGCGCGTATTTTTTTTATGGCTTCACGACCATTGGCACAGCTTCCGATAATTTCAATATCCTCATAGGGTTCCAGGCGCAATTCCAACCCGCGTAAAGCCAAAGGTTCATCATCAACCAATAATGTGCGAATTTTTTTATTTATCATTGAGAAACCTCGGTATATGGCTCATGCGGGGAATATTCACAGGGCAGGGATATTTTAATGGTCACCCCTTTATCTTCTTGGCTGGTTATTTCAAATTTGCTTTGATCAGGGTAGAGTTTTTTCAACCTCTCCCTGGTATTCGGGATGCCGACGCCGCTGGAATTATGGTCTGATTTTTCAGATTTACGGGGGCTAATTCCCGGCCCATTGTCTGAGAGTGTGATTTCAAGAATTTTATTTTTTATGCGGGCTTTCAGCGAAATAGTACCGCCGTCAATTTGAGGGTTTATGGCATATTTAATGGCATTTTCCACAAGAGGCTGCAGGAGCAGGCTTGGTATCATGACCTGTTTGACCTCTTCCGGCACATCTATCACGATATTCAGCCTGTCCTGAAAACGCACCCGTTCAATTTCTAGATAAAGTGACAAGGCATATAATTCTTCTTCCAAGGTGGTCTTCTGCATGGGTTGGCTGACAAGGCTGAACCTTAGGAAGGCACTCAGTTTGGTCAACATGCTGTTGGCTTCTTTGGTTTGTTTGTCAAGAACCAGCGTGGAAATGGCATTTAACGTATTAAACAGAAAATGCGGGTTCAACTGATAGCGCAGCATTTTAAGCTGGGCCTGATGGGCCTGAGCCGATGCTGCAAGATATTTTTCTTTCTCTTGTTGCAGTTGAAAGTGGTTATTTATGACAAAATATAAGCCAGTCCAGGCCATCAAAACAAAAGTATCATAGAGCGTACGATACAAAAAACCTAACCCCTGCATGGTCCAGTCCGGATCATATAGCTGGTTCATGGCCCATACTTCGACAAAGGAAAATAACATGGAGCTTATCACTATACAGATGATGATATAGGCCAATAAGGCCAATGGTGATATATCGGCGCGTCTCAAAAATTGATATATATGACGCATGCCGATGGTGATCCAGAAGCCCCCGATAACGCCCATCATGACAGCATAAATAAATTCCGGCTTTTCACCAAGCGCGTAGGCATTGAGTGTTCTGGCGACACAATAGGCGATCCATCCTGCAATTTGCAGGCTCCAAAATAATCTTTCCTTATTTTTGATCAGGCTTTTTAGTTTTTTATCCAATTTACATTTTGTCCATCGCGTTACTCTTACCTTAAGTAAAGGGCCTTGCTTTTACCCTTTCAGCTATATCATTTTACGCAATTTTGTAAATATAACTTTTGGCCCGAACGGAAAAGCACCTCCTCAGCAGGCAGGGCTTCTGAACAAGCTGTGTGGTCTTGCTATAGATGCCCTGCCAATGCCGTCCCTACGGAGGATTCGAGGTGAATATCGATATTTCCTTTATCGTATCAGGCAAAAAACAAAAAAATAAGCCGTTTGCGGTGAAACGGCTTATGAATAAGGTGAAATAATGCGGGGAAAGCCCTGAAGTTGGTTATTTGGGCATATTAACAACATGAATATCCTGCTGCGGGTAAGGGAAACTGATGCCTTTTTCATCAAATCTATGCTTGATGTTTTTGGTTAATGCAGCTTTCAAGGGCCAATAGTCTCCACTTTTAGTCCATACGCGAACCACAATATTGACGGAACTATCCGCCAATTCACCGACAAAAATTGAGGGTTCCGGTGATTTCAAAGATCTGTCGTCGGCCTCGATCACGGCACCAATTTCGGCGATGGCATTATCGATATTGTCATCATAACCAATACCAATCATAAGATCGACCCGCCTTGTGTCATGGGCAGAATAATTTTGAATGGACGCGCCCCAGATTTGGCTGTTGGGTACGATAATTTGAACATTGTCACCCGTTGCCATCTCGGTAACAAACAGCCCTAAATTCTTAACGGAGCCAGCATGCCCTGCGGCATTAATAAAGTCACCAATCTTGAAAGGGCGGAATATCAACAGCATAACGCCTGCCGCAACATTGCTAAGCGTGCCTTGAAGCGCAAGACCAATAGCGAGGGAAGCCGCACCAACGATGGCGATAAGACTGGCGGTCTGGACACCAAATTTTCCAAGAACCGCAATGATGGTAAATATCAAGATGATATATCGCAGGCCGCTTGATAAAAAAGAAGTTAGCGTGCTGTCTATTTTCGAACTTTTGCTGAGTATTCTGGTCACGAAGCGTTTGGCCCAACCGGCGACAATCCAGCCGATAATCAGTATGAGCAAGGCGCCAAGAAAATTCATACCATATGTCATGGCAAACCCCATTGCTATATCCGTATATTCTGCAGCTTTATCTTCCATTGGTGGCCCCTTATGTGGTTTATGGTTAATGAATGCTATTATAAACACATTGCCCCGTAAGGTAACAAGCAAAAAGTTGTTCATTGTAAAAGGCAAGTTTATATATTAAAGAAAATATGCAAAATCCGTAAGTTTTGACATTCGCTTTACCCCAAGAACACATATAAGTGATTAATTGTTACTGTCATTAGCGTTATTTTTGTGACATTTTATTGGTTGTTCAGGGATACATCTTTGAATATCGAAACATAAATTATAGGAAATTAACATGACTAAGAACCTAAAACCCAAATCCCTTTTGGTCGCCTCTGCTATGGCTGCTGCGCTGACGTTGTCTGCTGTACCGGCGGTACAGGCGAAAGGTAAAGCTGAAAAATGCTATGGTATTGTCAAGGCAGGTCAAAATGATTGCGCGACCGCGACGACATCATGTGCCGGCACCGCAACAAAAGATGGTCAAAGCGATTCATGGATTTATGTGCCTAAGGGTACTTGCGCAAAAATCATTGGCAGCAGCCTTAAATCTGGCAAATAGATTTTTTTGATGTCTGATCCCCTCACGATGGGTAATAATAATTTTGACCCGATCCCGACCAATGCCGGGATCGGCCTCAAACCGCAGCATTATGAAGAAATTCTGTCCCTTGGGCCAGATGCCAGCCCCAAAATTGGCTGGTTTGAGGTTCATACTGAAAATTATATGGGTGCCGGCGGGCCGCCGCATTATTATCTGGAAAAAATCAGGCAGGATTACCCGTTATCCATGCATGGTGTTGGCTTATCTCTTGGCACGGCGGATGGTTTGAATCTGGATCATTTGCGGGGCGTTAAAAATGTCGTTGACCGTTATCAGCCCGCCTTGGTGTCCGAGCATATTTCATGGAGTATTGCGAATGGGGTTTATCTTAATGATTTGATTCCATTGCCCTATACTGCTGAAACCTTACAAATCACCTGCGCGCATATTGACCAGATTCAGAATTTTTTAGGACGGCAGATTTTAGTAGAAAATCCGTCCAGTTATCTCTTGTTCAAGTCCAGTAATATGGAAGAGCCAGACTTTATCAATGAAATTCTGGGTAATACGGGATGCGGGCTATTGCTTGATGTTAATAATGTTTATGTCAGTTGTCAGAATCATGGCTGGGACGCGCGCGATTATATTTCAAGATTAAAGCCTGAAACGGTCGGGGAAATTCATTTGGCGGGTCATTCGGTTAAAGAATGGCGCGGCCAGAGCTTAAGAATTGATGACCATGGATCGAATGTCTGTAACGAAGTCTGGGCATTATACGACTATACCCTGTCCCTTATGGGCCCCAAGCCCACATTAATCGAATGGGACAATAATATTCCCGCGCTTATGACGTTAAGACAAGAAGCAGAACGGGCAAATACTCTATTGAACCGGGATCAATGCGCAAAAAACTCTGGATAAGCGATATGGCAGGATTGTTTGATATACAAGATAATTTTTTATCCGCTATTCTGGAATCCCGAAATGATGCCATAGTGGATGAGATTCTAGAGCATGACTTAAGCGTTGGGGGCCTTAGTGTTCAAGAGCGGTTGAATATATACCGCAATAACACATTCATTACCTTGAAACGGGCACTGGCTCAAAATTTTCCGGTGTTATGCCGGCTCGTTGGCCAGCAGTTCTTTGATCATATGGCCGGTGAATATGTGCAGAAACATCCGCCTATAACGCCATTACTAATGACATATGGTGTGAAAATGCCAGAATTTCTGGATGATTTCGACGCCGCAGGAAGTTTGCCTTATTTAGCAGATGTAGCACGGCTTGAGCATCTGTGGAACATGAGCTTTAATGGGCCGGATAGCGAAGGCTTTGACCTTGAAGAATTGAACAAGGTTGATCCAGAAAAATTTGAGGACATCATTCTCAAACTCCTGCCCAATATGCAGCTTATGTCCAGTATTTATCCCGTTCTTGACATCTGGCTTGCCAATCAAACGGAGGAGGGCGCAAGTACGACTGTCAATCTGGAGAGAGGGCCGTGCCATCTTGCGATATACCGCAAGGCCCAAGAGGTTGAAATTATGCCCCTTGATCCTGCCAGCCATGCTTTTTTTGGGCTTTTAGGCGCAGGAAAAACACTGGGCTCTGCCTTGGTACAAATGACAGGGAAATACCCCGCCTTTAACCTGCAGGAAGCATTGCAGAATATCATGAGAAATAATTTGATAGCGGGTTTTGAATTCGCGAAATAGCTAAAATTGACCAGAATAGGAAAGCATCATGAGGCAATCACTGACGAGAATATTGACGACCACCACAGGAATTATGTCTAAAATTCAAATATGCCAACTGGCCATATTAGCGAGATTTGTGATGGCGACAATATTCTGGAAATCCGCCATGACTAAAATAGCCTTCAACGCAGAAGGGATGGCGGAATTCTCCCTGACCCAAATTTGGCATGTCATAACGTTGAATTGGACTGTGGCGGATAGCACATACATGCTGTTCGAATATGAATATGATCTGCCTGTCGTCCCGTTTGATTGGGCCGCGAATTTAACCGTGGCTGCTGAAATCCTGCTACCAATAGCTTTGATTTTTGGGTTCTTTACGCGCTATGCTGCTCTGACCATGTTTGGCATGACATTGGTTATTCAGATATTTGTATATCCAGATCTATGGACCGTGCATGGCCTGTGGGCGATTGCTCTTTTGGTCATTATGAGCAAAGGCGGCGGCCGGCTATCCCTTGATCGTGTGATCTGCGGTAAATGTTTGTAAAAGCTTCATTCGCTGTCGCCGCGCAGAGCCTTTAATATAGTTTCAAAAGGCAGGGTGACACAGGTGAAGCGATTTTTATGATCCGATACCGGCTGAAAGATATTAAGCGTTTCCCATTTATCTTCTGGCCATATCTTGTCATTTAGACATTTATCCTTAAGACCTTGTTTGAGATTATCATAAATGGATTGAATATTCTGTTCTGTCTCTCCGATTGAACATTTTGCGAGGATAGAAGCGCTCGCCTGACACAGAACGCAGGCCTTGGTTTCATGGGAAAAGTCTGAAATTTTATTTGTTTCAAGATTGAGGTAAATCGTAATTCTATCGCCGCAGAGAGGGTTGTGCACGGTTAATTTTACATCAGGATTGCTTAATACACCGCTGCCTGTCGCCGCAGCGGCCTCTTTCAAAATGGCTTTTTGATATAGTTGGTCAATCATGGGGTTATCTTTACATTAGTTTTTCTTCAAAAAGCTACAACTTTATAATATATGATTTTTCCCGTGCTTTTCACAGCGTTATTGGTGGTCTTCTTTGCCGTTGTCGCTGTTATTTACGGCTCAGGATTTATTTGGCGGTGTGATGATTACAGTGTTGGAACCTGTAACGCAATATATGTATGATAACCATATGATTGAACATCATTCCACCTCTGTTTTGGGTGATAAAACGCCAAAAAGTTCTGGTCATTGATGTTTATTCACTGTAATTAACTGTTTTAAAGGAGATGAATTTCCCATCTCTTTTTTTTTGAACGCAACCCCATGCTGGCGTTTTTGTGCTGACAAAACCCTTAAAAGTTAATATATTGATTGCATAACAACCATTGGTATGAGAAACTCCGGCCTATGAGTATGTAGGGTTTAATTACTGGGAATTGTTGAGTTGAGTTGGTTATTAGTGCTGTTTTCTAATATATTTAGATAAACTTTTAATTGCCTGTATTGGCTGCATTATTATATTAGCTGTATCGTAAGTAACAATAACTTGATCGGGAAGCATTTAAATAGAAAAGTGAAGTTTCATGGTATCAAATTCGTCTGCAAGCATCCAGAGCGATTTGGATGACGAAAGTCAGGAAGAAATAGGGGAAGTGGCCAGTGCTTTGACGGAGTCCGAACATACGACTGTTCATTTTGATGAAGTCAAAGGGGCGATCAAATGGTTTGATTCTATTAAAGGGTATGGATTTATTGCGCCAGAGGATGACAAGGGTGATATTCTGGTTCATTTTTCCATTTTGAAGGACGTAGGTCGTCGTATGCTGCCAGAGGGGACGTCGGTTAAATGCTTGTCTGCGGATCGGCCCAAGGGTCGTCAAGCGGTAAAAATTCTCGATTATGACCTGACGACTGCTGTTGGTATAGATGTTGAATCTGAACAGATGGAAATCACCGCTATTGACATGGATGAGTCTGAATTCGTTGAAGCAACCGTAAAATGGTTTAACAGGGTGCGCGGATACGGTTTTGTGAACCGCAATGATGGCGGGCAGGAT
>Ga0256839_1002435_pt1 | contig 20686 bp, 18 predicted proteins | sample 354166metaG_FD_185968 | JGI IMG/M metagenome (GOLD analysis project Ga0256839, IMG submission 185968) | Hydrothermal vent microbial communities from Mid Atlantic Ridge, Atlantic Ocean - 354-166 | ecosystem: Environmental > Aquatic > Marine > Hydrothermal vents | place: Atlantic Ocean: Mid... | reverse complement strand
ACAACCCATCGCAGGGGCAGATCCTGCTGGATGGCATTGATATCCAGGAGCTGTTGTTGACCAATCTGCGTGACAACCTCTCCTATGTGGGGCAGGATCCAACCCTCTTTAACGACACGATCAGAGCCAATATTGCTTTTGGTCAGAAACGAGAGCCGGGGCAACAGGAGTTGGAAGCGATTGCCAGATCAGCCCATGCGCTGGAGTTTATCCAGGCTCTGCCAGAGGGGTTTGATGCGCTGGTGGGTGAGGATGGAGTGCGCCTCTCTGGCGGACAGCGCCAGCGTATCGCCATTGCGCGCGCCTTGCTCAAGAATGCCCCTGTGCTGATTCTGGATGAGGCCACCTCAGCGCTGGATACCGAATCAGAGCGCCATGTGCAGGCCGCGCTGCAGAGCCTGACCGCAAACCGCACAACGCTGGTTATTGCGCACCGGCTCTCGACCATCGAACATGCTGATCTGATTCTGGTGGTCAAAGAGGGGCAGATTATTGAGCAGGGCAAGCATGCGGAGCTGCTGGCAATAGAGGGTGAATACACCAAACTCTATCGCAATCAGTTTCAGCCGGATGACAATGGGCATGATCAGCTGGCCTCAGATTCAACCCCATGAGACTGATCTCTGGTGATGAATACCAGGCACTGGCACAGGATGCCAGGGTGCTGGAACGCGATACCTTTGGTGATAAGGTGCTGCGCCGAAGGGATGACCAGATCATCAAACTGTTTCGCATCAAGCGGCTGTTGAGCCTCTCTTTTTTATACCCTTACTCTGTACGCTTTTCCCGTAATGCCCGGCGACTTAACAGCCTGGGGGTGCCGTCGGTTCAGGTTGCGCAGGTTTTCTATTGTGCGCTCACTCGTCGGCATGGGGTGCTCTACCCACTGCTGCCGGGTGAAACGTTGGATCATCTGCTGAAGAAGGGTCAGGATAGCGACAGCCTGATGCGCCAGCTGGCTAAATTTATTGCGGAACTGCATCGTAAAAAGATCTATTTTCGTTCACTGCATCTCGGGAATATACTACAGTTGCCGGATGGTCGGCTGGGGTTGATCGATGTGGCTGACCTGCGTTTTAACCGTCTCCCTCTGACCCTCTGGCAGCGACGGCGTAATTTTCGTCACCTGCTTCGGCGAGTTGAACATCGAACGCTGTTCGAACAGTTTGGTATTGAGCGATTTATTGGATACTACCTGGATGCCGCTGACATTCCGCAGCAAAAAAGAGCTCTATTTTGCTCTCTAATATTAGGTTAAAGAACAGCCATGGCCGTTGATATTCCCGAATTTGATCAGGCACGCATTCTGGTGGTTGGCGATGTAATGCTCGATCGCTACTGGCATGGCTGCACCCATCGCATCTCCCCTGAAGCGCCGGTGCCGGTGGTGCATGTGGGTAAAAATGAGGAGCGCCCCGGTGGGGCAGGAAACGTGGCGTTCAACATCGCCGCGCTGGGTGGGCAGGTGACCCTGATGGGGCTGGTGGGCGATGATGAGCCGGGCCGCGCACTGAATGATATTTTGTCTAAAGCCGGAATCCATTGCCATCTGGAGCGGCAGCAACAGTTCCCCACCATTACCAAGCTGCGGGTGATCAGCCGCCAGCAACAGCTGATTCGGATGGATTTTGAGGATGGCTTTCCAGGGGTTGACTCCAGTGCGCTGCTGGCTGAATTTGAACAGCAGCTGGCCGCCCATGATCTGGTGGTGCTCTCCGACTACGGCAAAGGCACGCTACAAAATATTGGCGAGTATATCCAATGCGCCCGTGCTGCCGGAAAGCCGGTGTTGATTGACCCCAAGCTCAAAGATTTTTCCCCCTACCGGGGCGCGACCCTGCTCACCCCCAACATGCAGGAGTTTGAGGCCGTTGCAGGCGGCTGTAAAAATGATGCAGAGCTGGTCGAGCGCGGGCAGACCCTGCTGCAACAGCATGACCTGCAAGCACTGCTGATCACCCGCGGAGAGAAGGGTATGACCCTGCTTCAGCGTCAGGCCAAACCACGCCATCTCCCCACCCATGCGCGTGAGGTCTTCGATGTTACCGGCGCGGGGGATACGGTCATCTCGGCACTGGCTGCCGGTCTGGCTGCCGGTCTGCCGCTGGAGTCAGCGACCCAGCTCTCCAATCTGGCCGCAGGCATCGTGGTGGGCAAATTGGGGACAGCATCGGTCACCATCGATGAACTCAAATGGGCGCTGAATGAACATCAGGTGGTACACCGCGGTGTTGTCACAGAGGCGCAACTGGTGGAGGCGATGGCCACCTGCCGGGCGCGTGGTGAACGCATCGTCTTCACCAATGGCTGCTTTGACATCCTGCATGCGGGGCATGTCACCTATCTGGAGCAGGCCAGCCGCATGGGTGATCGGCTGATCGTTGCGGTAAATGTAGACGAGACGGTGCGCGCCCTCAAAGGGGATGACCGCCCGGTCAACACCCTGGCAAGACGCATGACCGTGCTGGCCGCGCTGGCCTGTGTCGATTGGGTGGTGCCATTTTCGGAAGAGACACCAGAGCGACTGATCTGCGATCTCGTGCCAGATTATCTGATAAAAGGCGGCGACAATAACCCCGATGATATCCCCGGTGCGCGCTGTGTGAGAGAGGCCGGAGGCGAGGTGCTGGTGATGAGCTACCTGGATAACTGCTCAACCACTGGACTGATCTCAGAGATCCGCGCCAGGGATAAATAGAACTAAAAGGTGAATAGGGGAGGCGCTTCTAACTCTGTTTGCTGGATTTATAAATAGGGTTTATACTTAGTCATATTGGTTAGCTAACAGCGAAGGCCTTACCGTGCAAGTCACTATCCACTCTGCCAAAACCCACCTTTCGCGCTTGATCAGGCAAGCCTGTGAAGGTGAAGAGATTATTATTTCCCGAGGCAACCAACCTGTTGTCCGCCTGGTTCCGATTGACCCACAGGGGCGGCGGGTTTTTGGTGCAATGCATGGCCAAGCAGCAACGGGTGATGCCTTTTTTGAACCATTGCCTGATGATGAGCTGGAAGGTTGGAATCAGTAATGGATGCGCTGCTAGACACGCATGCTTTTCTCTGGTGGCTGGATGGTGACGAGCGGCTCTCTCTTACTGTGCGTGACCTTATTGCAGATGAGCACAATGTTATACTTTTCAGTGCTGCGTCTGCCTGGGAAATCACCACCAAGGTGCGCATTGGAAGGTTGCCTGGTGCGGTGGCAGTGGCCAACCAGCTGGCAAACTGTCTTCAGCAGCAGGGCTTTACCGAACTACCCATTACGGTGGGCCATGCGCAGAGAGCAGGTGCACTGCCTGGCCTGCATAAAGATCCCTTCGACAGAATGCTGATTGCACAAGCCCATGCCGAGAATCTGCCGCTTATCAGTAATGAAAAACTCTTTGACCAGTATGCCATCCAGCGGATCTGGTAAGTAGAATGACGGCCTCCATTTCAGTCGATGTCGTCATCTTCGGCGGTGGAATCGCCGGGCTATGGACGCTGGCAAGGCTTCGTCAGGCCGGCTATTCCACTGTTCTGCTAGAGAGTGGCGCATTGGGTGGCGTACAGACCATTGCTGCCCAAGGCATTATCCACGGCGGCGCAAAGTATGCACTGACGGGGGCGGTCAGTGATGCGACTCAGGCCATTGGCGATATGCCACAACGCTGGCGGGATTGTCTGGCAGGTAAGGGCGAGCTGGATCTGAGCCGGGTTCGCGTGCTCACCCAGCATCAGCACCTCTGGTCTACTGAGGGCATCGGTTCACGCATGACCGGCTTCTTTGCCAGCAAACTGATGCGCAGTCGAATGAGTGGTGTTGAAGGGGCAGATCGCCCAAAACTATTCCAATCCACCGCGTTTAGAGGCAGCGTCTATCGGCTGGAAGAGCCGGTGCTGGATCTGCTCTCGCTGGTGGCAGAACTGGTGCGCCAGTACGGTGATGCCTGCTTTGCTGTCCAACCTGAAATGGTGCAGCTCGACCCGGCAACCCCAGGTTCGCTGAAGATAGAGACGCCAACAGGCTCGCTAATGCTGCAAGCCCGGCAGCTGGTACTTGCTGCGGGTGCAGGCAATGAAGCGGTGCTAAAAAAACTGGGCCGCAAAACCCCGCAGATGCAGCGTCGCCCACTGCACATGCTGATGGCGCGTGGGTCTCTGCCACAAATTTATGCCCACTGTTTGGGCACCAGCGCCAATCCACGTCTAACCATAACCAGCTACCCGCTTGCTGAAGGTGAAACGGTTTGGCACCTTGGCGGCCAGGTTGCTGAGAGTGGTGTAGCGCGTGATGAAACCGAACATATCGCAGCAGGCAAAGCAGAGCTTGCGGCTCTACTGCCCTGGCTTGATTTGACGGGTGTTCGCTGGGCAACGCGCCGTATTGATCGGGCAGAAATTGCCACCCCTGGCGGTAAGCGCCCGGACAGCTGGCATGTTGATAGCCACCAGGGTGTGATCACCACCTGGCCCACCAAACTGGCATTCGCCCCCTGCCTGGCAACCGACGTGCTGCGCTGCCTGGAGCAGAGTGGTATTGACCCCAGCGGCGGTGATTGTACCGCCCTTGCAGACCTGCCCAAACCACCCCTGGCACAACCACCCTGGGACGAGGTAAAGATATGGAACTAAGACCACTGGGTAACACTGGAATCATGGTCAGCCCACTGGGGCTTGGCACGGTTAAACTGGGGCGCAATCAGCAGGTAAAGTATCCCCATCCATTTGAAATCCCTGATGATGCCGCAGTGGCAGCGCTGCTCTCTCTGGCTCATGAGCTGGGCATCAACCTGCTGGATACTGCACCCGCCTACGGCAACAGTGAACAGCGCCTGGGGAAACTGCTGCCTGGCTCCCGAGATGACTGGGTCATCGTCTCCAAGGTGGGTGAATTCTTTAAGGATGGAAAATCCCATTTTGACTTCTCTTATGACACCACCATCCGCACCGTTGAGCAGAGCCTGTGCAACCTGAAAACAGACTATCTGGATGCGGTGCTGATCCATTCAGATGGCAATGACTATCGTGCCCTGAAAGAGGAGGGGGCGCTGGATGCGCTGTGTAAATTAAAAGAGAGAGGGCTGATCCGTGCGCATGGCATGTCCACCAAAACCCTGGTGGGTGGCCTGCTGGCCGTGGTGGATACAGACATTGTCATGGTCACCTGCAACCCTGCCCACCAAGAGGAGCTGCCTGTATTGCGGGCTGCTGACTTGCGCATGAGGGGCGTGCTGATTAAAAAGGCACTACAGAGCGGCCATATTGAAGCCGGGGATGTCGAAACGGCTATGAAATTTATCTTCGCGCAGCCGGGCGTGAGTAGTGTGATTGTAGGTACGATCACGCCCGACCATCTGAGGAGTAATGTTGAGGCGGTAATGAAAAGCGCTAATATTAGCTAAGCAGACCTTAAACCAAAGATCTGTAATCAATCACAGGTCTTTGGTCAAATACATGGATGGTTGCAGCTGCAAAAGCGATATCATTCATTGTAGGCAGAGTTCTGCTATGAGAACTGTTGTTAGGCGAGATACGACCTGAGAGACTTGGTGATGCTAGGGAATTCTCTAAGAACTTTCTTATCTTCTGTAATTAAAGGCGCATCAAGATACAGAGCTAGGAGGCTGTCCGAGAATAGGAATCATGGTGAGGGGAAGCTGGTTTGAGTCAGGTTTTTTCATTATTTGAGGCGGATATTGGGCATATTTAACGAAAATAATGGAGAAATCTGGCCAAATCCAGCTTTTTCTCACTGTGGTTTCTATTCTCGGACAGCCTCCTAGCGCAACAAATTCACAATCATAGGCAGAGCAATCACTTGAGCTCACAAGCTGCATGATGTGAGAGAAGCAAAAGGGGTCAGAGCAAAAAAGGGCTTTGTCCTCTGAATCTGTTTTCGCACGTTAAAATACCGCCCTGAGTACCCAGAGAAGCCCTTTGTAGATATCAGTGCTGCGCGAGGCTGGGTGAGCAGCTTTGTCCATTGGTACAACCATGAACACAGACACAGCGGGATCAAATTTGTTACCCCAGAGCAACGCCATACGGATGAAGATATACAAATACTGCCCAAGCGAAAACAGGTCTATAAAAAGACCAGGTCTCAAAATCCAGGCCGCTGGACAGGCAAAACCAGAAACTGGGATCGAATAGATAATGTTTATCTTAATCCTGAGAAAGGTAAGTCAGAGGTGGATAAAAATAAGGCGGCATAAATTTAAACTTTAGGCGACAACTCTCTTGAAAAACGCAGGGATGCAGCACCGGCGCGCCGCGCCAACAAGGAGGGAAGTCCATTAGGTCACTGGTACTGGACGGCTCTTCACAACACGCCTGCCAATAGAGCCAAAGCGCAGATAGAGCGCTGGCACCACAATCATATTGAGCACAGTCGAACTCAACAGTCCCCACAGGATCACCACCGCCATCGGGGCCTGGATTTCACTACCCGGTTGTCCGGCGCTGAGCGCCAGTGGCACCAGCGCAAGACCGGTGGCCAGTGCGGTCATGAGGATGGGAATCAGCCGTTCAATGGCGGCACGACGCACTGCTTCGAAGGGGTCGGTGACCTGCTCCTGTTCCGTCAGGTTGTGGATATGGGCGATGAGCATGACGCCGTTGCGGGTGGCGATACCGAAGAGGGTGATGAATCCGACCAGGGTGGCGATTGAGAGGATGCCGTCCGACAGGTACATGCCCACTACGCCGCCCATCAGCGCCAGTGGTAGATTGAGCATGACCAGAAAGGCATCCCGCGCTGAGTGAAAGGCAACGAACAGCAGCAGGAACATGAAGACGACGACGACCGAACCCAATACCGCCAGGGTGCGGGCAGCCTCCTCCGCGCTTTCGAACTGGCCGCCGTACTCGATGTGGTAGCCTTTTGGCAGCTCCACCTGCGCGGCTACGGCGGTGCGGATCTCATCCACCACTCCCCCCAGGTCACGCTCGGCCACATTGACCATCACCACAATCTTGCGCTGCACGTTTTCGCGGCTGATGGCGTTGGGGCCGCGATCCTTGTACACCTCGGCCAGGCTGTGCAGTGGCAGTTGCGCCCCGGACGGGGTGGTGATCAGGGTGCTGCGCAGTGCATCGAAGCTCTCCAGCACCTGGGTGTCGTAGCGCACCACCAGATCAAAACTGGCATCGCCCTCCAACACCCTGGAGACCGACTGGCCGTAGAAGGCGGTCTCAATCGCCTCGGCCACCTCGCCCACGGTGAGTCCGTAGCGGGCAATGCTATCGCGTTTGAACTTGACGCTGAGGAAGGGGATGTCGGCCTGCTGTTCGGCGGCGACATCGACCGCCCCCGGCACCTGCTCGGCGATCCCTTTGATCTGTTCTGCAATGCGACGCAGTTGGTAGAGATCGTGGCCAAAGATCTTCACCGCAATATTGGCACGTGTCCCCGAGAGCATGTGGTCGATACGATGCGAGATCGGCTGGCCGATGACGATATTCATCCCCGGCAGGGTGGCAAAATCTTCACGCAGTGCGGCGAGGAACTCCTCTTTACTGCGATCTCTCATCTTCAGGCTCACCTCCATCTCCGAGGCGTGGATGCCCTGGGCGTGGGGATCCAGCTCGGCACGTCCGGTGCGGCGGGCGGTGGTGATCACCTCTGGATGGGAGAGCAGAATCTGCTCGACCCGCTGACCCAACAGGTTGGACTGCTCCAGTGAAGTCCCCGGCAGGGTGACAGCACTGACGGTCAGGCTCCCTTCATTGAAGTTGGGCAGGAAAGAGCGCCCCGCCGAACCCAGCGCTACAGCGGTGACCAACAGCCCCAGAAAGGAGAGAAATGCAATCGTCCGCCAACGGCGGATGGTGGCATCCAGCAGCACCGTGTAGCCCTTTTTAAGCCAGATCACCAGTCTGGTTTCGTGGCCGTTGGTGACAATGCGGGAGTTCTTCAGAAACAGGGTGCAGAGCACAGGTGTCACCGTTACCGCCACCAGCAGCGAGGCGGCCAGGGCGACGATATAGGCGAGACCCAGGGGCTGCATCAGACGGCTCTCCACCCCGCTGAGGAAGAAGAGTGGTAGAAATACCAGCATGATGATGATGGTGGCGAAGAGGATGGAGGCCTGAATCTCGCGGGTCGCCTTCAGCACCACTTGCAGGATCGGGGTCTGCTGCTCTGTCGGTCGCTGCTGGTTTTCACGCATGCGCCGCACAATGTTTTCCACCACGATGATGGCATCATCCACCAGCGCCCCCAGGGCGATGGCCAGCCCTCCCAGGGTCATGGTGTTGATGGTGGCTCCCATCGCCTTGAGCACCAGCACTGCCGCCAGCAGCGAGAGCGGCAGTGCCACCAGCGTGATGGCGGTGGCGCGGCCACTGGCGAGAAAGATGAAGACAATGGCAACCACCAGGATTGCGCCGTCGAGCAGTGCCGCCAGCAGGTTGTCGATGGAGACCGAGATGAAATCGGCCTGGCGGAAGAGATGGCTTTCGATCTCCATCCCGGCGGGCAGTGAGGCCTGGATATTGGCCAGCACGCTATCCAGCCGCTCGGTCAGCTCCAGCGTATTGGCACCGGGCTGTTTCTGGATGCCCAGCACTATTGCGGACTGGCCATTGTAGGCTGCTGTCCCGCGCATCGGCGCAGGGCCGATCTTCACCTCAGCCAGATGGCGCACCAGCACCGGCTCGCCGCCGCGCATCGCTACCAGGGTATTGCCGATATCCGCGGGTGAGTGCACCCGTCCCAACCCCTGAATCAGGTACTCCTGACCGCCTTCGGTATAGAACCCGGCGGAGGAGTTCTGGTTGGTGGTGCGCAGGGCGCGGGTGACCTCATCCAGGCCGACCCGGTAGGCGGCCAGCCGTTCCGGTTTGATCAGCACCTGAAACTGTTTGGTCTCTCCCCCGTTGGGGATCACCTCGGCTACGCCGGGCACTGCCAGCAGGCGGCGGCGCAAGGTCCAGTCGGCGATGGTTTTCAGCTCCATGGCATCGTGGCGATCGGACTTCAGCGCAATAAACATGATCTCGCCCATCACCGATGCCACCGGGGCGAGTACCGGGGGTGGGATATCGGGTGGCAGCGAGCCTCTCACACCCTGCAATTTCTCCGAAACAATCTGGCGTGCCTGGTAGATATCGGTGCCCCAGTCGAACTCTGCATAGACCACTGAGATACCGACCTGGGTATTGGAGCGTACCCGGCGCACGCCGGAAGCGCCGTTGAGGGCGCTCTCAATCGGCAGCGTGACCAGGGTCTCCACCTCTTTGGGCGCCATGCCGTGCGCCTCGGTGACGACTGTGACTGTGGGTGCGGTCAGATCCGGGAAGACATCCACCGGCATGCGTGTGGTTTCGTAACTGCCCCAGAGCAGCAGTAACAGTGCGCCGACAATGACAAAGAGGCGGTTTTTAAGAGACCATTGTATGGTAGGGGTGATCATGATTCTGTAATCCGTAGTTAGTCAGGTAGGGTGCCCACGCGTTTACTGGATGAAAGCAGTTGGAACCACAGATGCACGCAGATAAACACAGATTTTTTTCCTCATTCCCGCGCTCTTGTGTGAGAATGAGTTATCTGTGTGCATCTGTGTTTATCTGTGGTTCTGCCCCTCTCTAATGCGCATGGCCATGACCTGCTTCCGCAGGTGAGGCGGAGGCGAGGCGAACTAGGTAGGCGCCACGACTGACCACATATTCACCCGCCGCTACTCCACTTTTGATCTGCACCCGGTCGCCGTCACGAATGCCCAACCGGACGATGCGGCGCTGAAAGGATTCGCCTCCCAGCATCACGTAGACCACCTCCTGCCCGCCATCGTTGAAGACCGCAGAGGCGGGAACCATTACTCCCTGGGCGCTGTGGCCGGTATAGACGCGCACATTGGCGAACATGCCGGTGCGCAGGCGCTGATCCGGATTTTTGAATTCGAAAATCAGCGGCGCGGTGCGTGATACCGGGTCGATAGCGCCGCCCAGCGCCACCAGGCGGCCATCCAGATCGAAGGTGCTGAAGCTCTGCTCAAACCCCTCCAGTGTGAACCAGGCCCCCGTGGGCTGCTGCAAGGCGCCGATATCGGCCTCGGCGATGCGTGCCTCCAGCCAGAGCCGGTCGATGTTGACGATGTGAAACAGCAGATCCCCCTCATGCAGATATTGGCCCGGCGCAACATCCACCCGCGCCAGCAGGCCGTCGATGGGGGCAAGAATCGGGATGCCGGAGCCGGTCTGTTTAGCACCGGTACTCTGCTTGTAGCGGCGCTCGGCAGCATCCCGTTCAGCTCTGGCCACCGCTTCGGCGCTTTCGGCTTCATGCAGCCGGTACTGCGCGATCGCCTTCTCCTTCCAGAGCCTCTTCAGGCGTGAGTGTTCACGTTGAGCCAGCTGGTACTCTGAACGGGTCTTGTCCCGTGCAGCTTTCAGGGTGGCCAGATCGCCCCCGCTGCCAAGACGCGGCACAATGGTGGCCAGCAGTTGGCCGCGTTCGACCTGCATGCCGGGGTAGGGGAAGCTCCCTTTGCGTTGCAGATGTCCGCTGCTGGTGGCGCTCAGATAGACCTCGCCATCGGCTCGGGGGCGCAGTGTGCCGGTGGCCTGAATGCTGGCGCGTGACTCGTCCACAGTGGCTTGCGCCAATGCAAAGTCCACCTGCCACTGCTGCTCTTTCAGATAAGAGATGGCATCATCGGGGGCTTCTTGCGGCTCTATTTCAGCCAGTGCCACCGCCTGAGAGGGGTAGACGGTCTGTTGCCCCAGTTCGTGGATAATATCCAGCCCCTCTGCTTGCAGGTGCAGCCTGACCTGGCGTGTGACCGGGTATTTGGGCTGCACTACCGGGCGAAAGATGCCTGCTGTGCTGGGGGCGTTCACACTAAACAGCTCATCCGGTGCACCACCGCCATGCAAGATCACAGTGACGTGGCCAGTGGCCACAGGTTTGAAGCTGTCGAGATGGGTGAGATGAGCGGCGAAGGGGGACTCCTCTCCCACCACAAAGGCCGGGAACTCGACAAACAGCTCTGTGACATCACTGAAATGGGTGATTGCGATGGCGCTGTCGCCTCCGCCGTGATCATCATGACCACTGTGGCTGTCGTGACCCTGCTCATCATCCATCACGATGTCGCTAAAGTCGTCCATCTCATCTTCATGGTCATGATCCTGGCCGCTATAGCCAGCAAACGATATCAAGGCGAGCAGCAGGCCCAGTAAAATTAATTTTTTCATTGCATAACACCTTCTGTTATCTCGTCCAGTTCAATGCGCACCAGGCGCGCTTCCAGCGCCAGTTGCCGGGCGGTGATCTCCGCCTCCAGGGCACTGCGATAGGCATCGATCAGCTCCAGCACGCCGATCTCATTGGCGTGGTAGGCGCTCTCTGCGATGCGCACCAGTTCATAAGAGGCAGCCAGGCTCTGTTCGGAAAAGAGCCGGGCGTTATCGCGCAGTTGAGCGGCCTTGTGCCATAACGCACGAACCCCAGCCTCGGTTTTCTGCACCATTAGTTGGTACTCACTCTCTGTTTGGCGCGCATTGGCAGTGGCTTGTTGGCGCGCCCCCTGCTTGCGATCAAACAGTGGCAGCGGTATGGAGGCGCTCAGCATCAGGCCTGAATCACTGCCACCCGGAGCATCAATGCGCTTGTGCCCCAGGCCAACGGTAATCTCTGGGATGCGGCTGCGGGTGACGGCGCGGGCTGTCAGGCGTGATGCTTCAGCCTGGCGCTTGTGCAGCAGCAGCCTGGGATGTTGTGCCAGATGCTCCAGCAGGCTGGAGAGTGGCGGCAATTCTGCCGGGATCAATCGGCCTTCCACGCTATCGAACTCCCGGCTTCTCTCCGGGCCGATCATCCCCAGCAGTTGCTGCCATGCCGCCCTAAGCTGTGCTGCACTCTGACGCTGCCGGGAGAGTATGCTCACCTTCTCCCGGCTGATCCGGCGGCGGTCGTAACCGGAGACATCACCAGCTGCTTCGCGTTTCTCCATGGTCACCTCCACCTCGGAGAATTTTGCTACCCAATGAGTGAAGATCTGCTGTTGCTGCTGGTGGAAAAGCGCCTGGTAGAAGTGCTGGCGAATCTCAGTGCCACGCTGGATTCGTTGTGCCTCACTATTGGCCTGTGCGGCCCCTAACCCCATTTGGGCTGCATCACGCCTGAGGCGGCGTTGTCCTGAGAGATCCAGGCGCTGATAGAGCCAGATATTGGTCTCTGTCTCGCTGCCTGCCTCCTCGCGGGAGAGTGCAAACTCGGGATTCACCCAGGTCTCTCTGACAATCAGGTTGCCCTGGGCGGCATCCACCCGGCTATCGAGAAGCCGAATAAAATCCGGCTGGTTCAGCCCCAGTTGCAGGCTGAGGGGTTCGGTTAGCCTGGAAAGGTCAGTTGGGCGTACGTGCAGGGCGTAAGATGTTGATTCGATTGGCGTAACAAAAAAGTCTGTGGTCACCTTGTTGGTGATGAGGATCTTTTTTGTATAGCCAGGCGGATCAAGAGCTTGCGTCATGTGCGTGCGACCAACTGATTTTTCCAGGGTTAAGGGTTCAGCAGTGGTCAAGGCGGGGAGCACAAGCACTATCAGTCCAACAAATGGACGTAATCGCATAAAATCCATAACGGGAGTTCTCTTTAAAAAAGAGGGTTCAACGGGGTTCTGCCACCCCCAAAGGGCATGGCAAAACAGACCGGCAGCTAAGCGAGCCGGCAGGGTGTTTCAGACGGGTTAACGGAGTGGTGGTGCCCGCAGAGGCGGAGAGAGGAGGTAGCGTTCAAGGGGGGCGAGCCTGTTTTCCCTGTGACGATGAACCACCTGGCGCAGGGAGCCAGAGAGCAGCAGCGTAAAGAGGAGGGCGAACAGCGCCAGCGTAAGGGTGTTATTAGAGAGCTTTTTTAATACCCCATTGGGGCTAACATCGACTTCGGAGAGAACCACATCATGGTGCTCATCGTGTGAGCTGTCGTGGGCATAATGGGCTTTGCTTAAATGTGTGTGATCACTGGCTTCATCAGTCGCATGGGCGTGGCTGAGGTGTTTATCCTGGCCGTGATCCAGACTGTGCAGATGCAATGTCGCACCCTGTGAGCAGAGCAGCAACAGAGAGAGTAACAGGCTCCACAGGAGCAATGTTGGTCTATCTATGCGGCGAAAAAATCCCATGAGGGACAGTCTAATCAATTAACCGGCTTAAAGGCAAGTCGCCATCACCGCCTCTTATAACCATCGCCGAACACTCCAACCTAACAGCTCTGCCAGTCGTGGCACCCAGCGACGTTGCCGCCAGCGTATGGCGCAAACGGCTGAGGCTTCGGTCAAATCAGCCTCGAACTGCAGCTGTAACTGACGGCAGAGATCAGGGTTGCGGCTGACCAGATTCAGTTCATAGTTCTGAAGCAGGCTGCGGTAATCGAGGTTGGCGGTGCCCAGTGTCGCCCATTTGCCGTCGGCAATGGCAACCTTGGCATGCAGCATCCGGGGCAGGTATTCGAAGATCTTGACCCCGGCATCCAGCAGCCGGGCATAGACCGCATTGGCCGCCCAGCCTGCCAGGCGCACATCACTGGTCTGCGGTACCAGCAGGCGCACCTCAACCCCCCGTTTTACCGCTGCAAGCAGCACCTTTTGAGTGTGGTGATCCGGTACGAAATAGGGTGTTGTCAAACAGACCTGCTGTTTGGCGCTGCCGAGAAAATCGGTATAGATGCAGGCAAGCCGACGACGGCAGGCGCGACTCTGGTTGGGAATAAGTACGCTCTCTGCCAGCTCATGGTCGTTGGGCTGCCATTTTTTATCACCGCGCCAGAATGCGTCAAACAGTTCGGCAGCCTGCTGTGCCAGATCACCTTTAAAAGCGGCATGGGTATCGCGCCAGCGTGCTGCGCCATAGTAGCGCTGTGAGCTTTGGCGGTGGATATTGAACCCGCCCAGAAAGGCTGTTTTGTTGTCGATCACCAGCAGTTTGCGGTGGTCACGCCGGTTGTAGCGGAGCGGTTCGCGCCACTGCCAGCGATGAAAATGGTGCACCTCTACCCCTGCCTGTTCAAGCTCGGGCCCCAGTGAGCGGTAGAACTGGAACAGTGAACCCAGTGCATCCACCAGCAGCCGCACCTGTAGTCCGGCTCTTGCCCGCTCTGAGAGGGCGCGGGCAAAGCGACGGCCGACCTCATCGTCGGCAAAGATATAGGTCTCCATCCAGACCTGTTTCTGTGCGCTGCCGATGGCTTCGAGCATGGCCTCAAACAGGCGATCCCCCTCGGTGTAGAGCTGGATGGCATCATGCCTTGCTCCTGCCGCCCTCTTTGGCAGCGGGCTGCATGAGCAGCGCTCTCCCATATCGCGTACCACTACACCCACAGCTCCAATGCAAAGTGGCGCATCACGGCGCTCAGTACATCGCTGCGGGCAATGATACCTTGCAGCTTGCCGTCAGAGACGATCGGCAGTGCCCCGACCTGCTGCTCGACAAACAGCCGGGCGATGTAGCGAACATCGGTATCCCTGCTGGCTGTCAGGACAGGGGATCTCATCAGCTGGCTGACCGGCTCGTCTCTGCTGCGCAGGGTCTGCTGTTGATAGTTTTCTGTGATGCCACTGAGGTGGCGCAGGATATCCCGATCGGAAATGATGCCGACCAGCTGGCCGCTGGAGGAGACAACGGGCAGATGATGAATCGCCCTTGTCCGGAAGAGTGCCAATGCCTCATCGGCAGTTGCCTGCGGGGTCAGTGTCACCACAGGTGAGCTCATGATCTGTTCGGCCAGCAGTGCGGCCTCTGTCTTTGGCAGCTGTTTGACGGATTGATAGGCCTGGGCACCTGCATGCGGCTGATCGGGCTTCTCCTGGCCTCTTCTGTGTTGCTCTTCTCCGTCAATCGCCTGTTCGGGGGTAACCGCTTGCATTTTTTCAACCGCAGAGTTTTTGAAAATCTCTCCCTGAGGCATTCGCTCATTGCTATTGAGCCCTTGTACGTAAAAGGTCATGACTTATCTCTCCCGCACTGTCGGTTCACAATCAATTATGGGTCTTGGGGCTATCTATCTGCTTGCACCATACCAATGTTTCACTCTTTAACTCAAAAATGCAAACCGGGCAGAAAGCAGCAAAATAGGGGGGTTGTCCATCTGTTTGAGCTGCTGCCAGATCCTGCCGTCGAAAATGGCCTAAGGATGACCCCAGAGTATGCACAGGGCACAACGACCATGTCCTGTGTTGATGGTATTGCAGCACTGCGACATTCAGCCGCATTCCCATGGCAGAAGTATCACTCTAGAATCGCTCCGGGTTGGCAGGAACCTGGTACCAGGCATAATTCGAGGTTCTTTGATTATGCCGCTGCCGGTTATTAGCTGCATTGGGCTGAGCATAGCAGAGGTTTTGTATCTTCCCCCAGTGTCGGCCTTCAGTTACACGGAAAGAAAATCTGTTGACGGTAAAGACGTTTCTTCCGTTCCCACCTTGTGTTTAATCTTTTTTCTGGTTTATCAAGCAAACAGGCAGAGATGATAAATATGCCCATTTATAGAGCAGTGCTTAGCGTTCTGTTTGGGGTGCTGCTGGCAAGCAATCTGCCAGCCTCCCAAACCTATTGGCTGTCGGACATAGCACCCACCAGGGAGCAGGCAGAGAAGATGCGATCCTCGCATGGTGGCATGGTCATAAGGGGGCAACAGGGGCATTCCAAAAAGCTCTGGTTGCGAAAGGGGGATAGCATCGCAGACTCAACCTATGTTGAGCAGAGTGATCTGCCGCTTGTTCTGGTGAGCCCTGAAGCATCACAAGCTGAATTGGCATTTAGTAATGAAGGGTATGCTGACATCACTTTCAAAATGCAACATGAGGGGTATTACAACCTGTTCATGATAGACAAACGGGTTGAAGATGGCGTGCTGCAAGAGACGGTGCTTAAAAATGAGTCTCTCAGCCATAGCTGCCGGGCAGGGCATGACCATGTTAAAGAGCTGGTTCCTCCTCTTTATTTTGAAGGGGTCTCTTTCGACATCATCAGGGAACGGCTCCCCAGGGAATCATTTCATCTACGATTGGGTTCAGGAGATATTATCACCTACAAAGTGATGCTCAATGGTAAGCCTGTGAGTGGTGCTGCCGTTACCATGTCAACCCAAAAGGGCTGGGCCAAGACGCTGAAAACAGACTCAGATGGCAGGGCCTCCTTTGAGATGATACGTGACTATTACCCGCCGTGGCATGAGTTTAACAAACGTAATATGGAGACCTTCCTGATTATTGCTGAATATGAGAGCGATGAAAGCGGGGTTTATCAGGGAGAGAGCTACGACCGTGTTCATTACAAGGCCACCTCTGCAGGCAATTATTATCCCTCTGCTCGGGACTATAAGTCATATACCTATGGACTCCTGATTGGGTTGTTTGGGTTAACGGTATCAATATTCTTTATCTATTTTCATAGGAAAAGAGCGGCCAAACTATATCGGGAGAAGCGTTTTGCGTAACAAGATCCGAAATTTTTTAAACAATGGCGATCTAGGGCGCTTTCGGTTTTGGCTCCAGCTATCCCTGTTTATCCTCTTCGTCTACGGAGGTTACGCAGCCATCAATATGGGTGACAGTCTGCCTACCTTCTCTTGCACCTATGTTGATGGAAAACCAGGCACCTGTTTTCTGGTGCCATTGCAACACCGGATGGTAACAACACCTGAAAAACTTTTTAGTTATGCAGGTATGGCGATACTCACCGGGCTTTTCTATTTTACCCTCTGGTTTTTGGTCTTCAATAAAGCCTGGTGTGGTTATGCCTGCCCTTTAGGCGCTATTCAGGATTGGATCACAGCACTGAGAAAAAAACTGGGCATGCAGTATGTCACCTATAGCTGGGAGCAGTTTAAGGTGCTCAAAAAAATCAAGTACATTCTTCTTTTGCTGCTGATCTTTATTCCGATGGGGATCGGTTCCGGGATATTTTCCTACGACATGGGGGTTCCGTTTTGTATGATCTGCCCTGCACGGACAATCCTTCCTATCTTTTCTGGTGACTTCTCCCAGCTAACCATTGATTTCTCCTCCAAGACAAAAATGATTATGACCTCCCTGGGGATGTTGATAACCGGTATTTTCCTGGTGGGTGCCTTCGTCAAGAAACGATTCTTCTGCTTCTTCTGCCCCATGAGCGCACTCCACTATCTGCTCTCAAAACCGGCGCTGCTCAAATTGAAAAAGGACGGTTCAAAGTGCACAAAATGTGGTGACTGTTACAGTGTTTGTGACATGCAGATAAAAGAGATCGCTGATGATGTTGAGAGTCGAAACATTCTTCAGGATGACTGCATCATGTGTTTTAAGTGTGTCGCGGCCTGCCCGGAAGAGGGGGCGCTTGAAGTGGATTTTATGGGTCAGCCGGTTTTTGAAGCTACTGTGCAGGGGTATATCAAGCGGATGGAAAAGGCGAATAAAAATGGATAATGAATTGCAGGCAGAGAAGAAGAGCGTGCCATTTAACCGCACCCATCAGGCGATTGAAGCGGAAAGAATGTTGCGCCGTATCAAGGATGACTTTTCTGATAATCCGGATGCAATGGATTACTTCTATGACCTCTATGAACAGGTCTATTGCAAAGGTGAATCACTGCACAAGGAAGAGAAGGTGGTTGGCACCATGTGTGTCCAGGTGCCAGAGGAGTTGATCTATGCCGCGGGTGGTGTGCCGGTGCGGCTGTGCAACGGTTTTTATACGGATGATCAGGTGGGCGCTGAATTTATGCCTGCAAAATCCTGTTCTCTGGTAAAGGCCACGCTGGGGATGCTTGACAAAGGATCTACGCTGCCTTTTGTAGACAAGGTAGAAAATATTATTCTGCCAGCCACCTGTGATCAAAAGAGAAAGGCCGGTGCCATGATCAGTGAGATGGGTTATGAGGTGTATGACATGGAGGTGCCTCCGGTCAAGGAGAGTGAGGAGGCTCGTCTCTACTGGCGGCGTTCTGTGCATAACTTTGCTGTGTCACTGAAAAAAATTACAGGTAAAAAAATAACCAAGGCCAACCTTAAAGATGCGCTGGCAAAGGTGGCGGCGGCACAAAAAGCCTATAGAACACTGCATGTTTTAAGAAAGGAGTCACCATCAATATTTTTAGGCAAGGATGCGTTCATGGTAACCAATGCCTATTTTTTCGACAAAATAGAAAACTGGACAGCGGCAGTAAACCGATTGAATGCAGAGCTTGAGCAGCGTAAAGAGAAGAAGATCACGGCTGCGCAACGCCGTGCGCCCCGCATACTCTTTACCGGCTCCCCTGCGATCTTTCCAAACCTGAAACTGCCGGTGCTGATTGAAGAGTCAGGCGGTGTGATCGTGGCAGATGAGACCTGCTCATCCAACCGCATGCTCTATGACATGGTGGCAGTGGATGAATATAACACCGAAAACATGGTTGCCAGCATTGCGGATAACTATCTCAAGCCCTGCACCTGTCCAATCTTTACCAGGAATGATGACCGGAAACGCAAGCTGCTTAATATGGCCAAAGATTTTGCGGTAGATGGCGTTGTCTATCAATCCTTTTCAGGCTGCCAGGTCTATCAGATGGAACACAGCAGCATTGCCAAGGCGCTTCAGGCCGAGGGCATCCCCATGCTGTTTGTAGAGTCCGATTACAGCCCGGATGATATGGGTCAGCTCTCTACCCGAATAGAGGCATTCATTGAGTCACTCAAAGCCAAGCGGAGAAGAAAGCGATGAACTGTTTTGCAGGTATTGATATTGGGTCAACAGCAATCAAGATTGCATTGATCGATGAAGATAAAAACGTTATTGCCTCCAGGGTGACCTCTACCGGGAGCCACTTCCGAAAAAATTCTGTGGATGCCCTGCATGGGCTCCTTGCCGAGAATGGATTGGGTATTGATGACCTGGCCTACATGATCTCGACCGGTTATGGCCGAAAACTTTTAAAAGAGGCGGATGAATCAGTCAGTGAAATCACCGCCAATGCCATTGGGGCATTGGAGGCCGGACGTAAGTATGGCGAGATCAGAACCATCATTAACATCGGTGGACAGGATACGAAAGCGATACAGATAGATAGCTCCGGCACGGTTACAAACTTTGCAATGAATGACAAGTGTGCCGCAGGCACCGGCAAGTTTCTGGATGTAACAGCGAGGAATCTGGAGATTGAGCTGGAGGAGCTGGGTGATTATCACTTCAACCTTAAAACCGCTCCACTGCCGATCAACAGCACCTGTGTCGTATTTGCAGAGTCAGAGATTATCGGCTTGCTGGCCGATGGGCATGGCAAAGAGGAGATTGTTGCCGGTATCCACTACTCCATAGCAAAGCGGACAATCCGTCTGGCCAAACGTATAGGTCTGGATGGGCTGGTCTACTTTGATGGCGGCCCCGCGCTGAATAAAGGGTTGGTAGCGAGCATGGAAGATGAGCTTGGAAAGAAGCTGGTGATACCGGAATTCCCGCAGCTCACAACGGCGTTGGGTGCTTCAGTGCTCGCCTGTGAAGCCTATCTGGATGAGCTGGAAATTGCTTGATCTATCCCGGAAAACTCATAAATTATGCGCAATCTCACTTGTCTATTGATTCCACAGGAAATATTTCCTCAATCGCCCGTAATCACTGATACGGGACTCTTTCAGGAATTTCCCTGTGAAACCAATATCCTGCGTGATCTTTGCGCAAATTCATGAAATTTCCGGGCTATCCCGCTAAGGCAGGTCTGCACTGTGGTTGAAATCGACCCGTCAATGATGACCTTCTCCCTGGCTGTGGGGATGGGGCTGGTGTTTGGCCTGGGGCCTTGCAATATCTCCTGCCTGCCCTATCTTGGGCCGGTTTTTCTGGCGCGTGACGGAGGGGTTCGCCACTCCTGGCGCACCATTGTCCCGTTTTCCATGGGGCGATTGAGCGGCTATACGCTGCTGGGTCTGTTTGCCGGTCTTACGGGGCAGATAGTTGATAGCAGGCTGGATACCCCCTGGGTACCCATGATCCTGGGCGGGGCGACCATACTGGTTGGCCTGTCGCTGCTCTTCTCAAGCAAACCGATGAGTGGCTGCTCATCCCCATCCCCCATCAGCAGATGGTTTGGCCGGTTCCACCCCAGGCTAAACATTAAAAGGTTCCTGCCTGACGGGCTCTTCTTTATGGGCTTTGGGATGGCGCTGAATCCCTGCGCCCCCCTGGGCAAGGTGATGCTGGCCGCATCGGCTACCACCAGTGCCATAGCCGGATCTTCCCTGGGGTTTGGCTTTGGCCTGGGTGCAATACTTGTCCCCGCCGTGGTCTTTGGTGTCGGGATGGCCTACGTTGGCGACCGGCTCAGAGAGCAGATGGCTGAATGGCGCACCACCCTGGAAAAGACCAGTGCAATCATGCTGATCTTTATGGGGGCGGGAGTGTTTGTCTTTTGACCTAAATCCTGCAAGTGATCGTGCTTGCAGAGTGTAAGAATATTGATTCGTAGAGTGAATGACAACTTTGAGTGTCATCCTTATTGTGATGACCGAAAAGTTTCATATCGCTATATGGATCAATAGCTTGCGCTATGTGAGTGCGAGCACTTGCAGGATTTAGGTTTGACGGGGAGCAGGTCGGCCAGGATGCCATAGACCACAGGCACCAACAGCAGCACCAGCAGTGTCCCAACGGCCAATCCAAAAACGATGGTGATGGCCATCGGCAGCAGGAACTGAGCCTGGATCGAGGTCTCAAACATCAACGGGGTAAGGCCGCCAATGGTGGTCAATGA
>Ga0256839_1002434_pt1 | contig 20690 bp, 20 predicted proteins | sample 354166metaG_FD_185968 | JGI IMG/M metagenome (GOLD analysis project Ga0256839, IMG submission 185968) | Hydrothermal vent microbial communities from Mid Atlantic Ridge, Atlantic Ocean - 354-166 | ecosystem: Environmental > Aquatic > Marine > Hydrothermal vents | place: Atlantic Ocean: Mid... | reverse complement strand
ACCCGGAAGCCGAACCGCTGGTAGAGCCGTAGCGCCGCCGCGTTGCGCTCGGTCGTGGCGAGTTGGACGCCCGGTACCCCGCGCGCCCGCAGACAGTCGAGGAAGCGCGCCATCAGGGCCGTGCCCACGCCGCGGCCGCGCGCCTCGGGCAGCGCGTTGATGTGCAGCTCGGCGGGGTAGCGGCCGGCGGGAGCGCGCTCCCCGTGCTGCCGCAGCACCCGCCAGAGGTAGGGGAGGTCGCGCAGGAAGTGCGGGTAGCGGCCGCGCAGCAGCCCCCCGAGCAGCACCCGCACGAGCCGCGTCCGCGCCCAGCGGGGCAGCGCCCGGGGGTCGCAGGCGCCGATCACGTAGGCCACGACCCGGCCGTCCGCCTCGGCCACGAAGTTGCAGCAACCCGTCTCGAGGTAGGGGCGCACGAAGACGTCGGCCCACAGCGCCTCGTCGGGGAAGAAGCGCCCGATGGGCGCGCCCAGCAGCCCGGTGCGGTGCGAGATGCGGCCCACGGCCGCGAGGTCGGCGGCGGTGGCGGCTCGGATCCGCAGGGGCTCGGGCGGCATGAGATCGTCCTGCCTTAGTATAGGTCCGTGAATCCGACGCCCCGCTGGCTCTGGCTCGCCGCGCTCGTGGTCGTCTTCGTCGGCGTCAGCGAGGCGCTGCGGCTGTGGTGGCGGCTCGACCTGCTCGAGCGGCTGCTGGCGACGGCGCTGGCCCTCAGCGTCTGGGCCTTCATCAACGGCCGCTGGATCTTCGCCCACTACCACGCCCTGCGGGCCTCGTGGATCAGCCGGCGGCTGCCGCCGCTGGCGGGGCTAGCGGCGGACGACCGCCTCCTCGTCCTCGCGCCCCACCCCGACGACGAGGTGCTGGCCGCGGCCGGCCAGATCCTGCAGGCGCGCGGGGCCGGGGCCCGGGTGCGGGTGGTCTGGCTCACCGCCGGCGACGCCTTCGACCTGGCCTCGGGGCGGCCGGCCCCGAAGCCCGAGGCCATGCGGGCGCTGGCGCTGCGGCGCATGGAGGAGGCGCGCGCAGCCACGGAGCGGCTGGGGCTCGGGGAGGCGGACCGGGTCTTCCTGGGCTACCCCGACCAGGGGCTGCTGCGCCTCTTCCTTACCCACTACTACCTCCCCTACACCAGCCCCCACACCCGCCTTTCCAAGGTGACCTACCCGGGCAGCCTGCGTCCGGGCGCGCGCTACACCGGCCGCGACCTCGAAGCCGACCTGGAGGCGGTGCTGCGCGGCTTCGCGCCCACCCGGGTGCTCGCGCCCAGCCCCCTCGACGCCCACCCCGACCACCAGGCGGCGGCGTACTTCGCGATGCGGGTCATGGGCAAGCTGGGCTGGGAGGAGCGGCTCGTCTACTACATCGTCCACGGCGGCTACGAGTACCCCCTGCCCAAGGGACTGCACCCGCGGCTGCCGCTCTACCCCGCGCCCCGCGGGCGGCGGCTGCCCTGGCGCAAGCTCGAGCTCGACGACGGTGCCCTGGAACGAAAGCTCGCCGCCACCCGCGCCCACGCCTCGCAGCTGCGGCTGATCGGGAACTTCATGCTCGCCTTCGTGCGCCGCACCGAGCTGGCCAGCCCCCTGCCCATACCGGCACGGGTCGTCCCCGAGGACTTGGGCCTCGAAGAGGTCTAACGCGGCAGCAGCGGCTCCAGGTAGGCGAGCGCCGGGCGCCACTCGAACTCGTAGACGCTGCCCGAGGGGGTGGTGAACTCGAGCAGGTCGGGACCGGGCACCCGCACCTTGCGTAGCGTGAGCAGCCCTTCGGGCTCGAGCAGCTCGACGGTCGCGGTGGTGTAGTTGGGGGCGTCGTTGGGCTTGTCCTCGAGCTCCTCGGGGTCCATCGTCGGGTAACCGGGGGCCTCGAGCCGCGCCAGCGCCTCGGCCAGCTCGATCGCAAGCAGACGCAGGCGCTCCTCGGCGGTGCCGTCGGAAAGCACGAGCTCGATGGTCTCCCCCTTGCGCACAGCGGAGAGTCCCTTGGGCATGGCCACCTCCTCATTGAATATTATACGCTCAACTTTTATTACTGTATACCTGCAACCTCGGGCCTGCGGGCAACCGATAGAATGCGTAACGATGCGCTACGGAACCCTGCTCCTGCTCCTCGCGTTGCTCCTTGGCGGCTGCAAGGGCGACGCCAGCTACACCGTGGTGCGCACCGGCGGTTGGGACGGACCGCCGCCCGCACCCCGGGGCGAGGTGCTGCTGACCCTCATCACCCCCGACGGCCGCAGCTACGACCTCGACCGCGCCGGGCTCGAACGGCTGACCTGGGTGCGGCGCACCACCCGCCACCACCCCCACGAGACCGACCCCCCCTCCACCTTCGAGGGGGTGCTGCTGGAACAGATCGTCCGCGAGCTGAACCTCGACACGGAGGGGTTGGTGGTGCGCTTCGTCGCCCTCGACGACTACCGCATCGACCGCCCCTGGGCGGAGCTGGCGCCGCTCGAACCGATCCTCGCCCTGGTGCAGGACGGCCGCCCGCTGACCCTGGAAAACTACGGTCCGGTGCGGGTGATCTTCCCTTACGACCGGCTGAAGCCTGACCCCACCCGGTACAATGCCCTGTGGGTGTGGCAGGTCCGCGTCGTCGAATTCCACTACTGAGCCCCAGCCTGCTGGCGGCGGGCCTGATCGTCGCCTTGCTGCTGCTCGCCGCGCTGCTTTTCTACGAACAGTCGCGGCTGGAGTCGGCGATCACGAACGCCCGCGCCGCCAACTCCGCCTACCAGTACTCCCAGCTCGAACGCGACCTGCTCAAGGCGGCGCTGATCTGCAGCCGCGGCGGCATCGACCCGGTGCGCGCCACCAATCTGGAACAGCGCGCCCGCCTGGCCGTCCACAGCTACAGCTTCCCGCTCCTCGCCCCCGAGAGCCGGCGCACCCTGGAGCGGCTGCTGGCGCGGTTGGAGGCGGAGTCGGCGCGCGCCTGGCCCTGCGAGCGGCTCGAGGCCTGGGCCGACCGGGTGCACCCCATCGTCATCGAGGCCACCGAGGTCTCCAGCACGGTGCGTTCGAACCTGCTGGTGCAGCTGCGCGCCTACCGCCGCGACACCCTGTTCGGCTTCGTGATCGTCCTGCTCTTCGCGGCGGCCTACCTGTACTACCAGGCGCGCCAGGTGCTGGGCCAGCGCCGCCGCATCGCCGACCTGGAGAGCGAGGGAGCCTTCAAGACCCGGCTCCTGGGCATGGTGGCCCACGAGCTGCGCACCCCGATCGCTACGATCGTCGGGTTCAGCGAACTGCTCGACGACCCGGCAGCCGACCACCGGCGCTACCTGAGGCGCATCCAGAACGCCGCCCGGCGCCTGGGGCAGACGCTGGCCACCTTCCTGGACCTCTACCGCCTGGAGTCGGGGCAGCGCCTCGAGCTGGAACGGCAGCCGGTGCGGCTGGGGGCGCTGATCGCGGAGGCCGCGGAGATGCTGCAGGTCCAGTTTCCGGGCCGTTTCCGGCTCGAGCCCGAGGACGGCGAGGTCGTCGTCGTCGGCGACGAGGGCCGCCTCTTCTCGACGGCGCTCAACCTGCTCACCAACGCCGCCAAGTACGGCCCCGAGGGCGAGCCGGTGCGCATCCGCCTCGCCTGCAAGGACGGCACCGCGCGCGTCGAGGTCTACGACGGCGGCCCCCCGCTGGAACGCGGGGAGGCGGAAGCGATCTTCCAGCCCTGGACGCGCCTCGCCCGCCACCGCGGGCGCGAGGGGCACGGCCTGGGGTTGGCGGTAGCGCGCGAGGTCATCGCCCAGCACGGCGGGCGCATCGGTTGGGAGGCACGCCCCCCGGGGCAGGTCTTCTGGTTCGAACTCCCCTGCGGGAACGCTAGTCCGTGAGCAGCTCTGCGCTCTGCAGGCGCCCGAGCAGCTCGAGCGGGCTGAAGGGTTTGCTGAGGTAAAGGTCGGCCCCCGCCTCGCGGGCGCGGTGGGCGTACTCCTCGCCCTCGAGTGCGGTCAGCACCACCACCAGCGTCTCCTCGTGCCCGGCCACGCGACGGATGCGCCGGACGACCTCGAACCCGTCGGCGCGGCTGCCGAAGAGCATCACGTCCACGATCACCACCTGGGGGTCGTGCCGCTCCAGCAGCGCCTCGATGGCGTCGCCGCTGCGCTCGGCGTGCACCTCGAAGCCCGCGGGGGTCAGGGTGGCCTCGAGCAGCGCGACCATGTCGGGCTCGTCCTCAATGAGCAACACCTTCACTCCTGCACCTCCTCGAGCCACAGGCGGTTGGCCCAGAGGGCTTCGAGCGGCATGGCCACGAAGGCCTCGACGAGCTCGGGGTCGAAGGCGCCGCCGGCCTGCCGTTCCAGCCAAGCGGTCGTGCCCGCGAGGGTGTAGGCGGGGTCGCGACCGTAGCCGTGCATCCGGTAGTCGAAGCCGTTGGCCACCGCGATGATGCGGGCGCCCAGCGGAATCGCCGCGCCGGCCAACCCGTCGGGGAAGCCGGCGCCGTCCCAGCGCTCGTGGTGGTGGCGCACCCAGGGGATCCAGCCACGGAAGGCGGCCACGTGATCGAGCAACGAGGCCCCCACCTGAGGGTGGGTGGCGAGCAATTCGCGGCCCTCGTCGTCCTCGCCCACCCAGGAAGCGACCACCCGGTCGGGCAGCGCCAGCTTGCCTACGTCGTGGGCGCGGGCCGCCGCCCCCAGGGCCGCGGGCTCGAGCGGCCGGCCCAGGGCGTCGTTGAGGCGCAGCGCCCAGAAGGCCACGCGCCGCGCGTGGCCGCGCGCCGCGGGGGCCTTGAGCTCGACCAGGGTCACCAGCACCGAGAGGAAGTCGTCCTGCGAGGCCCGGATCTCCCGGTAGGCCCGGGCCAGGTCCTGCGCGTACTCCATCAGCTGGCGTTGGTAGAGTCGTCCGGTCGCCACGTCCACCTCGTAAAGTTTAGACTAGCACCCGTCCCGCCCAAGCGCGGGTCATCCGGACGACTAACCGCGCCGCCAGGGGGGCGCGGCGGGCGCGAAGAGGCCGTAGCGCAGCGCCGCCCAGCCCCACACGAATCCGCCCAGGTGCGCCCAGAAGGCGACGTTCGACCCGCCCAGGAGGGCGTAGAAGAACTGCAAGAGCGCCCAATAGCCCAGGTAGAAGGCCGCGGGCAGGTAGAAGGTGAGGGGGAGAATGATCCAGACCAGCGTTAGGATTTGGGCGCGCGGAAAGAGAACGAAGTACGCGCCCAGTACGGCCGAGATCGAGCCGGAGGCCCCGATCATGGGGCGGGTGGACCCGGGATCGAAGACCCCCTGGGCCAGGGCCGCCAGCGCACCCCCTAGCAGGTAGAAGACCAGGAAACGGAAACGCCCCAGGCGGTCCTCCACGTTGTCCCCGAAGACCCAGAGGAACCAGAGGTTACCGAGGATGTGGCTGAAACCGCCGTGCAGGAACTGACTGGTAACGAGCCGGTACCCCTCCCCCAGGGGGTCGGCCCAGAAGAGCCGAGGCACGAAGCCGTAGGTGTAGATCATCGCCTCGCGGGCGGCCGGACCGGCCAGCAGCTCGACGAGGAAGACGGCCGCGTTCAACGCCACCAGCGCCTTGACCACGAGGGGCGGGCGCAGCGGACGGTTGATGTCGGCCAGCGGGAACATACCCCGAGCTTACCCCGGGTGTAGGCTTAGGGGTATGAAGATCCTCGTCACCAACGACGACGGCATATTCTCTCCGGGCATCAAGGCGCTGGCCCGGGCCATGAGCGCGCTGGGCGAGGTCTACGTGGTGGCCCCCGACGTGGAACAGTCGGCGGTGGGCCACGGAATCACCGTGCGGCGGCCGCTGCGCTTCAAGCACACCGCGGCGGCGGGGCTGGAGCCGATCCCCGCCTACCGCGTGGACGGCACCCCCGCCGACTGCGTGGTCCTGGGGGTGCACCTGCTGGGCCGCCCCGACCTGGTCGTCAGCGGCATCAACATCGGGGTGAACCTGGGCCTCGACCTCACCCACTCGGGCACGGTGGCCGGGGCGATCGAGGGCACCTCGATCGGGATCCCCTCCATCGCCTTCAGCCTCGACGTGGGCAGCCGCAACGGAATGGACTTCGAACCCGGCGCCGCCGAGGCGGTGCGCATCGCCCGCTGGGTGGCCGAGCACGGCCTGCCCGAGAAGGTGTTCCTGAACGTCAACTTCCCGGTGAACGCGCCCAGGGGGGTGCGCATCACCGAGCTCTCGACCCACCACTACGAGGACGCGGTCGTCGAACGCGTGGACCCGAACGGCGTGGCTTACTACTGGATCGCGGGCAAACCTACGGGCAGCGAGGACCCGGGGACCGACCTCTGGGCGGTGCGCGGCGGGTACACCTCCATCACCCCCATCAGCCTCGACCTTGCGGAGCACGGCTTCATGCCCGCGTTGCGCGCGGCCTTCGAGGGCTAGTCGAGCTTGAGGGGCGGGGGCTCCTCCTCGGGCCCGTGCAGGCTGACCGCCGCGCCCTCGAAGAGCTTGAGTTTTTCGCGCAGGGAGCCGCCGCGGATGGCGATCTCCACCAGCCCCGACGAGCCCAGGTAGGCCACGGCCTCGCCTTCGGGCACGTCGGCAAAGGTGGTGCGGAACGGGATGCGCCGGCCCGCCAGGTGCACGGCCTCCGGCTGCTGCGACGGCCGCAGGTTGCTGATGGCGTTGCCAAAGCGGTCGAACGCGATCACCTCCCCTTCGCGCCCCGCCGCCGTGGCCAGGGGGAGGCGCACCAGCTCCTCCACGTCGAGCCGCGGCCCCAGCGCGTCCGGCGGCTGCCCCAGCGCCAGGTGCGCGGCCGCGGGGGCAAAGAGGTCGCGGCCGTGAAACGTGGGGCTCACGGGTCCGGGGGCGAAGCGCTCCGGCTCGAGCGACCAGGCGGCCTGCGGAGAGTCCAGCTCGGCGGCCAGGGTAAGCAGCCCGTTGTCGGGCAGCACGTACCACAGGCGTTCGCCGCGCACGGCCAGGGCCCGGCGGTCCGAGCCCACCCCCGGGTCCACCACCGCGAGCACCACGCCCCCCTCCGCGAGGTGGGGTACGGCCGCGTAGAGCTGCAGCGCGGCGTGGCGCAGGTCCCCCGGCGGCAGGTCGTGGCCCAGGTCCACCACCCGCACCCCGGGGGCGCGGCGCGCCAGCACCGCCCGCACCACCCCCGCGAAGACGTCGGCGCCACCAAAGTCGGACAGGAAGTAGACGGTCATCTCAGAAGAAGGCGCGCGCCCAGGGTACGTACCCTGCGCCGAGGAGCAGCACGCCCAGGACGAGCCACCCCACCATCACCGGCAGCAGACCCCGCATCCGCAGGTAGATCAGCATCGCGCCCGCGGCCACGACCCACCACAGCAACACCGGGGCCATCAGGAAGAGACCGGCCACCAGCACCGCAAAGACCGGGGCCAGCCCCGCGCCGTAGCGGGCTTGCAGCGCCGCCGGCAGGCGCACCCGCAGCAGCGGTTCGGCCAGCGCCAGCGCCGCCAGCGCCAGCGCCCCCAGGGGCAGCAGCGGGTTGAAGGGCACCGGGCCCAGCCAGGCGGTGCGGCTGCTCAGCCAAGCGTACCCGAGCACCAACGCCGCGAGCAGCACCCCTACCCAGAGGCCTTCGAGCCAGCTCTCGCGCCGCCCCAGCGGGGAGGCCGCCCCCTCCTCGGCGGGGCGCAGCGCGCCCCAGCCCAGCGCCCCCGCCACCAGCGCGACGACGGTGAAGAAGACCGGCCGCACCACCTGCGCCTGCACCGGGGTGAAGGCCGCGAGCCAGTTGTGGTACAGGTACCAGCCCAGCCCCACGGCCGCCGCAGCGCCCAGCAGCCAGGCGAGCAACAGCGCCCCGTAGACGCGGCCCACGCCCCAGGCGTGGTCGGTGCGCACCTCCAGGGTGCTGATCGGTTCGATGCGGCTCTCGCCGTAGAGGTGCAGCCCCACGAGCAGCACCAGTCCGAGCAGCCACAGCCAGCCGGCGCGCAGCAGCTCGGCCACCAGGTTCACCCGCCCCGAGAGCTGGTCCAGGGTCAGGCCGCCGCGGCGGGTGTCGCCCATGCCGTAGTAGACGCGCGCCAGCGTGGCCAGGGCCTCGGTGTAGCGGGGGTCGGCGCTGGAAAGCTCCGCGAGCGCCCGTTCCAGCGTCTGGGCCGCTGCGGGAAGCTCGCCCGCAGTCCAGAGCAGCCGCCCCTTGAGCACGAGTAGGTCGGCCCCCTCCGCCTCGCCCAACTCCTCGAGCGCCGCGGTTGGCCGCCCCATCCGCTCGAGCAACCGGGCGGCGTCGACGCGGGCGCGGCGCTCGCCCAGCACCGCCGCCTCGCGGTAGGCCTCGAGCGCGTCCGCGAAGCGGCCCACCGCCTCGTAAGCCCGCCCCTTGACCCAGGCGGCCTCGGGACCGGGAACGAACTCGACCAACCCCAGCGCCTCTGCGGGGCGGCCCTTGGCCAGCAGGTAGCGCGCTTCCAGGGTACGCGTCACCAGATCGTCGGGGGCAAGGCGCCTGAGGCGCTCGAGCAGGTCGCCGGCTTCCTCTAGGTTGCCCTCGTCCAGGTGCACCCGCACGAGCAGCTTCAGCGCGGGCACGTACTCGGGGTCGGCCACGAGCGCGAGCTCGCAGGCGGCGCGCGCCCCCGCCAGCACCTGCTCGTCGTAGAGGGTGCGGCATTGCGCGTAATACTCCGTCGGACCGGGGTTGAACTGCGCCCAGGCGAGGGTCAGCAACAACCCCGCAAATCCTAATATCCAACGCATACCTAAACTCTAGCACGGGCCTTCTCCGGTTCCGGGTAGCCGTCTTGCTACAATGGAAACGTTCAAACCCTGGAGGTGTCTATGAAAAAGTTTCTGGCCCTAGTTGCGCTCCTCTTCGCCATCGCCTGGGCAAACCCCGCCACCCTGATCGACGAAGGCCGTTTCCAACAGGCCTACGACGAGGCCCTCGCGCAGGGCACGGCCACGGCCTACGCCCTGGCCGCCAAGGCCGCCAGCTACTACGCGGGGTACGTGGCCTCCACGGGCAAGGACAAGGAAGCCTGGTTCTCCAAGGCCGAAGCGGCGGCCAAAAAGGCCATCGCCGCCGACCCCACCTACCCCGAGGGCTACTTCGAGCTCGCGCGCGCCCAAGGCCGCCTCTCGCAGTACCGGGGCATCCTCGCCAGCCTCAACCTGGCCAGCTCGGTGCGCGACAACCTAAAGAAGGCCCTCGAGCTCGACCCCGAGCACGACAGTGCGCTGGTGGCGCTGGCGCTGTGGAACCTCGAGCTCGCCCAGAAGGGCGTGGGCTGGATGTACGGAGCGAGCATCAAGCGGGTCGAGCCGCTGTTCCAGGAGGCCATCCGGCTCAACCCCACCGCGATCGCGCACCGCCTCGAATACGGGAACGCCCTGATCCGCCTGAAAAAACCGGAGCGGGCACGGGAGCAGCTCGAAAAGGCGCTGGAGCTGCCGGCGCGCACCTGGGTGGACCGCGCCGACCAGGAGAAGGCGCGGGCTTTGCTGGAAAGCCTCAAGTAGCGCTCAGCGGCCGAGGCGCTCGAGCCGGCCCGCGACCCGCAGCACCCGGTCGAGGCTGAGCTCGGGAACTTCGGCGAAGCTGCTCAGGTAGCCGCGCACGAAAGCGCCCGCCTCGGTGGGTACGCCGGCGCGGCCGCAGACGATGGCCGCCACCGACCCCGCCTCGAAGCGACCGCTGATCGCGTCGGGCGGCGGGCGGTCTTCCAGGTCACACCCCTCACACCCCCCGAGGTGGCCCAGGAAGAAGCGGGCCAGCTCGTAGACGAGCGTCGCGTAACGCGCGGCTTCGTCCGCCTCCTCCAGCTGGATGACGAACCGCCCCTCCCCCCGGCGCAGCCGCCCCGGCGGCTCGGGGCCGAAAAGCGGCCCCGCCACCTCCACTCCCCGGGCACGCACCCGTAGCACCAGCGCCTCGAGCGCCGTGCGCACGTCCACGGAGGCCGGCGGCGGCGTCGGCAGCGGCGACCCCTCGGTCTCGGTCACGTCGAAGACGAAGCGCAGCGGACCGCCCGGGTGCAGCAGGAGTGCGGGCTGGGCCTCGGGCCGTACCCGGCGGCCCAGCGCGCGCCACTCGGCGGCCGTCCGTACCTGGGTGGCCCCGGGTTTTTGCAGGTGCAGGAGCGCGGCGTTGTAGGGGGAGAGGCCGCGCATCCGGATCACGAAGTCGAGCAGCGCGCCGAAGGCCGGGCTCGAACGGTAGCGCTCGGCCAGCCGGCCCAACTGGTCGAAGGCGCGCAGCTCGGCCAGGCGCTCGGCCTCGTCCTCGCGCGGCGCCGGGTTCCACTCGGGAAACAGCGGGTCCTGGTGCACGGCGGCGGGTCCTCGCGCCTATTCTACGCCCGCCGCGCGCCGCAGCTCGTCCTCTTCGGGCCAGCGCTCCGCCGCCAGCGCCCGCGCCAGCGCGGCGCTCACCCGACCGGCGGCGTCCCGTACCCGGCGCCACTCGGCGAGCGGCCGCCCCGACGGATCGGGCAGGCCCACGTGCAGCCGGCGGGTGCGCGCCGGGTAGGCCGGGCAGGCCTCGGCGGCGGCGTCGCAGACCGTGAGCACCAGGTCGAAGTTCCAGGGGTCGGGCAGCTCGAAGAGCGTCTTGGAGCGGTGACCGCCGAGGTCGATTCCCGCCTCGGCCATCACCCGCAGCGCCTCGGGCTTGACCCGGGTGCGCACGGTGCCCGCCGACCGGACCTCGGCCGCCACCCCCGCCTCGGCCAGGTGCCGCCGCAACCAGCCCTCCATCATCTGGCTGCGGGCGGAGTTGTGGGTGCAGAGGACGAGGATGCGCAGGGCGGTCTTCACGCCTTCATCATCGCAGAGTCGCGTCAGGGAAGTTTCACGAAATGGAAAGGACGGCCGCAGCCGTCCTACTCTGGAGCCAGCGGCCGGATTTGAACCGGCGACCTACCGCTTACGAGGCGGTTGCTCTACCGCTGAGCTACGCTGGCGCGCAGCAAGCCTAAGTATAGGCAATCCCGCGCCCGGCTGTCCACGGCAAACGGACCCTAGTCGGAACCGCGGGCGTACCCGACCCCGCCCATGTAGAACCGGTCGGCGTTTTCCACCCAGATGAACCGCCGCTCCACGTGGCCGTCCGCGAAGCGGAAGGTGATCACGTACCCCTCGATGGCGTAGCTGCCGCCGCTGCGGCTCGAGCCGTCGCTGCGCGCGTAGGTGGAGGGCAGGTGGTCGAGGGCGAACCCGCTGGCGCTGAAGGTGTTGGTGCTCTGGTCGCTGCGCTCCACGCGGAACCGGCCGTCCCGGGTGAAGACGTAGGTTTCTTTCAGGTAGTAGCTCCCGCCCCAGTCGAAGGTGCCCCACTTTTCGAAGAAGGTGTGAACGAAGGTCCCGTCCAGCTTCTGCAGCTTCGGGCGGGGGACGGGGCGGTAGGTCCTGCCCTCGACGACGATGCGGTCCCCTTTGCGCGTGAAGGGCACGGGCCGGTCCTCGCCGAAGCGGATTGTTCCTTCGCCCAGGGTGTAGACCGCACAAAGCGGCGCGCCGTTGGGCAGGAGCTTGCCGCAGTCGGTGGCGTCGGGGTCGCCCTCGGGTTCGCCCCGGTAGACGTAGCCGTTCTTGAAGAAGGTCAGGTAGACCGGGGCGTCCACCGACTCCATGCGCCAGTAGCCCGTGCGGTCCTCCATCGCGTAGTAAAAGCCTTGCAGTCCGCCCGCGCCAGCGGGCGGGGGCGGGGCCTTGCCCGCATCGAACCGCTCGAACCGCAGCGGCTCCCCCTGAGCCCGGCAGACCACGTCCAGCGAGCTCGAGCTGCCGCCGCCCCCGTAGGGGCCCCAGACCGAGGTCGTGGTGGTGAACTCCAGGGTGCGCCGCCCGGTCCCCGCTTCTTCGCGGTAGCGGCTCGCTTCCTTCTGGGCGAGCGGGCCGCTGACCCAGGTGATCCTCGAGGACCCCGCGCCCGCTTCGCCCAGCACCCAGCGCACCGCATACTCGCCTTCGCGTCCCGCGAAACGGTAGCGGCCCAGGGGCAGCAACACCAGCTCCTGCACGTCGCCGCCTTGCCCGCTGCGGCAGGTGAAGCTTCCCGGTTTGGGGTCGCGCAGGGCGAACCAGGTCAGGGCGCGGCGTTCGCTCGCGCCCCGCTGGAAGCAGTGGAAGGTGTAGCTCCCCTCGCCCAGCTCGAAGCCGAGTTCGAAGCTCTGGCCGTAGCGGTCCCACGCGAGGCGGCTCGCCTCCCCGGCGAACGGGCCGCTCCGCCAACGGACGGTCGTCCCGTCCTCTTCGACCTCGAGCCCGTACCGCCCGTCGCCAAAGCTGCTGCGGTAGTTCATTCCCGGCAGCACCTCCAGCTGCAGCTCCGGCCAGCGGTAGTCGCGGCCGTTCTTCTCGCGGTAGCAGGCGAACGCCCCCGGCAGCAGCTCGCTCTCGGGGCGCAGGCCCCTGCGCGCCGCCTCCGCGTAGTCCGGGGGGGCGGCCGCCGCCCAGACCCGCCCCGGCGGCAGGGCGCGCTCCCCGTCGCCCAGGCGCTCCACCGCCCGCCGCGCAATCTCGAGCGCCCGCGGGTTGCGCGCGGCGAGCTGCATGCGGGGCTCGTCCAGCTTCGCCGCGAAGCTGCGGCACCAGCCCGCGGGGTCGGGCTTCGCCTCGCGGTAGGTGGCGAGCAGGTAACGCCCCCGCAGCTTGCGGTAGCCGCGAAGGGTGGAAAGCAGCCCCTCGTCCCAGCGCGCGATCTCCAGCAGGTCGTAAGCGGCGCCCATGCCGTTTCGGATCTGCCAGGCCCCCATGCGCTCGCGCAGCATCCCGTGCTCCCCGGGAGCCAGCTCGGAGCAGAGCTCGTCCGCCGCGTCCACCAGGGCCGCGAGCTTGATCAGGGTCGTGATCGCCTCCTTGAACTCGTCGGCGGTCCAGGAAGGGCGTTGGGCGCGCGCAGGGCCCGTTGCCAACAGCACCAGCAGCACCGCCAGCCCCACGCGCCGCAGCCGCTCCACGGCCTAGCGCTCCTGGCCGGTTCCGAGGATGTCGTCGATCAGGGCGTCCACCTCGTTGGAGGCCTTGCCCGTCCGCTTGAGCTCGAGCAGTTTGTCCGTATCCACCCCCACTGCCCCCGCTTCGGAGATCGTGAAGACCTCGGGCGGGAGGCCGAACAGCTCCTCGAAGAGCCCGGCGGACTTACGGCGGAGCTGCTTGGCGGGCTCGGGGCGGCCGTTCTGCTCGAAGGCCTTCACCAGGGCGGCGAAGGCGACCGGCGAGGTCATCAGCCAGTCGTAGGCCTGGGCCCGGGCCTCCTCCGGAGTCCGGCGCAGGGGTCCGGCGGCCTTTTGAACGGTCACGACCATGAACTTCGCCGCTTCGGTGCCGACGGAGGGATCGAGCTCCTCCCCGAGGCTCAGTTCCCAGAAGGTCACGAACGCCAGCGCGTAGGCCACGCCCAGGTCGTTGAGGGCGAACCCCCGGTCCGCAATGTAGGCCTCGACGCCCTCCCGCTCATCCAGAAAGGCCTCCGCGAGCTTCCTCGCAGCCTCCGCGTCGCCCTCGTAGAGCAATCCCGCAATCTCGCGGGCGGTGTCCCCGTAGGCCGCATCCCCTGCGGGCACGCCGGCCGCGATGCCGCCTTGCATCCCGGCGACCGCTTCCTCGACCTCCCCTGGGTCGGTCCCTCCGATCAGGGCTCCAACGTTCTCGAGGCTCGGAAGGGCGTCGGCAGAAATCTGGGCCAGAGCGAGAGAGAAGCCCAGCGCCACGAGGGCGCTCACGAGAATCGATTTTCGCAGCACGAAGCGCTCCTTTCCTGCGGAATTCGACTAACGTTACTTTGAATCTGTGGGGAAACAATGAGCACAGTTGCACCACTTCCACATATAGCAGCAGCGGTGCGGATCGCTCCGCACCGCTGGCGTCCTGCAGGAAACTACTTCGGTTCGTTGGGCCAGGGGCCCACCACGCCCGGCGCCGCCCACTCCATGGTCTCGAGCTCGTGCTTGGTGAGCCGCAGCCCCGCGGGCACGCGCAGCTTGCCCTGGCGGTCCTCGATCGGCCCCTGGAAGGGGTCGAAGGCCAGTTCCACGTCGCTCATCAGCGCCAGCTCCTTCATCACCAGGTCGTAGACGCTGATCTTGCCGAAGACGGGGTGGTCCACCTTCTTGGCCTTAAGCGCAGGCACGAACTTGGGGTTGATGGGTTCGCCGAACTCGCCGCCCAGCTCCACCGCACCCTGGGGCAGGAGCCACCAATAGTCCACGTCCTGAAGGTTTTTGTTGGTGTACACGCCGGCGTAGACCTTGGCCAGGAAGTCGATGTAGATCTTCTCCCAGTGCACCAGCTGCCCGCTCACCACCTGGTCCGGCGCGAAGCGTTTCATCGGCGAGTAGTGGCCGAAGCTGGGCAGCCCCTTCTTGGCCGCCACCTGGATCACCGTAGGGGTGTCCTCGGTAAAGGCGAAGACGTCGGCCCCCTCGGCGATCAGCGCCTCGGTGGCCTCCTTGGCGGCGGCGGGGTTGTACCACTCGTAGATCCAGCGCACCAGCACCTCGGCGTCGGGTCTCACGGCGCGCACCCCCAGCGCGAAGGCGCTGATGTGGCGCTTCAGCTCGGGGATGGGGAAGGCGCCTACGTACCCGACCTTGCCCGACTTGGTCAGCGCCCCGGCCATCAGCCCGTTCAGGTAGTAAAGCTGGTAGAAGTCGGCCATGTAGGTGGCCACGTTGGGGGCGCGCTTGAACCCGGTGGCGTGCGCGAAGATTACGTCCGGATGCTTTTTGGCCGCGGCCAGGACGCTGTCCATGTAGCCGAAGCTGGTCGCAAAGATCACCTCGCATCCCTGCTTCACGAGCCGGTCGATGTAGGCCTCCGCCTGCGCCTCGGGCACGCTTTCCACGTACTGCGTCTCCAGCCAGGGGAGCGCCTTCTCCGCCGCGATGCGGCCCTGGTCGTGGGCGTGGCTCCAGCCGTAGTCGCCCACCGGCCCCACGTAGATCCAGCACGCCTTGAGCTTATCCCCCTGGGCAAAGCCAAGCGCACCCAGGAGCACCACCAACAACGCCAAGAACCCTTTCCGCATAGACCTTCCTCCCTGCTACCTTCGCTCCCCACGTACGTAGGGAATTCCCAGCGCCTCGGGGGCCCCCGACGGACCCCGCCTGAGGGCGCTAAGGGACAGGACGACCACCACGAACAGGTAGGGCATCGCCTTGAGGAACTCGGGCGACACCACCGCCTGCAAGCGGTAGGAGAGGTGGTAAAGCGCGCCGAACAAGAGCGCCGCGCCCACCGCCTTGAGCGGGTGCCAGGCCGCGAAGATCGCGAGCGCCACCGCGATCCAACCCAGCCCCGAGGTGATGCCGTCGGCCCAGCTGGGTCGGTAGGCCAGCGAAAGAAAGGCCCCGGCGAGGCCCGCCATCGCCCCGCCGAAGACGACCGCGCCGTAGCGCACCGCGTAGACGTTGATCCCCATCGCGTCCACGGTTTCGGGGTTCTCGCCGGCGCTCTTCAGGACCAGGCCCCCAAAGGTGTGGCGCAGGAAGAACCACAGCCCCGCGGCCAGCAACAGCGCCGCCGCGACGAATCCAGCCTCGGGGAGGGGGTGGGCCAGCGGCGCCCCCTCGTAGGGCTTGCCCAGCAGCCCCGAGAGCCCCAACCCCAGCATGGTGAGCGCCAGGCCCGCCACGTACTGGTTGGCGCGCAGCGTGATCGACGCGAAAGCGAAGGGCAGGGCGATCAGCGCCCCCACGGCCGCCGCCGCGGCCAGCCCCAGGTAGGGATGGCCGCTCGACTGGGCGACCGCGAAGGCGGCCAGCGCCCCCACGGCCATCATCCCCTCGACCCCCAGGTTGACGACCCCGCTGCGCTCGGCGTAGATCTCGCCCAGGCCCGCGAGCAGGATCGGCGTCCCGAAAGCGAGCGCCCGCACCAGCGTGGTCCAGATCCAGTCCTCCATCAATGCTCCTTTCGCGCCGGGGCCCAGCGCACCCGGTAGTAGAGCAGGCGTTCGGTCGAGATCAGGAAGAAGAGGATCAACCCATTGAAGACGTCGGTGACCCGGAAGGGCATCTGCAGCGCGATCTTCATCACGTCGCCGCTGGCGAAGACGAGGCCCATGAAGAGCGCGGTGAGCACCGCACCCAGCGGGTTCCCCCGCGCCAGCCAGGCGACGATGATCGCGGTGTAGCCGTAGCCCAACGAGATCTGGTAGGCCCCCAACAGGCGGCCGTGCACCCCGGCCACCTCACCCACGCCGGCCAGGCCCGCGAGCCCCCCCGAAGCGAGGGCCACCCCGAAGACGACCCAGAAGACGGGCATGCGGGCGTAGCGGGCGGCCTCGGGGTTGTCGCCGGTGACCCGCACCGGGTAGCCCCAGACGGTGCGCGCGAGGACGAACCAGGCCAGCCAGGCGAGCCCAAGCGCCAGCAGCAGCGTGGGCCAGTGCACGTAGGTGCCGGGGAGGAGCGGCAGCATGGCCGTGTCCGGGAAGCGGTCGGTGTAGGCGAAGCCGAAGGCGGTGCGGCCGCGCCAGGGCCCGTGGATCAGCCACTCCACCAGGTAGACCGCCACGTAGTTGAGCATCAGGGTGGTGAGCACGTCGTTCACGCCCAGGCGCAGCTTGAGCAGCGCCGGCACCGCCGCCCAGAGCCCGCCCGCGACGAAGCCCGCCAGGAACATCGCCGGCAGCTTGAGCGGACCCGGCAGGGGCGCGAAGAGGGCCACCCCGGCGGCGGCCACCGCGCCGAGCAGCAGCTGCCCCTCGGCGCCGATGTTCCAGAACTGGCCGCGGAAGGCGAGGACCAGCCCCACGCCCGCAAGCAGCAGCGGGATCGCCCGGCGCACCCCCTCGGCGAAGCCGCTGGGGCTGAGCAGGGTTTCGACGAAGATCGTCCGGTAGGCCGCCCAGGGGCTCACCCCGTAGGCCCAGAAGACCAGGCCCGCCACCAGGAAAGCCAGCAGCAGCGCCGCGGTAGAAACGGCGAGCACCCGCCCCGGCGGGGCGACGAGGTCTTTCTCGACCAGGAAGGGGCCGATCCGCCTCACGCTTCCACCCCCGCCATCCACAGCCCGATACGCTCGCGGTCGGCCGCCTCGGCGGGCACCTCGCCTACGATGCGGCCGCCCTGGATCACGGCCACCCGGTCCGCGAGGGCGAGAACCTCGTCGAGGTCCTCAGAGACGAGCAGCACCGCCGCGCCCGCGCGGCTCCGTTCGATGAGCAGCTCGTGCACGAGTTCGGTCGCCCCCACGTCGAGGCCGTAGGTGGGGTGGACCGCGACGATCAGCGGCGGCGCCCCGTGGAGCTCGCGCGCCAGGATCAGCTTCTGCAGGTTGCCGCCGGAGAGCAGCCGCGCCGGCGTGTGGGGATCGGGCGGGTCGATGCGGTAGCGGGCGATCTGCTCGCGGGCAAAGGCGTAGACGGCGCGGCGGTCGATCAGCGGACCGCGCGCGAACGGTGCGCGGGCGTAGTCGTGCAGGATCAGGTTCTCGGCCAGGTCGAGGCCGCCGGCCATGCCCTGACGGCGGCGGTCCTCGGGGATGTGGGCGATGCGGCCGCGGCGGCGGCTCCAGGGGGCGCGCCCCAGCACCCGCACCTCGCCGCGCTCGGGCCGACGCAGCCCGGTGACCACCTCGACGAGCTCGCGCTGACCGCTCCCGGCCACGCCGGCCAGGCCCAGGATCTCGCCGGCACGCACCCGCAGGTTCACCCCGCGCAGCGCGGGCAGGCCGCGGTCGCTTGCGGCGTGCACCTCCGCGAGCTCGAGCACCGCCTCCCCGGGCCGCGCCGGCGGCTTGCGGCGCTCGAAGCTGACCTGCCGCCCCACCATCATCCGCGCCAGCTCGGCCTTGTCGGCCTCCTCGCGGGCGATCGTCCCCACCCGCCGCCCCTTGCGCAGCACGGTGATGCGGTCGGCCACCTCGAGCACCTCGTCGAGCTTGTGGCTGATGAAGATCACCGCCTCCCCCTCGGCGCGCATGCGGCGGATCACCTTGAACAGCTCGCGCGCCTCCTGGGGGGTGAGCACCGAGGTGGGCTCGTCGAGGACGAGCAGCCTTGCCCCCTGCAGCAGCGCGCGCACGATCTCCACCCGCTGCTTCTCGCCCTCGGACAGCTGCCAGACGGGGGCGTGGGGGTCGAAGCGGAAACCGTAGTGCCGCGTCAGCTCGGCGATGCGGGCCTCGAGACCGCGGGTGGGAAAGAGGAAGCCCCGGGGCATGCCCAGGGCCAGGTTCTCGAGCACCGTGTGTGCCCGCACCAACAGCGGGTGCTGCGGCACCAGCCCGATCCCCAGGCGGATGGCCTCCTGGGGCGAGCGGATCCGCACCGGCCGCCCCTGCCAGAAAATCTCCCCCTCGTCGGGGGGGTAGAGGCCGTAGAGGAGGCTGACCAGGGTCGTCTTCCCGGCCCCGTTCTCGCCAAGCAGGGCGTGCACCTCCCCCGGGCGAACCTCCAGGCTGACGCCGTCCACGGCTACCACGCCGGGAAAGCGCTTGGTAACGTTTTTTAGCGTGAGCAACGCGTTCGGCTCCGTCATAGGGGGCCACCGGCAGCGCCGGATGGCCTAATTATTCCCGCGGCCCCGGAGCGCGTCAACCCATCGCGGTACCTTGCACCTGCTCCCGATACGCTAGCGGCGGCGCGGGGTCGGGGTCCCGCCGGGCACGCTGCTGCCCGCCCCCACGCCGGCCAGGCGGGTGAACTCCTTGGGGTCGACGGCACGCGACAGCGCGGTCTCGTAGGAGAGCACCTTGCGCCGGTAGAGGTCGGCCAGGTGGGCGTCCATCGTGATCATGCCGAACTGCCCGCCGGTCTGGATCACGCTGGTGAGCTGGTGGCTCTTGCCCTCGCGAATCAGCGCCCGCACCGCCGGGGTGGCCACCATCAGCTCGTAGGCGAGCACGCGGCCGTCGCCGAAGGCCTTGGGCAAGAGCTGCTGGGTAAGGACGGCCACCAGGTTGTTGGAGAGCTGCACCCGCACCTGCTCCTGCTGGTTCTGGGGAAAGACGTCGATGATGCGGTCGATCGTCTCGGGCGCCGAGTTGGTGTGCAGGGTGCCCATGACCAGGTGGCCGGTCTCCGCCGCGGTGATCGCGGCCGAGATCGTGTCGTAGTCGCGCATCTCGCCGACCAGGATCACGTCGGGCGCCTGGCGCAGCACGCTGCGCAGCGCCTCGTGGAAGCCCTGGGTGTCCGTGCCCACCTCGCGCTGGTTGATGATCGACATCTTGTGCTTGTGGAAGAACTCGATCGGGTCCTCGATGGTGACGATGTGGGCCCGCCGGTTCTCGTTGATGTAGTCGAGCATCGCCGCCAGCGTGGTCGACTTGCCCGAGCCCGTGGGCCCGGTCACCAGCAGCAGCCCGCGGGGGCTGAGCGCCAGCTCGCCGATGTTCTTGGGCAGGCCCAGTTCGTCGAAGGACTTGATCACCGTGGGCACCACGCGCAGCACCCCGCCCACGGAGCCGCGCTGGAAGAAGACGTTGACGCGGAAGCGGCCGCTGCCGGGAAGGCTGAAGGAGAAGTCCAGTTCCTTCGATTCCTCGAACTGGCGCTGCTGCTTCTCGTCCATCAGCGCGTACATCAGCTTGCGGGTGTCCTGGGGGGTGAGCGGCTCGTACTCGGTGGGGTGGAACTCGCCGTCGATCTTGACCATCGGCGGCAGCGCCACCGTGATGACCAGGTCGGAGGCCTCCCGCTCCACCGACAGCTTGAGAAGATCGACGATGTCCGGAACCTTCTGCATCCTTGCCTCCCTTACTCGATCGTGCGGGCCATGACCTCTTCCAGCGTGGTGATGCCCTGCATGGCCTTGTAGATGCCGTCCTCGCGCAGCGTCTTCATGCCCTTCTTGCGCGCGAGCTCCTTGAGTTCAGTGGCCGACTTGCCCTCGACGATGGCCCGGCGGATCTCGTCGTCGATGACCATCAGCTCGTGGATGGCGTAGCGTCCCTTGTAGCCGGTGCCGTTGCAACGCTCGCAGCCGACGCCGCGGTAGAGGGTGACGTCCTTGAACTCCTTCTCGTCGAGGTTGAGGCGCCGCAGCACCGAAGGATCGGGCTCGACCTCGACCTTGCAGTGGTCGCAGACCTTGCGCACCAGGCGCTGGGCCAGCACGCCGATCAGCGAGGCCGAGATGTTGAAGAGCTCGACGCCCATCTCGTCCAGGCGGGTGATCGCGCCCGCGGCGTCGTTGGTGTGCAGGGTGGCGATGACCAGGTGGCCGGTGAGCGCCGCCTCGGTGGCGATCTGCGCGGTCTCCGAGTCGCGGATCTCACCGACCATGATGATGTCCGGGTCCTGGCGCAGAAAGGCGCGCAGGGCGCGCGCGAAGTCGAGGCCCGCGGCCATGTTGACCTGGGTCTGGTTGATGCCGGGGATCTCGTACTCCACCGGGTCCTCGATCGTGGTGGTGTTCTTGTCGGGGGTGGCCACGCGCTTGAGGATCGAAAAGGTGGTGAACGACTTGCCCGAACCGGTGGGGCCGGTGATCAGGAAGATGCCGTAGGGCTTGCTGATCACCTCCTGGAAGCGCTCGAAGACGTCGGGGGCGAAGCCCAGCCCCTCGATCTCGGGAATCTCGGTGGCCTTGCGCAAGAGACGCATCACCGACTTCTCGCCGTAGACCGTGGGCAGCGTGGAAAGGCGCAGGTCGAGGTCGATGCTGCGGTCCTTGAAGCGCACGCGGCCGTCCTGGGGCAGGCGGCGCTCGGCGATGTCGAGGTTGCCCATGATCTTGATGCGGCTGGCGATGGCCGGGGCCGCGCCCTTGGGCAGGCGCATGTACTCGCGCAGCGCGCCGTCAATGCGGATGCGCACGA
>Ga0256839_1002433_pt1 | contig 20691 bp, 16 predicted proteins | sample 354166metaG_FD_185968 | JGI IMG/M metagenome (GOLD analysis project Ga0256839, IMG submission 185968) | Hydrothermal vent microbial communities from Mid Atlantic Ridge, Atlantic Ocean - 354-166 | ecosystem: Environmental > Aquatic > Marine > Hydrothermal vents | place: Atlantic Ocean: Mid... | reverse complement strand
TCCTGGAAGCCGAAAGCCGCCTCCGTGGGGCCGGCATCCTTGCCGGCCCCGGCGCGGCTAGAAGCCGCGCCTACGGAGATGAAAGGGCTCCAGGCCGGAAGCCGCGGCCGAGGACGAACCGGGGCCCGCAGACGGCGCCCCCTCAGAACAGGTTCGGCTGGAAAGGGCCCGGCGGGCGGAAGCGGGTGGTGTCGAGCGGGGGGAGCTCACGGTCAAGGCCGCATCGGCGCGCCGCGAGCGCGAAGCGCCGCGCGAGCAGCCGCGCGTACCCGCCCTCGCCCGTCATGCGCCGGCCGAAGCGTGCATCGCTGAGACGCCCCCCGCGCGCGGCGCGCAAGGCGCCGACCACGCGGCGGGCACGGTCCGGGTAGTGCGCCGCAAGCCATTCCTCGAACAGCCCCCGCACCTCGCCCGGCAGGCGCAGCAGCACGTAGGCGGCGCTCCGGGCACCCGCCCCGGCCGCGGCCTCGAGCACGCGCTCGAGCTCGTGGTCGTTGAGCGCCGGGATCACCGGCGCGCACAGCACGCGCACCGGCACGCCCGCCGCGCTCAGGCGGCGGATGGCCTCGATGCGGCGCGCAGGCGCCGTGGCGCGCGGCTCGAGCCGCCGCGCTAGCGCATGATCGAGCGTGCTCACGCTGATCGCCACCTCCGCGAGCCCCTGGCGTGCCATGTCCGCGAGCAGGTCCAGGTCGCGCTCCACCGCGGCCGACTTGGTGGTGACCATCACCGGGTGACGGCACTCGGCCAGCACCTCCAGGATCCCGCGCGTGATACGCAGGCGCCGCTCCACCGGCTGGTAGGGGTCGGTGTTGGCGCCGAGGGCGATGGGCGCGCAGCGGTAGCCGGGGCGGGCGAGCTCGTCGTGCAGCAGGCGCGGGGCGTCCGGCTTGGCGTAGAGGCGCGTCTCGAAGTCGAGGCCGGGCGAGAGCCCCAGCCGCGCATGGCTGGGCCGCGCGTAGCAGTAGATGCAGCCGTGCTCGCAGCCGCGGTAGGGGTTGATGGAGCGGTCGAAGGGGACGTCGGGCGAATCATTGCGGGCGATGACGGTTCGCGCCCGGTCGATCGCGACCGTGGTGCGCGGCGCGGGCGTGGGCTCGTCCCCGGGCCAGCCGTCGTCGGCGGGCTCCACCGTCCAGGGCTCGAAACGGCCCGCCGGGTTGGAGCAGGCCCCGCGCCCCTTGCGCGGCCCGGGCCGCATGGGCTGCTCAGGTGCGGGCGGCACGGCGCGCGTCGATCACGTTGGGCAGCTGCGCGACACGCCCCAGCACGCGCGCGAGCTGGGCGATGTCGCGCACCTCGGCCGTGAGGTCGAGCCGGGCCACCCCGCTCGACGGGTCGGTGCGCGTGGCCACGCGGCACAGGTTGATGCGCTCGGCGGCGAAGACGCCCGCCACGTCGCGCAGCAGCCCGTGCCGGTCCCAGGCCTCGATCACGATGTCCACCGGGAAGGCCGCCTCGGCCCCGTCCGCCCATTCCACCTCGATGAGCCGGTCGCGCCGGCCGGGCGCGAGCCGCAGGATGTTGGCGCAGTCGCGCCGGTGCACGCTCACCCCGCGCCCCTGCGTGAGATAGCCGACGATGGCATCGCCCGGCGCGGGCCGGCAGCAGCGGGCGAGCTGGGTGAGCAGATTCCCCATCCCCTGCACCCGCACCGCCCCCGCCGCGGTCGCGCGGCGACGGCGCGCGGGCGTCCCTGCCGGCACCGGCGCCGGTCCGCCCGCCACCTGCTGGGCGGCGCCTGCGATCTGCGCCGGTGTCAGGTCGCCGCGGCCGATGGCGGCCAGCATGGCCTCCACGTCGCGCTGGCCGAGCCGCTCGGCGAGCTGTTGCCAGGGGAGGTCGCCGAGCCCCAGCCGGCGCAGCTCGCGCTCGAGCACCTCGCGCCCGCCGGCCACGTTCTTCTCGTGGTCCTGCTGGCGGAACCAGTGGCGCACCTTGGCGCGCGCGCGGCTCGTGCGGAGATAGCCGAGCTCGGGGTTGAGCCAGTCGCGGCTGGGCCCGCCCTGGCGCGTGGTGAGGATCTCGACCTGGTCGCCGCTGCGCAGCTCGCAGGTGAGGGGGACGATACGGCCGTTCACCCTGGCCCCGCGGCAGCGGTGGCCGACGTCGGTGTGGATGTAGTAGGCGAAGTCGAGAGGCGTGGCCCCCGCCGGCAGGTCCACCACCTGGCCCTGGGGCGTGAGCACGTAGACGCGCTCCTGGTAGACCTCGGACTTGAAGCGGTCCAGGAAGTCGCCGCCGCCCTCGCCCTCGCGTGGCTCCAGCAGCTGGCGCAGCCAGGCGATCTTGCGCTCGAGCGCGGGATCGGCCTTGACGCCCTCCTTGTAGCGCCAGTGCGCGGCCACGCCGTATTCGGCGTAGCGGTGCATCTCGTGGGTGCGGATCTGCACCTCCAGCGTGCGTCCCTCCAGGGCCACGACCGCCGTGTGCAGCGACTGGTAGAGATTCTCCTTGGGCTGGGCGATGTAGTCGTCGAACTCGCCCGGGATGGGCGGCCACAGGCTGTGGACCACGCCGAGCACGGCGTAGCAGGCGGCCACGTCGTCAACCAGCACGCGCACCGCGTGCACGTCGAAGACCCGGTCGAAGCCCACCCCCTTGCGCCGCATCTTGCGCCAGATGCTGTAGATGTGCTTGGGCCGGCCCGTGATCCGGGCGCGGATGCCGGCGCGCGCCAGCGCCCGCTCGAGCTGCGCGATCACGCGGCGGATGTAGGCCTCGCGCTCGCTGCGGCGCCGCTCCAGCAGGGCCGCGATCTCGCGGTAGGTGGCGGGGTCGAGGTGGCGGAAGGCGAGGTCCTCCAGCTCCCACTTGAGCTGGCCGATGCCGAGACGGTTGGCGAGCGGGGCGTAGATCTCCAGCGTCTCGCGTGCGATGCGGCGACGCTTGTCCTCGGGCAGCGCGTCCAGCGTGCGCATGTTGTGCAGGCGGTCGGCGAGCTTGATGAGCACCACCCGCACGTCCTCCGCCATGGCCAGCAGGAGCTTGCGCAGGTTCTCGGCCTGGCCCGCGCGGCGCTGCTGGGCCTCGTCCAGTGTCTCCTTCAGCGCCGGGAGCGCCCCCAGCTTGGTCACGCCGTCCACCAGCCTGGCGACCGTCTCACCGAACTCCGCCCGCAGGTCGTCCAGCGTGACCGGCGTATCTTCGACCGCATCGTGCAGGAGGGCCGCAGCCAGGGCCTCGGCGTCGAGCCGCAGCCCGGCCAGGATCTCGGCCACCGCCATCGTGTGGCGCACGTAGGGCTCGCCGGAGGCCCGGCGCTGGCCGGCGTGGGCCCGCGCGGCCGTCTCCAGCGCGCGCGCCACCAGCGCCCGGCCCGCCTCGTCCAGGTGCTCCGTCACGCGCGCGAGCCAGTCCGCCGCCCCCTCCGGCAGGGTCTCCGCGGGGGCCGGGCGCTTCGCGGTCGCCGTCTCGTGCGCCTCCATAGCCTGAAGCATAGGCCACGGCTCCTCCCGCCGCGAACGGCGGGGATGCTACCCTGTTGGACCGCCATGACGCCCCAGCGTTTCAAGCGCCTGCTGCGCGTGCTGGACCGGCGCCAGCCGGACCTCACCGTGCTGCTCGACCACGTCCACAAGCCCCACAACCTCTCGGCGATCCTCCGGACCTGCGACGCCGTCGGCGTGCTGGAGGCCCATGCCGTGCTGCCCGAGGGGGTGGACTTCGAGCCCCACCACGAGACCTCGGCCGGCGCCGGGAAATGGATGCGGGTGGCCAGGCACCGCGACGTCGTCGAGGCGGTGCGCACGCTGCAGGCACGGGGCTTCCGGGTGCTGGCGGCGCACCTGTCGGAACGGGCCCGCGACTTCCGCGAGCCGGACTACACGCGGCCGACGGCCATCCTGCTGGGCGCGGAGAAGTTCGGCGTGAGCCCTGCGGCCGCGGCGGCGGCCGACGGCCACATCGTCATCCCCATGGTGGGCATGGTGGCCTCGCTCAACGTCTCGGTGGCCGCGGCGGTGATCCTCTTCGAGGCCCAGCGCCAGCGGGCGGCGGCGGGCCTCTACGACCGTCCCCGTCTCGATCCCGAGACCTACCGGCGGGTGCTGTTCGAGTGGGCCTACCCCGACATCGCCCGCCGCTGCCGGGAGGCGGGCATGCCCTATCCCGAGCTCGGGCCCGAGGGCGAGATCCTGGGCCCCGTGCCCGGCACCGCCGCGGCCACGGAAGGCAGATAGCCCCGCGCCCCTTCCACGCCGGCAGGCGGCATAGCGATCCTCCGGCGCTGCCGAAGCCGGCCACGCCGGCGGTCGCCGGTGCGGCGGGCCGGCTGGAAGCCGGCCCTACGGCGGGAACGCATCCCGCCCGTCGCCGCCCGTCCCCTCGTCCGCCTTGGCCGCGTTCCAGAGCGCGTCCATCTCCTCGAGCGTCGCATCCTCGGGGCGGCGGCCCTGGGCGGCGAGCGCCGCCTCCACTGCCCGGAAGCGCCGCTCGAAACGGGCGTTGGCCTTGCGCACGGCCGCCTCCGGGTCCACGCCCAGGTGCCGCGCCAGGTTGGCGCAGGCCATGATGAGATCGCCCAGCTCGTGCTCCAGGCGCGCACGGGCCGCGCCGGCGCGCATCTCGTGCTCGAGCTCGGCCACCTCCTCCTTGACCTTGGCCAGCACGGGCTCCGGGCCCGCCCAGTCGAAGCCGACGCGCGCGGCGCGGCGCTGGAGCTTGACGGCGCGCGCCAGCGCCGGCAGCGCCACGCTCACCCCGTCGAGCGCGCTCGGCGCCCGACCCTCTGCGCGCGCTTTCGCCTCGCGCTCGGCCGCCTTGTGGGCCTCCCAGGCCAGGCGCTGGTCCTCGGCCGAGCGCACCTGCGCCTCGCCGAACACGTGCGGGTGGCGCCGCACGAGCTTGTCCACGATGGCGGCCACCACGTCGCCGAAGGCGAAGCGGCCCTGCTCCTCGGCCATGCGCGCGTGGAAGACCACCTGGAACAGCAGATCGCCCAGCTCCTCGCGCAGGGCCTCCAGGTCGCCGCGCTCGATGGCGTCGGCGACCTCGTAGGCCTCCTCGATGGTATAGGGCGCGACGGTCTCGAAGGTCTGGGCCCGGTCCCAGGGGCAGCCGCGCTCGGGGTCGCGCAGCGCCGCCATCACCTCCAGCAGGCGCGCGATCTCCATCTCAGCGCACCCGCACCGCGTCCAGGCTCACCACGGGCTCGTCCCCCACCACCTCGGCCGCGTGCACCACGCCCCGCGGGACGGCCAGCATGTCGCCCGCCTCGAGGATCACGGATTCGCCCAGCATCTCGAGGCGGAAGCGCCCGGAGAGCACGCCGTCGATCTTGTCCACGTCGTGGGTGTGCGGAGGGAACCAGGTGCCCGGAGGATAGACGTAGCGGGTCACGCGGTAGCCGCGCGCCTCGAGCTTGGCCCGCATGGCCGCCTCGGAGAGCGGCCCGTCCCGCGTCTCGTCCCAGCGCTCCACCTCGACGCCCATTGCCGACGACCTCCGTCCTCCGATCCGGTGGGAAGACATGATGCCCGAGCCCGAGCCGCGCCCCAAGATCCGGACGTGCCAACATCGCATCGCCATGCGCCTCAGCGACGCCGAGCGCCGCGCCATCGTCGAGACGGCCCGCCGGGTGTTCGGGCCGACGGTGGAGGTGCGCCTTTTCGGATCGCGCGCGCGACGATGCCCGCGGCGGCGACATCGACCTCTGTATCGAGGCGGACCCCGACCGGGCGACGCTGGGCAACGAGCTGCGTTTCGAGCGCGAGCTCCTGGCGCGCATCGGCGAGCGGCGCCTCGACGTCGTGCTCCAGCCCCGCGGCCGGCCGCCCGGGGCCTTCGCGCGGCTCGCCGCCAAGGAGTCCGTCCCCCTGTGAGCGCCGGGGCCGAGCTCAGGGAGCTGTTCGCCCGGAATCTCGCCTCGGCGCGCAGGATCGCCGAGCGGCTGCGCCGCACCCGTTCCTTCGGACTTCACCCCCCCGTCACCCGTGGGGCCGGCTTCCAGCCGGCCCGGCGCGGCTGGAAGCCGCGCCTACGGGTGGTTCCCGGCGACAACGGCTGATGGGCAAAAGGCCTGCACGGTTGCGGATGCCTCGGCCTGGCGCCTGGCGGAGGTGCTGCTGGAGACGCTGGCGCGCCTCGAGGCGCACGCGCGGGCCAAGGGCTTCCTTTCCGGATGGGCGTCCTCCCGCGCCGGTCAACGCCGGCGCAGGAGGCGGTCCATGGCGGCGTTGATCTCGCGCAGACGCGCCCCGTCGCCGCCGCGGTCCGGATGGTGCTGCCGCGCGAGCTGGCGATAGCGCCGGCGGATGGCGGCATCGTCCACCGGGTCCTCCAGGCCGAGCACCGCGAGCGCCTCGGCGCGGGCCTCGCGCCGCGCGGCCTCGCGCCAGAAGCCCTCGAGCAGCGCCCGCACCGCCTCGGCGTCGGTGCTGCGCAGGTGCGCCAGGTCCAGGTAGAAGTCCCGCAGGGGATCGTGCGCGTCAGGGAGCGTGTGCCGACCGGGCGGGGGCGGGCCGAGACGGATGCGCAGGCAGTGGATCTCCAGGCTCGCCTCGCCCGAGGCCGCCAGCCGCTCGCGCAGCCGGTGGAGACAGTGGAAGAGCAGGAAATGCACACGGAACAGGCCCAGGGGGTCGGCGAGGCGGCGGCGGTCGAACTCCGCGTGGCCGGCCTCGTCGAGGCGCCGGATGAGGGCGTGCTCGGTGGTGTGCGGCTCGGCCCGGAGCATGGCGTGCACGGCCTCCACCAGCGCCTCGAGCCGCTCCGGCGGCGGGACGGGATCGTCCGGCGCCTGCGGCTGCCGGTCCGGGCCGCTCATGCCGCCGCCGCGCCTCCCCCCCGGCGAGGCGCCTGGAGGAAGCGGTGGGCCTCGACCCGCCAGCCCGTCTCGGCGGCCACCAGCACCAGGCAGCCCGGCCCGCCATGGGTGCGCACGCGCCCACCGGCGCCGGGGTTGAGCACCCAGGGCAGCATGTCCGTGTCCACCACCTGCCGATGGCTGTGGCCGTAGACGACGGCGCGCGCCTCCGGGAAGGCCTGCCGCAGGCGCGCATGGCGCCGCGCGGGCGGCCCGTGACGGTGGCCGTGGACCGCGACGAGGAGCCCGCCAGGCAGCGCCACGGCCGCCGTCTCCGGCCATGTGGCGCCGCGGTCGTTGTTGCCGCGGACGACCCGCAGCTCGGCTTGCAGCTCCACGAGCCAGGCGGGCGGGCCCACGTCGCCCGCGTGCACCACCAGGTCGCAGCAAGCCGCGAGCCTCGCCACCCGCGGGTCGGGCGGCCCGTGGGTGTCGGCAAGCAGCAGCACGCGCACGGCCATGGCACGATGATGCCGCCGGCCCTCGGCCATGCCAAGCGCGGCCCGCCTGGCGTGGCGTAGACTGGCGCCGTCATGCCCGACGGCCTCCTCCCCAGGCTCGCCCCGGTCCTCGTCGCCTTCGCCGTGGGCCTCGCGGCGCGCCGCCTCGGCCTCGCAGGACCCGCCCACGCGGCCCGGCTCATCGGCCTGGTGGCGCACGTGGGCCTGCCGGCGCTCATCCTGGGCACGGTGACGCGCCTGCCGCTGGCGGCGGACATCGCCCTGCTGCCGCTGGGAGCCGTGTTCATCGTGCTCGCGGGCTGGCCGCTCGCGGCGGGGATGGTGCGGCTTGCGCGCCTGCCCCGTGCCCAGGCCGGGGTGGCGCTGGCGGGGACGCTGATCATGAACCTCGCCGTGATCTACCCCTTCGCCCACGCCGCCTGGGGCACCGCGGGTGTGGCGCGGCTGGCCTTCTTCGACTTCGGCAGCGCCTGCGTCGTGCTCACGTTGGTCTACGGCCTCGCCGCGGCCCACGGCCGCGCCGGCGCGCGGCCACGGACGGTGCTCGTGGCCTTTCTGCGCTTCCCGCCCGTGTGGGCGCTGGCCGCGGCCGTGGCCATGAACCTCGCGGGACGTCTCCCGCCCGAGCCGGTGCTGGAGGGGTTGCGGCTCGGGGGCCTGACCGCGGTGCTCGCGGTGGTGGCCGCGCTCGGCATCCTGTTCCGGGCGCCGCGCAGGCTCCAGGCTCCCGTGGTGCTGCCCCTGCTGCTGCGCCCGCTCCTGGGGCTGGCCCTGGGCGCGGCCTGGGTCACGGCCTGGGGGCTCGAGGGGCTGGACCGGGCCGTGGTGCTCGCGGGCGCGGCCGCACCGGCCGGGTTCAACACGCTCGTGTTCGCAGCCCTGCACGGCCTCGACCGCGAGGCCGCCGCGGCGGTGGTCTCGCTTTCCTTCGCCGCCTCCCTGCTCTACCTGCCGCCACTGCTGTGGCTCCTCGGCTGAGATCCCGCTAGGCTGGGGTGCGCATGCGCACCGGCTACGCCACGCTCCCCCTCCACGGCGGCCGCGCCCCCGCGTGGCTCTTCCGCCGCATGGTGCGGCTCGCGCGCGCGCTCGCGCTGCACGTGATAGAGGCCGACGGGACGGCGGGCCTGCTGCGGCGGCTCTCCGATCCCTTCTGGTTCCAGGCCTTCGGTTGCGTGCTCGGCTTCGACTGGCACTCGAGCGGGCTCACGACCACCACCACGGGCGCCCTCAAGGAGGGGCTGCGAGGCCTGGAGGCGGATACGGGGCTGTGTGTGGCGGGCGGCAAGGGCGCGGCCGGACGGCGCACGCCCGCCGACCTCGAGGCCGCCTGCGCGGCCTGGGGCACGGAGGCCGCGCCGCTGGTGCGCGCGAGCCGCCTCGCAGCGAAGGTGGACAGCGCCGCCGTGCAGGACGGCTACCAGATCTACCACCACGCCTTCGTCGCCACGCGCGAGGGCGCCTGGTGCGTGATCCAGCAGGGCATGCGTGATGCGACGGGGCTTGCTCGCCGCTACCACTGGCTCGGGGAGGGGCTGGAGAGCTTCGTGCGCGAGCCCCACGCGGCCGTCTGCTGCGACGCCCGCGGCGCGGCCCTCAACCTGGTGGCGGCGGAGAGCGCGACGGCGCAGGACGCCATGCTGAGGCTGGCGCGCGAGCCCGCCGCCGAGACCGAGCGCCTGCTGCGGCGGCTGCCCGAGCTCAGGCTGCCGCGGCGCCATGCCGTCACGCTGCGCGACGTGGATCCGCGCCGGCTACGCCGCATCCTGCTCTCGACCTGGGAGCGCGCGCCCGCGGACTTCTCCGAGCTGCTGCTCACGCCGGGTCTCGGCGCCAGGGCCCTGCGGGCGCTGGCGCTGTGCGCCGAGCTCGTGCACGGAACGCCCGTCTCCACCCGTGACCCCGCGCGCTTCAGCTTCGCCCATGGGGGCAAGGACCGCACGCCCTACCCCGTGGACCGCACGGTGTACGACCACACCATCGCGGTGCTGGAGTCCGGCCTCAGGCGCGCGCCGGTGGAACGGCGAGAGCGCGAGGCCGCGCTGCGCCGGCTCGCGGCCTTCGCCGGCGGGGACCGATAGCGCGGCCACCTCCTCCCGTGCGGCGTGGCGGGCTAGGCGGCGGCCTCCATCTCCGGCGTGTACTCGCCGCGCCGGGCGGCCGCCGTCAGCCGGCAGCGCTTGAGAAAGATCCGCTGCGCCTCCGCCACGTTCGAGGCCTCCCCGCGCCAGGCCTCCATCGCCGGCTGCTGCAGGGCGCGCGCGAAGGAGAAGCTCAGGGTCCAGGGGGCATTGCCCTTCAGCCGGTTGATGGCGGCGAGGTTGGCGTCGGCCTCCTCGGCGCTCTGCCCGCCGGAGAGGAAGAAGATCCCGGGCACCGCGGCCGGCACGGCGCGCCTCAGCACCCGCAGCGTCCGTTCGGCGACCATCTCCGGCGGCACCTTCGCCGGATGCGCCTTGCCCGGCAGCACCATGTTGGGCTTGAGGAGCGTGAGCTCGAGCACCACACGGTGGCGGTGCAGCGCATGGTAGACGGCGTGCAGCACGGCCTCCGTGGCCTCGGCGCACTGCTCGATGCCGTGGTCGCCGTCCATGAGCACCTCGGGCTCGACGATGGGCACGAAGCCCGCCTGCTGGGCGAGCGCCGCGTAGCGCGCGAGCACCTCGGCGTTGGCCGAGAGGGCCAGGGGGCTCGGCATGCCTGGACCGACGAGATACACGTCGCGCCACTTGGTGAAGCGCGCGCCCTTCTCGCGGTAGGCGGCGAGGCGCTCGGCGAGCCCGTCCAGGCCGCGCGTGACCTTCTCGCCCGGGCAGGCGTTGGGCAGGAGCTCCGTGCCCTTGTCCACCTTGATGCCCGGCACGATCCCCTGCCGCGCCAGCAGCTCGACGAGGGGCGTGCCGTCGTCGGCATGCTGGTCGAGCGTCTCCTCGAACAGGATCACGCCCGCCAGATGCTCGCCGATGCCGGGCGTGCCGAAGAGGAGGCCGCGCCAGGCGCGGCGTGTCTCGGGCGTGGACTCCACGCCCACCGCCTGCAGGCGGCGCGTGATGGTGGGGACGCTCTCGTCGGCGGCGAGAATGCCCTTGCCGGGATCCGTCAGCGCGCCCACCGTGGCCTCGAGGCGTGCGGTGTCGATCATGGCCGGCCCTCCTCGTGCAGCGGCTCGCTGCCCGGTGATATGGGGGCGGCGGCCGGCTCAGGCAAGCGCGGGCAAACGTGATCGTCTCAGGAGGCCGCGGCGGCGCCACGGGCGCGCCGCTCCCACAGGAGCCATGCGGCGCCGAGGAGGAGGACGGCGGCCTGGGCGGCCAGCGTCTCCACCGTGGGGTAGATGCCGAGGATGTCGATCTCGGGCAGCGGCAGCGTCCGCGCGGGCAGCCTCCCCGCCTCCTGCAGCGCGGCGATGCCGTGGCCGGTGAACATGACCGCGAGCGCGAACAGGAGGGCGGCGTTGACATTGAAGAACAGCCTGAGCGGCAGGCGCAGGCTGTAGCGCAGGATGAGCCAGGTGAGCACCGCGAGCAGCGCGACCGCGGTGGCGATGCCGCCCCACAGGTAGCCGACAGCGGCCGGTCCGGCCTGCAGCCACAGGGCCTGGTAGAACAGGATGGTCTCGAAGACCTCGCGGTAGACGGCGAGGAAGGCCGTGAAGGCGAGCGCCCAGAGGGCGCCGCCGTGGAGCGCGTCGTGGATCTTCTCCTTGAGGAAGCGCTGCCAGCGGTCGGCGTGGGTCTTGCCGTGGAGCCAGAAGCCCACGTAGAGCAGAACGCCCGCGGCGAGCAGGGCCGTCACGCCCTCGGTGAGCTCGCGGCCCGCGCCGCTGATGCTGACCATATAGGCGGAGACGGCCCAGGTGGCGGCACCGAGGGCGAGCGCCGCGATCCAGCCCGCATGCAGCCAGGGCAGCGCGTCGCGCCGGCCTGCCTTGACGAGGGTGGCGCCGATGACGGCAAGGATGAGGATCGCCTCCAGCCCCTCGCGCAGGAGGATGATGAGCGCGCTTGCGAAGGCGACCGGCCCGTCGAGCCCGGACTCCTCCACCGCGGCGCGGGCCGCCTCCAGCCGCGCGCGCGCCTCTGCGTGCAGCCGCGCCACCTCCTCCACGGGCGCGTGACGGCGCAGCGCCTCGCGGTAGGCGAGCATCGCCCGCTCCACCCCGGAGCGCAGCTCCGGGCGCGCCGCAGCCACCCGTGCCTCGGCGAGCTCGAAGCCGTCCAGGTAGGCCGAGAGCGCCGCCTGGTAGGCGGCGGCCGCATCCCCCTTGCGGTAGAGGGCGAGGCTCTCGTCCAGCCGCTCCCCGGCGAGCGTGAAGGGATCGGCGCCGCCACCGCCGAGCGCCTCCGGATGGGCACGCAGGTAGGCCAGCACGGCGACCCCGTCCGCCCCGTGATGCTCGGCCACCTCCGCGGGCACGGCCGCGCTCACCGCCGCGAGGTCGGGAAAGCGCTCGCGCCAGGCCGGGTCGGACGTCCACAGCGCGCGGCCGCGCGCGCGCTCGGCCTCGGTGAAGGCGAGACTGCCCACATGGAAGGCCAACGCCCAGCGCTCCCGGTCGGGCAGCGTGGCGAAGCCCCGCATGGCCGTGTCGGCCACGCCCAGGGTGATGGTGTTGTAGAGGCCGAAGACCGAGCGCACCTCGGCCCGTGCGCGGTCGGTGAAGTCCGTGGGCGCAGGATCGAGCCCCCGCGCGGCCGGGCCGTCGCCGCGGCCGTCCGGACCGTGGCAGGAAGCGCACTGCTCGGCATAGAGCCGCGACGCTCCCGCGAGGTCGGGAGCGCTCCGGGGAGCCAGCCGCACCTGGAAGGCGCGGACGAGCGCCCCGCGCAGGCTCCGGCTCAGCGCTGCGACCCGCTCGGGCGGGGCCCTGGCCTCGATGGCCGCACGCAGCGCCTGCGCATCGGCGACGAGCCCCGCCGCATCGGCACCCGCCGCGAGCCGTCGGATGGACGCCTGCACCACGCCGGCGAACTCCACCTGCTCGGCGTACTCGCCCTCGTCCACCACGCGGCCGTCGCGCACCGTGGCAGGGTAGTCCACGGCGATGTAGTCGAGCATGTGCACGAGCCGCCGTGCCTCTTCGGCCGGGGCTGCGCCGGCCTGCGCGGGGGCAGCCTGGGCAGGCCCCATCCCTGCCCAGGCGAGCGCCACGATGGCCCACAGAAGATGCTTCACGGTTCCGCCACCCCAATCATAAATGAGAACGATTCGTATTCTATTCCCATGATCCTGCCAGGACAAGAGCCCCCTTCGCGCCCCACCCCGCCTCCCGCGCGCGCGCCGGGCTTCGATCGGCCCCGAAACGACGCCCAGGGGGCGGCAGGGCGGGCGGTGCCAGGAACCTGACGACCGTGACGCCGTCCGGGCCGGGCCTGCCGGCTCCGTCCGTATAATCCGGTCCATGTCCATGCCCCGTCCCCACCCGCATGGAGCCGCGCCGGACGCGCTGCGGACGTCGGCCCGTGAGGCCCTGGCCGCGGTCGGATCCGTGGTCCTGGGGCAGCCGGAAACAGTCCGCCTCGCCCTGGCCTGCCTGCTGGCCGATGGCCACCTCCTCATCGAGGACCTGCCGGGCGTGGGCAAGACCACCCTCGCCCAGGCGCTGGCCCGTGCCCTGGGGCTGGGCTTCCGACGGGTGCAGTTCACGAGCGACCTGCTGCCGGCCGACATCCTCGGCGGGCCCGTTCTGCGCGAGGGCGAGCTGGTGTTCGAGCCCGGTCCCGTGTTCACGCACGTGCTGCTCGCCGACGAGATCAACCGCGCCAGCCCCCGCACCCAGAGCGCGCTGCTGGAGGCGATGGAGGAGCGGCAGGTCAGCGGCGCAGACGGCGAGACCCGGCCGCTGCCCGCGCCCTTCCTCGTGGTGGCCACCCAGAACCCCTACCACCTCGCCGGCACGCACCCGCTGCCCGAGTCGCAGCTCGACCGCTTCCTGATGCGCCTGCGCCTCGGCTTCCCGCCGGCCGAGGCCGAGCGGCGGCTGCTCGCCGAGGGCCCGCGGCTGGAAGCCGCCGCGGCGCTGGCGCCCGTCATGGATCCCGCCACGGTCCGCGCCGCCCAGGCCGCGGTGAGAAGCGTCCACGCCGCACCGGCCCTGCTCGACTACGTCCAGGCCCTGCTCGCCGCGAGCCGCGGGGACTTCGCCCCGGGCCTCTCGCCACGGGCGGGGCTGGCGCTCATGGCCGCGGCCCGGGCCTGGGCCTGGCTGGAGGGCCGGGGCTCGATCGTGCCCGACGACGTGCAGGCGGTCTTCGTCCCGGTGGCAGGACATCGCCTCGCCGGCGGCGGCGAGGAGGGCGACCATGCCGCCCAGACGCTCCTCGAGCGCGTCCCCGTCCCCTGACCTTCGCCCCCCGTGCGGACGGCTGGCGCGGCTGCTGCGGCGCCCCATCCGGCCTGGCGCCGACGGCTGGGCACGGCCCGGGCGACGCACGATCTATATCCTCCCCACGCGCGAGGGGCTGCTGCTCGCGCCGACGCTTCTCGCCACCGGCCTCGTGGGTCTCCACTACAACAACAACGCCGCCCTGGCTGCGGCCTTTCTGCTCGTGGCCGTCGCCCTGGTGACGGCGCTCCACACATGGCGGGCGCTCGCAGGCCTGGGCGTTCGTGCGGTGGCGGCGGGCGAGGCCTTCGCCGGCGGCAGCCTGCGCTTCCGTGTGGGCCTCGACGGCGGCGGGCAGGCCCGCCACCTGCGCCTGAAGGCGGGCGAGGCGAGCGTGGAGACGGCCGTCCCCGCCGACGGCACCGCCGAGGCGCTGCTCGCGCTGCCCGCCCCGCGTCGCGGGCGCCTCGGCCTCGATCCCCTTCGCGTGGAGACCACGCAACCGCTGGGCCTCTTCCGCGCCTGGGCCTGGGTGGAGACCGGCGCCGCGGCCTGGATCTACCCGGCGCCGGCACCGCCCACGCCCCTCCCGCCGGGCGCGGGTGGCGAAAGCGCCACGGGAGCCGCCGCGGCCGGCATCCCCTCGCCCGAGGGAGAGGTCGCGGACCTCTCGCCCTGGCGGGCGGGCGAGAGCCTGCGCCGCATCCACTGGCCGCTGGCGGCCCGCGGCCGGGGGCTGCTCGCACGCCGCTTCGCCGCCCCCGCCGGCAGCCGGCTCGTGCTGGACTGGGACCAGGCCGCGGGCCCGCCGGAAGCGCGGCTCTCGAGGCTGTGCCGCTGGGTGCTGGAGGCCGAGCGGCGGGGGCTGGACTACGGGTTGCGGCTGCCGGGGAGGACCGTCCCGCCGGGCTCGGGTCCCGGGCACCGGCGCCGCTGCCTGGAGGCGCTCGCGCGATGGCCCGGCTGAGGCCCGCGCCCGCCCTCGACGCAGGCGCCGTGGGCTGGGCCACGGCCTCGGTGGCGGGCGCGGCCGTGCTGCTCGTGGGCGCCGCCCCCTTCCCCACCGTGGCGGCGGTCTGGGCGGCGGCGGCCTGGCGCCTCGCCGCCGCCCGCCGCGGCTGGCCGCTGCCGGGGCCCCTGCTGCGGGCCGCCGCGGTGGCCGCCGCCCTCGCCGGCGTGCACACGGCTTACGGCACCGTGCTCGACCAGGCGCCCGGCACGGCGCTGCTCGCCCTGGGCGCCGCGCTCAAGCTCGCCGAGCTGCGCGGCCGGCGCGACGCCGTCCTCGCGCCCCTGCTCGCCTTCGTGCTGGTCGCGGTCGGGCTGGCGCACGATCCCGAGCTCCCCCGTCCGCTGCTCGCCCTTCCCGCCCTGTGGCTTGCGGTGGCCGCGCTCGCCGGCATCGCCGCGCCCGGGCTCCACCCACGCCGGGCGCTCGCGCGCGCCGGCCGGCTGCTCATCGAGGCCCTGCCGCTTGCGCTCGTGCTGTTCCTGCTCTTCCCACGGCTGGGCGCGCCGCTGTGGGACCACGGCGGGCACGGCGCGACCGGACTCGCCGAGACGCTCGAGCTCGGCCGCATCGCAGAGCTCGCCCGCTCCGACGCGGTGGCCCTGCGCGTGCGCTTCGAAGGCGCGCCCCCGCCGCCGCGGGCGCGCTACTGGCGCGCCGCCGTCTTCGAGGCCACGGACGGGCGGCGCTGGTGGGAAGCCGCCGGGGCGCGCCCGGAGCCCCCGCCGCGCCCGGCGGGGGCGCCCGTGGTCCAGCGTGTGGTCCTGCTCCCCTCCGGCGGGCGTTGGCTGCCCGCCCTCGACCGGCCGGGCCCGCCTCCCGCCGGCGCCCGCCCCGGGCCGGGCGGCACGCTGCGCTGGCCGCACCGGATCGAGCGCGTGCTGACCTACCGGGTCCGCTCCTGGCCGCGCCACCGCACCGCCATGCCCACGGGCGAGCCGCTCGCGCGCAACCTCGCGCTGCCCCGCCGGCTCGCGCCCGGGGTCGTGGCGCTGGCCCGGCGGCTCCGGGCCGAGGGCGGCGATCCGGCCGGGATCGTGGCCGCGGCGCTCGCCTGGTACCGGGCGCAGGGCTTCGTCTACACGCTCCGGCCGGGCCGGCCCCGGGGCGACCCCGTCACCGACTTCCTGTTCCGCAGCCGCCGCGGCTTCTGCGAGCACTTCGCCGCCAGCTTCGCGCTGCTGATGCGCGCGGCCGGGGTGCCGGCCCGCATCGTCACGGGCTATCTGGGAGGCGAATGGAACCCCCTCACCGGCGAGCTCGTGGTGCGCCGCGCCGACGCCCACGCCTGGGTGGAGGTGGCCCTGCCCGGGCGCGGCTGGGTGCGGGTGGACCCCACCGTGGCCGCCGCGCCCCTGCGGCTGGAGCAGGGGATCGACCCCGCGGCCGCCGACGCCGCGGGCGTGCGTTTCCTCCCGCGCAAGACTGGGGGCCCCCTCGCGGCGGCCGCCCGGCTGTGGGATGCGGCCGCCGCGGCCTGGACCTACTGGGTGCTGGGCTACGGGCCGCGGATGCAGGAGGCCCTGCTCGCCCGCCTGGGCCTGGCTGCGGGGCCGTCCCCCTGGCGTACGCTCGCCCTGCTCCTCGCCGGCGCAGGGACCCTGGCCCTGGTCCTCGCGGCGGCCTGGGCGCTGCGCCGGCCGCGGGAGCGCGATCCCGCCCGGGCCGCCTGGGCGCGCTTCCGCGCGCGTCTGGCCCGGCGCGGGGTGCCGGCCCGGCCCAGCGATGCCCCCTGGGCCTACGCCCGACGCGCCGCGGCCGCCTGCCCGGCGCAGGCCGGCGAGATCCGGCGCATCGCCGCGCTCTACGTGGCGGCCCGCTACGGTCCCGGCGATGGCGGGCCCGCACTCCGGGAGCTGCGACGGGCCATCGCCCGTTTCCGGCCCTGAGCGCCGCGCTCAGGCGAGGCTCACACCCCGCAGGGCGAGCCGCCGGACCATCGCGGCATCGAGCACGGCCGTGCGCGCCACCGGGTCGTCCGAACCGGGTCCCACGCCGCGCCACGCTGGTTCCCGCTGCCGTCGGACAGCGTCCATCGCGCCATCCACGCCCCGCGTCGGCCGCCCGGCCGGGCTATCCCGCAACGGTGCCGCAGCAAGAAGACCCATCGTCGCACCTTGCATTCCGCTCGCCTGACGACGATGGGTCGCGCTGGGACCGTCTCCGGTTCACGGGGCAGGGAGCGGAGACCGCACGTGGAGCGGTTCGACCGCCGGACAGGGAAAGCCTGGCTTGGCCGGGTGTGCGCCCGCCGGCTCCTGGGGCACGCCTCCCAGGCCATGACGGCCCGGTACGTGGGGGGCATCCGCCGGGTCCGGCCGCTGCGCTGAGGGGGCGCCGACGGGCCGGATATTGGAGACCTCGGCGAATATTGGACAGGTGACGCTCCGTGTCACCCCCTAAGTGACTGAAAACATGGCGCGCCCGGGAGGATTCGAACCCCCGACCTTCAGGTTCGTAGCCTGACGCTCTATCCAGCTGAGCTACGGGCGCGGGGAGGCGGCATTATCGGGACCGCCTCTGGGGGTGTCAACACGAAGCGGGAGCCTCGAGATGGCGGAGAGAGAGGCAGGGCCTTCTCGTCCCGCTGCGCGGAAATGATAGCTAAATTCGCGTTTTTTTCAAAATTTTCCCGCCTTGCCCCCGTGTAGGGTGAGCACGTGGATGCGCCCTCGTGCCGGTGCATCCGCGGCTCGTTGGTCCACACGATGGTCCACACGGGAGGCTTCCGATGCCGCGTCATGCACGAATCCTGTCCGCCAAGGCGGTCGAGTCGCTCTCGCGCAAGCCCGGCTGCCATGCCGTCGGCGGCGTGCCCGGGCTGTGCCTGCTGGTGCGCGCCGGCGGGGGCGGCGCCACGAGTGCCATCTGGGTCCTGCGCTACGTGAGCCCGCGCACGGGCAGGCGCCGGCGCATCAGCCTCGGCAGCTGGCGCGAGGTGGGCCTCGCCGAGGCGCGCGAGCGGGCCCGGGCGCTGCGCCAGCGTCTGCGCGACGGCGAGGACCCGCTCGATGCCCGCCGGGCCGCCCGCCCCGAGGGGCCGACCTTCCGCGAGGTGGCCGAGCGCTATCTCGCCCAGCAGACAGGCCGCCTCAGCAATCCGAAGTATGCCGCGCAGGTGCGGCGCACCATGGCCCGCTACGTCTATCCGCGTCTCGGCGAGCGGCCCATCGCCACGATCGCGGTGCCGGACGTGGTGGCGGTCCTGCGGCCGATGTGGGGGCGGGTGACGGAGACGGCGAGCCGGCTGCGGCAGAAGCTGGAGAAGGTCTTCGACTACGCCCGGGTCATGGGGCTGTATCCGCACGACAATCCGGCGCGCTGGCGGGGCGTGCTGGAGCACCTGCTGCCGCCGCCGGGGAAGGTGCGGCGGGTGCGGCACCACCGGGCGCTGCACTGGCGAGAGGTGCCGGCGTTCATGGCCGAGCTGGCCGGGCGGGCGGAGGTGGCCGCCCGCGCCCTGGGGCTGGTGGTGCTGACGGCCTGCCGCTCGGGCGAGGTGCGCGGGATGCGCTGGGAGGAGGTGGACTGGGCGCGGGCGGTCTGGACGGTGCCGGCCGAGCGGATGAAGGCCCGCCGCCCGCACCGGGTGCCGCTGTCGGAGCCGGCGCTGGATCTGCTGCGCGGTCTGGGGCCGCGTGATGCGGGGCTGGTCTTTCCGGCCCCGCGCACGGGCGCGGCCCTCAGCGACATGGCGCTGCTGCAGGTGCTCAGGCGCATGGGCTGGGGCGAGCGCACCACGGTGCACGGCTTCCGGTCGGCGTTTCGGACGTGGGTGGCCGAGGCGACGCAGTTTGCGCCGCTGGTGGCCGAGGCGGCGCTGGCGCACCGGCTGGGCGACAGGCTGGAGGTGGCCTACCAGCGCTCGGACCTGTTCGACCTGCGCCGGCGGCTGATGGCGGTGTGGGGGCGGTTCTGCCTGAGCGGGCAGGCGGCGGATTCGGGTACGCCGGACCGGCTTGACAGCGCTGCCGGGATCGATCAAGGATCGGGGTGACCCTCCGACGCGGCCGGCGTCTGATCCGGCCACAGGTCCCTTCCCCACAGGCGATCCTTCCACAGGCGGTGCGGCGGGCCGGTGCCGCGCGGTGGCGTGGCGCCGTGCCGGGCGCGGCGTGGGCGCCGCGCCTTGGCCCGGCCGGGGGCGGGCGGCGAGGACGCGCGGCGGTGCGAGCGCGGGGCCGCGGCAGGAGGCCGCGGCCCGGGCGCGAGCGCCGCGCGCGCCCGCAGCCGTCCCGCCGCCGGCCGGGCTCGGTGCCTGGCTTTCACGGCCCCGGCCCGGGCAGGGCGCCCATCGTCACGGCCGCGGCACCGGTCCCGCCCGCGCCCGTCTCTGTGCGGCGGATGCGCACAGAGACGGGCGCCAGAGGCCCTCCCCACAGGCGCACAAGGCGCTGATCCCCCTGGCCGCCGAGGTCGCTCGACGCGGCCGAGGCGGCCTTCGAAACCTGCGTCAAAACCCCCCGCGGCGGCCAGGGTCGGCACCGGAGTGGCGCTCCGGATGTCGCGGCGGCGGCGATGGCGCAGCCTCCATCCACAGGCAAGCCACCACGGCGCACGCGGGCCGGTCCTCGCCCGACCGGCCACCGCGCCCCCGCCTCGGCGGCCCGCTCGGGCCGCCTCCGTGCGCGGGCGCGCGCCAGAAAAGGCCTCCAGGGGGTGGAGCGGAACCCCCCGCCCCGGGCCGGGCGTCAACGGCCTCCCCAAGCCGGCAGCGGGCTCAAACGCTGTCAACACTGACCACCGGTCGAGGCGGGACGGGGGGAGAACCGGCCCTGATTACCAAACACCCTTGCGGCGCGCAGGGGCTCGATGCCCCGAGCGCCGCCGGGGCGTGCGGCATGGAGGATCGACCCGTGGGCCTGTACGACTCCAGACGCAATTTCGGCTACGGCCGCCGCCCGGACTTCGCCGCCAGGCAGGCGCTGCGCGAATACTACGGCGGCGGTCACTATGCCACGCGCGCCGCGCACGAGACCCGCTTCCGGGCCTTCCTCGCCTGGGCGAAGGCGCACCACGGCGTGCGTGACCTGGCCGACGTCACCGACGAGCGGGTCGCCCGCTACGCGGCGCACCTGCGCGAGGCAGGCTACGCGCCCTCGACCATCCACAACGCCATCTCGACGATCAACGTCGTGATGCGCATCGTCACCGGTGGCAGGTGGCAGGCGGTGAGCCCCCGGGACCTCGCCGGCGTATCACGCTCCCAGGTCCGGTACAGGCCACCGGTCTCGGTCGAGTGGGAACGGGTGCTGACCGCCGTCGCCGCGCTCCAGGCGCACAGCCTCCCCCGCGGCGCCGCCGTCCTCGCCCTCGCTCGCGCCTTCGGGATGCGCGGGCGCGAGGCCGCCCTCGCCGACCTCGACCGCCTCGCGGACGAGGCCAGGCGGTTCGGGCGCGTGAACATCCAGGAGGGCACCAAGGGCGGCCGGTCGGCCCACAGATGGGTCGAGGTCACCCCCGAAGGCTGGGCGGCGATCAAGCTGGCGCTCGCCGCGCGTCCTGCCGGCTCGCGCAACTTGCTCCGGCCCGACGAGCGCTGGAAGGCATGGCGCGACGGCGAGCTCAAGCGCGCCCGAGAGGTCCTGAAGGCGCTTGGCATCCCCGGCTTCCACGACGCCCGCGCGGGCTATGCCTGCGCGCGCTACCGCGAGCTGACCGGCCACGAGCCGCCCGTCCTCGGGGGCCGGGCGCCGGACGAGCTCGACCGGGCGGCCCGCGACCGCATCGCCTACGAGCTCGGCCACGGCCGGCGCGAGATCACCAACGCCTATCTGGGAAGCCGCCGATGAGCCGGATCGCGCTGTTCTTCCAGCGCGCCCAGCCGGGCAGCCGCGGCGGGGTGCGCCAGCACATCCGCCGCGCCGAGCACATGGGCCGGCTCATCGAGGCGCGCTTCGGCGTGCCGCCGAACCCGTGGCGGTGGCAGGTCAAGCACCTGCGCTGGGTGCTGGAGCACGCCCTCGCCGACCGCGCGCCGGCCACGCGCTACCACTACTGGCGCACGGTGCGGGCCATCGCCGCCCGGCGCGGCCGCTGGCCGGACAGGCGCCGCACCTGCGCGGGCCGTGGACCTCGCCGGACGGGGAGG
>Ga0256839_1002432_pt1 | contig 20719 bp, 24 predicted proteins | sample 354166metaG_FD_185968 | JGI IMG/M metagenome (GOLD analysis project Ga0256839, IMG submission 185968) | Hydrothermal vent microbial communities from Mid Atlantic Ridge, Atlantic Ocean - 354-166 | ecosystem: Environmental > Aquatic > Marine > Hydrothermal vents | place: Atlantic Ocean: Mid... | reverse complement strand
GAATACGAAATTGAATACCGGCGGCATCAGCCATTCTACCCATTGTGCCATCAAGCGCATCAATTTCGCGAACGAGGTGACCTTTACCCAGGCCTCCAATCGCGGGATTACAAGACATTGCGCCAATAGTATTTTTCAACCCGGTTATTAGCAAAGTATTTGCGCCAAGGCGTGCAGATGCTGAAGCTGCCTCACACCCGGCATGACCACCACCAATTACTATGACATCAAAATTCCCGTTCACTTTAAATACTCTCTTCAATTCCTGGGAAGAATTACACTGATCCAATGTTTCACGTGAAACATTATTTTCCAACACAAAATTCGCTGAACACCGCATCCAACAAATCTTCTACATCTACTTTACCAATAATCCGCCCCAATTGATCTGAAGCGAGACGCAATTCTTCAGAAATAAGCTCAATCAGCATTTCATTGTCATTCAATATAGAGTTCAAATGAAACAACGATTTTTCTAACAATAGTTTATGCCGCATTCGGGTTAAAAAAAGTTGGTTACCATTCCCGATACTGTTTCGTGCACGAATCGAAATCAGCTGTTCCAAATCTTTCAATCCGGCTTGCGAGATAGAGGAAACATATATGCTATTATCTCCAATATTTTTGTTCGAAAGCAAGTCTGCTTTCGAATAGATAATCTCAACATTATCACCAAACATATCTTCTAAATCAGATTGATTCCACGGCTCCTGATCACTAGATTGTAGGAAAAGAGTAAGATTTGCATCCCTGCCACTATCAATTGCACGATCAATTCCTATTCGCTCAACAACATCATCCGTATCTCGAATACCAGCAGTATCCGAAATAACAACTTCAAACCCATCTAAATTAAGACTGATACTAATTATATCGCGGGTAGTACCTTTATATTCAGAGACTATCGCCACATCGCGTTTTGCAAGCGCATTCAAAAGACTGGACTTGCCCGAATTAGGCGCGCCAACCAGCGAAACCTTAAAGCCCTCACGAATGATCTCGCCTTTTACAAAGCTATCAATATGAGCAGTAATGTCCGTTATCAAACCTCCAACACCATCAATGAGATGCCGATTTACATCATCTGGAATATCTTCTTCTTCGGAGAAATCCAGATCAGCCTCGATATGAGCACGCAAATTGATCAAGCGATTACGCCAATCATCATATAGAGCACGCAATTTTCCAGAAGTTTGCTTTTGAGCCAATACACGTTGCTGTTCCGTATTCGCCAATATAAGATCAGACAAACCCTCTATCTCAGTCAGATCCAATCGACCATTTTCAAATGCTCTTCGGGAAAATTCGCCGGCTTCGGCCAGTCTGAAACCATCAAAATGGCTTAATTCGCTTAGAACAACATTTAATACAGCGCGACTTCCATGAACATGAAACTCGCCGCAATCTTCACCAGTAAAACTTCGAGGTCCCTCAAAAAACAGAACAATAGCTTGATCAAGGATTTTATCAGAACCATCCTTTAATTCAGCAAGTACGGCTTTCCGGGCAGGTGGCAAAAAGCCAATCATTGTTTCGAAGGCGAATCGAACTTTCGGCCCGCTCAATCGAATAATGGCAACGCCTGAAGGGACGTTGCCTGATGATAATGCAAAGATCGTATCGTCAGACATGATATTTGCTCTCAAACAATCTAATCAGGTATTCATTGAATCAAAGAAATCAGCATTTGATTTAGTTTGCTTCAATTTATCGATCAGGAACTCAATCGCATCGACCGTGCCCATAGAAGAAAGAATCCGACGAAGTACAAATACTTTTTGCAGATCAGATTTGGTAACCAACAGATCTTCCTTGCGTGTACCGGATTTCAAAATATCCATAGAAGGATAGGTGCGCTTATCGGCAACCTTACGATCAAGAACAATTTCTGAGTTACCAGTGCCCTTAAACTCCTCGAAGATAACTTCATCCATACGACTGCCGGTATCAATCAATGCAGTCGCAATAATTGTTAAAGAACCACCTTCTTCAATATTTCGTGCAGCACCAAAAAAGCGCTTTGGTCTTTGCAATGCATTGGCATCAACACCACCGGTCAAAACCTTGCCAGAGGAAGGAATAACCGTATTATATGCGCGGCCAAGCCTGGTAATTGAATCCAGCAGAATTACTACATCACGCCCGTGTTCCACCAGGCGCTTGGCTTTTTCAATAACCATTTCAGCAACTTGCACATGTCGTGAAGCTGGTTCATCGAAAGTAGAAGCAACAACTTCACCTTTAACAGAACGTTGCATGTCAGTTACTTCTTCCGGTCGTTCGTCGATCAGAAGTACAATCAAAAAACATTCAGGATGATTTGCAGTAATCGCATGGGCAATATTTTGCAAAAGTACAGTTTTACCGGTTCTCGGTGGTGCAACGATTAATCCACGCTGACCTTTACCAAGCGGCGCGACCAGATCTATTACCCGTGCTGACAAGTCTTTAACTTTAGAATTTTCAACTTCCATTTTGAAACGTTCATCAGGATAGAGCGGAGTTAGATTATCAAAATGAATTTTGTGGCTGATACTATCACTGTCTTCAAAATTAATTTTTGTAACCTTTAACAGAGCGAAATAGCGCTCGCCATCATTTGGACCACGAATTGGACCTTCTACCGTATCACCCGTACGCAATGAGAATTTACGTATCTGCGATGGCGATACATAAATATCATCCGGCCCTGGCAAATAATTTGCACTGGCTGATCTTAAAAAAGCAAATCCATCCTGCAAAACTTCAACAACACCTTCTCCAATAATCTCTACGTCTTCTTCAGAAAGGCATTTTAATATCGCAAACATCAGCTCCTGTTTTCTCAAGGTACTGGCATTTTCAACATTTAAGTCCTCAGCAAAGCTGATTAAATCAGTTGGTGTTTTAGATTTAAGTTCCTGCAGCTTCATTTGCTTCATAGGAAAACGGTCCATTTTATGAAATTATAAGGAGAAGGATTCAAAACCAGAAGAATTGCGAGTGATGTATCCGGAGAATAGTGTCTGTAACTGAATACAAACTATCAAGCCCAGAAAGAGCCGAAAAAAGTTCAACCATTGAATGGTTGGCCCTAAATAGTGCCAATAGATATATTCTGCAAGAAAAATCTGTAAAATATCAAAATGGTTTTATTACGACCAAGATTACAACAGCAATCATAATCACTGTCGGCACCTCGTTTGCTATCCTAAAATATTTTTGTGAATGAGTATTTTCATCATTGGCAAATTTCCTTACCCATCCAGCAGCAACCATATGATAGGCGCTTAGAAAAATAACCAAAGTCATTTTTATCATAAGCCAAACATCCGCCCAAAGATTGGAATAATAGGCCAGGCTTAACCCAAAAACCCAGCTGGAAATCATTGCTGGCGTCATAATACCCTTAAGCAAGCGACGTTCCATAATCTTAAATGTCTCAGATGTTTCGGATTTTTTCGTAGCCACGCTATGATAAACCATCAGGCGTGGAAGATAGAGTAAACCAACCATCCAAGAAATTACCGAAATTATATGCGCAATAAATAACCATTCGTACATTTTAAGATTACCAGTTCTGTTTGAAACTTACCCTCTAACACGCTTTATCATTTGTTCAACATGGGCAATTGGTGTTTGAGGTGTAATTCCATGCCCCAGATTAAATACTAACGGCCCAGAACCCAGATTTTCCAGTATCATATCGACGCCTTCATCTAAGGCACGCCCACCGGCAATTAATCGGGTTGGATCAAGGTTTCCCTGTACGGCCCCTTGTTTTTGCAATTCAACTGCCAATGACAATGGCATTGCCCAATCGAGCCCCATCATATCAATAGCTGTTTTTTCCCGATAGGTAGAATAAAACTGTCCAACGCCTTTTGGAAAACCAATTATTTTGGCCTCTGGCAATTGTTCACGAACCAATTCTACAATCTTGGCAACCGGTTTGATGCACCATTTTTCAAACTGATCTTCATCAAGCACGCTGGCCCATGAATCAAATATTTGAACCGCATCTGCACCCGCATTCAATTGTGCGATCAAATATTCAACAGAAGAATAAACAATGATGTCCAATAGCCTGGCAAATTCTTCAGGATGTGCATGGGCAAACAGACGAGCCGGGGCCTGATCAGGTGTCCCATGCCCGGCAATCATATAGGTGGCCACAGTCCAGGGTGCACCACAGAACCCAAGCAATGTCGTCTCAACAGGCAATTCCGCACGAATACCTTTAACAGCCTCAATAACAGGAGATAAATGATTCATAAAATTAGAGCTGTTTAAACTGGCTATATCTTCAACATCGATAGGATCGAGTTGGGGCCCGTGGCCAGCATCAAAGCGAACAGATCTTCCAAGCGCATCTGGAATTACCAGAATATCAGAAAACAAAATAGCTGCATCAAAACCAAAACGCCTAATGGGCTGCATTGTTACTTCAATAGCAAATTTAGGTGTGTAACAAAGTTCTAAAAATCCGCCTGCCTTTTCACGTAGTGCCCTATATTCAGGTAAATATCTTCCTGCTTGTCTCATCATCCAAATGGGTGGTTTTTCATAAGCCATTCCATCCATTACGTTAAGAACTTTGCGATGGTCTGAATTGGGTAATTTAGAGTTATTCACAGCGTTTCCTAATAAAGAAATTTGTTATTTTTGGATTCTTATTATTATTGCCTGTGAATTACAGTGATCATATTAAATACACAAATTATTCAGTACGATTTACGGAAAAATACCACCAAAAAAACTCATCCGAATTTTTTGTAATTACAGGGAAAACATAATTAAATTATATTTTTCAAATAGTTACAGGAATTAAATTTGATGTTATTTGTTGATAACTAATCAACATTATTTTATACAAAATTAATCCTCGTTATCCAGATGCTGTGAATAATTTCATTTTCACCGGCTGGCCTGTTGATGAAATTTCTCTTAGCGGTGATTAATTTTCAAAATTGCTCTAATGTGCAAAACTATCCAACGTTATCCCCAACGCGGCAAGGTTTGTGTGAATATTCAAAAAAACCATTTCCATTTACATCTGATATCTGACTCAACCGGTGAAACGCTTTTATCAGCGGCGCGGGCAGTGAGTGTCCAATATTCCAGCGCCAATGCGGTTGAACATATTTCATCAATGATCACTACCAAAAAACAGGTGATCGATGTTTTAGATGAAATCGACCGGGAACCGGGTATTGTTCTTTACACAATGGCGGATGAGGCATTGGCATTTCACATAAAAGAGCGTTGTCGAGAAATGGGTGTTCCGGCGGTTGATCTGTTGAAGCCGGTTATTGAGGTATTTCAAAATTACCTGGGTCAGCAATCATCCGGTAAGGCGGGCGCCCAGCATATTTTAAACGCTGAGTATTTTGAACGAATGGAAGCGTTGAACTTTGCTATGGCCCATGATGACGGTCATTTACCCGATAATCTTGAGGATGCAGATATTATTCTATTGGGTATCTCGAGAACGTCGAAAACGCCAACAGCGATCTATTTGGCTCAAAGGGGTATTCGGGTTGCCAACGTGCCATTAAACCCCGATCAGCCGATTTTAATAAATGCTAAAAAGCCTGGCGCGCCATTGATATTGGCATTAGTTGCCAGCCCGGACCGGATCGTGCATTTACGGCAAAACCGGATATTATCCTATGAGGATGAGTTTAACGAGAATGACTATGTTGACCGCGCGTCGATTGCTGAAGAAATCGCCTATACCAGAAAACTTTGCAAGGATAATAATTGGCCGATGATTGATGTATCAAAAAGATCAATTGAAGAAACTGCCGCAGAAATAATGGCCCTGTACGCCGACCTCTAGAAAAGCCAGAAGCCTAAAATAGACAAAATTGCGAGATGGAATTCGGTGATTAATAGCCTTGATAAAAACACCCCGATTATTTTGGCGTCCAATAGTCGGTTTCGTGCTGAATTGTTAAACAACGCCGGCATTAAATTTTCCCAGCAGGCCGCCCAAATTGATGAACGCGCGATAGAAGAGCCCTTGCAAAAAAGTCAGTTGGATGCATCCGATATTGCGCAGGTTCTGGCTGAAGCAAAAGCCCAGGAGGTTTCGCATCGATTTAAGAATGCATTGATTATCGGCTGTGACCAAACCCTGTCGCTAGGTGACAAAATGTTTCATAAACCAGCAGATATGAAAGGCGCCCGTCAACACCTGTTGGCGTTTTCCGGTAATACCCATCAGCTTAATTCCAGTATTGCTTTGGTCATTAACGAGCAGACTGTATGGCGGCATGTTTCAACAGCCGATATGACAATGCGAAAACTGACACCGGAATTTATCGGTCGATATTTAGCCAGAGCGGGCGGTGATGTGTTAATGAGTGTCGGCGCATATCAGCTGGAAGGCGAAGGAATAAATTTGTTTGAAAAAATTCAGGGCGATTATTTCACAATTATCGGACTACCATTATTGCCTTTGCTGGCAGAGCTTAGAAATCTGGAAATTATTGATGGCTGATCTAAAACGCGCATTTATTTGTGGTTGGCCGGTTGAGCATTCTCGCTCGCCAATGATCCATAATTTTTGGATAAATGAATACGGCCTACAAGGGGCATATATAAAGTACCCTGTTTCTCCACCCGATTTTGAAAACTTCGTTCAAAATTTACATGATGGAGAATTTCTTGGGGGGAATGTAACAATTCCCCATAAGGAGGCAGCCTTCAAACAAATCAAAAACCTGGATCCGGTGGCAAAACGGTTGGGCGCGGTAAATACAATCTGGATTGAAGATGGTGAAATTCATGCGGCAAATACTGATGGATATGGTTTTTTGGCAAACCTCGACCAATTGGCCCCAGACTGGGATAATTCGGACAAAAAGCAAAAAACGGTAATTGTGCTTGGGGCAGGTGGCGCCGCGCGCGCCATTATTGATGCGGTAAAATCGCGTGGTTTTACCAATATATCCATTGTCAACAGAACCTATTCCCGAGCGAAAAAACTGGCGGATTTTTTTGGAAAGACCACCCATGCCCACAAATGGGAAGAGCTTACAAACCTGATGTTGGATTCAGCTTTACTGATAAACACTACCTCGCTTGGGATGGAGGGAAAATCACCATTGGAAATTGATTTAGGCTCCCTTCCATCCAATTGTCTGGTGAGTGACATTGTATATGTGCCATTAAAAACAGAATTGTTGCAGCAGGCGGAAAATCTTGGGCTCAAAACTGCAGAAGGCCTGGGAATGTTACTGCATCAGGCAGTTCCAGGTTTTGAAAAATGGTTTGGTGTCAGGCCTGAGGTAAGCGACGAACTTCGCTCACTGGTGGTGCGCGATTTGGAACAAAGCTTATGATAATTCTTGGTCTCACCGGTTCAATTGGCATGGGAAAATCAACCACCGCCCAAATGTTTCGCGATCAAAATATTCCAGTACACGATGCTGATGCGGTGGTACACAAACTTTATGCCGGAAAAGCTGCCCCTTTAATTGAGGCGGCATTTCCAGGAACAACCGGCAAACAGGGTGTTGACCGGGTTAAACTTGGCGAAATAGTTGTCGGCAATGAAGCAGCGATGAAAAAACTGGAAGCAATTGTTCACCCGCTTGTACGGGCCGCGGAAATAGAATTTCTAAAAAAGGCAAAAGCCAATAATGAAAATTTGGCTGTTTTGGATATTCCTTTGTTGTTCGAGACCAATGGTCAGGAACGCGTTGATGGTGTCATTGTGGTCACTGCTCCTGCATCCGTACAAAAACAAAGAGTTTTGGCTCGTCCAGGAATGGATGAGGCAAAATTTGAGAATATTCTGGCCAGACAATACCCGGATGCAAAAAAGCGCCAGCGCGCCGATTTTATAATTGATACGTCATTGGGACTCAAACATGCCCAAAACGAAGTGTCGGAAATTATTGAAAAAATCAGGACTGGTAATTGGGTTCCATCTTGATAAGCCAACTTATTTGAGTGGATAAAGCTCAAAAAATGCCAAACCAGATATTGTTGATATAGAATTCGCGGATCGTTGCGGGAGAGCATTATGCGGGAAATTGTCTTTGATACGGAAACCACTGGCCTGAGCCCGAGAGAAGGCGACAGGGTGATTGAAATTGGCGCGATCGAATTAATCAATCACTTTCCATCTGGCAAAATCTATCATCAGTTTATCAACCCGGAAGAACGCCAGGTTGATCCTGGCGCATTTGATGTGCACGGAATTTCCAATGATTTTTTGGCTGATAAGCCGAAATTCAAGGATGTTGTATCTGAGTTTCTTGAGTTTTTCAGCGAGGGCAATCTGATTGCCCACAATGCAAGTTTTGATATGGGTTTTTTAAACGCCGAACTTGCCCGGTTGAAAATGCCGCCTATTACCAATGACCGTGTCATTGATACCCTGCAGATCGCTCGCAGAAAACATCCCGCAGGGCCAAACTCGCTAGATGCACTTTGTTCCAGGTATGGGATTAATAATGCACACCGCACAAAGCATGGAGCTTTGCTGGATTCTGAATTGTTGGCCGAAGTTTATCTCGAGCTGATTGGCGGAAAACAAGCGGCCCTTGGCTTAGGCTCCATCGAGGAAGAAGCCTCAAAGTCTCAAACAATTGGTAGCGTTATAAGAGAGCCACAGCGCCAGCGCGATACACCGCTTGCCTCAAGATTAAGCGAAATTGAGCGGGCGGCCCATGATCAGCTTGTTGAAACAATCGGCGAAAATGCAATCTGGAAACAGGTTTAATTGTTGTTTCCAGAATTATCAGATCTTAAATCTTAGCTAAGGTCGGTATTAACCTGCGCTTTGACCTGTTCTTCGGCTGCGCGCTGCTGGTAAAGGGCGGCGAAATCAATTGGGTCAATTAGCAGAGGTGGAAACCCGCCATTTCTTGTTGCATCGGCGATAATCTGACGGGCAAACGGGAATAATATGCGCGGGCATTCGATAAGAATTGCTGGCGCAGTTGCCTCTTCCGGCAGGTTTTCCAGACGAAAAACACCACAATAAATCAACTCAACCTTAAACATGGCATCATCGCCATCGCCCGCATTGGCTTCCATTGTCAATTCGACTTCGAAATCGGTTTCAGAAAGCGGGTTTGCATTAACATTGATATTAATGTTGATTTCCGGGGCTTTTTCCCGGGGGCGCAATGAATTTGGTGCCAGCGGGTTTTCGAAGGACAAATCCTTAATATATTGCGCTAATACATTCAGCGATGGTGCAGCACCATTTCCCGCAGCAGCACCGTTTTCCGCATCTTGTGATTTCGCTTCAGGTTTGTCGTTCTTGGCCATCTAATTTTTCCATAAATTTCGGGGTTTAATGATTCAGGCGTAGAAGCCGCAAATCATCATTTATAAGTGTAGTTGCGCTCTAACATGGGATTTAACTCGAAACAAGCTAAGAAACCAGCGGCTGCCTGCCATATTGTTGTAAGGGAATAATCTATTCGAAAAGATGCTTGGCGACGCTATTTCTTATCTTTCTTGATTTGGTTTTCAATTGTTTCGCCGCTCCAGGGTGATGATGGGTTGGGGTCTCTTGTCCATGCTTCCTCATCCAGATCAACGATCGGGCCATCCTGGTTTCGCCCATTTTGGTTATTGGGGCCAGATTGAAAGCCGCTAAATCCAGCATTAAACCCTCCTGCTCCAGATTGGGTATTGAATTTAACACGAGAAACAAGAAACAACCGGATAGCGGCGCGAACTGGGGGCAAAAACAACAGAAAACCCAAGGTATCGGTAACAAATCCTGGTGTTAGCAGCAAAACCCCGGCAATTAAGATCATAACACCATTGGTAAGCTCTTTTGCAGGAACTTTTCCTGCACCCATTTCTTTTTGAATCTGCTTGAGAATACGAAAACCTTCTATGCGCAGCAGAATTGAACCAATAATGGCCGTGACCAATATCATCATCAGTGTGTAAAATATGCCAATCCTATCGCCGATTGCGATAAACACCCCGATTTCGACAATTGGGATAAGCAGCAGCATAAATGGTAGAAGTGATAAGGGCATTGTTTTCCAGTTGAGGGCAGATTTCACACAAATATGAATGCAATTAGTCTCTCTTACCAGATAAGAACAAATTATTAAATTTGAATGGGTTTAAACAAAGATAAATATGAACTAGATATACTCAACGATACCAGCTGTAAAAAGGCTGGATCAACCTGTTCAGCAAATTAACGGTAGTCCTAATGTTCGATCTCGGTACTCTTATTCCACTGATCATTGCAATTGTTGTAATTTTCAAATTACGAAGCGTTCTTGGTCAAAGATCAGACGACGAGCGTCCACCCTATGATCCCTATCGCTCAGAACGTTCTGAAACACGGGAGATTGAAAGTGATGATCCCGACAATGCCAATGACAATGTGGTGACATTGCCCAAAAAAGGATCTAGCAGAACTGCTGAACGTCAAGAAAGCCCGGCCATTCGTCAAATTGATAAAATTGCCGGCAAAAGAACCAAACTGAATAAAGCTCTGAAAAGCATATTGGAGCGCGATCCATCGTTTGAACCTGATAGTTTTGTATCCGGTGCAAAACTTGCCTATGAAATGATAGTCAATGCATTTGCCGATGGGGACAAGAAAACCTTAAAGTCTCTATTGTCCAAGGAGGTGTATGTGGGTTTTGCCGAGGCTATTGATGAGCGCAAAGCCAACGGTGAAGTTGTACAATCTTCTTTTGTTGGGATTGGAAATGCCACCATAGTTGGTGCTGATTTGCAAAAAGACGAAACCCAGATTGTTGTACGTTTCAAAAGCCAGATAATTTCAGCGGTTTTGGATAAGGATGAAAATGTAATTGATGGTGATTTGCAGGAAGTTGCTGACAAAATTGATGTATGGACATTTGCCCGCTCACTCAAATCACGCGATCCAAACTGGAAACTGATCGGTACGGAAGCCGAGGACTAGTGTCAGGACCCAAGACCTCGATTTTTTAGCTTGAAAATCAGTTCCAATGAAACAGCATTTTAAGCAGATCTCCTTTGGCCAGCTGGCAGGTTGGAACAAGGATGATCATTGTGCTGCGATGAATGCTTTTTTAAACACCGCCCGCCATATGGTTGAAGCGCCTTATCATACAAGAGCATTGAATGTTTCCTCTGAATATCTGGTGAAAATTGCCAAACAGGCAATTGAAAATGCACCATTTGATCAAAACTCAGCCAGGCAGTTTTTTGAGGAACACTTTTCTCCCTTTGAAATCAAAGATCAGGAAAACAACCAACTCGCTAAAGAGGGGTTTGTTACCGCCTATTTTGAACCAGAGGTTTTGGCATCGCGCACAAGGACGGCAGATTTTTCAGCCCCGCTCTATCGAAGACCAGACAATCTGGTGGATGTGAATGGTGACAATCGACCAGATAGCTGGGATCCAGAATTCAAATTTGCCAGGATTAAAGACCAGGATGAAGAGCCAGGATTAGAAGTCTATCCGGATCGCAAGGCAATTAATAATGGATATTTGGACGGTAAGGGTTTGGAAATCGCCTATGTCAAAGATTTAGCCGAGGCGCTCTATGTCCATATTCAGGGTTCTGCTCGCTTGCGCTTTGCAGATGAGGCCATCATTCGCGTTGGTTTTGCCGCCAAAACCGGTCACCCCTACACGGCCGTTGGCAAGGTGTTGCTCGATCAGGGCGAGCTTTCGAGGGACAATTGCGGCATGCGCGCTATTCGCAATTGGTTTTCGGCAAACCCGGATAAAATGCACTCGATCATTGAGAAAAACCGGTCATATATCTTTTTCAACGAATATCCGGTTTTGGATGTAGAGTCTGGGCCTGTTGGCGCGGCCAAGGTTCCTCTTGTCGCAGAAAGAAGCCTTGCCATTGACCGAACCCTACATACTTTTGGCACGCCGATCTGGATTGAAACCGACAATCCGTTGCCCGGCGAAAGTTCTACTTTTAAAAAACTGATGATTGCGCAGGATACAGGTTCAGCAATTATCGGGCCAACCCGTGGTGATCTGTTTTTAGGTTCTGGCGATGGCCCCGGAAAAATTGCTGGCGATACGCGCCACCAGGCAAGGTTTGTGGTATTGCTGCCCAAACAGCAACTGCGGAATTAGAAGTAATTTATGGTGCGGCGACGGAAAAATCTGAGTGAAGAGGACAAGCTTCTTTGGAAGCGGGTGACCAGCACTATTGAGCCGATGCATGAGCATGTGGGGATGGCGGCGGCGAGTTATAAAAAACCGGATGAGTTAGCAAAAAAATTCTCTAAATTATTGGCCACACCGAAAAAAGTTCAGCCAAACACGGCAAAAACCCTGATGCCATCTATTCAAGCGCGGGTTCCACAGCGTCCATTAGTCAGCCAATCGCTCGACCACAAAACCCGGAAAAAAATTGTAAAAGGTCGGATGCCGATTGAAGCAAGAATTGATCTTCATGGAATGACGCAGAACAAGGCAATCTCGAAATTAAGTGATTTTTTGCACCGGGCGCAGGCAAATGATTGTCGCTTGGTGCTGGTGATAACCGGTAAGGGCGAGATGGGAAATGGTATATTGCGACGGCAAGTACCCAACTGGCTGACAAGTGGCGAGTTGTTGAATATCGTCGGTGGATTTCAGGAGGCGCATATTTCCCATGGCGGTTCCGGTGCGCTTTATGTTCGAATTCGGCGATTATAAAGGGAAATGGATACTCAAATTTGACCCCATTTGGCGAAAAATTACGGGCCATGCGACTTGAACGCGGAATTTCCCAAAAGGATATGGCGGAAAGCCTTGGCATATCCAGCGCCTATTTATCCGCGCTTGAACATGGCCGTCGCGGTAAACCGACCTGGGCGCTGCTGCAAAGAATAATCGGCTATTTTAATGTGATCTGGGATGAGGCTGAAGAACTTCAAACTTTTGCCGCCCATTCCCATCCACGTGTGGTAATTGATACGGCCGGCCTCAATCCCAAGGCAACATTGTTGGCTAATCTGCTATCAGAAAATATTCAAGACCTGGAAATTACCCGCCTTGATGAGATAATTGCGCTTATCGAAAAATCGTAACTCAATATAGCTGACGAAGCTCGCTTTCTTTCTTATTGATCAGCCAGCCATAATAGTTTTCTTCCGGTAATGCAGGTTTTTGCCCGCGGGCGCTTCGCTTTTTGTTAATAGCAGCGAGTTTTCTGGCGCGGGATTTTACATTGCCAAGATTATAGAGGGTTGCTGTAATGCCCGGATTGCTCGAAATATCAAAACCGGTATAGCGCTTGTAAATATCAATGCTGTTTTTTAAAACGGCAGCCATATATAGCAGGCTGGAATCCGGATCCATAATAGTTTTATAAATTTGCGGTGCATTGCTGGCACGTAACCTTTTTAACCGGCTTTTGCGGTTAACCACGTCAGTCACTTTTAGTGCGGTCAGTGGGTTGAGCTGGCCAAGACCAAAGGTTTGTCCCGCATAGAGTGGTTGAAAAAACACCCGGCCAAACCGGTCATTGGGATAGGGCCGCCCACCAACCCGCTTGCCACGAAATTTTGTATTCCAGATAGTTTCGCGGCACGACCATTTATCATATGAAGAATTGATGGAAAAACATCTGGAAAACTCTGGCCGTTTGACAAAATCAGTGACTTGCTCGCCCTTATATTGAAAGGATAAATCCTGATTAAGATAGGCCAGCGCCTTCACATAATAGGTTTGATACCGGTCCAGCGCATCCACATTATAAGTATGCTCACCCACCAGCGCACCAATAATGTGGATCGGGTCAATGCCATAGGTTCGGGCGGCTTTTTTGATCTTGTTAATCAGCTTTTTGTTACGCCCGAGCATGGTTCGGATTTTGACATATTTCTTATCAAATGTGCCGTGCCCTGACCGGGTACGCTTGATAGAGCCATAGGGAATTGCCGGCTGTTTGGCATTGCGGTTTCCCGCAGGAACTTTGGTAACGGCATGGGCTTGCGAAAATGCCGTCAAAGGCAAGGCCAAAGCAAGAGTTACTACGAGTGAAAAGAGCCGGATTTGTTTCATCTAACATCCATTAGTTTTATTCTTAACCCACAGGCATCAAAGGATAAATCGGCTGAGATCCGTATCTTTTGCCAGCTCACCAATATTATCATGAACAAATGCGGCATCAATGGTAATTGCATCCCCGCTATTGTCAGGTGCGTTGAAGGAAATATCGCTTAAAATTCGTTCCATTACGGTTTGTAACCGTCTGGCCCCTATATTTTCAACCGAAGAATTTACCGCAACCGCCACATCGGCAATCGCATCAATGGCGTCATCGGTAAATGTCAGTTCGACCTCTTCAGTGCCCATCAAGGCGACATATTGTTTGATCAGGCTGGCTTCAGTTTCTTTCAAAATTCTAACAAAATCTTCTTTGGTCAGCGCCCGTAATTCGACCCGGATCGGCAATCGGCCCTGCAATTCCGGTAAAAGGTCTGAGGGTTTTGAAACATGGAATGCGCCTGAGGCAATAAACAAAATATGGTCGGTTTTCACCGGGCCATATTTGGTCGCAACGGTTGTACCTTCCACCAATGGTAAGAGGTCGCGCTGCACGCCTTCGCGTGAAACCGAACCGCCGCTCGAACCACTTTCGCGCACGGCAATTTTGTCGATCTCGTCGAGAAAAACAATACCATCATCTTCCACTGATGTAATGGCCTCTGCAACAACCTGTTCATCATCGAGTAACTTGTCGGATTCTTCCGCAATCAACAGTTCGTAGGATTCCTTGACACTGGTCTTGCGCTTTTTGGTGCGTGCGCCGCCCATCGCCTTGCTCATCATGTCGCCAATATCAATCATGCCAACGGATGCGCCGGGCATGCCGGGAATTTCAAAGCCGCCCATCGGGTTGCCCTGATCGGCAACTTCCACTTCAATTTCCTTTTCATCCAGCTGGCCTTCGCGCAATTTTTTGCGGAAAGAGGACCTGGTGTTTTCACTGGCATTTTCGCCCACAAGTGCATTAAGAACCCGGTCTTCGGCGGCAATATGTGCCTTTGCCTTAACCTGTTCGCGTTTTTTTTCGCGCACCAAAGATATGCCAATTTCCACCAGATCACGGATAATCTGTTCCACATCGCGGCCCACATAACCAACCTCGGTAAATTTGGTGGCTTCAATTTTAGTGAATGGTGCACCCGCGAGTTTTGCCAGGCGGCGCGAAATTTCAGTTTTGCCAACCCCTGTTGGCCCGATCATGAGAATATTCTTTGGCAGCACTTCCTCTTTCATCGGACTTTCAAGCTGTTGGCGGCGCCAGCGATTACGAAGTGCGACGGCAACCGCACGTTTGGCATCGTTTTGACCAATGATAAAACGGTCAAGCTCAGATACAATTTCGCGGGGAGAAAAATTTGTCATGGCGGGTTTCTAACTTTTAAGAGGTGGTAGACTGGCTTCGATAGAGCCAAGTGGAAGAATTGTAAACAGGAATTGGCGCAGCGGCCGCCACCCGACACCAAGCGAAATGATCGCCGCACCAATGAGTATGGGTGTGAAACTGGCGGCTCCAAGTGAATTTCCCTGTTGGGTAATAAAATAGGTAACCGCAAGCGATACATATATCAGCGACGAAACAAGCATCGCACGGCGATCAATAATCAGCGCAACACTCATCAAAACTATGAAGATGACAAGCACAACCCCGGCAAGGGTCGGCGCAATAAATTCCAGATCGCGCAGTGAATTCGCCCGATCAAAGCCAATAATCCAGATGGCCGATTGCCACATGATCGAATGAACGATTAACGGAGACGCCAGCAGATGCAGCCAGAAAGCATTATCACTCAACCGGGTTTGTCGTAACCGGTCGGAGGTATCAAACCACATGGCAAGTGTAAATAAAGCCAGACCGGTCACAAACAGGGTCAAAATCACAAAACTGATAGAACCTGCATCGAGGTTTTCGACTATTTTCAAAACAATCAGTGCGATAATCTGCAAGCCGGTCAAAAACAATGCAAAGGGCAGTTTAAAGCGGGCATAAAACACCAGTGCTGCAATGATTCCAATGGCAAAAAGCGGCAAATATACATTGCTGCTTGGCCAGCCGCTTAGGGTTTGAATATCAAAGATTTCTTCACCAAAGAGGTAAAAGCTCGCCAGCGATAAAATATGATAGATAAATGCACCAGCAACAATCATGCTGGGCAGGGAGCGTTTGAGCCAAGAGGCAAAAATTTCCGCTAACCCCCACAAAATTACAGCGGTAATTGCGTGGCCTGCAAGCCCGGTGCTAAAGCCGGAAAATGCTATGCCGTAAAGCACCATCACCACGCCGAGTGCCAGGAAAATATCATTAAAGCCGGAAATGAAGCGAAAACCCTCGTCATCTTCCGCATCCAGCATGGCTTTTTGGGCAAGTTCCGGGTGCTGAGCCGGGGATTTGTCTAATTGCTTTAGCGCATCCGCCTGTTCAGGCTCAATTATGCCCTTCGAGACCGCATCAGCCAGCACATCCTTATTCAGCATCAAGTTGCTCCAAGACAAAATGATCATTGGTGTAAACGCAAATAGATGATGCAATCTGCATGGATTTTTTTGCAATTTCTTCCGCACTCATGTCGCTATCGGCAAGTGCCAATGCGGCAGCCAGCGCAAAGTTTCCGCCTGAACCAATGGCCATAATGCCATTTTCCGGTTCCAGCACATCACCATTACCGGTCAGGCAAAGGGTTGTGTTTTTGTCCGCAACCAGCATCATCGCTTCCAGCTTGCGCAAATAGCGGTCTGTCCGCCAATCTTTCGCCAACTCCACACAGGCCCGCATCAATTGATCGGGATATTGGTCCAATTTGGCTTCCAGCCGTTCGAACAGAGTAAAAGCGTCAGCGGTCGCACCTGCAAAGCCGGAAATAACATTGCCTTTTCCAAGTGGCCGCACCTTGCGCGCATTGCCCTTAATAATGGTCTGTCCGAGACTGACCTGCCCATCACCGGCAATGACAACCTTGTCACCTTTTCTGATTGTGACAATTGTCGTCGCATGCATGCTGGGAAAAGATTGCTCAGCCATCAATGTCTCCGTAATTTCTTAACCGCTCAAGGTCTATAAACATCTCAATCTGGCATATGTATGTGATTTTTTGCCAGATGCAAACAAACCAATTCACCCTAACCCGGCTTCACCGGTGGTATTTATCGCATATGCCTGATAGATAGTCGCCAAAATCCCGCAATATGGAGGTCTGATATGACAGATACAGACAACATAACGTCCAGAACGGCAAGCATTTCCCGAAAAACCAATGAAACGGATATTTCAGTTTCCATTAATCTTGACGGGCAGGGCGCTTTCGACATTTCAACCGGGTCGGGTTTTTTTGATCATATGCTGGAGCAGCTTTCAAAGCACTCGCTAATAGATATGAAAATCAAGGCAATTGGCGATCTGCATATTGATGATCACCACACGGTTGAAGATACCGGTATTGCGATCGGTCAGGCGCTTTCCAGGGCCCTTGGAGATCGTCGCGGTATTAATCGTTATGCTTCGTTCAATCTTCCAATGGATGAGGCGATGACGCGCGCGGCCGTTGATGTTTCCGGGCGGCCTTATCTGATCTGGAACGTGGAATTTTCACGCGACAAACTGGGTACAATTGATACTGAACTGTTTCGCGAATTCTTTCAGGCATTGGCGCAAAATGCCGGCATTACCCTGCATGTCGAAAATCTCTATGGTGAAAACAATCACCATATTGCCGAAACCTGTTTTAAAGCCGTGGCACGCGCATTGCGGCATGCGGTTGAGGTCGATCCGCGTCAAGTGGGTGTGATACCATCAACCAAAGGTACATTGAACGGATAGTTTAGGACCTGTTGAGTGACAATTTACACCGTATATATTCCGCCGCAAACCAGCGATAATGCGGGAAATCAGCATTTAGAAGCGGTGCTGATACCGGATGCGCCATCTTTTATGGCGCTGGTTTTACCGTTTTTCTGGTTGATTTGGCATCGTCTTTGGTGGCCGGTACTGTTTTATGCGCTGCTGACAATCACTTTTCTATTGTTGCTGCCCACAAGCCTGAATGTGATTGTTGCTGGTTTAACAATCCTTCCAGGTTTTTATCTGTTTCTTGAAGGACAGGAATTGCGCCGAAAAAAACTGGAGCGGGGCGGATGGACCTTGGCTGCAACCATTGAAGAGCAGGATATGAATGCGGCTGAATATCGCTATTTCCACTCCGTGCTTGAAAGTCAAAAACCATCTTTGACACCGGGTTTTACTCAAGCACCATCATCTGGCACAGCACAAAAACCCTTTGCGCCGGTTGATTCGGGAATAGAATTTCCCGGCACGACGGAGCTTTCCTAAATGATGAATGTTGCGATCATTGACTATGGGTCCGGAAATCTGCGATCGGCAACCAAGGCCTTTGAGCGCGCCGCGCGAGAAGCCGGAATTTCTGCCAATATTATTTTGACCAATGAGCCGGATGTGGTGGCTGATGCTGATCGGGTGGTTTTGCCCGGGGTTGGCGCCTATGCTGATTGTCGCGCCGGGCTGGAGGCGGTTTCAGGCATGGAAGATGCCTTGCGCGAAGTGGTCGAACAAAAGGCGCTGCCATTTTTAGGCATATGTGTCGGCATGCAATTAATGTCTGATCGTGGTTTGGAAAAAACCATTACCCAAGGTTTTGGCTGGATTGGCGGTGACGTGGTGGAAATGTCCCCGGATGATCCGGGCCTAAAGATACCGCAGATTGGCTGGAATACGTTGGATGTTTCCCAACCTCACCCGCTTTTTAACGGAATAAAAACCGGGCCTGAGGGCAAACATGCCTATTTTGTCCATTCTTATCACCTTAAGGCAAATGTACCTTCGGATATTGTTGCCACCACCAATTATGGCGAGGCGGTTACCGCAATGGTTGCCCGCGATAATATGGTTGGCACTCAATTTCACCCCGAAAAAAGCCAGGCGTTGGGCCTGGCTCTCATCACCAATTTTCTCAAGTGGGCACCATGATTTTATTTCCGGCAATTGATTTAAAAGACGGCGAATGCGTTCGTTTGAAACTCGGCGATATGGATCAGGCAACGGTCTATAATACGGACCCGGCAGCTCAGGCCCTTGCTTTCGAAAAACAGGGTTTTGAATATCTGCACATGGTCGATCTTGATGGCGCTTTTGCCGGTGAAAGCCGCAATGGTGGTGCAGTTGACGCAATTTTGAACGCTGTAAATTTTCCGGTGCAATTGGGCGGTGGTATCAGGCGGCTAGATCAGATTGAGACCTGGCTGGAAAAAGGCCTGGCCCGGGTAATATTAGGTACAATTGCCGTGCGCGACCCCGATCTGGTGCGCGAAGCAGGCAGGCTATTTCCGGGACAGGTTGCGGTTGGTATTGATGCCAAGGGCGGTAAGGTTGCGGTTGAGGGCTGGGCAGAAACCTCCGAGTTGACCGCTATTGATCTGGCTCTCAAGTTTGAAGATGCGGGTATCGCGGCGATTATTTATACCGATATTGACCGCGATGGGATACTGACCGGTATCAATTGGCCATCGACACTGGAATTGGCTAAGGCTGTTAATATTCCGGTTATTGCATCCGGTGGACTGGCTTCAATGGATGATATTGATCAGATGATTGACCCGAAACATGCCATCCTTGAGGGAGCAATTTCTGGTCGTGCGCTTTATGACGGGCGCATCAATGCAAAAGATGCATTGGCTGCCCTTCGTGCGGGAAAGGCATAGATATGCTGAAAACCAGAATTATCCCCTGTCTCGATGTGGCCGATGGGCGGGTGGTCAAAGGCGTGAATTTTGTTGATCTGATTGATGCGGGTGACCCGGTGGAAGCAGCTATTGCCTATGACGCAGCCGGCGCAGATGAATTATGTTTTCTCGATATTACCGCCTCAAGCGATGGCCGCGAGGCAACATTTGATATGATAGAGCGCACTGCTGAACATTGTTTTATGCCGCTCACGGTTGGCGGTGGGGTGCGCGAACTTTCAGACATCAGACGGTTGTTGCTTGCCGGCGCTGACAAGGTTTCCATTAATACAACGGCAGTTAAGAACCCGGATTTTATTGCCGAGGCAGCGGATAAATTTGGCAATCAGTGTATTGTCGTTGCCATTGATGCCAAGAAGGTTTCAAAAAATGGCGAGCCAGATCGCTGGGAAATCTTTACCCATGGTGGGCGTACCGAAACCGGCATTGATGCGGTTGAATTTGCTCGCTTGATGGTGAAAAAAGGGGCGGGCGAAATATTGCTGACCTCAATGGATAGGGACGGCACCAAAACTGGCTATAATCTACCCTTAACCCGCGCCATCAGCGATGCGGTTCACGTGCCGGTTATCGCCTCAGGCGGTGTTGGCAATCTCGATCATCTGGTTGACGGTGTCAAAGAGGGGCATGCAAGTGCGGTGTTGGCTGCATCAATATTTCACTTCGGAACCTATAGTATACTAGAGGCCAAGCAGCATATGGCCAAGGCCGGCATTGCTGTTCGCATCGATTGAGAAGAGGTTATCATGGGTGAATTTTCACTTGTAGATCTGGAAAAAATTATCAAGGCGCGTTCCGGTGAAAGCCCGGATGCGTCCTATACGGCGAGCCTGTGCCAAAAAGGCATCGGCAAAGCCGCTGAAAAGCTTGGCGAAGAGGCGGTTGAAACTATCATTGCAGCCGTAAGTCAGGGCCCGGATGAATTAACCGCCGAGGCTGCAGATTTATTATACCATTTGCTGGTTGTGCTGCAACTTGGCGGCGTTACATTGGAAGAC
>Ga0256839_1002431_pt1 | contig 20727 bp, 20 predicted proteins | sample 354166metaG_FD_185968 | JGI IMG/M metagenome (GOLD analysis project Ga0256839, IMG submission 185968) | Hydrothermal vent microbial communities from Mid Atlantic Ridge, Atlantic Ocean - 354-166 | ecosystem: Environmental > Aquatic > Marine > Hydrothermal vents | place: Atlantic Ocean: Mid... | reverse complement strand
GGCGTTGAAAGATTGCCATCGGTGGCGTCGGTTTTCTGGCGCAGGGTCGTAAAACTGGCCGACCCGGCGCTCGCCAGAAAAGCCATCACCCCAAGCCTCAACTTCCCGTGGATGATCGGATCAAGATCACCCGTGCTAAAGTCACTCATTTGTCGGTTTTACCCTGGGAAAGCGCCGACATGACCGCAATAAACAAAATTGCAAATGCAGCAATCAGATAAATCGTTGAGGTGAGCAGAAACGGAAACATCACCAGTGCCAGCGCATAACTTGCTGCCGAAACCAACCCGCTCCTTAAATTTCCGGTCAGCAAAGCGGCAACACCATTGGCTATGCCATAACAAATGAGCGCAACGGGAAGAATTGCATTGAAAATCCAGTAGGGCACGCCAAACCCGAACATACCAATGACACTGCCAAGGGAAAATGTGAATATTCCGGCACTGGCCAGCATCCACGTGGACCCGGCAATCTGGCTGTTCATCGAATCGGCACCCGGCTCACCAAGCATTCTCCTGACCAGAAGGTATGTGCCAAGAGAACCTACAATCACATAGGCCAGCCAAAGCCAACCGACATTTTGAATCGGCATCGGCAGACGTGAAGTCATCACCCCCCAGTGCACCATCATCATTACAAAAGACAACAAACCCCACCAGATGCCAACAATCCCTCCTGCGATGGGGGAGTTCCGGCCCTCTTCAGCCAGTTGTTTCATCCAGGTAATTTCGTCCTTGAGCTTTTTGTCATCCGGTCTTTCATCGGCCATAATATCCTCCAAGTACTTTGATTTACAAAGTTCTTTGCCACAAAGAAGGGATAATGTCAAGAATGGCGCTCCCCGCCCCAAGCGGCAGGGCCCCGCTTCGGGTCAGAAGAGCATCGCCTCTTGTAATTCGCTCAGGCCTTTTTGCCGACCATCCGCTGCCAGGCATCCGAATTGTGCACCCAGGGGCAAGCCACGGTTCCCGCAAACGCCAGAACCAGAAGCACAGCAGAAGCGAACCACAATTCCACGGGGTTTTTCAGGACATAAAGCAGGTAATATATGAAGCCGTACCAGATTACGGCCTCAACGACACCCCAGAACCATACCGAAGTTTTCATTATACTCGCCTCCGTTTTCCAACAACATTGAAAGCAGGAGCGGCTCCAAGCCAGATCAACCCTCAAGAAAAACCGGGACTGATCCTCCCGCTTCTTACCCATCACAAATGGTGGCTCCCTGCACCGGATTCAACCTTTGTGCAAGCCCTGGGCAGGTTTTAGGGCCAGGACCCTGGAAGCCCGCAGATGCCACCGGAGTTGATACTCAGTACCGGGCGTAGACGCTGGCCGTGCCATCGGCCTTGAACAAGAGCACATCGAAGGGTTCGGGGTCGCCCCCCATGCCGGGGGAACCCATGGGCATTCCCGGCACCGAAATCCCCAACGCATCAGGGCGCTCCGCCAACATGCGCTCGATGTCTGCGGCGGGCACATGACCTTCGACGACATAGCCTTCAACAATAGCTGTGTGGCAGGATTGCAAAGGCTCAGGAACACCCGCAAGTCTTTTGATGTCTTCAAGGTCTTCCAGGTCAGTAACAGAGGCTGTGTGACCTGCTTTTTCCATTTCTTCAATCCAGCCCGAGCAGCATCCGCACCAGGGCGATTTATAGACAGAAAACTCGGCTGCAAGCGCGGGCCCGGCAAAAAATGCACCCGCCAGCATCAGAATTGAACCAAAAACAAGCGTTCTAACTGAACGCCTCTCCGGCTTTTGCTTTTGTTTCTGCTTACCCATCGTAAAGCTCCGCTTCTGCTAAAAAGGCCAACCGCCCGCCACCACTTGACAGAGCCTCCTCCACCAAACCGGACCGGGGCACCCTATGTCAGGGCCTGTTCCAGCGCATTGATTCTGGTCAACGACGAACTCATACTCTCCCAAAGAGGTTACAATCCACCCCGCTCCGAATAATCATCTTCCCGGGCCAGCGCCCGTTCCAGCGCCGGACGTGACAACATGCGCGAAAAATAGTCCCGCACCCGGAGCGACTTCACCTCAAACTTTGCCTTTCTTGCCCACATGCCCGTATGAGCCAGCAATATGTCCGCTGCAGTCAAGCGCGCGCCAACTGCAAATCCCCCGTCGCCCAGTCGTTTTTCCAGACTGGCGATGGCCAGGTCAAATTCATAAGTACAGGCCGCGCTGATTTCCCTTACCCGCAGCTCTTCAGGCAGAACAAAACGGTGCTTGGCCTTGGTCCACAGTGGCGCCTCAAGCTCACTCTGGGCAAAATGCAGGAACGAATCTATCTGCGCCCGTTCCGCACTACCGGGCTCTGCACTCATTTTTTTGTCCGGGTGCCGGTCCGCCAGATAGGTGCAGATTGCCCCGGAGTCGACAATCACTATGTCCTTGTCGCCATGGGAATCGATGAGGGCAGGCACTTTGCCACTTGGATTATAGGTGTTCATCACTTCGGAATGGGGACGCACATTCAAAATGTCATAGGGCTGGCCCAACTCTTCGAGCATCCATGTGACCCGTGTCAGCCGTGTACGCACCATTCCGACAACAACATACATCCGACAAACCTCACCTTGCTTTCCAGGCTGACCGTCTTTGCTCTGGGTCAAAGACAGTCCTGATGCTAACAATATTGCTGCATTAACACACTCTGGAGTACCCGAGCGATGGCTGGCACGGCAAAAAAAATCCACGCCTACACTGGACCGGCTATTTTCTCGCGCGGGTTCAGGCCGTTTTTCCTGACAGGTGCGCTGTTCGCGGGTCTTGTCATGCCGCTTTGGAGCGTAATGCTGAGCCTTGGCCTCGCCCTTCCCGGCCCTCTGGATGGTGCTCCCTGGCACGCTCATGAAATGATGTTCGGCTATGTCGCAGCAGTCATAGCGGGTTTTTTGCTCACTGCGGTGCCCAATTGGACAGGGCGCCTGCCGGTACTTGGCCTACCCCTCGCCGCATTGTGGACCCTGTGGCTGGCCGGTCGCATTGCCATGAATTTTCCCGTACTCCCCCCACTTGGTGCCGCAATAACCGATGCTGCATTTCTGGTGGTTTTTGCAGCAATCCTGTTGCGCGAAATCATCGGCGGAAACAACAGGAAAAACCTGCCTATAGTGCTCATCATCTCGCTTCTGGCCGCTACAAATATCCTGTTTCATTACTATCACCTGACGGAGCAGCCCACAGAACAGGCCGAACGTGCAGCCCTCGGCCTGACAGCAATTCTGATTTCCCTCATTGGCGGGCGCATTATTCCCAGCTTTACCCGAAACTGGATGGTACGCCAGAACATATCCCCTCTGCCCATTCCCATGAGCCGTTTTGACATGGCAGTGATGGCCTTCGGCACCGTTTCAATATTTGCCTGGGTCCTCCTGCCCGCCCACATGCTAACCGGCACACTGTTTGCAATCGCAGCCATCGTCTATCTGTTTCGGCTTGCGCGCTGGCGCGGCTGGGCGACCTTCAGCGAACCCATGGTCGCCATTTTGCATCTGGGTTATCTGTGGCTCGTGGTATGGTTCGCACTCACTGCCCTCTCCATCCTCGCCCCGGATATCATGGACCCTTTTTCAGCGTTGCACGCCCTTACCGCCGGCGCCATCGGCACCATGACCATTGCTGTCGCCACGCGCGCCAGTCTGGGGCACTCCGGCCGTGAAATCACAGCCACCCCGGCAATAAATGCTGTTTTTGCATTGCTTTTTTCAGGCGCGCTGCTCCGCATACTCGCAGGCTGGTTGCCACTCGACTATCTCACAACTGTAAGCGTTGCCGGCCTGCTGTGGGCCGCCGGCATGCTGGTATTTGTCTTCGCTCTGGGGCCGGTTCTGCTGAAAAAGCGCTAGGGTCCTGACCCTAGATCGAAGAGAGGTGTTTCACCAGCTCCTCGGGCCGCGACATAAAGGGAGAATGGTCCGTATCGATGGTAAAGACCTTCTCGCAAGGGTTGGCCGTATACATCTGTTTTTGAGATTTGGGTGTTATGGCGCAATCCCGCAGGCACTCCACATAATATCTGGGCACACTCCCCCAGCGCTCCTCGCTCAACTGAACCGGTGTGCCAAATGGAGCTGAGGCCTGCGCATGCAGACGCTCCTTGGCCCACGCCACATCCTCATCGGAGCATTCCCCGTAAAGAGCGTCTTTTACCGCATCCAGATTGAAGGTCATTTGAGACTGGTCTTCGGAAAAAGTCAGGTTCCGCAATACCAGGTTTTCCGTGTCCGGCTGGGCCTGGTCCAGAAGGCACTGCCCGTTTGAGAGCAAAAAGGCAGCCATAAACACTTGTGCCTTGAATTTTTCCGGGGCGTACTCAACCGCCTGAGAGTTGGAAAGTCCGGTCATGGAATGGCCGACCACAATCACCGGCTCCGAAGCCTGCGCGGCAAAATCCACTGTCGCCCGCGCATAAAGATCCATGCTCACTTCGCTGATGGGTGTCGTGTCATCGCCATGGCCCGGCAGGTCCGGCGCCATCACCGTGTGGCCCTCTGCTTCAAGCAGCGGCTTCACTTTGTCCCAGCACCAGCCTCCGTGCCAGCCTCCGTGTATCAGCAAATAAGTAGACATGTTTCCCCCCTGTTGACGTGCCATTGAGTGCCAGAAACCGGATTTCACCATCGGCCTGAACAGAAAACTCATTTTAGCGTGTTGTCATCACAACCCACGAACGCTAGCAAATCACGAGTTGCCATGTCAACTCGCGGGCATTCACGAAACAATGACAATCGGGCCGCATGAAAGCACCAGTAAAACCGGGGGCGCCACATCAGGCTTTGGGTCACGCTCCCGCGCCCCGTTCCAGAAATTTTGCCTGCCCGGCCCGCTACCAGTCAAAACCGGAAGCGGTTTGAGCGAAGGACTGCGCCAGCGCTTCTACGTCTGCGACCCCGGATTGCCCGCGTACAGCAATCTCTATGCGCTGGGCCGCGTTATAGCCCTGCATCGCATCCGCACCGGGCGCATCCCCATAGGTGCGCGCAAAATTCTCCCCGAAGGCCACCACTTTCGCCCCTTCGCCATCCACCTGGGGCGCACTACCGGGGGACAAAAGACTGACCCCCTGCCCCGCCAGAACGCTTTCGCTCAGCAACAGGTCCTGAATGCCCCAGGGGCCAATTGCAATATCTATGTCATTTTGCCTGGCATGTTCCAAAACCATGTCTTGTCCGCTCCCATTCGCATCAAGCAGGGACACATAGACATCCAGCCCCCCCAGATGCCCGTCTGATTCCTGATTGGCATGGGCATCGCGCTCGGTGGTTGCCAGCATGAATCCGTCCACAAACTGGCGACCCGCCTCTTCCTGCTCACCCGAAAGCGGAACAATCAACATGACATTAAAACTGTGCGCAAATGCCGGACTTGCCAGCACTAGTCCGGCAATCACAATGGCGGCGCCAATCTTGACTGAAATTTTCATTCAACTTGTTTCCTGCTGTTTCAAATCACGAACCAGTATTTACCCACAAACCGCCTTGCCCGTCCCCTCGAACAGCGTTTCCGGTGCCCCCTCCTTCAGGGAGCCATCATAAATCCGAAAAACGAATGTACCTTCATGAATAAACTGGCCGCTTTCGTCGCTGCGCGCACCGGTGGTTTTGGTGCGAATAATTAAATCATAAGAAGTGATTTCACCGGTTCCTTCTGGTTCCTCCTCAAGATAAAATCTGAGATCGGTGCGCCCGTCATTGAGCCATTGCGCAATCATATGCTCGCTGAAAAACTCGACAGTTTTGCGGTTTTCCCCATCACTATATTCAAATTCCGTGTGATAGGTGGACATGGGTATCACCCCGCTATCATACCAGTTCGCGTAGCCGGTGATCAGGGGAAAGACAAAGCGCACCGGTGTCCCAGCATCACCGCTGGAGCATACCAGGTCGGGAGGTGTCGCCCGCGCCGGAGCAATTCCAGCTCCCAGCATCAGGGCAGTCAACAACAGAATACGCATTTTCTTCCCCCCTCCCCGATGCTCGGAACAGCTCACTTGTGCGTCGGTTTTTCAGAGCGTCGGGGCACAAAAGGTACAATAAGCGCAATGACAAACCACACCAAGCCAGCCCCCATCAGCACAACGACGATATCCTCAGTGGGCACCTGCACCTCATTGGCAAAAAACCACGGATAAACCAGCGCTGCCGTCACCGGAGTCAGCGGTAAAAGCGCATAACTCCACCAGGGCGGACGGCTCGTGTGAAGCCGCTCCAGAACTGTTGCCTTGCCCGTGAAGTTTCTCCCTCGCCAAAGCGCCAGAACTGTCAAAGCCACAACCGGAACAATCAGCAATGAAAGGGGCAGATAAGGGAAAGCAATAGCCGGAACCAGCACCATGTAAATCAGCCCGATTACCCCGACCTCCCACTTGCTCACCTTGAAATTCGCGGCTCCAAAACGGTCCGCAAGCACCAGTCCCAAAAGCCAGAACCCGCCGGTGACAGCAACCAGAATCGCAAAGTCACCCGGGCTGAGCGCAGCCATGGCGTCGGTTTCAACCCCACCCCAGAACCATGTGGCCCACATCCCCCACAAAGCACCCAGCACCACAAACATTACCCCGCTGCCCACAATGCCAAGGTGCCGCATGCCAAGACGAACAAAATACCAGCCCAGTATTACGTCAATCAGGGCATGCCAGCCAATACTGGGAAAAATGAACGATACCGGAATATCCTCATAGACAATTGGGATTATCAGCCCCTCGGTGGCCCAGCCGAACAGGCCCCCCGCCAGCAGCAGACCGGAGAGCGTGCGTACATTGAAGGCCGACAACGCCGCCAGAAACGGATAGGTGAACAGCACATAAAAGCTGGCGAACGACACAAAAGCGGGCACTGCCAGCAGCGGGTCGGATTGCAGGGTTTCCAGCAATTCCGAAACCGACCCCTCATTCAGGAAAAAATATTCCGAGAAGAACATCAGAGCGATTGCACTGCCATAGGCAGCACCAAGTCGGCGCAAAAACGCTTTCATTTTGAGTTCCTCCCCTGTTTGAAGACGTTCTCACAATGGTGAGGCAAAATTATTGCCTCGCCAAATCATCCCGAAAGCGGCGCAAATTTTGCCGTGAAGTGGCGCATCATCGGGGGTTCTTCGATGATTTCATAGCCCATTAGCTCGTCCTTCACCGCCGCCAGTTCCTCGAACACTTCAACAATATAGTCAGCGTGGGACTGGGTATAGACCCGCCGTGGAATAGCCATGCGCACCAGGTCCATCGCCGCCGGGCTTTCCCGCCCATCGGGACTGCGGCCAAACATCACCGTGCCGATTTCACAAGACCTGATGCCCCCGATTTCATAAAGCGCCACCGCCAGCGCCTGCCCCGGATATTGCAGGGGTTCGATATGGCTGAGCCAGCTTCGCGCATCGACGAACACTGCATGACCCCCCGCCGGTTTGACCACCGCAACACCCAGCCGATCAAGGCGCTCGATGATATACTCGTTGGTCCTGACCCGATAGCGCAGATAATCCTCGCTAATGATTTCCTTCAACCCTTGTGCAATGGCATCCAGATCGCGCCCCGCCAGCCCGCCATAGGTGGGAAACCCTTCCGTCTGAATAAGCCGGGTGCGCGCCTTTTGCGCCAACGCATCATCATTGAGCGCCAGCCAGCCCCCGATATTGGCAAAGGCGTCCTTTTTGGCGCTCATGGTCATGCCGTCGGCTTCAGCGAAACAATCGCGCACAATATCCTTTATCGAACGCTCCCCCTGCCCCTCTTCGCGCTGTTTTATGAACCAGGCGTTTTCGGCAAACCGGCAGGCATCGATGATGAAGGGCACCTTGTGGGCCTGAGCGATTTTCGCTGTCTCCCGGATATTGGCCAGACTGACCGGCTGACCGCCCCCCGCATTATTGGTGATGGTCATCATCACGCAAGGCACCGCATCTCCATGCTCGGTAAGGAACGCTTCGAGCTTTTCCAGATCCATATTTCCCTTGAAAGGAAAGAGGTTTTGCGGGTCCTTACCCTCAGCGATCACCAGGTCCACGGCTTCGGCCCCGGTGCCCTCGATATTGCCCCGCGTGGTATCAAAATGGGTGTTGGAGGGAATGGTTTTGCCTTTTCCCCCGATGAGGGAAAACAAAATGGCTTCGGCCGCCCGCCCCTGATGGGTGGGAATGATGTGTTTGAAATCCATCAGATCGCGCACCGCCGCTTCAAAGCGGATAAATGATGGCGAACCGGCGTAACTCTCGTCCCCGTTCATCACCGCCCCCCACTGGGCCGCGCTCATCGCCGAAGTGCCCGAATCCGTCAGAAGGTCAATAATGACATCCTCGGATTTCAGCCCGAACAGGTTGTAATCAACATTTTTAAGAAGGTCGCGCCGCTGCTCCCGCGTGGTGAAACGGATGGGTTCGACGGATTTTATGCGAAAAGGTTCAATGATGGTTTTCATCGGGGCGTCTCCAAAAAACAGCCCCGGCAAACGTCAATGAACGCGAGGGGCCAACACGCCACGGTTGTCTGCCCCTCATGGACCGACCGCGTTCAGCGCCCAATATGTGTTGTCTCTTTTATCGCCCCGGGCAGGTCCGGGCAAGTCGGATTTTCTGCTCCAAAGCCATTTCAGACTCCAGCCGGAATGGCAAAAATAATCACCAGAACGGCAAATGCGCCTGCGCCTGCATAAATCAGCCCGCGTGCCGTCCCTGCCGAACTGCGCCCCTCCCTGATCGCAAGAACGGCCTGTGCGCTTTGCAGGCCGTAATAGAGCAGGAATGCCTTGGAGGCGAAGGTAATGATCTGGAATATATCCGCCCACCAGACGATAAGGATTGCGGCCACAGCCGCCAGACCATATCCCACACGCGCGTTGAGTTTTTGCGAAAACACTTCGGAGAGCAGTCCGCCCGAACCGCTCATGTCGGCCACCGCAGCCGAAAGCTGCGAAGCCATGGCCGCCGCTATGAGCAGCGGCACAACCAGAAACCCCACCGGGCGCAACAGGTCGATGATTGCTGTCTCGCCCCCGCTCTCAGGCAAAGTCCCGTCAAAATACCGGGTCGCCAGCAGGATGAACACAATGTAGATTCCGGTTGAAATCCACTGGGCCCGGCGCATGGTTTTCACCCGCAACGCCGCCGGATAGGCGTGGCCCAGATAGCGCGAGGTCTCAAATCCCTGCACCAGAATGACCAACCCCAGAAGAATGCGCACCTCGTCCCAGCCCCGCGAGTGGGCCAGTTCGGGCCAGGCGAACTGCCCCCCGCTCAGGTCAACCAGACTGACCGCAAGCAGAGCCAGACACAAACCGCCAATCACCGAGAGTTTAAGGCCAACCGAATATTCTTCGATCTGTTCCAGAGCTCCAAGCCCCTTCCAGCTTCCCGCAATACCCAGAATTGCCAGCACGGAACTGGTAAGCGCCTTGATCCAGAATTCGTCCGTAATATCTCCTATCCTGAGTGCAAAGGCGGAAAAAAGCGTCAGATAAAACGCCACGGACACGAAATAGGCCAGCACCAGCGCCAGGCCGGACAAGCGTTCAAGCACAACCATGCCGCCCTGTTTCTTGTCCGCCAACTCCGGCTCGATATGCATAATATTGTGTCTGATGACCGAGCCGTAGACATAGCCAATCACACAAAGTCCCAGCATCGCCGCCCAGGCCCAGCGCCCGGACGTGTGGGCCAGAATGGGCCCCGACACCAGAAATCCCGATCCGATGATCGAGGCCAGCGGGGTAACCGTGGCCCGCCAGGCGGGCATGCGCACCAGTTTTGGCTGGAACAGGATAAACAGGCCCAAAAGACTGCCCGCAATCAGCGCAATGTCACCCAGACCCATTTGAAAAATCGCCTTGTTGCCTTGGCCGCTAACCGCCCAGAACTTTCTTGTGTCGCCGCACCGCTTCGGGGAACCCCATGACCAGCGCGTCCGACGTTATGCCGTGGCCGATTGAAACCTCGGCAATATGGGGAGTTGCCGCCAGGAAGGGGGGCAGGTTTTCAAGGGTCAGGTCATGACCCGCATTGATTTCCAGCCCCGCCGCTTCCGCTGCCCGCGCAGTGACCGCAAGCCGACGTAAATGGTGGTCCCCTTCGGGGCCTCTGAAGCTGGCGGCATAGGGGCCCGTATAGAGTTCGACCCGGTCTGCATCCACTTCCCAGGCGTCCGGGGGCACGGATGGGTCTTCGTCGATAAACAGTGCCACCCTGAGGTTTTTGGCTTTCATGCGACGGATGGAGCGCTTGAGCAGTTCAACATTGGCATCAATATCCCAGCCATGATCAGAAGTGGATTGCGCAGGATCATCGGGCACAAATGTCACCTGATTTGGCTGCACTTCTTCAACCAGAGACAGAAATGTTTCGTTTGGGTAGCCCTCGATATTATATTCGGCTTCAGGAAAATCCGCCCGCAGCATTTTGGCCAGATCCCGGACATCGGACTTGCGAATGTGACGCTCATCGGGACGCGGGTGAACGGTAATGCCGTCCGCCCCCGCCTCCAGCACCAGCCGTGCAATTCCGGTAACGCTGGGCCAGCCAATGTCACGCCGGTTGCGCAGCATGGCCACCGCATTGAGATTGACAGAAAGTTTGGTCATCTTGGTTTTTCCATCTGCAAGCGCATGAACGAAGCCATATCAGCAAAGAACGCCGATTCAAAAGCAGATTTACCCAATTCTTCCTGCAAAAAACTACACTGAGGCAAAGCCAAGGGGCTTTTGTCAAACTGGCTCTACATCCCCTCGGGACCGCGCGAAATGGCCGCAAGGCCGGTGCGCACGACTTCAACAAGTCCAAGCGGAATCATCAGGGCAATAAACTGCTCTATCTTGTTGGGGCGTCCGGTTATTTCAAACACGAAGCTCTCGATTGACGCATCAACCACCTGTGCGCGAAACGCTTCGGCCAGCCTGAGAGTTTCCACCCGGTTGTCTCCGGTCCCCGCAACCTTGACCAGCGCCAGTTCACGCTCCAGCGGCTTACCCTCGTCGGTGAGGTCATGCACTCTGTGCACCGGCACCAGCCGCTCCAGTTGAAGCTTGATCTGAGTGAGAGTCTTGGGGCTGGCAACGGTTACAACAGTGACCCGGCTTAGCCCCTTTTCGTGCTCGGTTTCCGAGACAGTCAGACTGTCAATATTAAAACCCCGCGCCGAGAACAACCCGGCAATCCGCGCCAGAATGCCCGGCTCGTTATCCACCAGAACCGAGAGCGTATGGCGTTCGATTTTTGTGGTGTCGGTCGTCAGGAAATAGGCGGAGCCACTGGGGCGAAGGTTTGGGTTCATGTTCTTTCTCCTTGCAGCCCTCTCTAAACGAGTGACTTTCCCTTTTCGTCGATAATATTGCCGATGTCCGCCGTATCAGGAAGAATCATTTCATTGTGCGCTTTGCCCGAGGGGATCATGGGCAGGCAGTTTTCAAGTTTTTCCACCCGGCAGTCGAACAAAACAGGCCCTTCAAAGGCCAGCATTTCTGCAATGGCATCGTCAAGTTTTGCCGGATCCTCGCACCGGATACCTTTGCCACCCAGCGCCTCGGCCAGCTTGACAAAATCAGGCAGACTTTCCGAATAAGACTGGGAATAACGGTTTCCGTGCAGCAGTTCCTGCCACTGGCGCACCATGCCCATATATTCGTTGTTCAGGATAAATACCTTTATTGGCAGGCGAAACTGCACCGCTGTTGAAAACTCCTGCATGGTCATCTGCACCGAAGCCTCCCCCGCAATGTCAATGACCACTGCATCACGGTGGGCCACCTGCACCCCAACGGCGGCGGGCAATCCGTATCCCATTGTGCCCAGCCCCCCCGAAGTCATAAAGCGGTTGGGTTTTTCAAACGGGAAATACTGCGCCGCCCACATCTGGTGCTGGCCGACCTCGGTGGTGATATAGACATCCCTGTCCTTCACCGCATCCGCCAGCCGTTCGATGGCATACTGGGGTTTGATGACGCTATCGGAATTTTTGTAGCCCAGACACCCAACCTTGCGCCAGCTTTCGATTTCATCGAGCCAGGGCTGAATAGCCTCGGTTCTGGGTTCATTGGTTCTGGTGCGCCACAAGCGGATCATTTCGTCAAGCACATGGGTGCAATCCCCGATTATCGGCAGATCAATTACAACGTTTTTGTTGATGGAAGAGGGGTCAATATCCACATGAATTTTTGTTGAGTTTGGAGAAAATGCATCAACCCTGCCCGTTATCCGGTCATCAAATCGAGCTCCGATATTTATCATCAGATCGCAATCATGCATGGCCAGATTTGCCTCATAAGTGCCATGCATGCCCAGCATACCCAGCCATTGCGGGCTTGAAGCGGGAAACGCCCCCAGCCCCATCAGGGTTGAAGTGACCGGAAAACCTGTCAGTTCCGCCAGTTCCCTCAGCCCCTCAGAAGCGTCCGGCCCGGCATTGATGACCCCGCCGCCGGTATAAAATACCGGTTTTTTTGCCTTGAGCATCAAATCAACCGCTTCACTGATCGCTTCCAGATCACCCTCGGTTTGGGGGCGATAGCTCTTGTGATCAGTATGGGTCTGGGGCTTGAAATAGTCCCCGAGCGCAAACTGCACATCCTTGGGAATATCAACCACCACCGGGCCGGGACGCCCCGAAGAAGCGATATAAAACGCCTCGTGAAGCACGCGCGGCAGGTCCTCGATACGTTTGACCAGATAATTGTGCTTTGTGCAATTTCGGGTGATCCCCACCGTGTCACACTCCTGAAAAGCGTCCGAGCCTATAAGGGGCGTGGGCACCTGACCCGTCAGGCAGACCATGGGGATGGAATCAAGCAACGCATCTGTCAGGCCGGTAATGGCGTTGGTGGCACCGGGACCCGAGGTGACCAGAACCACCCCGACCTTTCCGGTGGAGCGCGCATAGCCTTCTGCCATGTGGGTTGCACCCTGCTCGTGGCGCACCAGAATATGCTCAAGCTCTTCTTGCTGAAACAGCGTATCATAAATGGGAAGCACAGCACCGCCGGGATATCCAAACACGTGTTTCACACCCTGATCCAGCAACGCCCTTATCACCATCTCCGCGCCGGTTATTTGTTCAGCCATCTGTTGGTCCTCGTTCCATTTTAGTTCAGGCAAAATTCACGCAACAAAAAAGGCCCCCGGGGGAGCCTTGGACGCGCACCATCGTTCGCGGGTTTTTTAATCCGCGACGCCGGTGCGCTCCATAACCACAAGAATAAGTCTCATCCGCACAGGGACTACCCTCTTTCAAAAAATCTGGATTAAATTGTTAAGCGGGATAATCGCGCAGGTCAAGAGGCCATCCCCAGAGCGATTGTTTCGGGATCAGGCTGCATCTGACAGACGTTGAATATTAAGGGGCCTGCCAACAAACTCCAGAAATTCCTTTGCCGGGACAGGTGGAGAAATCAAAAAGCCCTGCCCCTCGTCAACCTGACAATCCAGCAATGCCTTCATCTGTTGCTCGGTTTCAATCCCCTCAGCCACAGTGCTCATGCCCAGTTCTTTCGCCAGTCTCACCAGAATCTGCACGATGGTTGTCGCAGTTCCATCTATTCCGATACGGTCGATAAAGTGCTTGTCTATCTTGATAATGTCCGCACCAAGCTGCTGCACATAGGAGAGACCGTTATGACCGGTTCCCGTATCATCCAGAGACACCATGAAGCCCATTCCCCTCAACTCTTTTATGGCGCCAATGGCAACATCAATGTCGGCAAAATCCTGACGTTCGGTCAACTCAAGAACAATCTGGCGTCGCGCAACCCCTGCCTCCCGGACTATGGAACACAATTCCCCGGCAAACTGATCCGAAACCAGATCGGCGGGCATAATATTAAACGCAATCTTGAACAGCGGATCCGCTTTCAGGTGAGGCCCTAATTGCTCAAAAGCTTTGCGCATGATTGAACGCGTCATGGGGACAATCAGTCCCCTCGCTTCGGCCTGGGGAATAAAGCGGTTTGGCGGCACGATTGAACCATCGGGTTTGATCCATCGGGTCAGCACCTCACAACCAACGACCCTCCTTTCACCGATAGTAAATATAGGCTGCATATAGGGAACAAACTCCCCACCCTCGATTGCACAGCGCAGCTCCTCATCCGGGTCCTTGGGACGTATGAGCAATGAAATGGAAAGCGTAGCCAATACCAGTCCAAGCAATACACCGGCAGCCACCACATAGGGCTCTGCCTGCCGGTTCCAGTTATGCAACACCGTGGTGTGTACATCGAGCTTGATCACCAGCGGCAAATGCGTGGATTGTGAAACTATCGTCATAAATTCGTCAAGTACGGACTGACTTTCGACATCTGAAACATGGGTGGCAATTTCGACATCACCACCCAGCAACAGGTCGGCCCGCGCGTGGTCCTTGAGCGCTGATGGAAAAACATCCAACATCAGAACGTCCAGGTTGAGAATTGCCAGCAAGGTCCGTCCGCTGGCCAGGCGCAGACCGACACCAAGCAAGCCGGGCTTGGGTCCGCTAATGTCGTAAAGCGTGACATTTGCCTTGTCCGAAGCAAAAGCCCGGTTGTTTTCAAAACTCGAAAGACCAAAAGTCCGGGAGAGGGCATCCCCTGCACATATCTGGCGCCCGGCCTGATCGAGCACCTGAACATCCTTGAACGAGCCCCGCAGAAAACCAATCCGCCGGTATTCAAAAATCGCAGCCACCGAACACTCATCCAGCCCCTTTGAGGCCAATGCACGCAGGGTCTCAATCGAACTGTCCACAATAAGCTCAGCACGCTGCAAGGAACGCTGACTGAGTTCTTCGATCTGGGCAATGTTGGAATTTACGATGATCAGTTCATAGGTCAACCGCGTCAGCCCGGTGGCACCAAAAACGATAAGGCTGAATAAAATCAACAATCCCCAGAAGGATCGAACCGCTTTGTTAACAAACCCCAACCACCAGCTCCCAAGACCGCAAACTCTGAAGTTAGCATGAATATGTTGGTCAGATATTAACTCTCACGCCAGTCCCAGCCCACCATCTGGTTTCGAAACCAGGTGCGCTGACGTTTGGCATATTGCCTTGTGGCTGTTATCGTCAGTTCTGCAGCTTTATTCTTGGAAATTTCCCCCGCTTTCCACCTGAGGATTTCACGCACCCCGATTGCCTTCATTGCCGGAAGGGTGGGGTCCAGTTGCAGCGCCGCCAATTGCTCAACCTCCTGCACCGCCCCGGTATCAAGCATTGCAAAAAACCTGTCACCAATGCGCTGGCGCAAAAGATCGCGCCCCGGATTGAGCACGATTTTTTCCAGCCGGTACTCACCAAGCAAACCATCCTGTGCATCGGCCTGCCAACTGGCAAGAGAGCGCCCGGTCGCCTCCAGCACCCCAAGCGCCCGCACCAGTCTCTGGCGGTCCGGCTCTGCCAGCAGCGCCGCCATTTCGGGGTCCCGGCTTTGAAAAAGGGCGCGGCGCTCCTCCCGCCCAAGTGTTGAAACTTCGGCTTCCAGCCGGGCAATAATTTCTTGAGGCACTTCAGGCGCTTGCGTGAACCCATTCAGCAATGCCTTGAAATAAAGACCTGTTCCGCCCACAAATATCGGTATTCGCCCAGCCAGGTCTATCCGCTCAAGCACGGTTTTGACTGCCTCAAGCCACGCACCGGTCGAAAAGCGCACAGATGGATCGACAAACCCGTAAAGAGCATGCTCTGCCCGGGCAAGGTCATCGGGCTGGGGTCGTGCCGAGAGCCTGTTCAGTACTTTATAAACCTGCATTGAATCGGTGTTGATAATAACGCCATCAACCCGCTGTGCCATTTCCAGCGCCAGAACCGACTTGCCGCTTGCGGTGGGACCGGCTATCAGAATTGCATCTTTGCTCATGCCTTGTCTTGCCCCGAATACAGGCGCCCGATCAACCCCGCTCTTGCAACCCAAGGTGTATTTTCCCGACATGTCCGAGCAATCAGTCCCCGCCCAGGCCGACAGTATCTTGTGTCTCATTTCCAACCCGCTTGACCCGGTTTTGAACTCCAAAATCGTCGCCCGGATACAGGATGAGACGGGCGGCGAAATCAACTGGCTTGCTCAAAAAACAGCCTGCGAGATAATCGCCCCCAAAACCGGCAACACCGAACAAATCGCGCGCGAAATTTTAGCCGGCCTCCCGGTCGATGTGGCGCTGGTCCCAAAGCAAAACCGGCGCAAAAAACTCCTGCTCGCCGACATGGACTCCACCATGATCAACGAGGAATGTATCGACGAACTGGCTGACGAACTGGGCCTGAAACCTGAAATTGCCGAAATTACCGCAAAAGCCATGCGCGGCGAACTCGATTTTACTGAGGCCCTTGCCACCCGCGTAAAACTGCTCAGAGGACTTGACCTGCAAGCCATCAAACAGGTGCGCCGCGAGCGCATCAGCCTCGCCCCCGGAGGCCGGGTTCTGGTGCACACCATGAAGGAATACGGCAGCTACTGTGCCCTTGTTTCAGGCGGCTTCACCCTGTTCGCCGACTATTTCGCCAAGCGCATCGGCTTTGATGAGGCAACCGCCAATGTGCTGGAATTTGATAAGAGCGAAACACTCACCGGCCGGGTTGTTCCACCCATTGTTGACAGTTCAACCAAGGTCAGACGCCTTGATGAACTGAGAAAAAAACTGGGCATCCAAGACCGGCAAACCTTGGCGGTTGGAGATGGAGCCAATGATCTGGCCATGCTCAAGAAAGCTGGAATGGGCGTGGCCCTGCATGCAAAACCCGCCATTGCTGCCGCCGCTCCGTTCCGCATCGAACATGGCGACCTCAGCGCCCTGCTCTATCTTCAGGGTTACAATGAAGAAGAGTTTGTCCGGTGACTGTTGAACCCGGACACTTGCCGTTTGCGCCCGGTTTCATATCAAGCCCAACGGCCAAGGGCGGAGCTAACCCAGACGCACGGCCACATAGCGGCTGATTCCGCTGGCATCAAACACTCTGAACAGAACAGCCAGCCTCCCCGCCTCACGCGCCGCCTTGATCAAACTATCCAGTTCTGTGACATTTTGAACAGCATTTTGATTGACCTCGGAAATTATCAACCCCGGCAGCAGGCCCTTTTCCTCCGCGTCTGAATTGGCAAGCACCTCAGCAATGAGAACACCGCTGACACTGCCCACAACGCCCAGCTCATCTCGCAACTCACGCGTTAGCGGCGCCACCGAAAGACCAATCATCTCCCGCACATCCGGCGACAGACGTTTGCCGTCATCAGTTGCAGGCACATCCTCATCTTTGGGCGGCTTTGTCTGCGTGCGGGCTTCCGCAATCAGGCGCTCGCCGGTTTCAAGGCGCCCCAGCTCTATGGCAATTTCAAGACTCTCCCCATCACGAATAATCTGGACGGTAACGGATTTCCCCACCGGCGTCAGCGCCACAATACGCGGCAGGTCGGTCATGGTCACAATGTCGCGTCCGTCAAAATTCAAAATGAGATCGCCAGACTTCAAAGCTCCTTCCGAGGGACCGCCGGGCGTGACATCCACCACCAAAGCGCCCGCTGTACCCCGATGGCCCAATGAAACGGCCACATCTTCGGTAACATCCTGAATGCCAACCCCCAGCCAGCCGCGCCGGGTTTCGCCAAATTCGCTCAATTGTTCAATTACCGGGCGTGCCAGATTGACAGGAATGGCAAATCCAATGCCCCGTGAACTGCCCCCGCGTGCAATAATCGCGGTGGCTATGCCAACCACATCACCATTCATATCAAACAGCGGTCCCCCCGAATTCCCCTGGTTTATCGCAGCATCTGTTTGAATAAAGTCATCATAGGGTCCGGTATTGATGTCACGGTGGCGGGCTGAAACAATTCCCAAAGAAACCGATCCTCCAAGTCCAAAAGGATTGCCTATGGCCATAACCCAGTCGCCGACCTCAGCCGTATCGCTGTCGCCAAACTCAACGAAAGGCACCGGAGCGCCCGCATCAATCTTGAGCACGGCCAAATCGGTTTTTTCATCTGCGCCCACCAGTTCGGCCACAAATCTTTCTCCATCCGCCGTATAGATCAGAATTTCCTCCGCCCCCTCAATCACATGATTGTTGGTGACAACCAGCCCCTCGGCACTGATGAAAAAACCTGAACCAAGGCTGCGCGCCTCCTGTGGCAAGCGCTCCCTCTGTCCGTAATTAGGGTTCAGTTCCTCGAACAGTTCGCGCAAAGGGGAGCCTTCGGGAAGCCGCGGGAACGGAACCCCGTTCCCCCCCTCAACCACCCGGGAAGTCCCGATGTTGACAACGGCCCCGGAAAGCTCAGTTACCAGTTCTGAAACCGAAGCAGGGCCCACCGTCTGGGCCACCACCGCAGAAACCATAAAACCGGCCGTCCAACCCATCAGGGTGAACAACAAAATTCGAAGGTAAATTCTTTGGAAACGGGGAAAAACACGCACGGCTATAACACTCCCTTTGTCAAAACTGGCTGGTCCTCTGGTGCTGATTAGCTCAGGACGCTTAAAGTATCATAAGCCCCGCCGCCGCACATGTCAGCGCCGTTATACGCAACTTTGAATTGGGTGTGCCCAGAAGTGAAAGCAGCGCCCGCTTCATCTGCTCTGGAAAGGCTGCATGAAGCAGCCTTTCCAAACAATTGTCAAAGCGGGCGCCGCAAAGAAGTCGTTCATTGACCCGGCGTTACAGCCGATGTAACTGCGGGGGTCGTAGTCGGAGCAGGTTCCGGTCGCGGCTGAGCATTACCAAAATAGGTAAAGAACTCAGAATCCGGCGACAGCACAAGGCTGGTTCCATCGCCCCCCAGCGCAAACCGGTAGGATTGCAGGGAACGATAGAATTCAAAGAACTCCGGATCGCGCGAGAACGCCTCGGCAAATACGCGGTTACGCTCAGCATCGCCCTCACCACGAAGGATTTCGGACAGTTTGTTGGCCTCCGCTGTAATCTGTATGGCCTGCCGGTCAGCAGCGGCTTTAAGAGTTTGAGCCAGTTCCTGGCCTTTAGCTCTCAGGCCCGCAGCTTCCGCCAGACGTTCAGCCTTCATCCTGTCAAAGGTTTGGGTTGAAACCTGACGCGTCAGATCGGTACGAACCACCCGGACATCAACAACATCAATTCCCAGATCAGCAACGCCGGCCCGGATCAGATCGCGGGCTTCGCGCATCATTTCGGTGCGCTGGGCACTCAATGCGGCGGAAAAGTTCCTCAGACCGTAGACCTGACGTAAAGCTGATTCAAAACGCGTATTGATGCGTTGCTCGGCCAAAGTAATGCTTCCCAGCACGCTTTCACGGAATCGGATGGGGCTCGCAATCCTGTAGGTGACAAACGCATCCACCGTATAGAACTTGCCGTCCGAAACCTGCAGGGTGATGTCATCCAGATCATAGCGCAGAAGCCGATCTTCAATGATTTGAACCGATTCAACAATATCGGTGGGAACTTTGAAATAAATCCCCGGCTCCGTGTGCACACGGGTAATTTCACCAAAACGGGTTACAATAGCCTGATTGCGCTCATTGACCACAAACAGCGATGAAAAAAGTATGTAAAGCGCAGCCAGAACTGCAACAACAACAAGGGTCATCTTGTTCATGGCTTAACCTCCCGCCCGGCTGGTGTTTGATCTGAGTTCAGGCAACGGCAGATAGGGCACAACCCCGGTCCCCGCATCACCCTCGATAATAACTTTGTTCGAAGAACCCAGAACCTGCTCCATGGTTTCAAGGAACAGACGCTTGCGGGTGACTTCGGGGGCCTTGGCATATTCCTCATAGACCGAAATGAAGCGCGCCGCCTCACCCTCAGCCTCTTTTACCACCCGGTCCTTATAGGCTGCGGCCTCTTCGCGGATTTGCGCCGCCTGTCCGCGGGCACTACCCAAAAGCGTGTTTGAATACTGACGCGCCTCTTCCTGAAAACGGTCCTGATCCTGCTCGGCGCGCTGCACCTCGTCAAAGGCGTCAGCCACTTCGGAGGGCGGAGCCGCCTGCTCAAGCTTGATGTTGGCAACCGTCACGCCGGCATCGTAGGAGTTCAAAATTTCCTGCGTTATCTGGGCAACTTCCAACTCGATACCAGCACGGTCGTCGCGGAACACGTCCTGCGCTGGACGCCGACCGACAACTTCACGCATGGCGCTCTCGCCGATCTTGCGCACAATTTCATCCGGGTCTGCAACATTGAACAGATATTTCACCGGGTCATCCACCCGCCACAGGATCGACATCGACACATCAACAATATTCTGATCCGAGGAAAGCATAAAGCCTTCGTCGGTGCGCGTACGACCGCCCACCACAGAAGCGATACGGGTCTGGTTTTCCGTAATGGTTACTTTTTCGACAGTTTCAAACGGCCAGAAATTGAAATGCAACCCGGATTCGCTCAGCTCTGTCTTGGGCTTGCCAAACAGCAGCTCAACACCAATTTCCTGTGGGTCAACCGTATAAATGGATTGCGTTGCCCAGAACACCAGAGCCGCCAGCGCACCGCCCAGAAACAGCCAGCGTCCGCCGGGAAGTTCACCACCGAACTGCTCCCGCCCACGCTTGAGCAAATCTTCCAGATCCGGAGTATTATTGTTGCTGGGCCGCCTTGGACCCCCGCCACGTCCGGAGCCGCCCCCGGGTCCCTGTCCCCACGGCCCGCCGCCGCCACTATTATTATCCCAAGGCATGTGCGCCCTTTCGTTTGTAAGAAAATTGTTTTAACTCGCCGCTCTATATAGGCACCCCGGTCCCCGGGATCAATGCGCCAGCGGCCCAATGCGTGTATAAACTTTAATTGAGTAGGTTAC
>Ga0256839_1002430_pt1 | contig 20733 bp, 15 predicted proteins | sample 354166metaG_FD_185968 | JGI IMG/M metagenome (GOLD analysis project Ga0256839, IMG submission 185968) | Hydrothermal vent microbial communities from Mid Atlantic Ridge, Atlantic Ocean - 354-166 | ecosystem: Environmental > Aquatic > Marine > Hydrothermal vents | place: Atlantic Ocean: Mid... | reverse complement strand
CATATCCCGGCCATATTGAAAGGCGTTCCGTCTCAACATGTGACGTTTTGCATCATCGGCCAGAAGATCCAGAATTTCTTCCGAAATTTTCTCTGAATTCCTGAAAGGAACCAGCACCCCTCTGTCCTCATCCAGCAACTCCTGTGCATACCAATAGGGTGTTGAGATAACCGCTTTGCCTGCGCCGACCGCATAGGCCAAAGTCCCGGACGTAATCTGCGCCTCATTTAAATAGGGCGTGATATAAAGATCGGCGGCCTCAATGAATCCCAATAATTCGGGCAATTCAACAAATCTGTTGTAAAAAACCACATGTTCCTCAAGGCCCAAATCCGTTACCAGCCTCTCCAGTGATAACCGGTAACGCTCCCCTTCATTCATGATAACATGAGGATGTGTCGCACCCAACACGATGAAAACAAAATCTGGATGGTCTTTAACAATTTTTGGCAACGCCCGGATAACATAATCAATACCCTTGCTTTCAGACATAAGACCAAAAGTAAGTAATATTTTTTTCCCTTCCATACCAAATCTATGCTTATGAAAATGCGGATCAATGAAGGTAAAGTCAGGAATACCATGTGGAATATAGTCAATCTGGTTTATTGACACGTCATATACGTCAGATAGAATTTCAACCCCCATCTCACTCATGACAACAAGCCGGTCAGAAAAATGTATCAGCCTTTCCATGACTTTTCTCTGGTCCGGGTTCGGGTCCCGAAGAATAGTGTGCAATGTGGTCACAATCGGCATATGAAGTGCCTCCAGCAGAGTAAGAATATGACTGCCCGCAGGCCCGCCATAAATTCCGAATTCATGTTGAAGGCAAACGATATCCACTTGATTTATATTAAGAAAATCTGCCGCATGCCGATATGACGAAAGATCATTTTCAAATATCTCAAACCGTGCCTGATCAGAATAACCATAGCCTTCTGTGGTGTCATTAACTGGAATAACACTACATTCCAATTCCGGGAACCCAAGTGTTATTGCTTCCGACAAATCCGTTGTGAAGGTGGCAATACCGCATTTGCGCGGCAAATAATTACCAATCACAGCAACCCGTTCCAGTTTCCCGGCCAGATTCCCGGAAGAAATTTCCAGATGATCAGGCATTTTTGAAATATTATTTTGGTATTCCCCGAACGGCATATTTTTTCCCTCAAATGAAATAAATTTGCAAAGATCGGAAAAAATCATATCGGGAAATTAAGCCTGGCTATTGATTGTAATCAATTGGCACTAAAGATGAATACAGGGAACAGGGGGACAATATTGGTGATTATGCATCATCACATTAGTTTAGCTCGTATGAAAGGGGTCATCTATTTCAATCCAATGGGCTTCGGCATCGGATACTCCTGCATACAGTATGGCCATACCGTTATCGCGGATCAGTCCAGACGAGAATACCACATCGGTTATGTCTTTTCGTTTTGCCGGCCCGTCTTCAAACTGGTCCCGGCTTGCGATAATTTTATAATCTTTGATTTGCCTGAGGGAAGGGTTGAAAATAAAAGATTTTGCGTAATAATGCCGCTCTTCCATGGTATGGTCATTTCGAAAACAGGCCCCGTGCGCCAACACACCAATTTCGCCATTGGCCAGTAAATGAGCCTCATTAACACCGCCCCAATCCATGGGGTGAAACATATCATCCAGCAGGTCCGCTGACTCAATCACGTCTATTGTCATCTCCTCCAGATGGTTGACTTCAACATAGCCAATTGTTCCACGACCACCAATGTCCCCCTGAGGCCTGGTAAATACGGCGATTTTGCCATTCTCGAGGTCGCACAAACGAATATCCTTCATCCCGGCCGGGCCGTGAAAGAATTCAACCAGATTAAAAATATCCGGTCCGCGGAAGAAAACCGTTTTCCATTCCAACGCCCCCTTAACTTCCTTGATTTGCACGCCGCCGAAAATAAGTTCATCCCGAATGAATGTTATAAAAGGGTCCTGTAGTTCGAAGACGGGCGATTCCGGAATAGGAAACCAGATATTATCAAATTCTTCAAAGAAGATAATTTTGGATTTCTCCTGATCCCTTGGCTCAACACGTCCCGCAATAATGACTTTATTTGCAGAGATAAAGGGCGCTGTTATATTATAAACATCCTGATCACCGACGCCTTTGAAGCGCAGTTTAGCAGTATTTTTTCTGCTATTATCTTGTTCTTCCTTGAATTCGTAGAACCACTCACGGACACGTTTCATACATTTGTCCTCATCAACTCACATTTACACGCCAGAAAAATATGACCCTGCAAAAATATGGCCCTGCAAAAAGCGAAGACTTCATAAACTTCCAGAAGCTTATGATAGGTCACGATTTATTAATTTATTCTAAATATTAAATGACTTTTTTATGCCCACCCAAACAAGACTTGCTCAGAATAATACCGGCCGCCACCATTATTCCAGCTCCTTTTCCGCAGTTGGGAGAAGGTGGCTCGCACCGACATGGATATTCAACTTGTGCAGATCGGGAGCAAAGTCTAAACTTGAAATCTGGTCATAACAGGAAAGGATGGTTATACTGCAAATGAGCCTGCTTCCGTCGTTATATCGTCTTGATCGCAATGATTTCGGCACACTTCTTGGTATACTAAAAGAAAAGGGCTATCTCACTGTTGGTCCGACAAGGCGTGATGGCGCTATTTTATATGACACGCTGGAGAGTGTGGACGACCTGCCGATTGGCTGGACCGATGAACAGGAGGCCGGAACCTATCGTCTCAAGCGCCGTGATGATGACGCCTTGTTCGGCTATAATGTCGGCCCGCACTCCTGGAAGAAATATCTGTTCCCATCGAAAACAAAGCTCTGGTCAGCGACAAAGAAGGGGGCCGGATTTGAGATAGACGGGGAAACAGAAGCCCCGCCAAAATATGCCTTTATCGGTGTTCGTGCCTGTGAACTGCACGCGATCCAGATTCAGGACAAGGTTTTTATGGGGGGGACTTATCAGGATCCGGTTTATGCAGGGCGGCGGCGGGATTGCCTGATTATTGCCGTCAATTGCGCTCAGGCGGCCCAAACCTGCTTTTGCACCTCTATGCAGACCGGCCCGAAAGTGAGTGACGGTTATGATATTGTTCTGACCGAAATTATTGATAAGGCGCGTCACTATTTTGTGATAGAGGCCGGGTCGGAAACGGGAGCGGCCATTGTGAAAAACCTGCCGGGCAGACCGGTGCAAAAGAAGGATATGAACGCGGCGGCGGCCTGTGTTGAAAATGCCAAAAAACAGATGGGCCGCAAGGTGGATATGACCGACATCAAGGATATTCTCACCCGCAATTATGATAATAAACGCTGGGCGGAACTGGAAAAAAAATGTCTGGCATGTGGTAACTGTACCATGGCTTGTCCGACTTGTTTCTGTTCAAATGTCGAGGATGTTACCGACCTCACCGGAGAACACGCCGAGCGCTGGCGTTCATGGGGATCCTGTTTTACGATGGACTTCTCTTATATCCACGGCGGCAGTGTCCGCCCCTCCATCGGTTCGCGTTATCGCCAGTGGCTGATGCATAAACTGGCAACCTGGCATGATCAGTTCGGAACATCGGGATGTGTCGGTTGCGGACGTTGCATTACCTGGTGCCCGGTTGGCATTGATCTGACAGAAGAAGTTAAAGCAATTTGTGATAACGAGGAAGGAGATCCAAGTGGGTAACATCCGAACGGTTAAGGACTTTCTGGCCGAAGCAACGTTTTTTCAGGACATGGAGGAGCGTCATCTCGAATTGCTCTCAGGCTGCGGTAAAATAATGCATTTTGAAGCTGGGGATTTTCTACTGAAAGAAGGCTCAGAGGCCAATAGTTTTTATCTGATCCTCAAAGGTGAGGTGGTGGTAGAAAGCTATGTACCGGCGGAAGGGCCGATGATGGTAGCAAAGGTAGGGGTGGGTAATATTACAGGCTTTTCATGGTTGTTCCCGCCTTACCGTAACCAGTTTGATTCCCGGGCCCTGACAAAGGTCACGGTCATTCACCTTAATGGTAAATGCTTGCGCGGCAAGGCGGAGGACAATCATGATTTGGGCTATATGCTTATGAAACAATTTGCTCAGATCATGCTACAGCGGATGCAGGATAACCGCCGCCGGATTTTAGATATCTATAGCAGGGAGTCGTAAATTGTCACTGGCAGCTCGTAATGAATACCCCATGCATCCCGCCTCTTTCCGCGTTCTAAAGATACAGGAGGAAATATCAGGCTGTTTTACTTTAACCCTTCAGTCTGACCCTGTTGTTACCCCTTCTTTTGTTCCGGGGCAATTTTATATGCTCTATATTTTTGGTCATGGCGAAGTTCCCATTTCGGCAAGTGGCGACCCTGTTGAAACGGAAACCCTGACTTTCACTGTTCTGACTGTAGGGTCAATCACCAAAAAGTTGTGTTCGCTCAAGGCGGGTGATACTGTCGGTCTGCGCGGCCCTTTTGGCAATGGCTGGCCGTTGGAACTGGCAAAGGGGCATGATGTGCTGGTGATTGCGGGCGGTCTGGGGCTGGCACCGTTGCGTCCGGTTATTTATCATTTGATTTCCCATGCCTCTGATTATGGAAAAATTACTTTGATATATGGGACCCGGACGTCTGACATGCTCTTGTTTCAAGATGAGTTGGCATCCTGGGATGAAAGAGATAACATGATGGTATTATTAACCGTTGATAGCGCAGAATCTGACTGGCACGGCCATGTCGGTGTTGTGACAGAGTTGATTGGAAAAGCCGGAATTGATCCGGTGCGCACAACGGCCATGGTCTGCGGGCCGGAAATTATGATGCGTTTTACCGCCTATGCCTTGATTGACAGAGGGATGGCGGCTTCGGATATCTCTCTGTCCATGGAACGGAATATGAAATGCGCGCTGGGACATTGTGGCCGCTGTCAGTATGGCCCCCACTTTATTTGCAAGGATGGCCCGGTGTTTGCGTTTGATCAGGTTGAGAATCTTTTCAGGGTGAGGGAAGTGTAGGGACAAACGACAATCGTGAAGATAAAGAATGAAAGAAACTAGTCAAAAACCAAAACTTGCCGTTTGGAAGTTTGCCTCTTGTGATGGCTGCCAGCTCAGCTTTCTTAACTGCGAGGACGAGTTATTGGCCGTGGCCGATGTTATTGAGATTGCCAATTTTCCCGAAGCTTCACGGGCAGTTATCCCCGGCCCTTATGAACTTTCACTGGTCGAAGGCTCAATCACAACGCCCCATGACAGGGCGCGCATTCAGGAGGTGCGAAGACAATCGAAATTTCTTGTGACGATCGGGGCCTGTGCGACGGCTGGCGGTATTCAGGCACTGCGCAATTTCCAGGACGTGAATGAGTTTGTTGATATTGTTTATGCCAACCCTGACTTTATCGATACCCTGGCAACGTCGAGCGCAATTGCCGACCATGTTCCGGTTGACTTCGAATTGCCCGGCTGTCCCATTAACAAGCAACAATTGCTCGAAGTTATCATTGCTTTCCTCCATGACCGCAAACCAAACATCCCCCATCACAGCGTCTGTATCGATTGCAAGCAACGTGGCACTGCCTGTCTTGCTGTGACTCAGGGCACCCCCTGCCTTGGTCCGGTGACGCGGGCGGGCTGCGGGGCGATCTGTCCGGCCTATAACCGGGGCTGTTACGGCTGTTTTGGCCCGATGGAAACCCCGAACACGGAATCTCTGGCGAACGAATTGCGCGATAATGGTATGGTCACAGAAGATCTGCTTCGCCTGTTCAGAACCTATAATGCGGGTAGCTCCGCCTTTAAAGTGGAAAGTGAACGTCATGAGTAAGGGCGCGAAAACCAAGATAATCAAGGTGGATTACCTCGCCCGGGTCGAAGGCGAAGGCGGGATGTATCTGAAAATTCATGACAATAAGCTGGAAGATGTCCAGTTGAAAATTTTTGAACCGCCGCGTTTCTTTGAAGGGTTCTTGCGAGGCCGGAAATACAGTGAGGCACCGGATATTACCGCCCGGATTTGCGGCATATGCCCGGTCGCTTATCAGATGAGTGCCGTTCATGCCATGGAAAATGCTTTCGGGCTGAGAGTTGACGGGCCGCTCAGGGAATTGCGGCGTTTGCTTTATTGCGGTGAATGGATATCAAGTCATACGCTCCATATTTACATGCTGCACGCGCCGGATTTTCTCGGGTATGAAAGCGCTGTCCATATGGCGAAAGACCATCAGGCTGATGTGGAACGTGGCCTTCAACTTAAAAAAATCGGCGGTGAAATCATGTCTTTTATCGGGGGGCGTGAAATCCACCCGGTCAATGTCCGCGTTGGCGGGTTTTATAAAGTCCCGACCAAAAGGGAGATGCAGGGTTTTCGGGCCACAATTGAAAGAGCCCGTGATGCGGCGCTGGAGACAGTAAACTGGGTCTCCACTTTTGATTTTCCTGAATTTGAGCAGGATTATACCTTCGTGTCGGTGCAACATCCGGACGAATATCCCATGAATGAGGGCCGTATCGTTTCCAATAGAGGGCTGAATATCACAGCAGCCAATTATGATGATCATTTTGAAGAAATCCATGTCAAGCGCAGCAATGCGCTCCATTGCGTTATGAAAGATGGCCACCAGTCCTATCATGTGGGTCCGCTTGCGCGCTATGCCCTTAATTTTGACCGGTTTCCTGTGCATGTTCAGGATGTCGCCAAACAGGCAGGACTGGGAAAGGTTGAGCGCAATCCGTTCCGAAGTATCATTGTGCGGAGCATCGAGGTGCTTTATGCTTGCGAGGAAATCCTGCGGATCATTGATGACTATCAGGAGCCGGAACAGCCGTTCGTCGAAATCACGCCGAAAGCCGCCACGGGATATGCCGCGACTGAGGCCCCGCGCGGTATTCTTTATCACCGGTATAAAATGGACGAAAAGGGCGACATTCTTGATGCCGACATCATTCCACCGACCTCTCAGAATCAGAAAATGATTGAGGATGACCTCTGGAAATTTGTACCGCAATACCTCAATCAGCCCGATGAAACCCTGCGCTGGCATGCGGAGCAGGCCATTCGCAATTATGACCCCTGTATTTCCTGTGCAACCCATTTCCTCAAACTTGATGTGGAGCGGTCATGAAGGCAAAAACGCTGGTGATCGGTATTGGAAACCGTTTTCGCGGGGATGACGCTCTGGGATGCATTCTGGCAGATAAAATACAGACACTGGCCTTGCCTGATGTTGAGGTCATAACCCATAGTGGTGAGCCTGCCTCTCTGATTGATCTTTGGCAGGACAGGATGAGCGTTATTCTGATCGATGCGGTCTCTTCATGTGCAGAGGCCGGGACGATCCATTATATCGATATGCAGAAGCGGGGCCTGCCCGACAGCTTTCGCAGTTACTCGACCCATGCCTTCGGCATTGCCGAGGCGATCGAGTTTGCCCGGGTGTTGAACAAATTGCCGCCAAAGATCGTTTTCTACGGAATTGAAGGCAAATCATTTGCCGCAACGGAAATATTGTCACCGGAAATCACGGCGGCACTGGAAGATGTTGAAACACGTATTATGCAGGACATAAAGGAGACCATTGATGCATGAATTTTCCCTGATGGCGGATTTATTTGGTAAAATTGAAAAAATTTCCCGGGACAATGGGGGCGGGAAGATTGTTGGTGTCAAGGTAAAGCTTGGGGCGTTGTCGCATATTACATCGGGGCATTTCGCCGAACATTTTGATGAATTTTCAAAAGGAACTGCGGCAGAGGGCGCAAAGCTTGATGTGGAGCAGCTTGAGGATATAAATGACCCCAATGCCCAGGATATTCTGCTGGACAGTGTTGAGCTTGATGCCGAATAGACAGATACGGTGCCGATACAGGCTTAACGGTGCTGTACAGGGTGTTGGCTTCCGGCCATTTGTCTATTGTATCGCCACAGAACACAAGCTGACGGGCTGGGTTCGGAATGATGCTGCCGGTATTGTCATTGAAGTTGAAGGCGCCGTTGCAAATATCACAAGCTTTGAAAAAATGCTCCGGCAAAACAATCCGCAAAATGCGGTGATTAATCATTTTGAATCAGAAAAGCTGGTGGTGCGGAATGATCCATCTTTCAGGATTCTTGAGAGTGATCATAGTGAATCACTGTCTGTTTCTGTTTTGCCGGATCTGGCGGTATGTTCGGACTGTATCGCCGAGATGAATGATCCGGCTGAGGACCGCCGTTACCGCTATCCTTTTATTAACTGTACCAATTGCGGCCCCCGTTTCACAATCATCACGGGTTTACCTTATGATCGGCCGCTAACAACTATGGATGCCTTCGCGATGTGTGATGCCTGCCGGGCTGAATATGAAGACCCCATGGACCGCCGTTTTCATGCTCAGCCGATTGCCTGCCTGAAATGCGGCCCGTATCTGGAATTATGGGACACGGGGGGCAAGATTATGGCTACCCGTGATGATGCATTGACGCAGGCAGTGCGCGCTATCGGTGAGGGAAAAATTCTGGCGATGAAGGGACTCGGCGGTTTTCATCTGCTTGCCGATGCGACCAATGAGGACGCGGTACAATTGTTGCGGCAGCGCAAATGCCGTCCGCGCAAGCCTTTTGCCGTTATGCTATCGTCATGGGAAGAAGCCGGGAAATATTGTGATGTGTCAGAGGACGAGGCCATGCTTCTGTCATTGCCGGCGGCGCCGATTGTTTTACTGCATAAAAAAGCAACCATCAAAATGGCCAAATCCATTGCGCCGGATAACCCTTATCTCGGCGTGATGCTGCCCTACACGCCATTACATCATTTAATCTTACAGGAACTCAAAAAACCGGTTATTGCCACCAGTGGTAATCGCCGTGATGAACTGATCTGCATTGACGAGCATAAAGCACTGGAGCAACTGTCAGGCATTGCTGATCTGTTTCTGGTTCATAACAGGCCCATCAAACATCCTGCTGAGGATTCAATTGTCAGGATTATGGCGGGCAGGGAAATGCTTTTGCGCCGGGGGCGGGGCTATTCACCCTTGACCTATGCAACCGGTCATAAAATTGCCGAACCTGTATTGTCTGTGGGCGCAGATATGAAAAATACGGTCGCGCTGGCCTTTGGCGATAAAGTAATTCTGGGACCGCATATAGGCGATCTGCAAACGCCGCTGTCCTGTGAAGGCCACGATAAAATGATAGATACGTTGTGTGAGTTATATAAAATAAAGCCGGATGTCATTGCCTGCGATAAACATCCTGATTACCGCTCCCGTCAGATGGCACAGGCGCGCGCCGGCAGAATTGCACCGGTTCAGCATCATTATGCCCATGCCCTGGCCTGCCTGCTCGATAATGACATTGAGGCCCCGGCGCTGGCCGTTGTCTGGGACGGAACCGGTTATGGCGATGACGGCACTGTCTGGGGCGGTGAATTCCTGAAAATTACCGATGAAGATTATGATCGTGCCTTTCATTTCCGGCAGTTTCCCTTGCCGGGCGGGGCGGCGGCTGTGAAGGTGCCGCAGCGGACAGCCTACGGATTGCTGTATGAAGCCGGATTAAACAGGACGCCTGGTTTTTCTGATAAAGATGATGCGTTATTGCGTGAAGCGATGGCCAGAGGAATTAATTGCCCCCTGACCAGCAGTGTCGGACGGTTATTTGATGCGGTTGCGGCGCTCACGGGCATTTCCGCTGACAACAGCTTTGAAGGAGAAGCCGCAATGGCACTGGAATTCTGCGCCATGAGATCAGAGAGCGGACAGTCATATGATTTTACCCTTCAGGATAATATTATTGACTGGCAAAAAATGTTGCGGCAAATTATTGATGATATTGATGAAAAAGTACCTGTTTGTGATATTGCCCGAAAATTTCACAATACCCTCAGTGCCATTATTGTTGATGTGGCCAGGGCAGTCGGAGAGAAGCGCGTGCTTTTGACAGGGGGCTGCTTTCAGAACAAATTACTGCTTGAAAATGTGATTATCGTGCTAAAAGAAGCAGGTTTTGATCCCTGCTGGCCCCATCATATCCCGCCGGGTGATGGCGGCATCGCGGCAGGGCAGATCATGGCGGCCATAAGGGACCAGAAAAAGGAACATAAATAATGTGTCTGGCGATACCGGGAAAGATTATCACTATATCCGGCCAGGAGCCCCTCAGTCGCATGGGGCAGGTCTCTTATGGCGGGATCACCAAGGAAGCCAGCCTTGCCTTTGTGCCTGACGCCAAAGAGGGTGATTATATCCTCGTTCATGCCGGCATTGCGATCAGTATTGTCAGGGAAGACGAGGCACAGAAGATTTTCGAGTATCTGGAGCAGATCGGCGAGGCTGAAGCATGAAATATCTCGACGAATACCGCGACCCCGAGGTCGCCCGGCAATATGTTGCGGCGATAGAAAAAATCACGACAAAGCCATGGACGATCATGGAAATCTGCGGCGGCCAGACCCATGCGATTGTCCGTTACGGCATACAGAATATGCTGCCGGACGAGGTCACGCTGGTCCATGGACCGGGCTGTCCGGTTTGTGTTACCCCGATCGAAAAGATTGATAAGGCGCTTGAAATTGCCGCGCGCCCTGAGGTAATTTTCTGTTCCTTTGGTGATATGCTGCGCGTACCCGGCTCAGCCACAGATCTCCTGAGCGTTCGTGCTGAGGGCGGTGATGTGCGCGCCATCTATTCGCCGCTTGATGCGGTTCAGGTCGCACGGGATAATCCCCATAAGGAAGTCGTATTTTTTGCCGTCGGGTTCGAGACCACGGCCCCGGGCAATGCCATGGCGGTGTATCAGGCAAGGGAATTGGGGCTTAAAAACTTTTCCCTGCTGGTGTCCCATGTTCTTGTCCCGCCTGCGATGGAAAGCATCCTGTCCAACCCCGACTGCAAGGTGCAGGGCTTTCTTGCCGCAGGGCATGTCTGTACTGTGATGGGCATGGATTCTTACGCGCCAATTGCAGCGAAATACAAAGTGCCGATTGTTGTAACCGGGTTTGAACCGCTCGATATCCTCCAGGGGCTTTACATGTGCATACACCAGCTAGAGGCGGGCCGCCGGCAAGTTGAAAACCAGTATGCCCGCGTGGTTGAGGCCCATGGCAACCAGTCGGCCCAACAACTTATATCAGACGTATTTCAGGTTATCCCGCGGCAATGGCGCGGCCTTGGCGAAATCCCGCAAAGCGGCTGGGGGCTGGCTCCGGCCTATGCGGATTACGATGCCGAACGCCGTTTCGGCTTGACGGAAACCGCGCCTGATGAACCTTCAGACTGCATCAGCGGCGAAATCATGCAGGGACTGAAGAAACCGGCGCAATGTCCGGCTTTTGGTGCCAAATGCACCCCTGATCACCCGCTTGGCGCTCCAATGGTCTCTACAGAGGGCGCATGTAGCGCTTATTACAGGTATGGAAATGAATGAAGACTCCAAGACTTTCAAGATGACCTGCCCTGTCCCGCTGTCCGATTATCCTGCGGTGATGATGGCCCATGGCGCGGGCGGGCGGTTGATGCAACGGCTGATTGACGAGATGTTCCTCGCGGCCTTTACAGATGTGCAGCCCCATGACGGGGCTGTTCTTGACATTCCGCAGGACAGAATTGTGATGACCACGGACAGTTTTGTCATCCGGCCCCTGTTTTTTCCCGGCGGGAATATAGGCCTGTTGGCGGTAAATGGTACCGTAAACGATCTGGCCATGTGCGGGTCGCGGCCCCGGTATCTTTCCGTCTCCTTCATTCTGGAGGAAGGTCTTTCCATGGAAATACTCTGGCAGGTGGTGCAGGCAATGTGTGCTGCCGCAAGTGCCGCAAATGTTGCCATTGTCACGGGCGATACCAAGGTCGTTGAGCGTGGCCATGGCGACGGGCTTTATATCAACACGACGGGAATCGGCGTGCTGGAGCATAATCATGTCATCGCACCGGACCGGGTGAAGACGGGCGATGCCGTGATCCTCTCCGGGGACATCGGACGTCATGGCATGGCGGTAATGGGCCGCCGCGAAGGACTTTCGTTTGAGAGCGGAATTAACAGTGACTGTGCCCCCCTGTCAGCTTGCGTGTTGGAAATTCTGGAGGCCGGCCTTGTTCCACATTGTCTGCGGGATGCGACCCGTGGCGGTGTGGCGGCGGTGCTTAACGAGATTGCGGCGGCATCAAAATTACAGATCAACATCAGGGAAAACGCCATTCCGGTTGATGAGGCGGTACGGGGGGCTTGCGAAATCCTTGGTCTGGACCCGCTCCATATCGCCAATGAGGGCTGTTTTGTCGCTTTTATTGCGCCGGAGGAACAGAGCAGGGTGCTCGCCATTATGCAGCGTTATAATTCGCAAGCCGCGCTTATCGGCACGGTCACCAACAGCAAGCCTGGTCTGGTCACACTGGAAACCCCCATTGGCGGGCAACGGATTCTCGATATGCCCATGGGTGAGCTGTTGCCGCGGATATGTTGACTGGCTTTTGACGTCTGAACGAAATAATCTATTGTATGGTCATATATTGAAATCTATTGCTCTAAGGGATAAGGTCAATTACAATATCAGCTACCGTGACTTCAGAAATGAAATATAATAGCTCAGCTGTTATCAAGAGGCCCTGGCATACAGCGACGGCGGATGAAGCGATGGCTGCTTGCGATAGTGGGCCGGACGGCTTAACCGAAGCCGCGGCGCACGAGCGTCTAAAACGGTTCGGACCTAATCTCCTGCCGCAACCGAAACGGCAAGGACCCCTTCTGCGCTTTCTTGCACAATTCAACAATGTCCTGATTTATGTTCTGCTGGTCGCGGTGATCATCACCGCCCTGCTGGACCACTGGATCGACGCTCAGGTTATTCTGGCCGTCGTACTGGTGAATGCCATCATCGGTTTCCTGCAGGAAGGTAAAGCGGAGAATGCCCTCGAAGCAATCCGCGATATGCTGGCCCCCAAAGCCAACGTTATCCGCGAAGGCCATCGCAGGACCGTACCGGCTGGGGAACTCGTACAGGGTGACATCGTGCTGTTGGAAGCAGGTGACCGTGTGCCTGCTGACATCAGGCTCATCGACGCTAAAAGCCTGAGGATTGACGAAGCTGTGCTAACCGGAGAATCCGTGCCGGTCAAAAAGGCTGTGCCGCCGGTTGACGAAGCAGTGCCGCTCGGTGACCGCGCCTCAATGGCATTCAGCGGCACACTCGTAATCTATGGCCAGGGCAAAGGAGTCATTGTCGACACAGGCACCCAAACAGCCATTGGTCAAATAAGCGGTATGCTGTCCGAAGTGATAACGCTCCAGACACCATTGTTACAGCAGATGGCAGTATTTGCCAAATGGCTGACAGGGGTCATCCTCGTCATTGCCGCCTTCATCCTCGTCTTTGGCATGCTGGTCCGCGACTATGACTTAACCGAAGTCTTCATGGCTGTGGTCGGTTTGTCCGTCGCCGCTATCCCGGAAGGGCTTCCCGCCATACTGACCATTATCCTTGCCATTGGTGTGCAGGGAATGGCAAGGCGAAACGCCATCGTCCGCCGTCTCCCCGCAATCGAAACACTTGGGTCGATCTCGGTTATCTGCTCCGACAAAACAGGGACGTTGACGCGTAATGAAATGACCGTTGTTTCGATCGTGAGCGCCAAGCGCCTTTTCACGGTGAGCGGCGTTGGTTACATTCCCCGTGGTGGCTTCTCACTTGACGGACATGTGGCTGAAGTCAAGGACTATCCGCTTCTTGAGGAAATGACGCGAGCGGCCCTTTTATGCAGCGACGCAAGGCTTCATGAGGTAAAAGATCAATGGATCATAGAAGGCGACCCGATGGAGGGGGCTTTACTCGTCGTCGCCTGCAAAACCGGGCTTGATCTTGATGCAGAAACCAAAAAATGCCCGCGCAGCGATGTTATTCCTTTCGACTCCATGCACCGCTTTATGGCGACCCTGCATCACAACCACAGCAGCAATGGCTTTATTTATCTCAAAGGTGCCCCGGAACGTATCCTTGAAATGTGTACACAGCAGCGGGGGTTTGAGGGCAATGTTCCTCTTGATGCAGACTATTGGCATTCACAAGCGGAAGAAATCGCGAGCAGCGGCCAGCGGGTCCTCGCCATCGCAATGAAGACGACAGAGCCGTCTCACACGGTTCTTGAGTTTGACGATGTCCAAAACGGGCTCACCCTGCTCGGCCTGTTTGGCTTGATTGACCCGCCGCGCGAAGAGGCCATTTCCGCCGTGGCCGAGTGTCAGGCTGCTGGCATTCAGGTGAAGATGATCACGGGGGATCATAGCGGTACGGCCATGGCCATCGCGCGTCAGCTTGGCCTGGAGAATCCTGACACCATACTCACCGGACATGACCTCGATTCATTAGATGACGACGCGCTACGGCGTCGCGTTCAGGACACGGCCGTTTTTGCCCGCACCAGCCCGGAACATAAGTTACGTCTGGTTATGGCGCTGCAGGCAGGGGGGGCGATTGTGGCGATGACCGGTGACGGTGTCAATGACGCCCCGGCACTCAAGCGCGCCGATGTTGGTATCTCCATGGGACGGAAAGGCAGTGAGGCCGCCAAGGAGGCCTCGGAGATGGTACTCGCTGACGATAACTTCGCGAGCATCACAGAGGCCGTACGGATCGGGCGAACAGTTTATGACAATCTGAGAAAAACAATATTGTTCATTCTTCCGACAAACGGGGGGGAGGCACTTGTCCTGATTGCGGCTATTCTGCTCGGTTCCACATTACCGATCACAGCGGTTCAGATCCTATGGGTTAATATGGTCACAGCCGTGACCTTGGCTCTCGCGCTTGCCTTTGAGCCAGCCGAGCCAGATATCATGCGCCGGCCTCCGCGCGCGGCTGGTGAAACAATCCTGTCGGGATTTCTGGTCTGGCGTATCGTCTTCGTGTCAACGCTGTTTCTCGGCGCGATCTCTGGCCAGTTCATATTTACACAGGCTCAAGGTGCTGGTGTTGAAGAGGCGCGAACCATCGTGGTCAACACACTCGTCGTTCTTGAGATTTTTTACCTCTTCAGCGTCCGTTACCTTAATACATCATCGCTCACCTGGCGGGGTATAATTGGCACACGAGCAGTTCTGATTGCCGTGGGTTCTGTAACTGCGCTTCAGTTCCTTTTCACATATGCCCCCTTCATGAGAACCTTCTTTGACACGCGACCGCTCAGCCTGGCCCAGGGAATACAGATCGTCGCCGTCGGGGTTGCTGTCCTGCTCATCATTGAAATCGAGAAATGGCTTCAGGTGCAGTTCTTTGGTCGGCACCGTCCACCGAGTGGGCTTTGGTCGGCTAGTAATGATAAAAATCCGCCAACAAACTAAGAATATTGTAATGCTTGAGACATGATCAAACCCGCATATCTCACCGGGTTTTGGCATTATCCTGAATTTCTGTTTATAACCAATGTGATAACGTTAATATTGCCAAAGCGTAAAAAAACCGTGTGTTTTTGTCTCCAGGCCTGTTTTACCTGTTCTCCGCCAGCCACTGCAGGGCGCCTTTTGTGGGGACCAGTTGTCGCTGTTTTGAGCCACATAGATCACCGCTTCGTCTTTCAAGCCGAGACTATAATGAGGCGGCAGGGTTTTTGGCATGGGTTTTGTGCCCAAGAGTAAATCCGGCACGAACGGATTGGTTTTGACGGCATATTTCAGGGCTTTGATGGCTCCGGAGGACTTTGACCCGGATTGGCGGAAGGTGAGCAATGCCTTGCTGTAGCACCATTCGGCAAAGCAGTCTTCGTCATACTCCACCAGAAGCTCACTCACGCCTTTCAGATCATTCAGGGTGAACAGCCAGCTTTTTAGAATATAGCGCATGCCCTGATTGTCATTTGGGTTGAGCCGCAACATATCCTTCACGTGCTGGGCCGCTTCTTCGCGCTCGCCCAAATTCCATAAACATTCCGCAAGCCCGGCCCGGGCCCGCATATAGGGACGGGTTTCCAGAATAAGCCAGAAATCCCCTTCCCCGTCCTCGAACAGCTCTTCACCAAGAGCTTTGCGCCCGGCCTCCACAGCAAGCTCATACCAGTGTTTCTCTTCGATGATGTTTTTCGCGGCTTCTTCTGCCAGAAGAACATAAGCATCGGCACAGAGGTCAGAAAGTGCCAATGCTTGTTTGGCCAGAGCAATCCGGTCCCGTTTGCTGTCCGCTTCCCAGGCCTCATACATAAGCTCCTGAGCCTGCCACAAGGGATCTTTGTTATCAGCATAATCATCAAACAGGCCATCACTTGCCAATGAACCGGAGGCAAACATATCCGGGGAAGCCGCTGCCGCCGTAATCTGAGCCATCATCTTCTCCAGGGTGCGGCGATCCGGCAGAGGGGAAGACGGTGCAACGGCTGCCTTTTTCTTAACCTTGACGGGTATTTTCTTCTTCTTGTTTTTATTTTTTCTGCGGTTCTTGCTGACAGGCATGAGCGTCTCTATTCGATCTATAAATGAATGCAGAATCATAGCAGGAAAAACCGTTCCATACCAGTTATTTATGCTCGTCAGTCGGGTAAAAATAATATATATTATTACGTATTATCAGATAGTTAAGTGAGTATTATATGCGGTTTACAGATTTCGGATCCCGGACGGTTTTGGCAGCCTTTGACGGCGGGGAGATTACGTCCGATTCCGGTGTTCTATTGCTACGGGAACGGGCAAAACAGATCAGGTTGTTTGACCGCATGGCGGATTGTTTTACAGACCACCGGGATCAGAAACGTGTAAAATACCAACTCCCCACCCTGCTTTCCCAACGGGTGTGCGGCATTGCGCTCGGCTATGAGGATATTAATGATCATGACAGCCTGAGGAATGATCCGGCCATCAAGCTACTGTCCTCTTCCTGCCATACGTCAAAAGATAAAACCCCGGCAGCGCTGGCCGGAAAGTCTACTCTCAACCGGCTGGAACATTCCCGGGAGGCCGGTAATCCCCGTTATCACCAGATGGTGCCCAATCTGAAGAAACTGTCCAACCTGTTCACAGATATCTTTCTCGACAGTCATGACACCCCGCCCAAAGAGATCACCCTGGACATAGATGCCACCGACATAAAGGCCCATGGCCATCAGGAAAACAGTTTCTTTCATGGTTATTATGAGGAGAGGTGCTTTCTGCCGCTTTATATTTTCTGCGGCCATCATCTTCTTCTGGCACAGCTCCGCCCCAGCAACATCGACGGTGCCCGTGGATCCCGCAATGTCATCCGGCGCATTATCAAGATGATCCGCAACCGCTGGCCCAAAGTCAAAATTCTGGTGCGCGGGGACAGCGGCTTCGTTCGAGAAAACCTCATAAAATGGTGTGAGAATAACAGCGTCGATTATGTTTTCGGTCTGGCCCGTAATAATAACCTGCTTAAAAAAGCACAGAAAGTCCGGGCCAAGGCTGCCAAAGGGATGATCGATACAAATGAGGTCACGCGAGCTTATGGAGATTTCTATCACAGGACTAAAAGCGAAAGCTGGGCGTGGCCCCGCCGTGTGATTATCAAGGCAGAACATCGGCCAGGCAAGAAACCTCAGTGTCGGTTTCTGGTAACTTCCCTGAACAGGAAAACTGTATCACCGAAAGAACTTTACGAAGATATATACTGCCCCAGAGGCGATATGGAAAACCGCATCAAGGATTGTCAGCTTGACCTGTTTGGCGACAGAATGAGTTCTCATGATTACCGCGCCAATCAACTTCGCCTGATCATGGCCGGGTTTGCCTATGTCCTGATCGACAGTATCCGGCGCGAGGCTCTGCAAAACACATCGTTGGCCAAAGCGGTTCCCAACACCATACGTCTCAAGCTATTGAAGGTCGGGGCGCGGGTAATCAATTCGGTGCGCCGGGTCAAAATATCAATGCCGAACGCATACCCATATAAGAGCCTGTTCTTCAAAGTCCATGCAGCCCTCGCCCCAACATAGTCAATTCAGCGGCATATTGTCGGCATAGGCCTACACGCAAAACTCTCCAAACAGGGGATGCTCTTCGCTTGCCTGAAGTCGGAAAAAAAGGGCTGAAAACTGGTAATATTGCCAAAATCGGCATTATGTCCGCAGCAAAATTGCAGAACATAGCCAAAAACCCGCATATCTCACCGGGTTTTGGTGTTATCCTGAATTTGTGTTTATAACCAATAGGCTAACGTTATTTATGATGGCCTCAGAAAAAACAGGGTGTTTTTTGCTCCGGGCCTGTTTTAGCTATTCTCCGCCAGCCATTGCAAGGCGCCTTTTGTCGCGGACCAGTTGTCGCTGTTTTGAGCCACATAAATCACCGCTTCGTCTTTTGATCCAATACTGTAGTGAGGCGGCATCCTTTTTGGCATCCGTTTTGTGCCCAAGAGTAAATCCGGCACGAACGGATTGGTTTTAACGGCATATTTCAGCGCTTTGATGGCTTCGGAAGACTTTGAACCGGACTGGCGGAAGGTGAGTAATGCCTTGCTGTAACACCATTCGGCAAAGCAGTCTTCGTCATATTCAACCAGAAGCTCCCTCACGCCTTTCAGGTCATTCAGAGTAAACAACCAGCTTTTCAGAATATAGCGCATGCCCTGATTGTCATTTGGGTTAAGCCGCAGCATATCCTGCACATGTTGGGCCGCTTCTTCGCGCTCGCCCAAATTCCATAAACATTCCGCCAGTCCTGCTCTGGCCCGCATATAGGGCCGGGTTTCCAGAATAAGCCAGAAATCCCCTTCCCCGTCTTCGAACAGCTCTTCACCAAGGGCTTTTCGGCCTGCCTCCACAGCAAGCTCATACCAGTTTTTTTATGCTCGCATATCGGTTAAAAATAATGTAAATTGCCGAGTATTATCAGATAGTTAGATGAGTATCATATGCGTTTTACAGATTTTGGGTCCCGGACGGTTTTGGCAGCTTTTGACGGCGGCGAGATTACGTCCGATGCCGGCGTTCTATTACTGCGGGAACGGGCCAGACAAATTAAGCTTTTCGACCGCATGGCCGCCTGCTTCACCGATCATCGGGACCCTTTGCGTATAAAACACCAGCTCCCCACCCTGCTTTCCCAACGGGTGTGCGGCATTGCGCTCGGCTATGAGGATATTAATGATCATGACAGCCTGAGGAATGATCCGGCCATCAAGCTACTGTCCTCTTCCTGCCATACGTCAAAAGATAAAACCCCGGCAGCGCTGGCCGGAAAGTCTACTCTCAACCGGCTGGAACATTCCCGGGAGGCCGGTAATCCCCGTTATCACCAGATGGTGCCCAATCTGAAGAAACTGTCCAACCTGTTCACAGATATCTTTCTCGACAGTCATGACACCCCGCCCAAAGAGATCACCCTGGACATAGATGCCACCGACATAAAGGCCCATGGCCATCAGGAAAACAGTTTCTTTCATGGTTATTATGAGGAGAGGTGCTTTCTGCCGCTTTATATTTTCTGCGGCCATCATCTTCTTCTGGCACAGCTCCGCCCCAGCAACATCGACGGTGCCCGTGGATCCCGCAATGTCATCCGGCGCATTATCAAGATGATCCGCAACCGCTGGCCCAAAGTCAAAATTCTGGTGCGCGGGGACAGCGGCTTCGTTCGAGAAAACCTCATAAAATGGTGTGAGAATAACAGCGTCGATTATGTTTTCGGTCTGGCCCGTAATAATAACCTGCTTAAAAAAGCACAGAAAGTCCGGGCCAAGGCTGCCAAAGGGATGATCGATACAAATGAGGTCACGCGAGCTTATGGAGATTTCTATCACAGGACTAAAAGCGAAAGCTGGGCGTGGCCCCGCCGTGTGATTATCAAGGCAGAACATCGGCCAGGCAAGAAACCTCAGTGTCGGTTTCTGGTAACTTCCCTGAACAGGAAAACTGTATCACCGAAAGAACTTTACGAAGATATATACTGCCCCAGAGGCGATATGGAAAACCGCATCAAGGATTGTCAGCTTGACCTGTTTGGCGACAGAATGAGTTCTCATGATTACCGCGCCAATCAACTTCGCCTGATCATGGCCGGGTTTGCCTATGTCCTGATCGACAGTATCCGGCGCGAGGCTCTGCAAAACACATCGTTGGCCAAAGCGGTTCCCAACACCATACGTCTCAAGCTATTGAAGGTCGGGGCGCGGGTAATCAATTCGGTGCGCCGGGTCAAAATATCAATGCCGAACGCATACCCATATAAGAGCCTGTTCTTCAAAGTCCATGCAGCCCTCGCCCCAACATAGTCAATTCAGCGGCATATTGTCGGCATAGGCCTACACGCAAAACTCTCCAAACAGGGGATGCTCTTCGCTTGCCTGAAGTCGGAAAAAAAGGGCTGAAAACTGGTAATATTGCCAAAATCGGCATTATGTCCGCAGCAAAATTGCAGAACATAGCCAAAAACCCGCATATCTCACCGGGTTTTGGTGTTATCCTGAATTTGTGTTTATAACCAATAGGCTAACGTTATTTATGATGGCCTCAGAAAAAACAGGGTGTTTTTTGCTCCGGGCCTGTTTTAGCTATTCTCCGCCAGCCATTGCAAGGCGCCTTTTGTCGCGGACCAGTTGTCGCTGTTTTGAGCCACATAAATCACCGCTTCGTCTTTTGATCCAATACTGTAGTGAGGCGGCATCCTTTTTGGCATCCGTTTTGTGCCCAACAGTAAATCCGTCACGAAGGGATTGGTTTTGACGGCATATTTCAGGGCTTTGATGGCTCCGGAGGACTTTGACCCGGATTGGCGGAAGGTGAGCAATGCCTTGCTGTAGCACCATTCGGCAAAGCAGTCTTCGTCATACTCCACCA
>Ga0256839_1002429_pt1 | contig 20748 bp, 29 predicted proteins | sample 354166metaG_FD_185968 | JGI IMG/M metagenome (GOLD analysis project Ga0256839, IMG submission 185968) | Hydrothermal vent microbial communities from Mid Atlantic Ridge, Atlantic Ocean - 354-166 | ecosystem: Environmental > Aquatic > Marine > Hydrothermal vents | place: Atlantic Ocean: Mid... | reverse complement strand
TGCAAAAATAAAGGTAAAGATTCCGTATGAAAACAAGAGGAGAAAGCCGGCCGCGTAAAGGGTTTTTTTAAGATAATCTTTTGGTTTGTGCTTCTCGATAAGGTATAAAGCGTAAAAAAAGGATACAAGAGCAGTTGTTATAAATACTCCTGATTGATAATCTGCTACTTTAAGATTTGTAATGCTTGATCTTGGAGCACTAAATCCCAAAAGCAGAAAAAATAAAATCGCATATTTTTTCCTTTTGAAAAATAAAAGAAGCAGGAGAATAAATGTTGATAAAGTAGATGTCTGTATTACAGGAAAATGAAAATCCCATCCTCCAAATCTTCGAAGAGCCGGCAGAAATCTGTCGTAAAAGTTGAATATCAAGGTAAATGCCATTTTTACCGGATTAAAAAACCTTCCTTTTGTGTAGTTTGGAATATTTATGTAAAGTTCTGTGTTGTAAGTAAAATTGTAGAACCAAAATTCTCTGTATGAATTGCTTATAAGAAGATATAGAGTATAGATAAGATATGGAAATGCAGAAAAAATTATCATTTTCTTAAGATTATTTTTCCAGTCTTTTACTCTGAAAAACAAAACTGCGATCCATAGATAAACAGATAAGGCAAAATAAACAAAAGTAAGGGAGGTGAAGATTAGAAAAAAATTAAGAAAAAGCAGTATTTTTAATGTATACAGACTGACATATTTTTTAATAGATTCATTTATAAGCAGCCAAACTATTGCAGATGAGATAAGAGCGGCAATTGAATCAGCAAGAAAAAGATGCGTCCAAAAATATACACTTAAAAGAGGGTAGGAAATTAAAAATATAAGATAGTATTTATAAAGATGAGGGTTGTCTTTTTTGATTATTCTGCCGATAAAAAAGAGAAATACTGCTTGAAAAGCAGACCATATAAGTCGAAAGAGGACAAAAGACGAGCCTGAAAAGATCATAAATAAGCTTCCTAGATACCAAGCTCCAGGCATATGATGGTCAAAAAAGTCTTTATATGGTGTTTTTCCCTGAAGAATTGTCCTTGCGCCCAAAAGATTTACAAACTCATCAGGATAAGAGACATAAAAACCCAAAAGAACAAAAAAGACAAGGCTTAGTATTTGTGCGGTAAATTCGTTTTTTTCTATATTTTTCTTCTTTTCTTTTAAATATGCAATTTTTTCTTTTATTAAGAAAAACATAGCTATATTTTATCTTAAAAGTTTCCAATATCCAGTTTTTGGATTTTAAGATATATTGCAATGGTTGTGAGAAAGATATGTTTTTAGGCACTATTTTTACACATTTTTTCTATTAATGATAGAAAAAAGACCTGTTTTTTTATAAAATTGTACCTGTATGAAAGCAAAGAAATTTTTTATCAAAACTTTTGGATGTCAGCAGAATAAGGCAGATTCAGAGCGTATTGCAAAGAATTTTGTCTCGCGCGGATTTAGACCCGCCAGAGGGTATAAGGATGCTGATTATGTTGTAATAAACACTTGTATGGTGCGGCAGTCAGCAGAGAACCGAGTATATGGATTGGTAAACAACCTGGGAAAAATAAAAAGAGAAAAACTTTCAAAAGGTCAGTTTTATAAGATTATTGTGACAGGTTGTATGGTTGGGCTGGCTGTAAGGGATAAGACAGGTAAGTATCTGAAGCGCCTGCGTGAGGTAATGCCTGCTGTTGATGAGTTTATGCCGATTGAAGAAGTTGGTTTTGATAATGAACCTCTGCGTCAGGATGGTAAAGCCGCCTGGGTGCCGATCTCAAACGGCTGCAATAATTTCTGCACTTTTTGTGTTGTCCCTTTCACACGCGGCAGGGAAATAAGCAGACCGTACGAGGATATTTTAAAGGAATGCGAAAAACTGCTATCCGAAGGTTATAAACAAGTGACGCTTTTGGGTCAAAATGTCAATTCTTATGGAGCTGATCTTATTGCAGGTGAAAAAAATATTCAGGTAATGCGCGATTTTGAGAAAAAGTATTTTGAGATAAAAAGCGAGGATTTTTTCAAAACCTTTGAGATCGCAGGCAGGGTTGTGAAGCCTGTTTATGTAAAGCATCTGGGCAGATTGAGAATTCCGACTCTTTTTCCGTATCTTCTTGAGGATGTGGCAAAGCTAGGGTTTGAAAAGGTTGATTTTATCTCTTCAAATCCTTGGGACTTCTCAGACGAATTGATTGAAGTTATTGCGAAGTATTCAAACATCACTCGAACTATACATCTGCCTGTGCAGTCGGGTGATGATGCTGTTTTAAGGCGGATGAATCGTTGGTATACAGCAGATGAGTATTTGGCTTTGATAGAAAAGATTAAAAAAAGAGTTCCAGAAGCAGAATTCACTACTGATATAATTGTTGGGTTTTGCGGCGAGACCGAAAGCGAGTTTGAGAATACTGTTGCTTTGGTAAAAAAGGCCGGGTTTAAAAAAGCCTATATTGCTATGTATTCTCAAAGGCCTTTTACAGCAGCTGCAAAGGTTATGAGTGATGATGTGCCTTTTGAGGAGAAAAAGCGCAGATGGTTAGTCTTGGAGAATTTGATAAACAAGAAAAATCAGGTTAGGCATTGATTATTTTTTTTGAGTGTTTTTAGGGTTTGATTTTTTAATTTAAATTATCTTGAAAAAGTAGATTTTTTGGTAAAATCTTAAAAGCTGTATGAGGATTCTAATAACTGGAGGCTCTGGGTTTATTGGCTCAAATTTTATACTCTACTGGATGGATAGATATCCGCAGGATGAGATAATCAATCTTGATAAGCTGACTTATGCGGGAAATCTTGACAATCTATCTTCAGTGCAAGACAAGAGCAATTATCATTTTGTAAAAGGGGACATATGCGATTCTGATTTGGTTGATGATGTTGTCAAAGGAGTGGATGTAGTTGTGCATTTTGCAGCTGAATCGCATGTAGACCGATCCATAATTGATCTGGATCCTTTTGTAAAGACAAATGTGGAGGGTACAGTGAATCTTTTGAAAGCTGCGCTTAAGCATAAGGTTGCAAGATTTCATCATATCTCAACAGATGAAGTTTTTGGGCAGTTGGAGCTTGATAGTAATGATAAGTTTAATGAGGACACCTGCTATAATCCGCGCAGTGCTTATGCGGCTTCAAAAGCTGCCGCGGATCATTTTGTAAGGATTTTTTCCACTACTTATGGTCTTCCTATAACAATTTCCAATTGCAGCAATAATTACGGTCCCTATCAATTTCCCGAAAAGTTTATTGCTCTTGCCATTACCAATCTTTTGGAAGAAAAACCCATACCTGTATACGGAGATGGTATGTATGCAAGAGATTGGCTTTATGTACAAGATCATTGCAGAGCGATTGATTTTATCCTTAAAAAAGGAAAGACAGGCCAGACATATTTGGTGGGAGGTATGCAGGATACTATTACAAATATTGATCTGGCAAAGAAAATAGTAAAACTGATGGATAAAGATGAGAGTTATATAGTCTTTGTTAAAGACAGACCAGGGCATGATAGGAGATATGCGGTTGATTGGAGTAAAATAAAAAAGGATTTAGGCTGGAAGCCTGAAGTGGGGTTGGATGAAGGCCTGCGGGAGACAATAGAATGGTATAAGAAAAATAGATCCTGGTGGGAAAAGATAAAATCAGGCGAGTATCAGGAGTATTATAAATCTTTATATGGTGATATATAGGATTAACTTGTGAGAAAAAAAATCTTAATCACAGGAGCATCTGGGTTGGTTGGATCAAGACTTGTGGATTTATGGCGAGAGGAGTTTGATCTTATCACTCCTGGTTATGAGGAGGGATTTGATATTACTGATTATAAAAAGGTACGGCAGGTTTTCAGAGATTCCAAGATTGATTTCGTTTTACATCTGGCGGCTTATACGGCAGTAGATAAGGCAGAGGAGGAGAGGGATATTTGTTATAAGATCAATGTTGAGGGTACTCGCAATGTTTTTAAGGCCTGTCAGAGCTTGGGAATAAGAATGATTTATATTTCCACTGTATTTGTCTTTCCAGGGTTGATGTCTGAGAATCCATATACTCCAGAATCCATTCCCAACCCTTTAGGGTTTTATGCAAAAACTAAATGGGCAGGTGAAGAGATTGTAAAAGATCAAGCAATGATTGTGCGCATAGATTATCCTTACAGGCTGGATAATTTTGAGAGAAAAGATATATACAGATTGATAAAAAATCTTCTTGAGAAGAAGGTTAGAATAAAGGCGGTGGAGGATATGTTTTTTACGCCAACATTTATAGATGATTTAGCTAGAGCTTTAAACTTTTTGATCAAGAATTTCAAACCCCGTATATATCATGCAGTCGGCAGACGGTCTTATCGGCCAGTGGAGTTTTTTAGCCTTATAGCTGATAAGTTTGGGTTTGATAAAGATCTTATAGAAGGTATATCTTTTCAGGAGTTTTATAAGGGCAAGGCTGCAAGACCTCAGTATGGGAAAATAAAGGTGTCCGAAGAATTGGCTGGATTTATGCGCGATTTTAAGCAAGTGCTTGAAGAGGTTGAGAGATAAGGTATAAAAATTTTAAAAACTCTGTTAAGATTAGTTTTCAGATATGAAACATCTAGAAGAAACAGATCCTGTGATTTATGACCTGATTAAAAAGGAAGAGCAAAGACAAAAAGATACCTTGATGATGATACCTTCGGAAAATATTGCATCAAGAGCCGTTGAAGAAGCTGTTGGATCATGCTTGGGAAACAAGTATGCGGAGGGATATCCGAAGAGAAGATATTATCAAGGACAGAAATATATTGATGAGGTTGAATTGATAGCTCAAGAGAGAGCAAAAAAGTTATTTTCGGTGGAGTATGCAAATGTGCAGCCTTACTCTGGATCCCCTGCTAATTTAGCTGTTTATTTTGCTTTACTTAAACCAGAAGATACAATTATGGGTCTTTCCCTTGCGGCAGGAGGACATCTTACACATGGAGCAAATATGAATGCTTCAAGCAAATTTTTTCATGCAGTAAATTACTCTGTGGATAAGAATGGATATATTGATTTTGATTCTCTTGAGAGATTGGCTGTAAAGCACAAACCCAGTATTATTGTGGCAGGCACAACTGCTTATCCTCGTTTTCTTGATTGGAAGAGGTTTTCTCAGATTGCGGATAAGGTTGGAGCTTATCTTTTGGCTGATATCTCGCATATTGCAGGACTTGTGGCGGCAGGTGTTTATCCTTCGCCAGTGGATTTTGCGCATATTATAACTACTACTACTCACAAAACCTTAAGAGGTCCTCGTGGGGCAATGATTATGGTGGGAAAAAAAGGATTGGATAAAGACCCTGATTTGCCGGTAAAGATAGATAAAGCTATAATTCCGGGACTGCAGGGGGGTCCGCATTTAAATACTATTGCAGGGATTGCAGTTGCGCTAAAAGAAGCTGAATCTGAAACTTTTAAAGAATATGCCAAGGCTGTGGTGGAGAATGCCAAAGTTTTGGAGGAAGAGCTTAAAAAATATAGATTTAATCTGGTGACAGGCGGCACGGATTCACATCTGCTGCTTATTGACCTGCGAAACAAAGGGTTGTTGGGTAATACAGCCGCGGAAGGATTGGAATCTGCCAATATAATTGTAAATAGAAATTCTGTGCCCAATGATCCAAATCCTCCTTTTTTTCCTTCAGGTATCAGGATCGGTACGCCAGGGATAACAAGCAGAGGAATGGGAAAAGATCAGATGGAGAAAATCGCAGGATTTATACATTCTGTGATATCTGATCTTTCCCAAATAGCAGAATCTCTCTCTTTTGATCTTGTTTCTCAAAGAAAAAGATTTGTACGGCGTCAAATCATAGAGAAGTCAGATAAGGTTAAGATAATAAGGCAGAAGGTATTAAGACTCTGTAAAGACTTTCCAATTAAAAGAGTTTATATCTGAGAATTTTTATGAAAAAGCTGCTTGCGGCTCTTGATTTGCTGGTTGTGGGTTTTCTAGCTTTAGTATGGAGGTTTATGCCTCCTGAAGTGCCTCTTTTTTTCTCTTACCCTGAGGGAGAAGAGCAGCTTGTTAGTACAGCACTTCTTTTACTGCCTTTAATATTAGTGAATGTCTTTGTTTTTGCCAACGAATTTGTTGTCTACCGTTTCTTTACAGAGGAAAAAGAGGCGTTTTCCAAATTGATATTTTATCTCAATTTATTCCTTTTACTCTTTAGCGCTTATGTGATTGTAAGGATTATTGTTTTGGTAGTATGATTTTTGCAGCTGCTTTTTTGGCAAGTTTTTTGATCTCGTATTTGCTAACACCGATGGTGATTCGGCTGGCTTGTCGATATGGATTTATCACTGATAAGAAGAAAAGATATCACCCTGCGCATACTCATAAAGGTATCCTTCCCAGAGCAGGAGGAATAAGTATTTTTATGGCAGTAAGTATAGGAAGTTTTGTGTTTATTCCTGCAAGCAGGATTATAATTGCCATAACTTTGGCGGCATTTATTCTTCTTATAGCAGGTCTTTGGGATGATAAGAATGATGTTTCCCCTTACCTGCGTTTTCTGATCAATCTTTTATCTGCTTTTGCGGCTGTGATGGGAGGCATTGGTGTACCTTATATTTCAAACCCTTTTGGTGCTCCGATTGATCTGACAGTGTATAGATTCGAGATTGATTTCTTTGGTCAACACACTTTTCTTTGGTTGTCTAATCTTTTATCTGTAATCTGGATTGTTTTTTTAATCAATGCAGTAAACTGGAGCAAAGGCGTGGATGGACAGCTGCCGGGATTTGTAGGCATATCAGCATTTTTTTTGGCTGTGCTGGCAGATAGATTTTCTGCTTTTGATATAAATGCTGTTTATACCGCGATTTTTGGTTTCTTAATCTCAGGTGCGTTTTTTGGGTTTTTGCCTTTTAATTTTTATCCGCAGAGGATACTGCCAGGTTATAGTACAGGCTCTTTGGCTGGGTTTTATTTGGCTGTATTATCTCTTCTCTCGTTTACAAAGATTGGGACCTTGGTTATTGTGCTTGCTATACCTTTGCTTGATGCATTGTATACAATTGTTCGGCGTATTGCAGCAGGAAAATCCCCTTTTCGGGCAGATTGGGGACATCTTCATCACAAACTTCTTGAGATAGGTTGGGGAAGAAGAAGAATTGCATTTTTCTATTGGTTGGTGACCGCAATTTTTGGAATCACAGCCCTTTTTTTAAAAAGCACTCTGCAAAAGATTATCGTTTTTGCAGGGGTGATGGCTGTCTTTGTATATTTTATTATTTTTTTGCGTTATATCAGCAAAAATCAAGAAACTGCAGTTTCTAAAAATTGATAAAAACTTTTATATAATATTGATTGTTAATTTTTGTAAAAATAAAAATTTAGAGCGCAAGTGCTGTAAAAATATAAAGTGTAGAAAGAAGGATTTTATTTAATTAGCTTTTTGTTTTGCTCTAAAGTCATTAACTTGGTTTATTTTAGCCTTAAGACAGCTAAATACCATTTGCTTTTGAAAGGTCTTGATATTATAATATTTACGCTATATAATTTCTCTTAAAAGTTTTTTAGTTTAAAAGTTTTCTGAACTTATATTATTATGGCAGAGAAATTTCAAAGAACAAAACCTCATCTTAATATTGGTACTATTGGTCATGTTGATCATGGTAAGACTACGCTGACGGCAGCTATTCATCATTATCTATCCAAGAAAGGATTGGCTGAAGATAAAAAATACGAGGATATTGATAAAGCTCCTGAGGAAAGAGCAAGAGGTCTTACTATCAATATTCATCACTCTGAGTACGAGACTGAAAAGAGGCATTATGCCCATATTGATGCACCAGGTCATGCTGATTATGTAAAAAATATGATTACAGGAGCGGCTCAGATGGATGGCGCTATTCTTGTGGTGTCAGCTGTAGATGGTCCTATGCCTCAGACAAGAGAGCATATTCTGCTTGCAAAGCAGGTAAATGTGCCTGCTATTGTTGTGTTTTTGAATAAGGTTGATATGGTTGAGGATGCTGAAATCGTTGATCTTGTGGAGATGGAGGTTCGAGATCTTCTTAAAAAATATGGATATCCCGGTGATGAAGTGCCAGTGGTTAAAGGGTCAGCGCTTAAAGCCTTACAAGACGACAAAGATGCTTTGGAGGCAATTGGTGAGCTTCTTAAGGCTGTGGATGAGTATATTCCAGAACCAAAAAGAGACGCTGAAAAGCCTTTCTTGATGCCGGTGGAGGATGTTTTTACTATTCAAGGAAGGGGTACGGTTGTGACTGGAAGAGTCGAACGAGGTACTCTTAAGGTGGGTGAAGAAATTGAGATTGTTGGATTAAGGCCTACTCAAAAAACAGTAGTGACAGGTATTGAAATGTTTAGAAAACAGCTTGATGAAGCTCTTCCAGGAGATAATGTCGGCATTCTTTTGAGAGGTATTGAGAAGAACGATGTAGAAAGAGGTCAGGTTCTGGCAAAACCAGGATCAATAACTCCACATACCGAATTTGAGGCTGAGATCTATGTACTTAAGAAAGAAGAAGGAGGAAGGCATACTCCTTTCTTCAGCGGATACAGACCTCAGTTTTATATTCGCACCACTGATGTTACAGGAGAGGTGACACTTCCTTCCAATATTGAGATGGTGATGCCTGGAGATAATGTTAAGGTAACTGTGAAGCTGATTAAAGCAGTTGCCTTGGAAGAGGGATCAAGATTTGCCATCCGAGAGGGAGGAAGGACTGTTGGAGCAGGAGTTGTCACAAAAATTATAAAGTAAAAGAATTTTAAAAGTAAGGGGTGGTATAGTACCACCCCTTTTTTAATTGGCTAAAAATTTCAGAAAGTTGTACTTTTATATTTTATGCCCAAAGGAAAGGTCCGAATAAAATTGAAATCATATGACTACAGGCTTTTGGATGAGACCTGTAAGAAGATAGTTGAGACTGCCATAGGCAGCGGCGCTAATGTTATTGGGCCTGTTCCTTTGCCTACGAAAAAGGAGGTATATGTAGTGATAAGATCGCCTTTTATAGACAAGGACTCAAGGGAGCATTTTGGATTAAAGATTCACAAAAGATTGATTGATATAGTGAATCCTACCAATCAAACTATAGATTCATTGATGCATCTTGAGCTTCCTGCGGGAGTGGCTGTGGAGATCAAGATGCAGTAGAGAATATATTTTTAGGATTTAGAGTTTTAAAAAAAATAAATGCCGGGTTTTATTTTAGGATTTAAGGACAGACAGACAAGAATCTTTTCAGAGGCAGGAGATTCAATTCCTGTCAGTCATATTCGTGTGCCAAAGGTTTATCTTACAGGTATCAAAACGAAGGAAAGAGATGGGTATTATGCTATACGCCTTGCCATCTCTACCTCAAAACATGTAAAAAAACCAGTGTTGGGAGAGTTAAAAAAGGCAGGCGTGGATGAAGGTGCGAACTTTGCACGAGAATTTAGGCTTGAGTATCTTTTATCGCTTTCTCAAGACTGGAGTGTGTGGCAAGAGAAAGAGCTTCTTATCCAAATTAAAGATAAGAAACTTAAGGTTGGAGACATAATTTCTCCAACCATTTTTTTTAATAAAGGGGATTTTGTAGATGTCTCAGGGATAAGCAAAGGTAAAGGTTTTCAGGGCGTGGTAAAAAGACATGGGTTTGCAGGAGGTCCGAGAACACATGGGCAGTCTGATCGTGAAAGAGCTCCAGGATCAATCGGTCAGACTACTACGCCAGGAAGAGTTTTTAAAGGCAAACGGATGGCAGGAAGAATGGGAGGAGAGAGGGTGACAGTGCAAAACCTGCAGGTAATTGATGTGACAGAGAATCTGATTGTTGTAAAGGGGCTTATTCCCGGAGCGTATGGTTCTGTGATTGAGGTGCGGCCAGCTGTTAAAATTTTGAAAAGAGCAAAGGTATAAATGGTTGAGGAGAAAAAACTCAATAAAAATCGCGAAAAAAATAAACTTAAAGTAGAAGTTATTGGGCTTGATGGGAAAAAGGCGGAGACCCTTGCTCTGCCAGAGGAGATTTTTGGTCAGAAGGAGAATAAGGTATTGGTGGCTCAGTATGTACGAGTGTATCTTGCCAATCAAAGAGCGGGAACTGCAAGTACAAAAACCAGATCAGAAGTTGCGGGATCCACACGAAAGATCTGGCCGCAAAAGAGAATGGGCAGGGCGAGACATGGCGATATAAAAGCAAATATCTTTGTGGGAGGCGGAATTGTTTTCGGACCTAAACCAAGAGATTTTAACCTTAAGATAAACAAAAAGCAAAAGAGGAAAGCTCTTTTCTCGGCTTTATCCTCAAGATTAGCTCAAAAGACTGTTTTTGTCTTGAGTGATGATTTTCTTAAAAAAATCTCCAAGACAAAAGAATTTGCTGGATTTTTATCCAAGATGGGATGGAGCGGAGATAAAATGGTATTGGTATTACCAGCGCAGGAAGGATTAAAACTGAGATTGGCGGCAAGAAATATCCCTGGATTGATTCTGGAGAATGCCGCTAATCTTAATGCCTATACTGCTCTTTTGGGCAAGCGGCTTGTTTTTGTAAAGAAATCATTGGAAGTTTTACAGCAGATTTATCTTAAAAATGAAGGTAAATGAGATCTTGAAAAGACCGTGGATTACCGAGAAAACTTCGCAAATGCAAAAGGAGGGTTATTATGCTTTTGAGGTTGATCTTAAGGCAGGAAAAAATCAGATTAAGCAGGCTGTGGAGGAGTTGTTTGGAGTAGAGGTGTCTGATGTAAAGATTGTAAAGAGAAAAGGCAAGCTTCGGAAGGTCGGAAGAAGAATGCGCGAAAAAAGGCTTTCTGACAAAAAACTAGCTTATGTTAAGTTAAAAAAAGGAAATATCGATGTTTTTCCAAAAGTTTAAAGGATTTTTTAATTTATGAGAAAAAATATCAAGGTAGAAAAACCTTATAAATCAAGCAGTGAGCCTGAAAAATCGCTTATTCAGATTCTGCCGAAGCATGCAGGCAGAAACAATAGCGGTAGGATCACAGTACGGCATAAGGGTGGACGACAGAAGAGATATTACAGAATAATTGATTGGAAAAGAGATAAAAGAGATATTAAGGCAACAGTCAAGACAATAGAGTATGATCCCAATCGTACAGCTTTTATCTCTCTAGTAGAGTATGAGGATGGAGAGAAGAGATATATTATCCATATTGAGGGATTAAAGATTGGAGATACTATTGTCTCTTCTGATAATCCGGAGATTCAGCCTGGAAATGCTGCTTATCTCAAAAACATTCCTATAGGCGTTGAGGTATCGTGTATTGAGCTTTATCCAGGACAGGGAGCTCAATTTGCTCGTTCGGCGGGATTATATGCTACAGTAATTGCTAAAGAAGGTGGTTATGTACATCTGCGTATGCCTTCGCGCGAGGTGCGCAAGGTATCTGAAAAATGTATGGCAGTAATTGGAAGGGTAAGCAATGCCTCGCATAGATTTGAAAAAATTGGCAAAGCAGGAAGGAAAAGATTGATGGGTATAAGACCTGCTGTTCGTGGTGTGGCTATGAATCCAAAAGATCACCCGCATGGGGGCGGCGAGGGCAGGACTGGTGAAGGTCGTCATCCCAAGACTCCTTGGGGTAAGCCTGCACGGGGCGTCAAGACACGCAAACCTAGAAAATACAGTGATAAGTTTATTATCAAACCAAGAAAATGAAGGTAGCAAGGGCTTATATTAAAAATCTTCGGATTACACCAAAAAAACTAAGATTTCTTTTACCGGAGATAAAGAGAATGAGTGTTAAACAAGCTGTACAGACTCTGCCCTTGGTAAACAAAAAGGCAGCCAAGATCTTTTACAAAGTTATAAAATCTTGTGTTGATAATGCCAAGACGCAGTTTAATGTGGATGAAAATATGCTAAAATTTAAGACTCTGCTGGTAGAGGAGGGTTGGAAGTTAAAAAGATTTAGAGCAGGCTCACGGGGAAGAGCTAAACCTTACAGAAAACGGTTTTCGCATATTAAAGTTGAATTGGAAGTTATAGAGAAAAAATAAATGGGACAGAAGGTGCATCCTTTCGGATACAGATTGGGAGTGATATATGACTGGAAGTCAAGATGGTTTTTTACCAATAAAAAAGAGTATAGGAAAAATCTCTTGATTGATATAAAAATCAGAGAGTTTATTATGAGAAATTATTCTTTTGCCAATGTGGTAAATCTTGAAATAGAGCGGGGCATAAACTCGTTAAAATTGATCTTGCATGCGGTGAAACCAGGTATGATTATAGGCAAAGGAGGCAAGGGTTTGGAAGAGATGAATAAAAAGGTTTTGAAGATTGTTGAGGATATAGAGAAGAAGAGATTCACACGAAAAGATTCTCCTAAAATTGATATTAAAATAGAGCCTGTAAAAAGACCATATCTCACAGCATATTTTGTGGCGCAGAATATTGCTGAGAAACTTGTACGGAGTTTTCCGCATCGTGCTGTAGTACATTTTGCTATAGATCGCGTGATGGAAGCAGGAGCTAAGGGTGTAAAAGTACAGTTGGGAGGAAGAATCGCGGGCGCTACAATCCATAGAATTGAAAAATATGCCAAAGGCACTGTTCCTACTTCTACTGTTCGAGAGCCGATTGATTATGCTGAGTATCCGGCTTTACTGCCAAGATCAGGATATGTAGGTGTAAAAGTTTGGATTGCAAGATAATTGTAAGATTATGTTATCTCCTAGAAAGCAGAAATACAGAAAACAATTTCGACCCAAAACAAGACGAGTTGCTATAAAGGGTGATAAAGTTGATTTTGGAAGTTTTGGTTTGAAATCTATGGATTCAGGCTGGATAAGAGATCGTCAGATTGAGGCTTGCAGAGTTGTGTTGGCAAGGGCGACCAGAAAACAAGGGAAATTCTGGATTAGAATTTTTCCAGACAGACCCTATACGAAAAAACCGCCAGAGGTAGGTATGGGAGCAGGGAAAGGCGATGTGTCTCACTTTGTAGCCCCTGTTTGGCCAGGGAAGGTTCTTTTTGAGATCGATGGATTGGATCAGCAGACAGCCAAGAAAGTCTTGAAGTTAGTGTCATCTAAGTTATCAGTTCGTACAAAGATAGTCTCGAGAGTAGAATGAGAAAGCTGGCTGAGAAATACAGGAAAATGTCGGTAAGTGATTTATCCCGATTAGAGCAGGATCTGCGGCGAGAGATTGCTAAGATTAGGCTTGAGCTTAAGGTAAATCAGCCAAAGGACACCAATATTTTAAGCAGGAAGAGAAAAGAGTTGGCAGTATTATTAACGATTAAAAGCGAGAAGGAAAGAGAGGTTAGAAATTAATTTTTTGAATATATGCCAAAGGTCTTGGAAGGAGAGGTTGTCTCAACAAAGATGCAAAAGACAGTGGTTGTCAAGGTAGTAAGGACTTTTTCTCATCCGAAGTATAAAAAAGTGGTGTCGAAATCAAAGAGATACAAGGCTCACAACGAAGGGTTTAACTTAAGAGAAGGTGATTTAGTTTTGATACAAGAATCAAGACCAATATCAAAAGATAAGCATTTTAGAGTGATTAAGAAGTTGGAGAAGAAATAGAGAGATAGATATGCTGCAGATGAGAACAATGCTTACAGTAGCGGACAACAGCGGAGCTAAGAAGGTAATGCTTATTGGAATTCCCGGCAAGGGAAGGAAAAGGTATGCCTATATAGGAGACATTATCACAGTGACAGTAAAAGAAGCTGATCCAAAAAGCGATATTAAAAAAGGTACGATTCTGCATGCTGTTGTGGTTCGTACAAGAAAAGAAAAACGCAGAAAAGATGGAAGTTATATTCGCTTTGATGATAATGCCTGTGTTATATTGCAGTCAAGGACAGCTAAAGAGCCAAAAGGTACAAAGGTTTTTGGACCTGTGGCAAAGGAGGTGCGAGATTTAGGATTTTCAAGAATTGCGGCACTGGCGCCTGAGATGTATTAAAAATTCAGATACGATTTATGAAGATAAAAAAAGGAGATAAGGTAAAGGTGATTTACGGAAAGGATCGAGGTCGTGAGGGAAAGGTCGAAAGAGTGTATAAAAACTCAAGAAGAGTATTGATACCCGGGATTAATATTTACAAGAAGCATGTGAAGAAATCTGATCAGTTTCCACAAGGAGGGGTTGTTGAGCTGCCGCGGCCTTTGGATGTGTCAAAGGTAATGTTTGTTTGTCCCAAATGTAAATCCCCCGCAAGATTAGGGTATGATTTTAAAGGTGATAGAAAGGTTAGAATTTGTAAAAAATGCGGATCTGAGGTATGAGTAATCTGAAGGATTTATATTATACAAAGATAAGGCCTGAATTAAAGAAGTCTTTAGGACTGGAGAATATTTATATGGTTCCAATAGTTGAGAAAGTGGTAGTAAATGTAGGAGTAGGAGAGGCTGTATCCAACCGAAAGGTTTTGGATGAGGTTGTAAAACAGATTCAGCTTATCACAGGACAAAGACCAGTTATTACAAAAGCGCGCAGAGCAGAGGCAGGCTTTAAGATAAGGAAAGGTTTTCCTATCGGAGTCAAAGCCACGCTAAGAGGCAAAAGAATGTATGATTTTTTGGAAAAATTGATTAAAATAGTAATTCCAAGAGTCAGGGATTTTCGCGGTATTAATAAATCCAATGTAGATCAGGGTGGAAATTTAAATTTAGGTTTTGCAGAACAGCTTGTTTTTCCTGAGCTTGATTTTGATACTATTGATAGATTAAGAGGCCTGCAGGTGGTATTGGTAGTGCGGCCTCAAGATAGAGATCTGGCGATAAAGCTTTATGAAGCTTTAGGTTTTAAATTTGCAGAATAGATATGCCAAAAAAATCAGATATTGTAAAGTTTCAGAAACCGCAGAAATACAAAACAAGAGAGCGCAATAGATGCAGTCTTTGCGGAAGAGCACGAGCCTATATTCGAAGATTCGGGTTGTGCAGGATATGTTTTAGAAAAAAAGCTCTAACTGGCGAGATTCCAGGAGTTAGAAAGATTTCGTGGTAAGTATTATGGGAAGATCTTTAAAAAAAGGACCATATATAGATGAAAAATTGCTGAAGAAAGTGATGAAGCAAAAGGAGTCGGGTGATCGTACTCCGATAAAAACTTGGGCAAGAGCGAGTATGATTGCGCCTGAATTTGTTGGGCATCGGATCGCTGTACACAATGGAAGAAGGTTTATAGAGATTTTGGTTACAGAGAATATGGTTGGGCACAGGCTGGGAGAGTTTGCTCCTACGCGTACATTTAGAGGTCATGGAAAAGTTACAAAACGAATAATTACCAAAACATAAACTATGTCAGCTTTAGCAGTAAATGATCTTTTGATCAGAATAAAAAATGGATATATGGCTGAAAAGGAGCATATTACTGCTCCATACTCTAAGATGCGGGAGTCTGTATTGAAAAAGCTGAAACAGCTTGGATTTATTAAGGATTTTGAGGTAAAGACAGTAAGAGATAAGATAAAAAAGATTACAGTATATCTGAAATACGATGAGGGTAAACCTGCTCTTACTGATGTGAAGTTATATTCAAAACCAGGAAGGCGTTGGTATATAAAAAGAAAAAATATCAATTTGGTGAAGGGAGAGACAGGATATCTTATTATTAGCACATCCAAAGGTCTGATGACAAATTATGAAGCCAGAGAAGCTAATTTAGGAGGAGAGTTATTATTTGAGATATATTAAGCTTATGTCCAAGGTAGGAGAAAAGCCCGTAGATATACCAGCAGATGTGCAGATTGAGATCAAGGATGATGAAGTTGTGGTGCGCGGCCCTAAAGGCGAGCTTAAGGTTCAGATTCCTGATAAGATTAGAGTAAGCGTGGATAAGGATGGTAAAAGACTTAAGGTCGAGAGGGAGTCTGAATATAGAAAGGTAAAGGCTTTGCATGGACTTGCGCGCACCTTGATTAACAATGCTGTACAGGGAGTAGTAAAGCTGTGGGAAAAGAGATTAGAGGTTGTAGGTACGGGGTATAATGTGCGTTTGGAAGGAGATAGGCTTGTTTTTAAGCTGGGATTTTCCCATGAGGTTTATTTTCCCAAAAAAGATAATATAGAGTTTGCTGTTGAGAAAAACAGAGTCGTGATAATTAAAGGGATTGACAAGCAAAAGGTGGGAGAAGTTGCTGCGAGCATAAGATCTTTGAAGAAACCTGATGCTTACAAAGGCAAGGGAATTAGGTATCAGGGTGAGGTTGTGAAGTTAAAGCCTGGGAAAAAGGCAAAAGCAGGATAATCTATGAGAAGGAGAATAGAAAGTTTTGATCGCACAGAACGAAGAAAGACGAGGATAAGAGCCAGGATGAAGGCTTTGCAGGGAGATAAAATTAGGGTAGTTGTTTATCGATCCTGTAAGTATACCTATGCTCAGGCTGTTGATAAAGACGGAAAAGTAGTGGCGAGTTTTTCAAGTCTTGCTTTGCGGAGACAAAACAAAGGCAAAAAAGATACAAAACTGCAGGAAGCTATGGAGGTAGGAAAGAACCTGGGGAGTCAGCTTAAAAAGAAGAAGATAGATGAGGTGATCTTTGATCGAGGTGCTTATAAATATCACGGTAGAGTAAAGAATATTGCTGAAGGTCTCCGTAAAGCGGGGGTAAAAGTTTAGTTTTTTTTAAATTTTCAAGATAAAAATACTATGGCGGAGAAAAAAACAGAAGAACAAACATTGCAGGAGCAGGTATTGCATATTCGCCGCGTATCGAAAAAAACGCCGGGCGGAAATTATATTACCTTTTCTGCTTTGGTGGTGGTAGGCGATGGAAAGGGAAAGGTTGGTGTAGGTATAGCTAAAGCTACAGAAGTTCCTTTTGCGATTGAAAAAGCTGTGAGAAGAGCAAAAAAAAGCATGATAAAGGTGCCTATGCGCAAAGGTACCTTGATCTCTGATATACAGGTAAAATATAAAGCAGCCAAGATCTATCTAAAGCCTGCACCTGCAGGTACGGGTTTAAAGGCAGGGAGTGTGGTGCGCAAGATTTTAGAAGTGGCGGGAGTGAAGGATATCTCTGCCAAACTAATGGGGTCGCGCAACAAAATCGCTAATGCTTATGCGATAATCGAGGCTTTTAAAAATTTGCAAAAACAAAGAAAGAAAAATGCTAGAGCTAAATAAACTCCCAAAAATCACAAGCAAGAGATCAAAAAGATTAGGAAGAGGTTTGGGAAGTCGAAAAGGAGCAAAATCAGGCAGAGGCACTACAAGACACCAGAAAGCTAGAGAGGATATTCCTCTGCATTTTGAAGGAGGACAGAATAGGATGGTTAAGAAATTTCCTCTTTTGAGAGGCAAGGGAAGAAATAAGCCTTCTGTTTACAAGCCTTTGACTTTGAGATTGGATGTTTTAAACATCTTCAAAAGCGGAGAGGTAGTAGATAGAAAAAAATTGGTAGATATGGGAATTTTTAAGAAAGAAGTGATAAAACGAGGAGTGAAAATTGTCAATTCAGGCGAGCTTAAGGTGAAAAATCTTACATTAAAAGGTTTCTATGCCAGCAGATCAGCGTTTGAGGTGTTGAAGAAAAATAAAATAAGTATACTTGAGTAGTTTTTGTTATAGTTGAATAATGAACAAAACAATTGAGTTTATTAAGGTTATTTTTCGTGAAAAAGATATCAGAGCAAAGGTATTGTTTACCTTCTTTATAATCTTTGTTTTTAGATTTTTCGCTTTTATACCAGTGCCTGTAGTTGATCTGCAGAGGTTGAGAATTCTTTTCTCTCAGAATCAGTTTTTATCTCTTCTAGATATATTTTCAGGCGGTACTCTGATCAACTTTTCGATTATGGCGCTTGGTATAGGACCGTATATTACGGCCTCTATTATGATACAACTTCTTACTTCAGTAATTCCAAAGCTGGAGGAGTTGACAAAAGAAGGAGAGTACGGAAGATTCAAGATCAATCAATATACTCGATTTTTAACTCTTCCTCTTACTATATTTCAATCAATTGGTATCTATGTATTGCTCAAAAATCAAAATATAATCGGAGAGCTGAGTTGGTTTGAGCTTTTGTCTTTTGTAATCACTTTGACGGCTGGAAGCTTTATTTTATTGTGGTTGGGTGAGCTTATTTCTGAATTTGGAGTCGGCAATGGGGTATCAATAATTATTTTTGCAGGTATTCTTGCTAGATTGCCTGTTGTTTTTGGCCGTACTTTCCTCACTCTTACTTCTGAGACAATGATCTCTCTGGTTGTTTTTGGTGTTTTAAGCCTTGGTGTTATTGCCGCGATTGTTTATATCAATGAAGCTGTACGCAGGATTCCTGTGTATTATGCCAAGCGAATAAAAGGAGGTCGAGTTTATCAGGCTCCTTCTAATTTTCTGCCTCTTCGTTTGAATCAGGCAGGGGTAATTCCGATTATTTTTGCAGTATCTTTTGTTCTTTTTCCTCAGCTGATCGGCAATTTTTTCCAGTTTTCAAAAACTGCTTGGGTTGCAGATTTGGCGGTAAATCTTTTGCAGTGGTTTAATCCGCAGGGATTTTTGTATAATTTTTTGTATTTTATACTTGTTGTAGGATTCAGTTTTTTCTATACATTTTTAGTTTTTAATCCGCAGAAGATATCAGAAGAACTGCAGAAGCAAGGAGCTTTTATTCCGGGCATAAGACCAGGCAGAGCCACAGAGCAGTATCTGAAAGGTGTATTGATAAAAATTACTTTTGTGGGAGCTGTATTTTTAGGTTTTGTGGCAATACTGCCTGCGATTTTCTCTCTTATCACAGGCATACAGGGATTAGTGATTGGAGGCACAGGTGTGCTTATAGTTGTCAGTGTAGTTTTGGAGACTTTCAAGAGTTTGGAAGCTCAGCTGGTGATGAAAAGATATGAAAGATTTGTGCATTAAATTTTTTTTGGTATAGTATTATACTATGGCAGGAAGGAAAAAAGGAGCAAGGGTAAAGATCGGATTGGTATGCAGTATCTGCAATGCGCATAACTACACGACAGAGAAAAACCGCATGAACATTCAGGATAAAATCGAGCTTAAAAAATTTTGCAAAAGGTGCAGGAAGCATACTGTGCATAAGGAGAAAAAGAAATTGCACTAATAGTCTATTATGAAGCTGGTACTTATAGGTATCCCTGGTGCAGGAAAATCCACACAAGGAAATCTTCTTTCAAGACAGCTTAATATTCCCTACCTTTCCACAGGTCATATTTTTCGCACACTGGCAAAAGAGAAGACAAAACTTGGCAGATACATAAAAGAGACGATAAACGCAGGGCTTCTTATACCTGATAAAAAGGTTTTGGAGATTGTTTCAGAATATTTAAAGCGACCTGAATATAAAAGGGGTTATATCTTGGATGGTTTTCCTCGTACTGTAGCTCAGGCAAAAAACTTTAAGGATAAGATCGATAAGGTTTTCTACATTAAAATACCTGATAAAGAGGCTCTATGGAGGCTTGCTTATCGAAACAATTCTTTGCGGGGTGATGATACTGTGGCGGCTGTGGCAAAGCGGATTGATATTTTCCACAAGATTACAGAACCAGTGATTGATTTTTACAGGCGATTGAGTCTGCTGGCAGAGGTAGATGGTATGAAATCAATCGAGGAGGTAAACAAAGAGATACTGAAACACTTAGGAAAACAAAAATGGGGAGATTCTATTCGCAGTTGGAGTCAGAAGAAGAAGTCCATAATTGTACTTACAGGTTTGCCTGCGTCAGGTAAATCCACAGCCGCTAAATACTTTGAGAAAAAAGGTCTTCCTGTGATCCGTTTTGGTCAAATTATTAACGAGATGGTTGATAAGCAGGGCAAGCCGCATATCGAAGAGGTTCATAAGAAACTACGAATACAGATACGCAGAAAATACGGTTTGGAGGCTATGGCAGTATTGAATAAAGATAAAATCAACCAAGCTCTTAAGGAATCAAATATTGTGGTGATTGAAGGTCTGCGTTCATGGGAGGAGTATGAGTTTCTGAGAAAACACTTTTCAGATGCTCGGATATTTTTAGTACACATCTTTGCAGATAAAGAACTTCGCTATAAGAGATTGAGACAGCGAAAATATCGCAACAAATTAGGAGGAATAGAGAGAGATAAAAATGAGGTTTTTGATACTAATATGGGGCCTACTTTAGCTTTAGCTGATTTTGTGATTAAAAACAACTTCTCATTGGATGATTTTCACTCTAAATTAGAAGAGCTTTATCGCAGAGTTTATTTTTCATGATACATTATAAAACTCCTGCTCAGCTTAAGATTATGCAGAAAGCAGGAGAAAAGCTTAAAAAAATTCTTCCGGAGATTATTGATTCTATTAGAATCGGAGTATCCACGGCGGAGATAAACTCTCTGGCAGAGGAGAAGATAAAGAAGGCAGGCGGATATCCAGCCTTTAAAAGGGTGAAAGGCTACAGATGGGCTACTTGTATTGCTGTAAATGAGCAGTTGGTGCATACGCCGCCTTCTGATAGGGTACTGCAGTCATCTGATGTGGTCACGCTTGATATAGGACTTGAATACAAGGGTTTTTGTGTTGATTATGCTCATACTATAGCCTTGCCGCCTGTGAGTGATAAGATTTCAAAGTTTCTGCAAAAAGGACGGCAGACACTGGAGCAAGGGATAAAAATCATCCAGGAGACAAAGAATCTTTATCAATATGCTGAGTTTGTACACAAAAGTATAGAATCAGCAGGCTACTCTATCGTGCGTGAACTTACAGGTCATGGTATTGGAAAAAAACTGCATGAGGATCCTTTTGTCTTTAATTTTCCTGATAAATCATTAAGGTATATAAATGTAAAATCAGGCTTATG